>Ga0315295_10000345_pt1 | contig 39288 bp, 38 predicted proteins | sample YL17G14_0_MG_FD_204453 | JGI IMG/M metagenome (GOLD analysis project Ga0315295, IMG submission 204453) | Sediment microbial communities from Yellowstone Lake, YNP, Wyoming, USA - YL17G14_0 | ecosystem: Environmental > Aquatic > Freshwater > Lake > Sediment | place: USA: Wyoming | collected...
CCCTGGTGGGAGGCGGGGCGTAGTAGAGCTCTGTGCGAGCGGAGGAGGGGCCGTCACCTCGACGGCCCCTCCTCCGCTCAGCACGGGTATCCTGTGACGCGCCATGGGCCGCTATCTGATCCGCAGGGCGCTGTTCCTCGTCCTCGTACTCGTCATCGTTTCCCTCCTGACGTTCACGATCTTCTTCAAGCTGCCGGCCGGTGACCCCGCGCGGCGCGTGGCCGGGCGGGTGATCACGCCCGAGACGCTCGTGGCCATCAGACACAACCTCGGCTTAGACAAGCCTCTGTGGGTGCAGTACGGACGGTTCGCCAAGGGGCTGGTTCCGTGGCCCGGCCTGTTCTTGAACAAGCAGGTCTACTTCAACTATGCGAACAACGTGCCGGTGAGCGAGGAGATCTACCGGCGGCTGCCGGTCACCATCACCTTGGCCATCGGAGCGAGCATCGCCTGGCTGCTCATCGGACTTCCCATCGGGATAGTGTCGGCCATCCGCCGGCGATCGCTCTTCGACCGAGCCGGCATGCTCTTCGCTCTCTTCGGCGTGTCGGCTCCGATCTTCTGGCTGGCCTACGTGATGTTGTACATCTTCTGGTTCAAGTTCCAGCAATGGTTCGGGTGGAGCCTCCCCGGAAGTGGGCTGCCCACAGGGGAGTCGCTCATGCAGTCCGTCCTGAGAGGGCGATTCCTCCTTCCATGGTTTGCCCTCGCTCTGTCCTTCGCGGCCTTCTACACCCGGATGGTTCGAGGGAATCTGATCGAAACGATGAGCGAGGACTACATCCGCACGGCCCGGGCGAAGGGGCTGGCCGAGCGGCGTGTCGTGTTCAGGCACGGACTGCGGGCGGCGCTGACCCCGGTCGTCACCATGTTCGGACTTGACCTAGCGACGCTGCTGGGAGGCGCGCTCATCACGGAAACGGTCTTCAATCTCCCTGGGATCGGGCAGTACACGTACAATTCGGTAACCTCCAGCAACTTCCCTGGGATCATGGGGGTCACCGTGCTCGCCTCCTTCTTCATCGTGGTCGCGAACCTGGTGGTTGACATCGTGTACGCGTTCCTGGATCCCCGAGTGAGGTACACGTAACGTGGGCACCTATCGGAGTCTTGTCGCGGGTGCGCGAGGAGGGTTAGATGCCTGAACCGTTGCTGGAGGTCAAGGACCTCCGCGTCCACTTCCCGACGGAGGACGGCCTGGTCAAAGCCGTCGACGGCGTGTCCTTCTCCTTGCAGCCCGGGGAGACCCTCGGCGTGGTGGGGGAGTCCGGATCGGGCAAGAGCGTCACGTTCCTGACCGTGATGGGTCTCATCACGTCGAGCCAAGCAGTCATCGAGGGTGAGGTCATCTTCCAGGGACAGGATCTCCTGAAGCTGCCCAAGGACGAGATGCGCAACATCCGGGGCTCGAAGATCAGCATGATCTTCCAGGATCCGATGACGAGCCTCCACCCCTTCTACAAGGTCGGCTACCAGATCGCCGAGGCGATCCGCACCCACCAAGACGTCGGCAAGAAGGAAGCCCACGATCAGTCGGTCGAGATGCTGCGCCGCGTCGGCATCCCGAAGCCCGAGGAGCGAGCGGACCAGTATCCGCACGAGTTCTCGGGAGGCATGCGCCAGAGGGCCATGATCGCCATGGCCCTCTCGCTCAACCCCGACATGCTTATCGCGGACGAGCCGACGACCGCGCTCGACGTCACCGTGCAGGCGCAGATCCTCGACCTCGTCGACCGACTGAGGGCGGAGTTCAACGCGTCGGTCGTCATCATCACTCACGACCTCGGCGTGGTCGCCGAGCACTGCGACGACATCCAGGTCATGTACGCCGGCAAGATCGTGGAGTTCGGTGACAGGCGCGACATCTACTACGGGTCGCACCACCCCTACACGTGGGGACTCCTGCGGTCGATCTCGCGGCTGGACTCGGCGTCCAAGGAGCGCCTGCAGCCCATCAAGGGGCTCCCGCCGTCCCTGATCTACGTGCCGCCCGGCTGCGCCTTCCACCCCAGATGTCCGTACGTCTTCGATCGGTGCCGAACCGAGATCCCGAGACTGCTTCCGACCGACGGGCATCACGCCTCGGCCTGTCACCTGACCCTGGCCGACAAGGAGCGGATCTTCCAGGGAGAGGTGGTGGTCCGGCGATGAGCGTCGAGGTGACCGAGCAGGTCGCGCCGCAGCCGGACGCGACTCAGGGCCCTCTAGTGAGACTCCGCGGGATCAAGAAGTACTTCCCGATCACCCGCGGCATCATCTTCCAGAGGCGCGTCGGCAACGTCCACGCCGTGGACGGCATCGATCTCGACATCTACCCGGGTGAGACCGTCGGGCTCGTCGGCGAGACCGGATGCGGCAAGTCCACGCTGGCTCGCGTGATCATGCGTCTGTACGATGCGACCGACGGCTCCATCGAGTTCGAGGGTCGCGACATCACGCGCCTGAAGGGCAAGGCGCTCCGCGAGTTGCGCCGCAACATGCAGATGATCTTCCAGGATCCGTTCGCGTCGCTGAACCCGCGCAAGACCGTCGGCAGCATCATCGGTGCCCCGTATCGGCTCCACGGGACGGTGCCGCGCAACAAGATCAAGTCGGAGGTCCAACAGCTGATGGAGCTCGTCGGGCTGAGCCCCGAGCACTACAACCGCTACCCGCACGAGTTCTCGGGGGGGCAGCGGCAGCGCATCGGCGTCGCTCGCTCGCTCGCGCTTCGGCCGAAGTTGATCGTCTGCGACGAGCCCGTGTCGGCGCTCGACGTGTCGGTCCAGGCCCAGATCCTGAACCTCCTGGAGGACCTCCAGGATGAGTTCAACCTGACCTACCTGTTCATCGCGCACGACCTGTCGGTTGTGAAACACGTCTCCGACCGCGTGTCGGTGATGTACCTGGGCAAGATCGTCGAGATGGCGCCCGGCGACACGCTGTACATGGACCCGAAGCACCCATACACGGGCGCGTTGCTCTCGGCGGTCCCGATCCCGGACCCCGACCTCGCGGAATCGAAGAAGCGGATCATCCTCGAGGGCGACGTGCCCTCGCCGATCGACCCTCCGTCGGGGTGCCGGTTCCATCCGCGTTGCCCGAACGCTCAGTTGCCGAAGTGCAGCGAGGAGGAGCCCGAGCTCAGGCCCTTCCACCCTGGCCAGGTCGCCGCCTGCCACTTCCCGTTGGAGGACCGGGCGGTCATCGGGGCCACCGGCGGCTAGAATCGCGGAACCGTGCTCGACATCATCGCGCTCGTCCTGAACGTCGCCTCTTCGCTCTTCCTGATCGCGTTCATCCTCCTGCACTCGGGCCGGGGGAGCGGGCTCTCGGACATGTTCGGGGGCTCGACGACGCTCTCCGGCGGTACGGCTCTGGAGCGTCGCCTCGACAGGCTGACGGTCATCACGTCGCTGATCTTCGGGGCGAGCACGTTCTTCCTGTCCTGGCACTGGGGCCAGTAGCCGGCCCGGCGCCTCAGCCCCGTTGGTAGAATCGCGTGCGCTCGTCGGAGTGGCGGAACTTGGTAGACGCGCTAGGTTGAGGGCCTAGTGGGTGAATAGCCCGTAGGGGTTCAAATCCCCTCTCCGACACTGATCGTCACCGCGGTCTCGCTCCGAAGCCCCGAAGCACGCAGGACATCCGCCTTGGTGAGCCAGTCGTCTCGTCGGGATAGCCCGTCTTGACCACTCGAGTGAAGACGTGCTAGGGACTCCTGTCGGAACGGTTTCCGTGTTGCGTGGTACCTGAGCGGAAAGGGAAGGTCATGGCGAGTGGACCTCGAACACGTGTCTTTCTGCGGGCAGGATGCACCGTTGCACCGCTGCTCCTGCTGGCGAGCCTCATCGTGGTCGTGCCGGCGCAGACCGCGCTGGCGGACCCGGTGAACGTGAACACGCTCGCGCCGACGTCCATCGTCGACACCAAGGGGAGCCATGCCGGAGACGTGAGCGCGCTCGCGGTGCAGGACCAGTCGGGTACGCAGGACGAACCGACGAAGTACGTGCGGTTCGGCACGCCCGGCGAGACGTACGCGGGGTATCGCAACTACACCCTGCCGACCGCCGTGTCTCCCTCCGACGTGACCACCATCACGTTGATGGCGAACTACCACGGACCGATCGTCAGCAGGGACGAGTTCACGTGGAGCATCTTCGACTGGTCGACGAGGACGTGGGCGAGACTCGGGAACCAGAACCACTGTGGCGGTGACACCGGCACGACGCAGTGGCCGTGCAACGATCTGAACAGCGCTCGGTGGAAGAACATCCAGTACAACGCCACCGGAACGCTCTTTGACTACGTCAACGGCACGGACGGCACGATCCGCATCCGGCTCGCCTCCGACGGTACGGGCTGCGCGAAGCTGGATCACGAATCGCTCTCCGTGTACTCGAACACGGGCGTGGTCGGGGCCCTCTACCAGCCCGCCGTGAACACGAGATGGCAGTGGCAACTCGAGGCCGATGTCGGCGTGTTCCCGGAGACGAACGGCATCAACGTCGACATCTGCGAGCCCTCCTTCCTGGGAGGCCCCTGCGTGCAGCCGGACATGTTCGACATCGACCCGTACGTCGATCACAACATCGCCGGAAGGTACGGCTACCCGTTCGACACGGCTGCCGTGGACGCCATCCACGCATCCGGTAGACACGTGATCGGGTACATCACGGTCGGAGACATCGAACGCTTCCGTCCCGACTACCAGCAGTTCGTGGATTTCGATCGAGCCTGCGGCGGATGCATGATCGGCAACCCGTTCAGCAGGACGTTCCCGGACGAGTTCTGGGCGAACCTCAACAACCGCCAGGGCCAGCGCGACTTCATGCTCCAGATGATCCGTGCCCGCATGGACAAAGTGGCCGCGGCCGGATTCGACGGCATCGAGACCGACATCATGGACACCTACGCGCAAGGGAAGAAGTACACGGGCTGGGACGTCAGCTCCCGAACCCAACTCAACTACAACATCGCCCTGGCGAACATGGCGCACGCGGATGGCCTGTCCGTGGCCTTGAAGAACGACGGCGGCCAGATCTCGGATCTCCTGCCGTACTTCGACTACGCGATCAACGAGCAATGCTTCCAGTACAGCGAGTGCGACGGCGGAGGGTATCCCGCGCCCGCCTGGAGGGCCTTCGTCGAGGCTGGGAAGCCCGTGTTCCAGGCCGAGTACCGGATCGACACGAGCGAGTTCTGCCCGACGGCGAACTCCTGGAACTTCAACTCGATCCAGAAGTCGAGGGACTACAGCCTGTTCGACCTGCCGTGGACCCCGTGCAGGTGACCTGACACAGGGCCATCACCACTCCGTCCCGCGCGGGTCGAAGCTGGTCCATGCTGGGTGCGCGCGAGGGCGTGCACCTCTGACGCGCGGACCATCGGCTCCGCGATGGGATGCTAGTGCCGTGGAGGAACCGACGTGAGCGTGCTCCAGGTGCGTGACCTCGCTGTCGAGGTCGCGGGGCTCTCGATCCTCGAGGGCCTCACGTTCTCGTTGCGCCCCGTCGACAAGATCGGCGTCGTCGGCCGCAACGGCGCCGGCAAGACCAGCCTCCTGAAGGCCATCGCTGGAGAAGCTCCGCCGCTCGCCGGCACCGTCGTCCGGCACGGCGCGCTCGGCTACCTCCGGCAGGACCCCAGGCAGCACCGGGCTGAGGAGGAGCACACCGGCCTCGTCCATGTCCTCCAAGCCCGCGGCCTGCAGGACATGGCGGTCCGCCTGGAGAAGCTCCGGTTGGCGATGGAGGAGGATCCGGCGGAACGGAGCGTCGCGCGCTTCACGCGCCTGGAGGAGCGGTACCGGGGCGCCGGAGGCTACTCGGGCGAGGCAGAGGCGCGGAGGATCTCGGCGGGGCTCGGGCTCGCGCAGGACCGGCTCGACCTGCCGGTGCCGGCGCTGTCGGGCGGCGAGCGCCGCCGGCTGGAGCTGGCGCGCATCCTGTTCGGTGGCTCCGACGTCCTGTTACTCGACGAGCCGACGAACCACCTCGACAGCGACGCGAAACACTGGCTGATGCGGTTCCTGGGCGCGTACAAGGGAGCCCTGATGGTCGTGAGCCACGACATCGGGCTGCTCGACTCGTCGATCACGCGGATCCTCCACCTCGACGACGACGGCGTGGTCATGTACCGGGGCACGTACTCCCAGTACCGTGAGGCGCGCCGCCGGGACGAGGAGCGGCTCGCCGCACTGGCCGGGCGCCAGCAGGCCGAGATCAGGCGCCTGAAGACGCTAGCCGACTCCATGCGCGGGCAGACCGAGAAGCGCGCCCGCAAGGCGAAGACCCTGGACACACGCGTCGAGCGGCTGAGGACGCACGCCGTGTCGGCGCCGACGCGCGAGCGGCGCGTCCGGTACCGGTTCCCCGATCCGCCACACTCCGGCAAGTTGGTGCTTGAGGCGATCGACCTCGCGAAGGGCTACGGCGGTCCGCCCGTGTTCGAGGAAGTGAGCTTCGACATGCGCCGAGGCGAGCGACTGCTCGTGATGGGGCTGAACGGCGCCGGCAAGACCTCGCTCCTTCGGATCCTCGCCGGGGTCACCGAGGCGGATGCCGGTACCTTCCGCCTGGGGACCGGCGTATCGCTCGGCTACTACGCGCAGGAGCACGAAGGGATCCGCGACGGCGTCGAGGTCCTCACGCATGTGCGTGAGGAGTCCGCCGACGCGAGCGACCAGGACCTGCGAGCGCTGCTCGGCATGTTCGGACTCACCGGCGACGTGGCGTTCCAGGACGCAGGCACGCTGTCAGGAGGAGAGAAGACGAAGCTCGCGCTCGCGCAGCTCGTCGCCGGACGCCGGAACCTCATCCTGCTGGACGAGCCGACGAACAACCTCGACCCGCCTTCGCGCACGGCGATCGCCGAGGCGCTCGCCGCCTGGAAGGGCTCGATGGTGCTCGTCAGTCACGACGTGGGGTTCGTCGAAGCCCTTGCGCCGCACCAGGTTCTGACGATGCCGGACGGGACCCTCGAGTTCTGGAGCGACGATCTCCTAGACCTCGTCGCGCTCGCCTGAGCGACCGTCCCGCTATGCTCAGCGGAACCCGACCACGCGGAGGACCAGCTGTGAGCGACAAGGGATACAAGCCTGCCGACCTCGTCTTCACGAACGGAGCCGTCTACACGGTGGACGCCGCCCGGCGATGGGCGCAGGCGGTCGCGATCAGGGGAGGCCGCATCGCCGCGGTCGGAACCGACGACGACGTCCGCGAGCTCGTCGGCCCGAAGACCGAAGTGGTCGATCTCGCCGGCAAGATGCTCGTGCCCGGCTTCCAGGATGCCCACAACCATCCACCGGCCGCCGGCCTCGACATGCTCCGGTGCCACCTGTTCGACGCCTACTCGCTCGATGACTACCGCAGGATCGTCCGCGAGTACGCAGAGTCCCATCCCGACGTGGAGTGGATCCTCGGCGGCGGCTGGTCGATGGACGTGTTCCCTGGGGGGACGCCGACGAAGCAGCTCCTGGACGAGATCGTCCCGGATCGTCCGGTGTTCATGGTGAACCGCGACGGCCACGGCGCGTGGGTGAACTCCAGGGCGCTGGAGATCGCAGGCGTGACCCGTGACACGCGGGACCCACGCGACGGTCGCATCGAGCGCGACGAGCTCGGAGAGCCGGCCGGGACGCTCCACGAGGGCGCGATGAACCTCGTTGAGGCTCATGCGCCGGCCCCCACGGAAGAGGAGTGGGAGGAGGGCCTGCTCGCGGCCCAGCGGTACCTCCACTCGCTCGGCATCACCGCCTGGCAGGACGCGATCGTCGGAAGCTCGTACCCGTCGCTTCCCGCGTACCTCGCGACCGCCGGCAAGGGGGCGCTCACCGCTCGCGTCGTCGGCTCGCTCTGGTGGGACCGCTACCGCGGCGAGGAGCAGATCCCCGAGCTGCTCGACCAACGCGCGCACGGGCAGGCCGGCCGCTTCAAAGCGACGAGCGTGAAGATCATGCAGGACGGTGTGGTCGAGAACTTCACGGCGGGGGTCCTCGACCCCTACCTGGACGCTCACGGCCGACCGACCGATAACCGCGGGATGTCGTTCGTCGACCCCGAGGCGCTGAAGGGGTACGTCACCCGCCTGGATGCCGAAGGGTTCCAGGTCCACTTCCACGCGCTCGCCGAGCGCGCCGTGCGCGAGGCTCTCGACGCGATCGAGGCGGCGCGGAGGGCGAACGGCCCGAACGACCATCGTCATCACATCGCGCACATCCAGGTCATCCATCCCGACGACGTGCCGAGGTTCCGCCGGCTCGGCGCCGTTGCGAACGCACAGCCGCTCTGGGCCATGTACGAGGGCCAGATGGTGACCCTCACCATCCCGTTCCTCGGGGAGGAGCGCTCGACCTGGCAGTACCCGTTCGCGAGCCTCGTCCGCTCCGGCGCGATGCTCGCGATGGGGAGCGACTGGTCGGTCTCGAGCCCGAATCCGGTGTGGGAGATCCACGTGGCGGTGAACCGGCGCTCGTTCCCGGGCTCCGTGTACAGCGACGACGAGGTCGCGGTCGGGACGACCTTCCTGCCCGACGAACGGCTCGACCTGCCGACGGCGATCGCGGCCTTCACGATGGGCTCGGCTTACGTGAACCACCTCGACGACGTCACCGGGTCGATCGAGCCGGGCAAGTACGCCGACCTGGTCGTGCTCGCCCGGAACCTGTTCGAGCACCCTGCGAGCGAGATCTACGCGGCCCAGGTCCTCCTCACCCTCGTCGAGGGGGAGCGGGTGCACGCCGCGGGCGAGTTCGCCTGACCGATAGTCACGCTCAGCGGTTGCCGTGCCCGCCGCGCTTCCGCACGATGTGCCGGGTCCATACTGAGAGCCCGTGACGGAGGCGCGTTGCAGAACACCACCAGGCTCGACCGCAGGCCACCGGCCACCGCCCCGCCCGCGAAAGGCCTGCGCAAGGCCGTGATCCTCGTCGAGAAGGGCATCAAGGAGCCCATCTGGGACTGCCGGATGTGCGGGCAGTGCATCCTGCACTCGACCGGCATGTCCTGTCCGATGCGCTGCCCGAAGAACCTCCGCAACGGCCCGTGCGGGGGAGTGCTGCAGAACGGGCACTGCGAGGTGCTCCACGACCGCCCCTGTGTGTGGGTCCAGGCCTGGGAGGGCTCTCGCAAGCTCCCGATCTGGCGTGACCACATGGCGCACATCCAGCGGCCGGTCGATTGGCGGCTCCAGGAGACCTCCTCGTGGGAGAACCTGATCACGGGCCGCGACCGGCACGTCCCGCCGGCCTGGCGCGGCTACGGGGCCGGGAGGCACGCGCGATGAGCGCCGTCGAGCCCCGCAGCCACCTGCACCGGCTCCTCCTCTCGGGGGAGTTCGTAGTCACCGCCGAGCTGCAGACGACCGACAGCGCGGACCCGGAGTCGGTCCACCGGCTCGCCGAAGGGCTCCGCGGGAACGTCGACGCCGTCAATTGCACCGACAACAGCGCCGCCCACCCGCACATCTCGAACGTCGCGGCCGCGAGACTGCTCCTGGACCGGGGCGTCGAGCCGGTCGTTCAGTTCACCTGTCGAGACCGCAACCGTTTGGCGCTCCAGGCCGATCTGCTCGGGGCGGCGGCGCTCGGCGTGCGGAACGTCGTGATGATGTCCGGCGATGACGTTACGGCCGGCGACCACCCGGAGGCCAAACCGATCTACGACGTCGATTCGTGCCACGCCCTGCGGATCGCCCGGATCATGCGCGACGAGGGCACGTACCTGAGCGGGCGGAAGCTCGTCGACCCGCCCTCGTTCCTGGTCGGCGCCGTCGAGAATCCGTTCGCGCCGCCGACGGACTTCCGCCCGGTGCGCCTCGGCAAGAAGATCGAGGCCGGCGCCGAGTTCGTGCAGACCCAGATCGTCTTCAACGTCGAGCGGATGCGGGGGTTCATGGCCCGGGCCGGGGAGCTCGGTCTACTCGGGAAGGCGTTCATCCTCGGCGGTGTGTTCGTGCTCCGGTCGGCCCGGGCGGCTGGCTATCTGCGCGACCAGGTCCCCGGGGTCGACGTCCCCGACGACGTGGTGGCCCGGATGGAGTCCGTGCCCAAGGAGCGCCAGCCTGAGGAGGGCGTTCGGATGGCGATCGAGATCGTGCAGCAGCTCCGGGAGATGCATGGGATCGCCGGCGTTCACGTGATGTCGATCAACTGGGACGAGGCCATCCCACGGGTCGTCGAGGGCTCTGGGCTCCTGCCGCGACCCGCCGCGGCTTCGTAGGCGGCGGTCGGCCGCCTTGCAGCGAGCTGCGTGAACGCATCCGGCACCGGCGCCGAATAGTCTGTGACCTATGAACCACGGATCGACGACCGAAAGGCTCCCTCGATGAAGCGTGCCATGATCGTCCTGCTCGCCGTCGCGGTGTTCGCCGTGTCCGCGTGCACCCGGACCGTGATCCAACAGGTGCCCGAAGGCTCGCCCGCCTCGGTGACCCTCTCGGGTTCCCTGAACACCGCCGCCGACCCGATCGTCCAGGTGGTCGAGAAGGTGCGCCCGGCGGTCGTGAACGTCACCACCGACCTCCTGCAGCAGGGACCGTTCGGGCAGGCCGGCCAGGGCGTCGGCACGGGCTTCATCGTGCGCTCGGACGGCATCCTCGTCACCAACTACCACGTTGTCGAGGGAGCCCAGCGCATCACGGTCATCACGCCGTCCCCGAACTCCAAGCGGTACGCCGCGAGGGTGATCGGCGGCGACGCGACGGCGGACCTCGCCGTCCTCAAGATCGACGCGACCGGTCTGCCGACCGCGCCGCTCGGTGATTCCTCCCAGCTCCAACTCGGCCAGCGGGTGGTCGCGCTCGGGTACGCTCTCGCGCTCCCGGGCGGTCCCACGGTAACGGCCGGCATCGTCTCGGCCTTGGGACGCACGATCTCCGCGCAGGACCCCAACTGTCAGGTCTGCAAGAACGGCGAGCGCACGTACAGCAACGTCATCCAGACCGACGCGGCCATCAACCCCGGCAACTCCGGCGGTCCGCTCGTCAACCTTGCAGGCCAGGTCGTGGGGATCAACACGGCCGGTGCCGGTGGGCAGGCCGAGAACATCGGCTTCGCGATCGCGATCAACGCTACCGAGCCGACCATCGCGGGGGCGATCGCCAACCCGTCCGCGCCGGTCGCCTACCTCGGCGTCGTGACGCAGGACGTGAGCGCCAGCCTAGCGTTCCAGTTCGGCCTGTCGGTGCAGACCGGCGCCTACGTCGTGGACGTGAGCCCGGGCGGCCCGGCCGAGAAGGCGGGGGTCAAGGCCGGTGACGTGATCGCGAGTTTCGACGGCAAGACGGTGACGAGTTCTGAGCAGCTGGGGCAGGAGATCCACGCCCTGAAGCCGGGCGACCAGGTGAAGGTCGAGCTCGTGACCCCTCAGGGGCCGAAGACCATCACGGTCACCCTCGGCGTGAACCCGGTTCCACAGGCGTAGACGCGGATGTAGCCCGCGCCGCGACGGAGCCCGTAAGCTGGGCCGGTGCGCCGGCTGTCCATCCCGATCGGGCGCGTCCTCGGTGTTCGGCTCGCGCTCCACGCGTCCTGGTTCCTGGTCTTCGGGCTCGTCGTGTGGGTGACCGTCTCCGAGTTCGACGGCCTCTACCCGCGTCTCGGTGAGCCGGTTCACCTCGCCATGGGTCTCGTGACGGGCATCGCGTTCTTCGTGTGCCTGACCGTGCACGAACTCGCGCACGCCGTGGTCGCTCGCCGGTTCGGGATCCACGTTCGCGGCATCACGCTGTTCATGTTCGGGGGAGTGGCCGAGATCGAGGGCGAGGTGCCTTCGCCGTCCCAGGAGTTCGCCGTCGCGCTCGTCGGCCCGGCGACGTCGATCCTGCTCGGCGGGGTGTTCGCCCTGCTCGCCGTGGGGGCGACCGATCTCGGCTGGCCCGCGACCGAGGGTGTGCTCGGGACGCTCGCGCTCGTGAACCTCGGCGTCGCGCTGTTCAACCTCGTGCCGGGGCTCCCGCTCGACGGCGGGCGGATCCTGCGCGCCGCGCTGTGGCGCCTGACCGGTGACCACGTCCGGGCGACGCGGATCGCCTCGACCGGGGGGCGGCTGCTCGCGGTCGGGCTCGGTGGGCTCGGCGTGGTCCTTCCCATCATGGGAGATCCGTTCGGGCTGTGGTACGTCCCGATGGCCGTGTTCCTGTGGTTCCTCGTGCGCTCGGCCAGCCGGCAGACGCTCCCGGCGCCGCGGCCTGCGCTAGCCTTGGGAGACCGTGAGGGTCAAGCTACGGAATCCGGACCGTGAGTTGGAGCTCGCCGGGCGGCGGGAGGTTCGCGACGTGCTCCTCGAGCTCGGGATCGACCCCGACACCGTGCTCGTCATCCGCGACCGCGAGCTGCTCACGCGCGATGAGCGCGTCGGCAACGAGGACCGGATCGAGATCCGCCCGGTGATCTCCGGGGGGAGTGGGCCGTGAAGTGCCGCCGCTGCAGGGCGCCGGCGGTCGTGGAGATACGCCGGCACAACGCCCCCTTCTGCACGGACTGCTTCGTGGAACACGTGCGCGAGCAGGTGAAGCGCGCGATCGCGGCCCACGACATGTTCGGCCCCGAGGACCGTGTGCTCGTCGCGGTTTCCGGCGGCAAGGACTCCCTCGCGCTCTGGGACCTGCTCCTCGGCCTCGGCTACCGCGCGTCCGGCCTGCACCTCGGGCTCGGCATCGGCGGCTACTCCTCGCGCTCGAGTACGCTCGTGCGAGCGTTCGCGGGTGAGCGCGAGGTCGATCTCATCGAGGTCGACCTCGCCGGCGAGTACGGGTTCGACATCCCGATCGCCGGGCGGAGGAGTTCGCGCTCGGCCTGCTCCGTCTGCGGTTTGTCGAAACGCTACGTGTTCAACCGCGTCGCGCTGGAGCGCGGGTTCGACGTGGTCGCCACCGGCCACAACCTCGACGACGAGGCCGCGACGCTCCTCGGCAATACGCTGCGCTGGCGGACCGAGTACATCGCGCGGCAGTTCCCAGTGCTCGCTGCCGAGGAGGGGCTCGTGAAGAAGGTGAAGCCGCTGTTCCGTCTTTCGGAGCTCGAGACGGCCGCGTTCGCCTTCCTGCGCGGGATCGGATACATCGTCGAGGAGTGCCCACTCGTCGCCGGCAACACGCAGCTCCGCTACAAGGAAGCGATGAACCGGCTCGAGGCGAACTCGCCGGGAACCAAGGCTCATTTCTTCCTCGGGTACCTCGAGCGGGGCGCGCCGCTGTTCGAGGCGCAGGACCGAGCCCAGCTCTCGCCGTGCGAACGGTGCGCGCAGCCGACCACCGGGCGCTTCTGCGCCTTCTGCCGAGCGCGGGCGCAGATCATGGGGCAGGCGTCGCCTGTCGAGGTCCGTCCGGCCGAGGTCCGTGAGGCGGTGAGCCCGTGAGCGGGCCGTTCGAGCCGGGCGAGCGGGTCCTCCTGATCGACGGCCGCGGGCGGCGATACCTGTTCCGGCTGCGTCCCGGCGAGGCCTGGCATTCTCACGCCGGTGCCGTGCCACACGACCTGATCCTCGGGTCGGAGGAGGGGACCCGCGTGCACTCGACCGCCGGGATGGGATTCGCGTGCTTCCGGCCGCGTCTCGCCGACTTCGTCCTCAAGATGCCCCGCGGCGCCCAGGTCGTCTATCCGAAGGACCTCGGCGCGATCTGGATCTGGGCGGACATCTTCCCCGGTGCGCGCGTGCTCGAGGCCGGCACGGGCTCCGGCGCTCTGACGATCGCGCTCTGTCGGGCCGTCGGATCCGGGGGGCTCGTCGTCACCTACGAGATGCGCCCCGAGTTCCACGCGAACGCCGTGCAGAACCTCGAGGCGTTCTTCGGGGAGCTGCCGAACCAGCTCGAGCTGCGCGAGGGCGACCTCACAGCGGTCGCGACGACGGGCGAGATCTACGATCGGGCGGTGCTCGACCTGCCGGAGCCGTGGGCGGTCCTTGCCGCCGTCGATCGCGTGCTCGCTCCGGGCGGGATCGTCTGCGCGTACGTGCCGACCACGATCCAGATCCAGACGTTCGTGCTCGCGCTCGCCGAGCGCGGCTACGAACAGACCGAGACGTTCGAGGTGCTCCACCGGTCCTGGCACGTGAGCGAGCGGAGCGTGCGTCCGGATCACCGGATGGTCGCGCACACCGGGTTCATCACGGTCGCCCGCAGAGGCACCCGGTCGGCGCCCTAGGGCGACATCCGACGCTCCCACCACAACGTATGGATGGTCGTAGGACGTCGTCGTCCGCTTCTCGGTCGTCCAGAGGCCCGACGTATACTCGCCCACGCGGAGGTACATCATGCCCGGGCTCGACCCACGCGAGCAGCAGGAGCGTTACGAGAAACAGATCCACGAGCTCCAGACCCAGGTGAGGTTCCTGGAGGACGAGATCGCCCTGCTGCGTCGACGGCTCACGAGCGCCCCGCGTCAGGTCAAGATCCTCGAGCAGAAGCTGCTCGAGTCCAAGGGCGACCTCGCTCGAGCCCTCGCTCAGAACGAGAAGCTCGCGAGCACCCTGAAGGCCGAGCGCGACCGGATCGAGACGCTTCGCGAGGAGGTCGAGAAGCTCAGCCAACCGCCGGCCTCGTTCGGCGTGTACCTGGACACGAACGACGACGGCACCGTCGACGTGTTCACCGCCGGGCGCAAGATGCGCGTCAGCGTCGCGCCGGAGATCGACCCATCGAGGTTCGGCCGCGGCGTGGAGGTCGTCCTGAACGAGGCCCTGAACGTGGTCGAGGTGCTCGAGCCCGATCGCGTCGGCGAGGTCGTGAAGGTGAAGGAGCACCTGGGCGAGGACCGTGTGGTGGTCGTCGGCCGCGGTGACGAGAAGCTCGTCGCGTCGCTCTCGACGTCGCTACGCGGGGTGACCATACGTGCCGGCGATGCGCTGCTGATGGACCCACGCTCGAACCTCGTGCTCGAGAAGCTCCCGAAGGAGGAGGTCGAGGAGCTCGTCCTCGAGGAGATCCCCGACGTGTCCTACGAAGACATCGGAGGCCTCGAGGACCAGATCGAGGCGATCCGCGATGCGGTCGAGCTCCCGTTCCTGTACGCGGAGCTGTTCACCGAGCACGAGCTCGAGCCGCCGAAGGGCGTGCTGCTCTACGGGCCGCCGGGCTGCGGGAAGACGCTGATCGCGAAGGCGGTGGCGAAGTCGCTCGCCGACAAGGTCCGTGAGCGCACCGGCCGCCAGGACGCGCACTCCTACTTCCTGAACATCAAGGGCCCCGAGCTGTTGAACAAGTACGTGGGTGAGACCGAGCGCCAGATCCGCCAGATCTTCCAGCGCGCGAAGGAACGGAGCATGGAGGGCCTGCCGGTCATCGTCTTCTTCGACGAGATGGACTCGATCTTCCGCACCCGCGGCACCGGCATCTCGAGCGATGTCGAGTCGACGATCGTGCCGCAGCTGCTCTCAGAGCTCGACGGCGTGGAGACCCTGAAGAACGTCATCGTGATCGGCGCGTCGAACCGCGAGGATCTGATCGACCCGGCGATCCTGCGCCCCGGCCGTCTCGATGTGAAGATCAGGATCGAGCGGCCGAACTCGCAGCAGGCCGTCGACATCATGGGCAAGTACCTGCACCCCGACGTGCCGATCCACCCGGAGGAGATCTCTCGCGCCGGCGGCGACCTGAAGGTGGCGACGACGCGGATGATCCAGCAGACGGTCGACCGCATGTACGAGGAGTCCGACGAGAACCGCTTCCTCGAGGTGACCTACGCCTCCGGCGACAAGGAGGTCCTGTACTTCAAGGACTTCGACTCCGGCGCGATGATCGAGAACATCGTGCGCCGTGCGAAGAAGGAAGCGATCAAGCGGTTCTTATCGACCGGCGAGAAGGGCATCAAGTCCGAGGACCTTTTCCTCGCGATCCGCGAGGAGTTCCAGGAGAACGAGGATCTGCCGAACACCACGAACCCCGACGACTGGGCTCGGATCTCCGGCAAGAAGGGCGAGCGCATCGTCTACGTCCGCACGCTCCTCAGCCGCGGAGAGGGCGAGGGTCGCCAGGTGGAGCGCGTCAGCGCCGGTCAGTACCTGTAGGTTCCCCGGATGGCCATCCCGAAGGTCATCGGCACCGAGACCGAGTACGGCATCTCGGGGGTCGGCTCCGCCGACTTCAACCCGGTGCTCAATTCGTCGCTGCTGATCAGCTCGTTCGCGGGGACGCTCCGCCGCATCCGGTGGGACTACGAGCAGGAGTCGCCGCTGCGCGACGCGCGTGGCTTCGAAGCGGCCCAGGTGCGCGAGCCATCGGACGAGGACCTGGGACTCGCGAACGTCGTCCTGCCGAACGGCGCCCGCTACTACGTGGACCATGCCCATCCCGAGTACTCGACGCCGGAGTGTGCGTCCCCGCGCGAGCTGGTCGCCCACGACAAGGCAGGGGAGCGCATCCTCGAGCGCTCGCTCGAGGAGCTCGGCAAGATCCTGCCGCCCGGCCAGCGGGTCGCGATCTACAAGAACAACAGCGACGGGAAGGGCAACTCGTACGGGACCCACGAGAACTACCTGGTGGATCGGGCAACGCCGTTCGGGAACATCGTGCGCGACCTCACGCCGTTCCTCGTTTCCCGACAGGTCTTCACCGGCGCGGGGAAGCTCGGCGCGGAGGTCCCATCGGAGGAGCCGGAGCACGACCGGTTCCAGCTGACGCAGCGCGCCGACTTCTTCGAGGCGGAGGTGGGCCTCGAGACAACGCTCAAGCGGCCGATCATCAACACCCGCGACGAACCGCATGCCGACCCGCAGAGGTACCGGCGGTTGCACGTGATCGTCGGCGACGCCAACATGTGCGAGGTGGCGACGTACCTGAAGGTCGGGACGACCGCGCTCGTGCTGAAGATGATCGAGGACGAGTACCTGTCCGATCTGACACTCGTGAACCCGGTGGCGTCGCTGCACAAGGCTTCGCGCGATCTCACGTGCACGGCGACCCTGCCTCTCGGCGACGGTCGACGGCTGACCGCCGTGCAGTTGCAGTGGGAGTACTTCGACCGCGCGAGGAAGTACGTCGAGCAGGAGGACGCGCGTCCAGAGAACGCGGAGCTGCTCGTCCGGTGGGACGCCGTCCTGTCGGCGCTCGAGGTCGAGCCGCTCTCGCTCCACCGCGAGCTCGACTGGGTGGCGAAGTACCGGCTCCTCGAGGCCTACCGCGAGCGCGACGGCCTGGACTGGTCCGACCCCAAGCTCCGGCTGATCGACCTTCAGTACCACGACGTCCGGCGCGACAAGGGCCTGTACCACCGGCTCGTCGCGGCGGGGAAGGTCGAGCACATCGTGACCGACGAGGAGATCGACCTCGCGATCATGACGCCACCGGAGGACACACGTGCGTACTTCCGGGGCACGTGCATCGCCCGCTACCCTCAGGCGATCGCGGCGGCTTCCTGGGACTCGATGATCTTCGACATCGGGCGGGACTCCTTGCAGCGCATCCCGACGCGCGAGCCGCTCCTGGGCACCCGTGCCCACGTGGAGGCGCTCTTCGAACGCGCCCCCGACGCCGCGGCACTGGTCGACTTGTTGCGGTCCTAGGGTCGGCCCCGGATCGTGTCGGGGACCACGGGTATGATGTTTCGACCGACCTCACGGGAGGAGCACGAGTCGTGCCGCAGGAGCAGAAGCGGAAGCGGGTCCAGCGGAGATCCGGCGGGGAGGGCGGCGTCGAGACCGGCGCCGGCCAGGTCCAGGCGACCTCCAAGAGCGAGAAGCTCAAGGAGGAGATGGACGGGATCCTCGACGAGATCGACTCGGTCCTCGAGGAGAACGCCGAGGAGTTCATCAAGAGCTACGTGCAGAAGGGCGGCGAATGAGCGACGAGCTCGTGCCTCCCGTGGTCTCGGGCGACCCGATCGGTGCGAACCCGAGCTTCTTCGACCTGCTGGTCCGCACCCGGCCCGAGCTCGTGCAACACTCCGCGGTGCCGAGCTCAGGTGAGGCCTTGGTCCCGCACGGCACCACGGTCCTCGGGCTGAAGTTCGAGGGCGGTGTCGTGTTCGCCGGCGACCGCCGCGCAACCGAGGGGTACTCGATCGCCGACGACAAGATAGAGAAGGTCTTCGCGGCCGATGACTATTCCGCGATCGCGATCGCCGGCGCGGCCGGCCAAGCCATCGAGATCGTGAAGATGCTCCAACTCGAGCTCGAGCACTACGAGAAGATCACCGGCGACCGACTCTCGCTCGAGGGCAAGGCGAACCGGCTCGCGCAGATGATTCGGGGCAACTTCCCGCTCGCGCTCCAAGGGCTCGCCGTCGTGCCGCTGTTCGGCGGGTACGACGAGCGGTGGCAGCAGGGGCGGATCTTCTACTACGACGCGACCGGTGGCCGCTGGGAGGAGCAGGATTTCTACGCCATCGGCTCCGGCGGGCGCGCGGCGAAGAGCTCGCTGAAGAAACGCTGGCGGGCGGGGCTGAGCCACGACGACGGGGTGAGAGTGGCCGTCGAGGCACTGGTCGACGCCGCCGAGGAGGACATCGCAACCGGCGGACCGGACGCGGCGCGCGGCATCTTCCCGACGGTGCTGGCCGTGACCTCCGAGGGCGTCTCACCGGTCCCCGAAGACCGGGTCCGGGCCGCGTACGAGGTGGTCATGGGGGCGCGGTCCTGATGTCGTTCATGCCGTACGTGCCACCTGAGCAGCTCATGAAGGACCGCTCCGACTACGCCCGCAAGGGGATCGCACGGGGCAAGTCGGTCGTCGGGCTCGTGTGCAAGGACGGACTCCTCTTCATCGCCGAGAACCCCAGCACGACGCTCCACAAGATCTCCGAGATCTACGACCGCATCGCTTTCGCCGGAGTGGGCAAGTACAGCGAGTTCGAGGACCTCCGCATCGCCGGCGTGCGTCTCGCCGACCTGCGCGGCTATTCATACGGGCGCGAGGACGTGAAGGCGAAGGACATAGCGAACGCGTACTCGCAGGCCCTCTCGACCATCTTCACGCAGCAGATGAAGCCCTACGAGGTCGAGATCCTTGTGGGCGAGATCTCCGAAGACGGCGGCGGTCGCGACGAGGTCTACCACATCCTGTTCGACGGCTCGGTGAACGACGAGCACGGCTTCGTCGGGATTGGCGGTCACGCCGAGGAGCTGTCGACCGCGCTGAAGGGCTCGTACCAGGACGGCTGGGACCTCGCGACCTCGGTCCGAGAGGCAGTGAAAGCCCTCTGCTCCGCCGAGGGGCGCGAGATCGAGCCGGCGTCGATCGAAGCGGGCGTGCTCGAGCGCACGCGCGCGCAGCGCCGCAAGTTCCGACGCCTCCCTGCCGACGAGATCGGCCGCATCCTCGCCGGCTGAGCTTCGAGCGCCCCGCCCGGGCCTACACTCGAAGCATGGACCGGCGGATCTTCGGGCTGGAGAGCGAGTACGGCGTTACCTGCACGTTCCGGGGACAGCGCCGTCTCTCGCCGGACGAGGTCGCGCGATACCTGTTCCGCCGCGTCGTCCACTGGGGCCGCTCCTCGAACGTCTTCCTGGAGAACGGGGCGCGGCTGTACCTCGACGTCGGGTCCCACCCCGAGTACGCGACGCCGGAGTGCGACACCGTCCCGGAACTCGTCGCCCACGACAAGGCGGGGGAGCGGATCCTCGAAGGCCTGCTCGCGGCCGCCGAGGCGCGGCTCCGCGACGAGGGCATCAGCGGCCAGGTCCACCTGTTCAAGAACAACACGGACTCGGCCGGCAACTCCTACGGATGCCACGAGAACTACCTGGTCACGCGCCAGGGTGAGTTCGCCAGGATGGCCGACACCCTCATCCCGTTCTTCGTTTCCCGACAGATCTACTGCGGGGCCGGGAAGGTGCTGCACGGGCCGCGCGGAGCGCAGTTCTGCATCGCCCAGCGCGCCGAACACGTGTGGGAGGGGGTCTCGAGCGCAACCACCCGTTCGCGTCCCATCATCAACACGCGCGACGAGCCCCACGCCGACGCCGAGCGCTTCCGCCGCCTACATGTGATCGTCGGTGACTCGAACATGAACGAGCGGACCACGCTCATGAAGGTCGGGATCACGGACCTCGTGCTGCGGATGCTCGAGGCGAACACCGTGATGCGCGATCTCACCCTCGAGAACCCGATCCGCGCGATCCGCGAGATCTCGCACGACGTGACGTGCAAGAAGCGCGTGCACTTGGTGAACGGCCGCGAGCTCACCGCCACCCAGATCCAGGAGGAGTACTTCGAGAAGACCGCCCGGTTCGTCGAGCGGCGCGGCGGAGACGAGCTCTCGAAGGAGCTGTTGGCCGACTGGCGAGAAGCGCTCGACGCGCTCACGGCGCAGGAGCCCGAGCGCCTGGTGCGCAAGGTCGACTGGGTGGCCAAGCAGCTGCTCATCGAGCGCTACCAGGAGAAGCACCAGTTGCCCCTCTCCCACCCGAGGATCGCGCTGCTCGACCTCGCCTACCACGACGTCAACCGTGTCTCCGGCCTCTACTACCTGCTGGAGCGCGACGGCTGGGCCGACCGCGTCCTGAGCGAGAAGGACATCCAGCGCGCGATGCGCGAGCCTCCGCAGACGACGCGCGCGAAGCTCCGCGGCGACTTCATCCGTACCGCGAAGGCGAAGCATCGCGACTACACAGTCGATTGGGTCCACCTGAAGCTGAACGACCAGGCTCAGCGCACCGTGCTCTGCAAGGATCCGTTCCGCTCGGTCGACGAGCGCGTCGAGCAGCTCATCGCCCACATGTGAGAGCGCCGAACGTCAGCCACGACCGGGCGATCGCCCGTGGCTCCGCGAGCGCGCGGCCATGCGCCCCGCGAGCACGCCCGCCGCACCGGCGGCGAGGAAAAACACCGGGTCGTCGGCCGGTGTGCGGCCCATCGACTCCACTTCGACGCCGCGCCGTTCGAGCTCGCCGAGCGCGGGGCGGCCGTCGGCCTCTACCAGTTGGTGCCTGTCCTCGAGCTTCCGGGCGCGGAGCGCGCCCCAAACGGCGGTGCGCTGCGGCTCCTCGAGCACCGGAACGGCGATGTTCGCTCGCACGGTGCAGACCTCTCCGAGGATCGTGAGGGAGTGATGCGAGACGAGGCGGTGCCGCTCCCGTGGGTCCACGAACGAGATCCGCAACGCCGCCACCGGCCGCCCCCCGAGCACCTCCGCGGCGTTCAACGCGTGCCCGCTCGCGAGCGCGCTCACGCCCCACTTCGTCTCGGTCCCGAGGTTCCCCGGACCGTCGGTGACGACGATCACCTCGGCCCCCAGGATCTCCTTCGCGGCGAGCAGGGCGCTCCAGACCGTCACGGCCTCCAGGTCGCCTCCGAACGCCTGGCCGCACGTGACGAACCCGTCGAGCAGCTCCGCCTCACGCAGGCGCGGGACGAGCCGCGAGAACGCCCCCGGCAGCGCCGCGCCGTCGGTCATCACGTACACGACCCGCGCCTTCCCCGATGCCTTGGCGCCGGCGGCGACCGGGCCGAGCATCGAGTGCAGCGGCGCGGCCACGACCGGAGTGCCCCTTAGCCCCGGGGAGCGCTCCAGGACGTCGCGGTGCGCCTCCTCCACCGATGCCACGGCGGCCTGCAGCGGCGTGTACCGGGCCTTCATCACGCGCCCGCCGTGCGAGAGCTCGGTCGGCCCGACGCCCTCGACGGCCACGACCAGGTGGAAACCGCCGGTGCCGAGGCCGAGCGCCAGGGCCGTCGTGTTCAGCACGACGAGGTCGCCCTCGGCGACCGGCCCGGTGAGGTCGGGGTAGGCGAGGGCCGGCGCCCGCTCGCCGTCGACCTCGACCTGGACCTCGACCGCGCCGGGGCGGCTCGGACCCACCGCCACGACCCTGCCGCGACGCAGCCGCACGGAACTCCGGTCGCCGTCCATGCCGCGAGTATGATGCCGCACGGATGCACCCGCTCGAGCGTCTGGTCAACCTGGTGGCCCTCCTGCTGGAGGCCCGCGTCCCGCTCACGTTCGAGCAGATCCACGAGACGCTGCACGAGGCCTACGACCAGGCCGACGTCGACACGGCCAAGCGGATGTTCGAACGCGACAAAGACGTGCTCCGTGACATCGGTGTGCCCATCGAGGTCGTCTACACCGACGCCTGGGAGATCGAGCACGGATACACGATCCCCAAGGACCGCTACTACCTCCCGGAGATCACGTTCTCGCCGGAGGAGATCTCGGCGCTCTTCGTCGCCGCCCACACCGGCGGAGAGGACGGCACGGCCGAGGATGCCGTGCGGAAACTCCTATACGGCGCGGAAGGCGGTGTCCTGGCCGGTGTGGCGGGGGTTCCGCTCACGGCCGAGGGTGGGGTCTCCGACGCCCGGCTCACGGCCGCCGCCGAGGCCGTGCTCGAACGCCGGAGTGTGGGCTTCGGGTACCGGACCGCGCGCGGGCAGGCCTCCGAGCGCCGCGTCGACCCGTACGGGCTCGTCTGCCGCGGTGGCCACTGGTACCTCGTCGGCCTGGACCGGGAGCGCGAGGAGATCCGGGCCTTCCGCATCTCGCGCCTGTCGACCGATCTCACGGTCGCGGGGGAGGGGAGCGAGCCGCCCGAGGGGTTCCGCGCCGGCGAGCACGTCCAGGCGGGTCCGTGGGGTCCGGGGGAGCCCGAGGAACGCGCCCGGATCGCTTTCTCTCCAGACGTCATCTGGTGGGCGACGAAGGGCATCGCGGGGGCGGATGTCGGCGAGACACGGCCCGACGGGTGGGTCGAGGTCGCGGTCCCCGCGGGTCCGGGTGACGGTCTCGCGTCGTGGGTCCTCTCGTTCGGACCCGACGCCGAAGTGCTCGAGCCCGCGTCCCTCCGCGAGGAGATCGTGCGGCAGTTGGAGGCCACCCTTGCCTCCTGAACGCAAGAAGGTCACGCGGGCGTCCGACCGCCTGCGCCGGCTGCTCGTGATCGTGCCGTACCTGGTGCAGCACCCCGGCACCCAGCTCGCCGAGGTCACGCGCCTGTTCGGCGTCTCGGAGAACGAGCTCGTCGCCGACCTTCAACTGCTGTTCCTGTCGGGTCTGCCGCCATACGGCCCCGGTGACCTGATCGGCGTCGACATCGAGGACGGCCGGGTCTGGATCGACATGGCCGACTACTTCGGCCGTCCGCTGCGCCTCACGCGCAGCGAGGCACTCGCCCTATATCTCCGCGGGACCGCGCTCGCGGCCACTCCCGGGCTCCACGAGGCCACGGCGCTCCGGACGGCCCTCGTCAAGCTCGGCGAGGGGCTCGGCCCCGAGACCCTCGGCGAGCTGCCGCTCCGCGTTCAGGCCGACGGCGGTGGGCGCCCCGCCGAGATGTTGGAGGCCGTCCGGCAGGCGGTGGCGGAGCACGAGCGCCTCCGGATCGAGTACTACGCGCAGTCTTCGGCGGAGACGACGACGCGGGAGATCGACCCGGAGGAGGTCTTCTTCGCGATCGGCAACTGGTACGTCGTGGCCTGGGATCACCTGTCCGACGAGGAACGCGTCTTCCGCGCGGACCGTATCCGAAGCGCGGACCCGACCGGCGGGGACTTCGAGCCCCGCGGCCTCGCGGGAGCCGGCCGCCCGCTGTACTCGCCGACCGAGCGCGACGTGCCCGTCCGTCTGCTGCTCGAACCCGGTGCGCGCTGGGTCGCCGAGTACTACGAGACCGACGCGGAGATCGAGCGCGACGACGGGAACGTCGAGGTCGTGCTGCCGGCGAGCCGGCTGGAATGGGTCGCCAGACTGCTGCTGCGGCTGTCCGGGGAGGCGTACGTCCTCGACCCACCGGAGCTGAAGGACCGTGTCCGCGAGCTCGCCCGCCGGACCAGGAAACGGTACGAATAGGGTAGTCCCGCCGAGGCTCCGGAGCCTCAAGCGTCCTCAGGACTCGACCGATACAGGTCGTGTCATGACCACGATCCGGACGACGTGTCCCCGGTGCGGCGAAGTAGATATGGGACCCGAGTCGATCCTGCTGTCGGTGGCACAGGGGGGACGCGAGGGGAGCTACCGGTTCACCTGCCCCACCTGCTACGACGGGGTGGAGAAGCGGGCCGACCGCAAGATCGTGGCCCTGTTGGTCTCAGCCGGCGTGGACGTGGCCGGCCGTGGTGGAGGTCCCGAGGAGGAGCGGACCGAGCCCATGTTCGATCAGGAGCGATCCGACCCGCGGGAGCCGCGGCCCGAGGGCCCGCCCATCACGGCCGACGACCTGATCGACTTCCACTTCTTGCTGCAGGATGACTGCTACATCCAGGAGTTCCTCGCCCAGAAGCGCTGAGTCGCGCCGGCGGGGTACGATGCCCCCGTGAGCACCCCCGCCATCGTCTGGATGGTGATCGGTCTTGTCACCACGCTCGCCGTCGTTGCGATGCTGATCGCGCTGGTCCGCCACTTCATGCTGCTCGGGCGGACGCTCTCACGCTTCCAAGAAGAGGTCACACCGATCGCCCAGGAGATCACGGCCGGCGGCGATCGGGCTTCCACACGCATGTCCAACCTCCAGATCCCGCCGGGCGGATCCCGAGGCGCCTAGGCCGATCTCCTGTCGGGTGGTTCGCGGAGGGCCGGCGGTAGAATCCTTCCCTGGGCCCCGGTCCCGCGGAAGGGACGCATGTTCAACATCGGTCCGCTCGAGCTGATCGTTATCCTCGTCGTGGCCCTGCTCGTCGTGGGCCCGAAACGCCTCCCCGAGGTCGCCAGGTCGATCGGCCGCGGGCTCCAGGAGTTCCGCAAGGCCCAGACCGAGGTCAAGGAGACCCTGAGGAGCACGCTCGACGAACCGCTCGCGGCTGCGCCCCCCGCCACGGGTGATGTCGCCGCGCCGTCGCCCGACTCGTCCGAGACCCTCGACGTCGCCCGCACTCTCGGCAGGGGTCTGGCAGAGATCCGTCAGGCCCGCGAGGAGCTCCAGCGGACCTTCCGGATCGACCTCAACGAGCCCCCGCCCCGCCCGAAGCCGGCTACCCCGGCCCAGCGGCCCGAGCCCGAGACGCCCCAGGGCACCGACACCGGCCCGCCGGCCGAGTCGGGGTAGGGCGAGCCTCGTCGACCTCCGTCCATGCCGCTGATCCCCGAGCGATTCCGCCGCCGCAGCCACTCCAACCCCGAGGGCACGATGACCCTCGTCGAGCACCTCGAGGAGTTGCGGCACCGCCTGTTCATCGCGATCGGAGCGGTGACCGTCGCGTCGATCGCCGGGTGGTTCCTGTACGGCCCGGTGCTCCACCTGCTACGAGACCCCTACTGCGACACGCTGAAGAACCTCCCCGCCGGGAACCGGCCGCCGACCGGGTGCAACTTCGTCTTCTCCGGCGTGGTCGAGCCGGTGATCATCAAGCTCAAGGTCGTCGTCTTCCTCGGCCTGTTCATCGCCCTGCCGGTGGTGCTCTGGCAGCTCTGGGCGTTCATCATGCCGGGGTTGCGGAAGAGCGAGCGCAAGTGGGCGATCCCGTTCGTGCTCTCCTCCGTGTTCTTGTTCGCACTCGGCGCCCTGATCGCATACCTGACGCTTCCCAAGGGCCTCGGCTTCCTGCTCGGGTTCGCCGGATCGGGGTTCACGCCACTGATCACCGGCGACCGGTTCCTCGGGTTCGTGATGCTCCTCGCCGTCGCGTTCGGGGTCTCGTTCGAGTTCCCGATCGTCTTGATATTCCTGTGCGGCGTCGGCGTGATCTCGAGCGACAAGCTCCGTCAGTGGCGACGCGGTGCGATCCTGTTCATCTCCGTGTTCGCCGCGGTCATCACGCCCAGCGCCGACCCCTATACGATGCTCGCCATGATGCTCCCGATGGTGTTGTTCTACGAGGCGGCTATCATCGTTGCCCGCCTGATGAAGAAGTAGGAGGCTCATGGCGATCAAAGGCAAGAGCAAGCCTCGGGGCCGCAAGTCGGTCACACCCGGCCCGCGCCCTGCTTACGTCCCCGTGAAACGCCGCTGGTGGCAGAAGGGCGGCTTCTGGATCGGCGTGCTCGTCGTTCTCGTCGCGGGGTCGGCGGCCGGCATCTGGTACGGCGTCGCGAAGGAGATCGGTAACAACCGGCGGGAGGCGGACCGCAAGGCGCTGGCGACGCGCATGCGCGACGCCGTCGGTCAGTACCAGGGCCTCGTGGAGCCGATCATCAGCCCGCTCGGACAGACCGTGGCACCGGCCGGGTTCGACATCCTCCCGCAGCTGAGCACGACGATCAGCGATCTCGAGAAGGGCGCCGTGAGCGCCAAGGACGCGGGGAGCGCCGCGAACACCATCTCCGAGCAGGCCAAGACCGCCTACCAGGCGCTCGACAAGGTCGACGTCGTCAAGCTCGTGCAGGACAAGGGCTTCAACCAGAGCTTCGTGGTGTTCTTGCTCGACTCCAAGTCCAAGATGGTCACCGGGATCAAGCTCTTCGAGCATGCGGCCCAGCAGTTGGTGCTGGCGACCGGACTTGCGGGCACCGCCCGCGAGCAGCTGATCGCCGACGCGAAGGGCCTCGCGCAGATCGCCACCGACACGTTCACCGACGGGTACACCGACTACGTCCAGGTCCAGGCCGCGGCCGGCGTCCTGAACGTGAACCCGGCCGGTCAGGTCCCGGGGGTCCCGTGACGGCCGGCGGGCTCCTCCTCGTTCACGCGTTCCCGCTCGACGCCCGGATGTGGGAGCCGCAGGTCACCCTCCTCGAGACCCTCGTGCCCGTCGTGGCCGTCAACCTCCCCGGGTTCGGTGGCACGCCGGATGCCGGCCGCGTGATGTCGATGGCGGTGGCCGCCGACCGCTGCCTGTCGGAGCTCGACGCCGCGAAGGTGGAGACCGCGGTGGTGTGTGGACTCTCGATGGGCGGCTACGTTGCCTTCGAGCTCTGGCGCCGCGCCCGGGCGCGCATCGCGGGCCTCGTGCTCGCGAACACCCGCGCGGGGGCCGACACGCCGGAGGGCACCGAAGGCCGTCGCGCGCTTGCGGAGAGGGTCCTCATGGAGGGGAACGGGTTCCTCGCGGAGGGCCCACCGCCGCTGCTCTCGGAGGGCGCGCCCGACCACCTCAGGGCGACCGTGCGCCGCTGGATCGCCGACCAGCCGGCCGGCTCGATCGCCGCGGCCGCTCTCGGCATGGCCGAGCGCCCGGACTCGACGCCCGACCTCCCCGGGATCGACGTCCCCACCCTCGTCGTCACCTCGACCCGCGACACGCTGATCCCACCCGAGGTGAGCTCGCCGATGGCCGAGCAGATCCCCGGAGCGGATCTCGCGCTCATCGAGGGCGCCGGGCACCTGTCGAGCCTCGAGGCCCCCGAGACCTTCGAGGAGCTCGTCGAGGCGCACCTGGATCGCTGCGGCCTCCTGTAGCCGACCGCTGGCCGACCGCCTCCCGGGCCTCGGGAAGGCCCCCCGTAGACTTGCCCCGTGATCGATCCGGAGGGGTTCGCCGCGCGCTACCCGTTCGCGCTCGACGACTTCCAGCTCAAGGCGATCTGGGCGCTCGCCGCCGGTGACTCGGTGGTCGTGGCCGCGCCCACCGGCTCCGGCAAGACCGTCGTCGCCGAGTTCGCGGTCGAGCAGGCCCTCGAGGCTGGGGGCAAGTGCTTCTACACGACGCCGCTCAAGGCGCTCTCGAACCAGAAGTTCGGCGACCTCGTCGCCCGGCACGGGGCAGCGAAGGTCGGCCTCCTCACCGGCGACAACGCGATCAACTCCGAAGCGCCGGTCGTCGTCATGACCACCGAGGTGCTCCGGAACATGTTGTACGAGAAGAGCCCCACTCTCCTCGGCCTGGTGTCGGTCGTCATGGACGAGGTCCACTACCTCCAGGACCCATACCGCGGCGCGGTGTGGGAGGAGGTGCTGATCCATCTGCCGCTCTCGGTGTCGGTGGTGTGCCTGTCGGCCACGATCTCCAACGCCGAGGAGTTCGGTGACTGGGTCGGCACGCTGCGCGGCCCGACCCGTGTGGTGATCGAGGAGAAGCGGCCCGTCCCGCTCGAGCACCACTACCTGGTCGGGCACGGGCTGCACCCGATGCATGTCGACCAGGGCGGCGAGGCGCTGCCGAACCCCTACATCATCTCGCTCGACCGCGAGGAGGTCCGCTACAAGACGTACCACCGACGCGGGACCGGCACGGTGCAGACCCAACGGATCCCCCGGCCCCGCGAGGGTTATCGGCGCGTGTACGTGCCCCGGCGTGAGGAGGTCGTCGAGGTCCTCGCCGAGCAGGGGATGCTTCCGGCCATCTACTTCGTGTTCAGCCGCGCCGGGTGCGACCGCAGCGTCGAGTGGCTGATGGCGAGCGGTCTGAGGCTCACCACCCGCGAGGAGGCCGTGCGGATCCGCGACTTCGCCGAGATGCGCGCCGCGTGGATGGACGAGGAGGACCTCCGAACGCTCGGGTTCTACAACTTCGCCGAGGCGCTCGCCGCCGGCATATCCGCGCACCACGCGGGGATGCTCCCGGTGTTCAAGGAGACCGTCGAGGAGATGTTCGAGGCGGGGCTCGTCAAGGTCGTGTTCGCCACCGAGACCCTCTCGCTCGGTATCAACATGCCGGCCAAGACGGTCGTGATCGAGGACCTGTGGAAGTTCCAGGGAGAGCGGCACGAGCTGCTCACCCCAGGTGAGTACACGCAGCTCACGGGGCGCGCCGGCCGGCGGGGGATAGACGAGCTCGGCCACGCGGTCGTCGTGTTCCAGCAGCAGGTGCCGTTCGAACGCGTGGCCTCTCTCGCGAGCACGCGCACGTACGAGCTCACGTCGTCGTTCCGACCCCGCTACAACATGGCCGTCAACCTGGTGCGGAACTACACGAGGGAACAGGCCCACCATCTGTTGAACTCGTCGTTCGCGCAGTTCCTCGCGGACCGCAGCGTCGTGACGCTGGAGCGCGAGCTCGAGCAGGACAAGACCTACCTCGCCGGATACCTCGAGCAGATGTCCTGCCACCTCGGCGACTTCGTCGAGTACTGGCGCCTGCGCGAGAAAGCTCGCCGGATCCGTGAGGACGCCCGCAAGGGCGAGGAGCGAGCGCGGACGGGCGCCGTGCGCGACGCTCTCGGGGCGCTCAAGCCGGGCGACGTGATCTTCGTACCGCGGGCGAAACGGCACGGCCTCGCGGTCGTGCTGTCCTCGCGCGAGGGTCGCCCCACGGTGCTGGCGCAGGACCGCAAGTTCCTCCGCCTCTCGGCGCGGGACTTCGAGAACCCTCCGGTGGTCCTCGCGAAGGTGCCGCTCCCGCGCTCGGGCAGCGCTCGGAGCGCCCGATACCGCCGCGATCTCGCGGCGCGGCTCGTCGCGTTGGACGTCCGCGTGCCGAAACCCTCCCGGCGACGCGTGGATGCGAAGGCCGAACGCGAGGCGGCGCGGTTCGAGCGGCTGGCCGAAGAACACCCTTGCCACGCCTGTCCCGAGCGCGCGACCCACGAGCGGTGGGCGGTGCGGGCGAGCGCTCTCGAACAGCAGGTTGGCGGGATCGAGCGTCGGATCCGAACACGGACCGAGACGCTCGCGCGCCAGTTCGACCGGGTCCTCGGCGTTCTCGAGGAGCTCGGGTACGTGCGCGGTTTCTCGATCCTGCCGAAGGGCCAGGTCCTCGCCCGGATCTACGGCGAGGGCGACGTGCTCGTGGCCGAGGCGCTCGACGAGGGGCTCCTGGACGGACTCTCGCCCTCGGAGGCGGCCGCCATCGTCTCGAGCATCGTCTACGAGTCGCGCGAGCGCGTGCCGCGCCCGGGCGAGATGCCGACGGCCGAGACGGTCGACCGGTACCGCCGTCTGATCTCGCTGTACCGACGGGTCCGCCGCTCCGAGGACGAGCACCAGGTCGAGCTCTGCCGCGAGCTCGAGGCCGGCTTCGCGACCCCCGTGTACCACTGGGCCGAGGGCAGGCCGCTCGAGACCGTCCTCGCCGAGACCGGCATGGCGCCGGGCGACTTCGTCCGAAACTGCAAGCAGCTGATCGACCTCCTGCGCCAGATCGAGGAGGTTGCGCCGCAGCAGGCCGCCGCCCTGGTCCGGCGCGCTCACGAGGCCGTGAACCGCGGCGTCGTCGCCTACACGGGCGTGTGAGCCCCGGTCGACCGGCCGGGTAGGATGCGTGCGCCGTGCCGAGCCCCTACGGAGAGCTGACGGTCATCGTGAACCCGCACGCCGGGCGTCGGCACGTGGCCGAGGAGATCCCGGAACTCGAGCGCACGCTCCAAGCACGTGAGCTCCCGTACCGGCTCCTCCGCACCGAGGGACCCGGTGACGCCGTGCGGTTCGCCCGCGACGCGCTCGAGGGCGGCTCGCGGTTCATCGTCGCCGTCGGTGGCGACGGCACCGTCCACGAGGTCGTGAACGGCATGATGCTCGACGACCGCCCGGTGGTCGAGAACGCGGTCCTCGGCGTGGTCGCCGCGGGATCCGGCTGCGACTTCGTGCGGACCTTCGGGCTCCCGGGCGACGCGACCCGGGCCTGCTTGCACCTGACCGGCGACAACACGTACCCGTTCGACGTGGGCAAGGTCACCTACATCGACGCCGAGGGGGAGCGACGGGTCCGCTACTTCGCCAACGTGGCAGAGGCCGGCCTAGGCGCCGCGGTCGCTGCCCGGGCCGAGAAGCTGCCGCCGCGCCTGGGCCAAACCAAGTACTTCTTCGGCTTCTGGCTCACGATCCCGCGCTACAAGCTCGCGCAGGTGATCGTGCGGGCGGACGAGCACGTGTACGAGGGTCCCGGCCTGATGGTGATCCTCGGCAACTGCCAGTACTACGGCGGTGGGATGAAGGTCTCGCCGCACTCGTACCCGGGGGACGGGGTGCTGGACGTCCTCATCTACAAGGGACCGAAGCGGGACTCGTTCATGCTGCTCCCGAAGGTCTATCGGGGAGAGCACATCCCGCACCCGCACATCGACGAGCTCCGCGTGGAGCACGAGCTGCACATGGAGGCCGATCGGCCGCTGCCGATCGAGGCTGACGGCGAGGTGATCGGGTTCACGCCGGCCACGTTCGAGGTCATCCCCGGGGCGCTCCTCATGAAGCTGTGAACGACCGAGCCGTGAGAGACGTCGGAGGACTCGTCGTCGCGCCGGGCCCGCGCCGGCCCTAGGCGGACGGCGCCAGCGACACCCAGAAAGCGAAGTCGCCCGAGAACCCGCCCCCGGCGGCCCCGCCTTCGCCGATGTAGACGGTGCCCCCGAAGCCGTCTCCCGCGATCGTGTACATCCCGTAGGCGCCACCCGAGTCCGAGAGGTCCACCTCGCTCTTGATCGTCCAGCCGTTCGCGGGGAGCCCGGAGTCGAAGAAGCTCCTCAGGTCCTCGACGCTCAGAGCCGAGTTGAACCACACCGAGTACGAGCCGCCGCCCGACGCCGAGTACACGGGCGTGGCGTCCCCGGGGAGCGGGAACGCAGACGGGAAGCCATCGGGGATGCTGCCTCCGCCGCCGACCTGCACGGTGCCGCCGCTCGCCACCACCACGCCCGAGGGGTTGACGTGGACGTTCATCCCGCCCCCCTCCTCCTTGCCCGAACATGCCGGCAAAGCGAGCAACGCGATCCCGATCACGACCGCCGCAGATGTCCTACGCACGGTGACTCCCCCTTCCCATCCGGCGAACCTCCCGCCGGCCGGCTCATCGCCCGTCAGACGCGAGGGCGGACCCTCGTGCCCTCGGGTGTGTCCATGACCTCCACTCCCGTCGCCTGGAGCCTGTTGCGGATCTCATCGGCCCTCGCGAAGTCCTTGGCGGCCCGAGCAGCATCGCGCTCGGCGACGAGCGTCCGCATCTCCTCGGTCGGCTCCCACCCCTCCCGAGCGTCGCGCTCGAGGTCGAGCCCGAGCACCGCGTCCCAGGACGCGAGCAACGCGTACCTCTCTCCGCCGGGCAGGTCGGAGGACACAGTCTCGTTCAGCACGACGAGCGCTCGCGGGAAGTCGAGGTCGTCGGCGACGGCGCCGCGGAACCGCCGGTCGAGCTCCCTCGCCGCGTCGGATCCCGCCGGCGCGTCGGATCCCGCCGGTGCCGCCCGTACCCACTCCGCCATCCGCTGTCGCAGCCGCTTCACCGCCGTGTCGGCCCCGCGCATCGCCTCCTCGCTGAAGTCCATCTCGCTCCGGTACCGCGTCTGGAACGTGAGGTAGCGGAACGACAGCGGGTCGAAGCCCATCGCCGCGAGGTCGCCGATCCGGATGATGTTGCCCGAGGACTTCGCCATCTTCAGTTCGCGCAGGCGCAGGTGCCCGCCGTGGACCCAGACCGAGACGACCTGGTGCCCGACGGAGCCCTCGGACTGCGCGATCTCGTCCTCGTGGTGGGGGAAGACCAGATCCACGCCCCCCGTGTGGATGTCGAACCGCTCGCCCAGGTACTTCATCGACATCGCCGAGCACTCGACGTGCCAGCCCGGGAACCCGTCGCCCCACGGGCTGTCCCACTTCATGAGTCGGTTCGGGCCGGCCTTCTTCCACAGCGCGAAGTCCGCATGGAACCGCTTGTGTGGGTCGATCGCCGTCTCATGACGGTGGCCGGCGCGGAGCTTCTCGAGCGTGTTGCCCGAGAGCTTCCCGTACTCGGGGAACGAGTGGACGTCGTAGTAGATCGTTCCCTCGACCTCGTAGGCATGGCGTCGTTCGACGAGCTTCGCCGTGAGGTCGAGCATCTCGGCGATGTGCTCGGTCGCCTTCGGGTATGCGCGTGCGCGCTCGATGCCGATGGCGGCGGTGTCCTCGAGGAACGCCGCGGTGTACTTATCGGCGATCTCGGCCGGGGACATCCCCTCGTCGTCCACGGCCAGGTCCATCCTGTCGCGGCCGGCGTCGGAGGCCTCGTCGGTCATGTGCCCGACGTCGGTGATGTTCGTGACCTGCGTGACCTCGTACCCCTCGAACTCGAGCCCGCGGCGCACGAGGTCCGCCAGCAGGAACGTTCGCAGGTTCCCGATGTGCGCGTAGCGGTAGACGGTCGGGCCGCAGGTGTACATGCGGACCTTCCGGTCGTCGACGGGAACGACCTCGTCCACCTCGCGGGTCAGCGTGTTGTACAGACGCACGACCCTCGAAGCATAGCCGTCACGCTCGAGAGGCCGTTCCGCGCCACGAACGATCGGGACGTGGCGGGCTAGGGGACGAGCGGCCGGCCCTCGAAGGGGATCGAGAGCACGACCGTGGTACGGGTCTGAACCCCGCCCTTCTCGCGGAGACGTCGGATCAGGTCCTCGAGGTGCTCGGTGGTGCGCGTGCGCACCTTCAAGATGTAGTTCGCTTCGCCGGCCACGCTGAAGCAGTCGACGACCTCGGGGAACGCCTCGACGCGCTCCGCCAGGTCGTCGGGCTGCCGGGGGTCGAGGGGTATGACCGCGATGAGGGCCGTCACGTAGAGGCCCAGAGCCTCCGCGTCCACGACCGCCCGATACGCGCGGATCACCCCCGCCTGTTCGAGCTTCCGGACGCGCTCGTGGACCGAGGAGGGGGACAGGCCCACGGATCGTCCAACGTCCGCGTAGGTCGCCCTGGCGTCCTCCTGCAGGGCCGCAACGATCCGCAGATCGCGTTCGTCGAGCACGTTCGCATCATACGGTGGGGGAGTCGTGCGGGTGAGGGGAGGAACCCCCGCTCGGCCCATTGTCCGAGAGGGGTCGCTGCGGGTACAACGTGTCCACATCGATCGGCCCTCCCTCTCCCGGGCCGGGAGAGGGGAGCGGATGATCGACGTTCATCCCACCGGTCCGCATGCGCGTCTCGTGCCGGTGGAGAAGCCCGGCGGCACGCGGTGGCTCGCGGTGCTCGATCCTTGGGCGACGGCTTCCTACACGACCGCCGTCGCCGCGGTGGCTCGGACCATCGAGGCATCGCTCGTCGACGCGGTCGTCGCGAACCGCGTCACGGCCGTTCGCGGTCCCACGCTCCGACTGGAGCCGTGGCGCTTTGCCCGCGCCCGGTTCCTCCTCGAGGCACGGCAGCGGGCCTCGGCGTGCGGCGCGCTGCTGCTCGCAGACGTCCGCGACTGCTACCCATCTATCCGGCCGCCCGCGGTGGAGGAGCGGCTCCGAGCGATCGGGTGCCCCGGCGCGGCGGTCCACAACCTCCTGGACCTTCTCGCCGGTTTCGAGACCGAAGGGATCCCCGGCCTCCCGGTCGGACCCGAGCCCTCGGCGGTGCTCGCGAACGTCGTGCTCGCGGTGGGCGACGAAGCCGTGGCGCGTTGCGGAGCCGGGCACCTGCGCTGGGTCGACGATTTCGTCGTGTTCGCCGACGACGTGAGCCACGCGCGGTGCGTGCTCGGGCGCCTGCGTGCCGGCCTCGCGGAGGTGGGGCTGTCGCTGTCTGGAAGGAAGACTCGGATCTTGGAAGAGCCCTCGGCGATCCGGAAGACCGTTGTCTCCGACGCGGTTTCGGAGGGTGTCGCACGTTATCATCGCCGCGCCCGTGCGCACGATCTACCGCGCCTCGAAGCTGTACACGCTCTCCCACCCGCCGATGGGGGAGTGGGTCCTCGTCGACGAGCGCCACGTGGAGCGCGTGGGGGCGGGTGAGCCCCCCGAGGCCGAACGCGTCGTCGAGCTCCCCGGCTCGACGATCATCCCGGGGTTCATCGACTCGCACGTGCACCTCACCGGGACCGGGGTGCACCACCAGGCTCCGGAGCTCGGCCGCGCCCGTTCGGCCGAGGAGCTACTCGACGCCGTGCGCACCGTCCTGAGCAGCCGGACCGGGGCCGTCCTCGTCCACGGCTACGACGAGTCCAAGTGGGAGCGTCGGGACCCGCCCGGGCTGGTCGAGCTCGATGCGCTCTCCGACCGGCCCCTCGCGGTGGTTCGCGTCGACGGGCACCTCACGCTGGCGAACACGCGCGCTCTCGAGGACTCCAGCGTCCTCGACACCGATGGCGTGGAGCGCGACGCGGACGGCCGCCCGACCGGGAAGGTCACACGAGAGGCGAACGCGAAGCTGCGCATGTGGTTCGACCGGCACCTCTCCGACCAGGACGTGGAGCAGCTGCAGCTCGAGGCCGCCAGCTTGGCGGTTGCACACGGCGTGACGTGCGTCCACGAGATGTCGATGCCGGCCGAGCGCGGCATGCGCGACCTGCAGATCCTGCTCGGACACCGTTCCCGGTTGCCGGTCGACGTCATCACCTACGTCGCCACGACCGACGTCGCGCAGGTCATGGACCTCGGCCTCCACCGGATCGGCGGGGACCTGCCGGTCGACGGCTCGATAGGCGCGCGCACCGCGTGGCTCGGCGAGCCGTACGCCGACGGCGGAGGCAGCGGAGCCGGCTACTTCGAAGAAGAAGCGCTCGCGCGCTTCTTCCAAGACGGGCACCTCGCCGGGTTCCAGGTCGGCGTTCACGCGATCGGCGACGCCGCGATCGAGCAGGTGATCCGGACCTGGGAGCGCGTCTACCGGTCGCTCGATTCGCGCGGCCGCCGGCACTTCCGCGCGCGGCGGCACCGGGTCGAGCACTTCGAGATGCCCGACGCCGACCTCATCGAGCGTGCCGCGGCCCTCGGCCTCGCGATCTCGGTCCAGCCGAGCTTCGACGCGGAGTGGGGCCACCCCGGCGGGCTGTACGAGCAGGGCCTCGGGCGGGAGAGGGCGGCGACGATGAACCCGTTCCGGAGCCTCCTCCAGCGAGGCCTCGAGGTCGGCGCCGGCTCCGATTCACCGATCACCACGATCGACCCGATGGTCGGGATCGTCGCGTTCGAGTCGCACCACGACGAGGGACAGCGTCTCTCACGAGAGGAGGCGGTCCGGACCCACACGATCGGGAGCGCCCGGCTCGCGCACCTCGAGGAGAAGAAGGGGAGTCTCGCCCCCGGGATGCACGCGGACTTCGCCGCCTACGAGACCGACCCGCTCACCGCGGAGTCGCTGGAGGGTGTGCATCCAGTACTCACCGTGTCGCTCGGTCGCGACGTCTACGCTTCCTGATCGCGGCTCGCGCACTCCTGTGCCGCAGTGCGTTTGACACCGATCCTTCGACCGACCTAGAGTGAGATCGCGTCACCGCCTCGGTGGTGGCGTTGAGGACCCAAGAGGCTGAGTAGAGAACGCAGCGCCCCGGCGCTGCGGCGCCAAAGGTCTCTTGGGTCCTCGTCATTTTCCCCTCCGGCTCCTCGTCCACAGGGCCCATCTGGCCAGGGGAACCCGCTCAGCCATCCCTGTCCGGAACCGGCTTGCCGAGTTGTCCGTCGGCAGTACAATGCGCCGGCCGGAGGGGAGCCATGGAAGACAGCGAAGACCACCTCGAAGACGAGGAAACGGACGAGGAGCCCGACGAGCCCGTGGACATCGACACCGCGCGGCCGGTCGCGACCCCGGCCGCCGAGGGTGACGACGTCGAGTCGATCGAGGACCTGCTCGTCAAGAAGGAGGCTCGGGAGGAAGAGGAAGAGGAAGAGTCCGTCCTCAGCCTGACCCGGGAGGAGCGGCTGGAGCCGCTGGCGGTCAAGGTGGTGCCGCCGCAGCCCACCGAGTTCATATGCAAGAAGTGCTACCTGGTGAAGCATCGGAGCCAACTGAAGGACAAGACGAGGATGCTCTGCCGGGACTGCGCCTGAGCCCGGACCGGATCCGGCTCCCGCTCGCCCTCCTCCTCGCCGCCGTATCGGGCGCGCTCCTGTCCCTCGCTCTGCCCCCCGCCGACCTCGGCTTGGTCGCGTTCCTCGCACCGATCCCGCTGCTTTGGCTCGTCCGCGCGACGCGGCCCCGCCGCGGTTGCGTGCTCGGGCTCGCGTTCGGCGTCGCCTACTTCGGGGCCGTCCTGTACTGGATCCTGCGGTTCGGTGAGCTGGCGTGGGGATCCCTCACCCTCGTCGAGGCCGCCTTCGTCGGCGCGTTCGGGCTGCTCGCGCCGGTCATCTGGCGCGAGCGTCGCCCCGTCGTCTCGGCGATCGGGCTGGCGGCGCTCTGGACGGTGCTCGAGTGGGTGCGCGGCATGTGGCCGGTCGGCGGTTTCGCGTGGGGCCAGCTCGGGAGCACGCAGACGGGCGACCCGTTCCTGCTCCCTCTCGCCTCGGTGACCGGCGTGTGGGGCATCTCGTTCGTCGTCGTGCTCACCTGCGGGCTCCTGCTGCTCGCGATCGAGCGTGCCCTGGAGCGGCGGCCAGCGCGCGCGGTGGCGCTCGTCGCGGCCTCGCTCGCCCTCGTGTTCCTCCCGGGGCTCATCCACATCCCGATGCTGAACGGCCGCCCGCTCGACGTCGCGGCGATCCAGGTGGACGTCCGCGGGGCCGACAGGCTCTCACTCCTCGCGGAGGACCAGGCGGTCGCCGAGATGAACATGGCGCTGCACCGCACGCTCGCTTCCGATCCGCCGGATCTCGCCGTGTGGGGCGAGAGCTCGCTCGACCCGGGGGCGAACCTCCCGGAATTCCGGCCGCTCGTCGTCCGGACGATCCGCGAGGTGGGCGTCCCGACGCTCGCCGGCGCGACCGTGCAATCACCGGACGGCCGCACGTACAACGAGGGCCTGCTGTTCGGGAGCGACGGTCGTGTGCTGGGGGAGTACCGCAAGGTTCACCTCGTGCCGTTCGGCGAGTACGTCCCGTTCCGTCCGTGGATCGACTGGATCTCGGCACTGGACCAGATCCCCTACGACGTCACGCCGGGGGAGCGGGAGCACACGCTGAACTTCGCCGGCGTTCCCTTCGGCGACGTGATCTGCTTCGAGAACAGCTTCCCCTCGATCGACCGTGAGCTCGTGCGTGAGGGTGCCGGCTTCCTCGTCGTCACGACCAACAACGCTTCCTACGGGTTCAGCGCCGCGTCGCGGCAGCACCTCGTCATGAGCCGGCTGCGCGCGGTGGAGAACGCGCGGTGGGTCGTGCACGCGGCCGTCTCGGGCATAAGCGCATTCATCGATCCCACCGGGAAGGTGATCGGTGAGACCCAGCTCTTCCGTCCGACGATCACCCGTGCGGTCATCCGCACCTCGACCGCCGAGACGATCTACACGCGCCTCGGCGACTGGGTGCCGTGGTCGTCCCTCATCCTTTGCCTCGGTCTCTTCCTCGCGCCGAGGGGCCGCCGGCGCCCGCGGCGCCAGAGCGCGCCGCTGCCGCAGGAGCCGCGGACGCTCGTCGTCCTCCCCACCTACAACGAGCGCGAGACGATCGGGGCCGTGATCGACGGGCTCCTTCCGCTCGAAGAGCGCGTCGACCTGTTGATCGTCGACGACGGTTCACCCGATGGGACCGGGGTGGTGGTCCGCGAGCGCGCCGAGCGCGACCCACGCGTCCGCCTCATCGAGCGCACGGCCAAGTCGGGGCTGGCGAGCGCGTACCAGCTCGGCTTCCGCGAGGCGCTCGAGCAGGGCTACGACCTCGTGGTCGAGATGGACTCCGACCTCTCGCACCGGCCCGACGAGCTCCCGAGGCTCCTCGACGCAGCCCGCCGGTTCGATCTCACGATCGGCAGCCGCTACGTGCCGGGCGGCTCAGTCACCAACTGGAGCAGGGCCCGTGTGGCCCTGTCCCGTGCAGGGAACCTCTACGCACGCCTGGCCCTCGGCTTCCCACTCCACGACGCGACGAGCGGCTACCGCGCCTACCGCCGGGATCTGCTCGAGCACCTCGTCGCCACCCCGTCGACCTCCGAGGGCTACGCGTTCCAGATCGAGCTCGCGTACCGCGCGTGGAGGGACGGGTTCTCGGTGGGCGAGGCCCCGATCAGCTTCCGCGAGCGCGAGCACGGCCGCTCGAAGATCTCGCGTCGCATCGTGCTCGAGGCACTCTGGCTCGTCGCCGTGTGGGGCTTCCGCGCGCGGTTCAGCCCCTCTCCTCGTGCGTGAGCAGAACGCCCATAACGCACATTATGTAAAGCTGAGTCGCGCGACCCTCCCCTCCCTCTGCCGTGTGGGGAAATGGGCGATTGTGGTTCGGGTTCGGTCAACCCTACGCTCCCGGTTTCGCGTGAGACAGTGGACTAGGCCAAACGGCCCGCGCCGTGTTGGGACCGTTCGGCGGATGGCGTAAGAGCGCCCTCCGCGTACGATGGCACGCTAGGTGGAGTCGGTATCGGACGGTTGACCGATGGAAGAACTCCCCTGAGGTCTCGAGGAGGCTCGTGATGCAAGCCATGAACAACAGGTGGTATAGGGGGCGGCACGCCAGGAGGTCTGTGATGTTGGGCATGAAGAGCAGGCGATATCGGGCACCGCACCGCGTGCTGGCGGCCCTCGTGCCGCTGTTGGTGATCTTCGCGACGCTCGTCGCTCCGACGAGCTCGTTGGCGGAGACCGGCCCCTCCGTGGCTACGGACCTGGCCACCTACACGGCCCCCGCCACGGTGGTCATCACCGGCAGCGGATGGGTCGCCGATGGCACCGTCCAAATCGAGATCGCCGGCGGCTCGCTCACTGATACGACGTCGGCACCGACGGATGCGGACGGAGCACTCGGCATCGAGGCGAGCGTGCCGGCCGACGCGACGGGTGATTTCGCCGTCACGGCGACGGGTCTCGACGCGACCGGCG
>Ga0315295_10000346_pt1 | contig 39272 bp, 45 predicted proteins | sample YL17G14_0_MG_FD_204453 | JGI IMG/M metagenome (GOLD analysis project Ga0315295, IMG submission 204453) | Sediment microbial communities from Yellowstone Lake, YNP, Wyoming, USA - YL17G14_0 | ecosystem: Environmental > Aquatic > Freshwater > Lake > Sediment | place: USA: Wyoming | collected...
TATGTAGGTATAGGTGATGTTGTCACCGGCTGAGGCTGTAGTCTTATCGGCGGATTTCGTCACCTCGATAGCTAGCACCTCGTCGGGAGGTGGTGATGTCAATTCAACCGTAGCTGTGTCGTTCGCAGTGACGGTGTTGCCGTCAGGGTCAGTACCGGTGGCGGTAGCGTTATTGACAATAGAGCCTTGTTCTAGGTCTTCTTCAGAGACGGTGTAGGTAGCAGTAGCCGTGATATTTCCACCGGGAGCAAGTGTTATGTTGTCACTGGGAAGGGAGACTTCAGGAATCTTGTCATCCGCCAAGGTAATGTTAGAAAGTGTGACATTGCCCGTGTTGGTGATGGTGTAAGTATAGGTGATGTTTTCACCGGTAGAGGCCGAGGTTGGGTCAGCGGTTTTAGTTAGCTGAAGGGAAGCTGTGTAGGTCAAGCCAACCGAAGCTGTGGCATTGTCAGTAACGGGATTTCCGTCAGGGTCGGTGCCTGAAATGGTGGCTGTGTTAACCAGCGGACCTGGCAGGTCAGCTTCGACTACGGTGTATGTTGCGGTAGCCGTGATATTTTCACCGGCGCTGAGGCTGGTTTGCCCGCCGAGGTTGATTGCCCCGAGCTGGTCATCTTCCAGGGTGATGCCTGTAATGGTCACGTTGTCGCTGTTGGTGATAGTGTAGGTGTAGGTGATGTTGTCACCTACAGCGGCTGAGGCCAGGTCGGCAGATTTGCTGATGCTCAGGCCAGCGCCATCCTGGGCGCCGACCATAGCCGAGGACATGGGCATCAGCAGGGCGATGACGGCTATTATCACCGGAATGCTCCAAATTTTCATGTTTTGAACCTCCTTTATCGGTTTTAGGTAGAACGGTTTTATATAAAATTCAGTCCAGTTGCTACTTAAATAACGAAACGGCGCGGAAAAGGTTTATGTCCGGTCGAGCCGCAGGCAGGGGAGAGTTAAATCAAGAACTTTATACCTTGTCATTATAGCTGCAAGCCCTTAGGGTCGCTCTCTTAAGAGACTTGCCTCTCCTTTGATGAGAGAGGATTAAGGTCAGAGTGAAGCTTTTTGTTAATTCCCCTCACTCTACTCTGTCCCGCCACAGGAGAGAAGAATACAAAAGACAAGGGGGCATTCGCCAGGGTCTAGAGACTCAAAAGGAAGCGAAGACTTAAGGCTTACAGAAGCTGGTCGTCCAGGCAGGTCTGGGTGGTGTCTGACCTGACTCGAGCATCTCTTTCCAGGCTTCGTCGGTGAGGCGATTATCGATGGGCTGCTTGAACTCATAGTAGCTCAAGGTTGGCCCGGCGCCGATGATAATCCTGCCGTCGGGAACCTTGTAAGCCACCAGAATGAGGTCGACATAGCCTGTTCCCTCTTCAAGTACCTCTGCTGGTGTGTTGGTGTCTGTGTGGACGTCAGCGACAATGGTCGTTTCCTTGCCTTCGTCTTCCACGCCAACGATTATATTCTCCAGGTTCTTGCCGAAATCCCTAATGAAGTCATAGTCGTCCTGGGTAAGCTCCTTACCCTCAAGCTCGTCGACGGCTATACTCAGCGACCTGTCCAGAACAGACTCTAAATTCGACAAACGATTATCTTCTTCCTGACTCAAAGTTCCGAGCTGGGACAGTCCCGCTCTGGTCATTTTGGTCAGGTCGAGCATGCGGGCGTAGAACTCTGGCACCGGCTCGATGTAGCCGAGCAGCGGCTTTGGTGGCGGTGGTGCCGATGTCACCATCGGGGTATAGCTTTGCTTGGCATATAGTATGGTGTCGTGCCTGAGCTGCGCCCATGAGGCTAAAGCGGTGTTAAGCTCCTTATCCTGCCAGGCTTGGGTCTGCATGAACGCGGGATAGCCCTTGCCGTATTCCTCAAGCAGTGGTTTCAAAGCATATAGCCACGACCAGTAAAGGTTGTGGTGCCAATCTTCCTCAGTGAAGGCCGCAAACTGGCCTTTAAGCTGTTCAAGCTGCTTGTCATAGCTGGTATCCTTGCCCTGATACTCGGTGTCGCCTTCTCGTTTCAGTATGTCGTAGGCGCTATCTGAGCCGAGGACAGCCATTATGTCCAGACCTCTGGGAAAGCCTCTGATTGGGCCCAGTATGGTCATCTTCATGGTAAAAGGCGAACTTTTGCCGACATACATACCAACTGCCGGCGTTACCAGGTTCTGGAATATGTAGGAATCGGGGACGAACCTCTGGCCCATAAATCTCATGCCTTTTGTATCGGACAAGCACTTATATAGCTTCTCCTTGGTTATTGGAGGAGAAATTACACAAACGCCTGAGCCGCCGTAGATTTCAGGATTTCTCAGGCTAGCCAGCTCGGCTTTCAGCTCAAGCATCTTGGCCTCGTCGTCTAGCTGATTCGGAGGGAACTCCTGTCCGAAAACTTTCTCTAAGGCGGTCAGGTACTCGTATGGCGTCAGGTCATCAGCAGTGCCGACGAAGAAAGAGGTGAGGGCGTAGATTCTGTCCCATATATCTTTGGCAGTGTAGTCAGCGACTTTAACACTGGGCAATTCAGCCGAAATTAGAGACGCCTGAATAGTAGCGATTTCCGCATCCTGCTCGGCTATCAGGGCATCGTCTCCTCCCTTGAGCAAAAAGGCCATCCTGCCGTACCACATCATAGCCTTAAAATAAGTCTTTAAGATATCACTCCGTGTATAGTGTCCTCTGGGAACGTACTGTGAATAGTCTTCTTTGTAGAGGTTTCGCGAATCCGGCGAGTTGAAAATGGCGCTGGGTAGAAAGCCCTGATGGGCTTCGATGTTCTTGATTTCCTGGCTGACCTCTTTTTTAACATAATCGGGAACGTCGAAGTTTATCTTCTTTGACGGCGTCTCGAGCAGGCTAAAAGCCACCGCGAAATAGGCAACGTTCCTCCGTGCGGCCTCCTTCAGCGTCGGCTGGGTGAAGCTCTGGTAATCGGCTTCGGCGCTTTTCAGCATTGCCTGTGTCATATCGATAAGCTGGGTGTAAAACTCCTCCTCTTCGATTCGCTTCAAAATCTCGTTGAACTGGATATGATACAGGTGAAGTAGTGTGTCCGCGGTGACGAAGATGGGGATTTCCGTATCTTTCAGGGATAAATATGGTATTACAATGTCGTTGCCGCTCCGCGGGATAACGACGAAGCCGTTTCCTGTGAGCAGGGCTTCCTGTCCTGAATTCAGGTTGAATTCGTTTTGAATCTGTCCTGAATTGGCTACCTGATTTAAGTCCAGAGGCAGCGAATAAGTTGGGCTGCTCGGGGTAAAGCTTACTGGTGTTGATTTATAGGCTGAAGCCATAGCCAGCTTGGGGTTGGACAGTTCGCCAGGTTGTATAGGGTTGGGTAATTCGCCAGGTTGTGTAGGTTTGGGTGGAACTAAACAACATCCGGCAAGTACAGACAGAAATACAAGTGTGACCGCAAAGATCTTAGCAACTTTCATGTCCACTCCTTTAGTTGATTGCTTTATCTCAAGCTATATTTAGCCATTATTCAGATTAGTGAGTACTTCGTTGGCTGGCTGGTTTCATCTATCGTTACTGTGCCAATTTGGGGAAGAATGCCTATTATAACTTGGGCTGACAGGACTTGGCGTGGTATTGTTATCGCTTTGGGCGTTATGCTCGCCAGTGTCTTGGGCAGGAGGGTTTTTCTTCGATATTGTGTCAATGGCTTTCTGCCAATCAGGTTTAGCTTCCTGTGATGCCTTTTCCTTAGCATCTTTCAAAGCTGTTAGGCTACTGATGGTACTCTGTTCCAAGGACCCCTTCCAATGCTTGGTTTTGGCCGCCGTAACATTATCTGTTGTAGCAGTTGTCGGCGGTTTAGCAACCTCAGGCGGCGTAGTAACCGCAAGTGTTGTCGTAACTTCAGGCGGCGCAGTAACTTCAGGTGGTGTAGTTACCTCAGGCGGCGTGGTAACCGCAGGCGGCGTTGTCTCTGAAGGAGGTACATAAACTGGGGGTTGGGACTCAGTACCTTCTACCTTGGCTATGGCGAGTGTAGCCTGTTCCAGCTGGTCGTTCAGCCTGTCGGCCGCCTTGGCGGCCTCCTCCATCTTGTCTGCATTGGCCATGGCTTCAACTTCGGCGGACCTTGCCTGGACCAGTTCGGTTTGAACCTGAGCTTTTTGCGTGTCGGAAACGGCAATTGCCAGCCGCACCTGTTCTGTTGCCAGCTTCACCGGGTAAAGTGGTTGGTCAGGTAACGCCTGTGACGAGGCGGCCATAGTACTGCCGGTGGTCAACAGAAGTACAATGCCAATACTTACAGCTACCGCCCAGCTATGACGCCACCAGGTAGAAGCCGCGGGAGTTTCGGCTGGTGTTTCTTGCCTCGGATAACGCTGCCCTGATTCAAGACGCACTCGCGCCCAATGTTTAAATTCAGGTCGAGGCTGGATATAGGAAACTCTCCGGCCTATGTCAAAGGTGGTTTTAAGCAGCGGCTCGAGTTCAGCACGATGTTGCGGATAGCTCCTAAGGCAGCTCTCAAGGCTTTCGCCGGAGCGTATTCGCTCATAACATTCGTTGAAAATGTCGTCTAATTTTCTAGCCATCCAATTTTCCGTAAAGTACTTTTCTTAATGAAGCCGTAGCATTGAACTGCAATGCCTTGACTGTCCCCTCGCTTTTGCCCAGCGTTCTTGCTACCTCGGCAATCGATAGTTGCCCGATAAAGCGTAGAGTGGCAACGTCTCGCTGGGCCTCCGGCAACTGTTCCAGTGCGGCTTTCAGTTGGTAAACTTCATAATCCCTTTCTGTCATCTGTATCGGGTCTTCCACACTTTTGGCATAAGCTTCCTCAAGTGGGGCTCTTTTCTCCTTCGACCGTTTCCGTACATGGTCAATTACCCTGTTATGAGCGATCTTGAATAACCAGGCGGCAAATGGCAGGTCGCGCCATTTGTAAGAGCTAATTGATTCCAGCGCTCTGATGAATACATCTTGAGTTAAATCCTCCGCCTCAGCCCGATCTCTGACTTTAATATAGATGTAGCGATGTATTCTGTCAAAGTTCTGGTTGTATAGCTGCGTAAAGGCTGCTTGATTACCATTTACTGCCTGCTGTACTAAATATTCTTCACTTAACACCAGGAGGACCTCTGACCTGGCGTCTATTATATTAGAACGTAACAGATAAGGAAAACGTTTATATGTACTTCAGCTTTGAGCCAAGAATTTTTATTGGGAAGCTGGTGGCTCCGACGAAGCTGGTTGACACAGGTGAATATTTTCTGCACAATTCAGCATCGAAGGGGGATTTCGAAATGCCTGAATTGAAGTTCGAAAAGATAAAATGTACTGGCTGTAAGACCGTGAGCTGCCTGGTTAAATGCCAGTATATGGATGTGGATAGAGACACGGCGAAGAGAGAGTGGCAGAAGGTAATCGACGGTGAAGATTCCTTTATATTGGAGGCTTGTGTCACATGTTATGCCTGTGAGGAATACTGTCCCTTTGGAAACCATCCATTTTATTTGATTGTCGAGCGTCAGGAGGAGAAGGGAATATTACCTCAATCCAGGCCTATTATTAAACAAGCAATCAATATGACCACAGCCCAGGGCAAATTCCTAATAGGAAAACCTGAAAAGACGGCATTATCCTTTTGTGCTATACCAAGGCTTTACACGTTGGCCGTTGGGAAACTTTTTGAGGATGTTCTTCCTTCCTGGGTCCTGGGTACTGAGTTCTTCTGTCAAGCTATGTTCTTGCATTTTGCCAGAATGACACTGATAAAGGAAAACCTTCCCAAGGTAATAGACAATATCTGGAACCAGGGAATCAGGGAAGTCATATTTCTACATGATGAATGTTATGGTACCTTTACAAAGCTGGCACCTGCTTACGGCATCGAAGTGCCATTCAAATCCATTCATTACTTCGAACACATATTCAAAAGGCTAAAGGGGCTCAAGAACGAGATAAAGCCGTTAAATATTAAAGCGGCATACCATCGGAACTGTTCAGCGCGGCTTGTCCCGGAAACAGACCACTTTGTGGATGATATATTCGGGCTAATTGGGGTTGAGAGAGTTAAACGGGAATACGACCATGAGAATGCTCTGTGTTGTGGGGGGCTTTTGATGACGTCAAAAGGTTATGATGCGGGTCACGACGTGCAAAAGAGGAATATAGACGATATGGTGAAATTTGGAGCCGAATATTGCGTATTTAACTGCCCGGCCTGCTGGGACCCTCTGGCTGAGAAAGTTGCTAGAAGAGGGATAAAGCCAATACACATAATTGACCTGTGCAAGCTGGCAATAGGTGAGAAACAAGCAGTGGAGGTGAAAGTATGAGTGATGTATATGAAGCCCTGGTTAACATAGTCGGCAAAGATTACGCCTCGAATCACCGTGAGGAGCGTTATTTCTATGGTCGGGACCCTGGTTTGATGACGCCGCATGAAGCAGACTATGCGGTAATGCCAAGGACAACTGAGGAGGTTCAGGAGATAGTAAAGCTGGCAAACAGGGAGAAGGTGCCAATAGTGCCCAAGGGGGCTGGGCTGGCATTGACTGGCCTGGTGATTCCCCTTAAGGGCGGAATCGTGATAGATATGAAGAGGATGGACAAGATACTGGAAGTAAATGAGAGCGCTAGATACGTTGTTGTTGAAGGTGGCGTTTCCCAAGGTGCACTGAGAGAGTATTTAAAGGAACACCACCCTAATCTAAGGCATAGCGTTCCTGAGGCACCCCCAATAACAACAATAGCCGCGAACGTTGTAATACATGGACAAGGGCGTCTCACAAACCAATATGGTTTTAACTCCGACATGGTTAACGGTCTTGAAGTGGTATTACCAACAGGGGAGATTTGCAAAATTGGTTCGTGTTCTGTGGGTCCGTACTGGTTCTCGAAAGGGCCTCCATTGCCTGATCTGTCTGGACTCTTTTTAGGTTGGCTTGGTACAACGGGCATCCTCACCAAAGTGGGTTTAAAGCTCTATCCCAAAAAGAAAATAAAGGATCTTGAAGTATTCGTGACAGACAAAGAAGACTTAGTCCCGGACATCATATTCAAGATTACCCATACTGAGATGGTAGAAGACCTAGCTATTTGGGCACAGGAACGGCCGCTGATGTTCAGAGGGAACTATCATATTAATATCTTCATAACCGCAGACTCGGAAGACGAGCTCGAGTTGAAGAGGAAGATGGTATACGATTCGGTTCAAGAGTATGTTGATAGCAAGGATGCTGGATTTATGACCATCAATCTAGACATGAAGCGCGACTTCATGGATAACCCGCAGAAAAGCATGACAGCATTTGCCGACGTCAGGAGAGGTGGCGGTTTCGAATATGCAGGGCCGATTATTCCGATGGAGCTATATCCGGAATGTGCCAGAAAGGTAGCGGAGCTGGCTATTAAATATAGAGTAGTATACGGTGGCTCGGGTCGAGTTATTCATGGAGGCCATTGCATGATGTTCTCATTTGCATATACGTTCAATCGGGCAGACCTGGACGAGATGGGTAGAGCTAGGAGAGCTTTGCATGAGGCAGCTGAATTTGTTGCAGATAAAGGCGGGGTTCTCTGGAAGCCAAACATAGACGAACAGAAGATAATGATGGAGAGGATGGACCCAAATACACTGAAGCTCATGACAGACATCAAAAAGCTCCTAGACCCTAACGGAATAATGAATCCGGGAAATTGGGAGGCTAGTTAATGCAACAGCAGGACTATATCAGCCAAATACACAGATGTTTTAGATGCGGCTACTGCAAATTCCCCACCGATTACTCATCGTTAAATTGCCCTACTTACAGAAGATTTAGATTTGATACCTATTCCACTGGCGGGCGGTTGTGGCTCATTTATGCCTGGCTGAAAGGTGAAATTGAGTGGTCGGAACACCTTGCGGAAATCCTGTATACATGCACAACCTGTAAGAATTGCACTGAACAATGCCCGATGAAGTTTGCCCCCGATATTGTCGACTGGATAGTGGGGGCCAGGAGTGACATGGTCGAAAAGGGCAGAATACCGCCGCGGGTAGCACACTTTTTCGAGGCTGTTTACGGCTATGGAAATCCTCTGAAACTGCTCAGAAGCGACCGGGCTGCCTGGGCTAAAGGCACCAAAATGTATACTCCTGGCGACCAATACCTTTTGTATGTGGGATGTCTGGGCTCGTACGATGAAAATGGTCAGAAGATGGCCAGGAGCCTTGTTGATGTGTTTAATGCAGCTGGAGTTTCCTTCGGAATCCTGGGCAGCGATGAGGAGTGCTGCGGCAACGAGGTATACATGCTGGGTGAGATGGGGTTGTTTCAGACCCTGGTTGAGAAGAATAGCCAGAAATTCAAAGAGCTTGGGGTAAAGAAGATAATCACCATTTGCCCCCATGGTTACAACGTTATGAAAAACCGCTATCCGGCATCAGGGGCGAACTTTGAAATTTATCACTATAGTCAGCTCTTAAATGATTTAATCGAGAAAGACAAGATAAAACCTTCACGAATTGAGGCTAAAGTCACTTATCAGGACCCCTGTTTTCTGGGTAGATATAACAATGTATATGAGGAGCCCAGACAGGTATTGCGGAGCATACCGGGGCTTGAGCTGCTGGAGATGAAGAGAAACAGAGCTGACGCATCCTGTTGCGGTGGCGGTAGTGGCAACTTTGTTATGGATCTCCTTGCCGGAAGCGACGAAAGCCCGGCGCGAGTCAGAGTTAGAGAAGCCTATGACACGGGCGCTGACACTTTAGCGGTTGCCTGTCCTAGTTGCCTGACCATGTTCACCGATGCTGTGAAGACTGAAGACCTGGACGGCAAATTAGCCGTTAAGGATATTTCACAAATTGTGAGGGAATCACTGCCTGCAAAGAAGCGCTAGCTGTTATTTAAATGCCGTTAGAAAGGAGCGAAATGAACGATTGGGCTGAGCTAGGTACAGAATTGGAGAACACATTGCGCCTTAAGACAAAGATTATCGCTTATCGAAGGCTAGAGAAAGCCGAGGAGTTTGACGCCATAAAAAATGTCGTCAGAATTGACCGCTTTTTCACCTTCTGTCAGGTTCCCTTTATGGTACGGGTTAACGGAATCACGGTGGGCATCACCAGGGAGGATAAGATACAGGACCGCTGCTCCAGGCTTTTCGGTCTGAAGCAAGCTACTGAGAAAAGCATGAATGCTGAGGCGGCTATGCTGTCCACCACCTGGTTTCGCTCACCTGAAGAAGCTTTGCAGCAACAGAATGATTATTATCGCGTTCCTGTCGGCGGCGCTATAGTCCTGGCTCCTTTGACGAAGCAGAAATTTGAGCCTGAGGTACTTCTAATGTATGGTAATCCAGCCCAGATAATGATGATTCTGTGTGGTCTTCAGAAAATAAAGTACGAGCGCTTCTCGTTCTCATTCATCGGTGAGGGGGCTTGTACCGATTCACTGGCTCAATGTTACATCACCGGCAAGCCAGCGGTGAGCATTCCATGCTATGGTGAGAGGTCCATGGGTGGTGTGTCAGATGATGAGATGGCGATAGCCCTGCCTCCCGGAGAGTTAGAGCGAACCATCTCGGGATTGAAGCAACTTGCCAAAATAGGATTCAAATACCCCATTAATTCCATAGGACCTTTGCTCGACCCGACTCCTCTACTGAGCGGCATCTATCCTGCGGCTTCTCAGCGCTGATAGGATAGTATTTATTGTCATTGCGAGCGAAGCGTGGCAATCTCCTAGTGTTTCTCCCCACCTTAGATTCTTCGGTCGCTTCGCTCCCAGAATGACGGGAGATTGTGTCTGGCACGGATTATGGCTTCATATGCCTTTGCCTAGTATGTAAATAACCAGGTCAGCCAGACGGCAGCTGTAGCCCCATTCGTTGTCGTACCAGGCGAGCACCTTCACCATGTTGCCGGCAAGTACCATGGTGCTCAGTGCATCGAAGATAGAGCTGGCTTGATTGCCTTTGAAATCGATACTTACCAGCGGTTCGTCGCAATATTCCAGAATGCCCTTGAGCTTGCCCTTTGCTGCAGCTTCGAAGGCTTTATTGACCTGTTCAACAGTTACCTCTTTGTCCAAATCAGCTACAAAGTCGCACATGGAAACGGTAGGCACAGGCACCCTCAAAGCAACGCCATCAAGCCTGCCTTTGAGTTCCGGTATAACCAGAGTTACGGCTCTGGCGGCTCCGGTGGTTGTGGGGACTATATTCATAGCTGCCGCTCGTGCCCGGCGCAAATCCTTGTGGTACATATCTTGTAGCCTCTGGTCGTTGGTATAAGCATGAATTGTGGATAATAGTCCCTTGCTGACGCCAAAGTTGTCATGTAATACCTTGACCACAGGAGCAATGCAGTTAGTAGTGCAAGAAGCATTGGAGATGATACGATGCTGCCCCGGATTGTACTTGTCCTCGTTTACGCCCAGGACAATAGTTATGTCCTCGCCACTAGCCGGAGCCGAGATAATGACTTTTTTAGCTCCGCCCTGAAAATGGGCAGATGCTTTATTGGCATCGGTGAAAAGGCCGGTGGACTCGATTACTATATCCACGCCGTAGTCTTTCCATGAAATCTTGCTCGGGTCGCGTTCAGCTAATACTTTTGTCTTCCTGCCATCGACTACAATGGCATCATTTTTTGCCTCCACCTTTCCGGGATAGATGCCGTAGTTGCTGTCATACTTCAATAGATGGGCGTTGGTTTTAGCGTCGGTGAGGTCGTTGACCACGGCTACCTCAAGCTTGTCGCTGTAATGCTGGTTTATCACTCTAAAAGTCAGTCTGCCGATACGCCCAAAGCCATTGATGCCTATTTTCTCTGCCATTTATTCCTCCTGATTATATCGTAATGCGTTAGCTATTTTTCTTATTATAACTTGCCGTGATTTTCGTTCCAATACCGCCTCTTATATTCCACTGGGCCACTATCTCCATCTTTTTCGGCTTCACGGCATTGACCAGGTCATCAAGTATCCGGTTGGTCGCCTCCTCAAAAAATATTTCAACCATCCTGTAGCTTGTGAGGTAGAATTTCAGCGACTTTAACTCAATTATTTGCTTATCGGGGACATATCTTATAGTAATCGTGGCGTAGTCGGGCTGTCCCGGATTGAGCGGGCAAAGCGTGGTGAATTCGCTGGTAACCATTTCCTCCTCATACTCCCTGTCGGGGTAAGGATTGGGCATGGCTAGCAACAGCTCCTTCTGGGGATGTGTCTTATATTCGAGCTTTAGTTCCCCGACCCTTTTCTTTAGTTGCTCATCCATTGCTTCCTCGATACACGAAATCCTAAATTCTAAGCACCAAATCCTATGATAGGATTACATAGATCATGAACGATTACAAAGATATCACTGTAATCTCTGTGAATCACTGTAATCATCTTCTGGGATTTAGAAATTGGGATTTGGTATTTACTTGTGTTTAGCCTCCAGCCCAATAGAGGTCGACATTCTCTTTAGCTACTTTTTCGGCCTTGCCTTCACTCATTAGTAGCTTAAGTTGAGCTAAGGTCTCCATAACCGCCAGTCGCTTATCAAAGTTGGAGAGCTTGCTGAAAGGAACGGACTCGCCGCCGGGCATCCATGGAATCTCGGTAGCTATCTGGTAGGCGCTCTTGGTGTCGTTTTCTATGATTCTCATTATGGCTCGCTGCCGCTGTTCATGATAATAATATAATTCGCCGAGCCTTAGCTTGAAGCCGCTGAAAACAGAACCGTGACCGGGGAAAATGAAGTTGACCTCTAGCTTAGCCAGCGTCTCTAATGACTTTAAAAAGTCGCTCAGCGGGTTTTGGCCGGATTGCGGATTAAAACCGACATGAGGGAATATATCTGGCAGAATATGGTCGCCGGAAAAGAAGAGTTTTCGCTTCGGCTCGTAAAGGCAAATATGTCCCGGTGAATGGCCCGGGGTTAGCATTACCTTGAACTCTGAAGAGGCAACCGTGATTTTGTCTCCATCTTTCAGTATGATGTCAGGCTTTACCACTCCTACGAATTGCCGCACCGCCATCGAGGCTTCGGCGAGTTCAGTTAAGTCTGCCTCAGGCACACCATTAGATACCAAGAGCTGCCTTACCTGCTTCATCAGCGCATCGGTTTTCCCGTACCGTGAATCAATAAATTTTGCCTCGATATCGCTGAGCGCCACCTTAGCCCCGGACATCTGTTTCAGCTTATCGGCCAGGCCATAATGGTCAGGGTGGATGTGAGTAGCCGCAATCACGGTGATATCCTTAAATCCGAAGCCGCTGAATTTGAGGGCATCCCGCAAGGCCCCAAAGGCTTCGGGCGTGTCAAAACCTGTATCAATCAGCAAGTTGCCCTGAGTGCCTTCTATCAGGTAGATGTTCATGTGGTCTAAGGCTCCCGGTAGCGGTACTTTTATCTGGTGGACTCCCTGGACTATTTCCATTTTGCCCTCCTAAATTGAAAGTGCTTCCTTGCCGGCGAAGCGGGCATCAACCCCCAGTTCCTCTTCTATTTTGAGCAGGCGATTATACTTAGCCACCCTCTCGCTGCGGCAGGGAGCGCCGGTCTTTATCAGGCCGGAGCCGACTGCAACTGCCAAATCAGCTATGGTGGTATCTTCGGTCTCGCCGGAGCGGTGGCTGATTATTGTCGTCCAGTTAACCTGCTGCGCTCTTTTTACCGTCGCCAGTGTTTCGCTGAGCGTACCCACCTGGTTCGGCTTTATCAGTATAGCGTTGGATGCCTTCTGGGTAATACCTCGTTCCAGCCGTTCCAGATTTGTGGTATACAGGTCATCGCCCACGAGCTTAATCTTCTTGCCTAATCTGGAGGTCAGTGATATCCAGCCTGACCAATCATCCTCATCCAGCCCATCTTCAATACTGACGATGGGATAGCTCGATACCCATTTGGCATAGTAGGAAATCATTTCATTACCGGTGAGCGTTGCCCCCTCTTTAGATAAGACATATTTACCATCGCTGTAAAAGCTGCTGGCTGCCGGGTCCAGCGCAATGAAGCAATCGTTGCCCGCTTTATAACCAGCAAGGTCGATTGCGGTCAGGATTAGCTCGATTGCCTGTTTATTAGAAGCCAGCGACGGGGCAAAGCCGCCCTCATCGCCCACATTGCTGTTCAGCCCTTTGACTTTGATTGCCTTCTTAAGCGCCTGGTAGATTTCTGCTCCCATCTGAAGCGCTTGATTGAAGGTATTAGCGCCTGCCGGCACCACCATGAACTCTTGAAAATCGGTGGAATCAGAAGCATGCTTTCCGCCGTTTAGTATATTCATCATGGGCACCGGCAGCAGATGGGCATCGTTGCCGCCGAGATAGCGATAGAAGGGAAGTCCTGCTGAATTGGCGGCAGCTTTAGCCGCAGCCAGCGATACCGACAATAAAGCATTCGCCCCGAGATTGGACTTATCCGCAGTACTGTCAAGTTCAAGTAGTTTCCGGTCAATTTTTTCTTGTTCTGAGGCTATCATGCCTGTCAATGCCGGAGCGATTTTGTTATTGACGTTGCTAACGGCTTTAAGAACGCCCAGGCCGCCGTAACGGCATTTATCTCCATCCCTGAGTTCCACAGCCTCATGCTTGCCGGTACTGGCTCCTGAGGGAACGGCAGCTATGCCGGTGGCGCCGTCAGAAAGTCCCACCTGTGCTTCGATGGTGGGATTGCCACGAGAATCGAGTATCTCGCGGGCGGCGATAGCTTTAATGGTCGGCTTTGTCATTTTCGTCATTTCAATCCAGTTTCTGCCCTTTTGCCAGAGAGATGGCTTTTTCCACGGCGTCGACGGCGTCATCTGCCTGAATAATGGACTTATCTTCCTCGCCGTTTCGATAGAATGACCAGGTACGCAGTCCCACAACCGGAACGCCGCCCTTCAAGGCAAAGCCAATCTCGGTGAGTGTGCCGTAATCTCCGTCGATGGCGATTACGGCCTGGGCTGACCTGACCACGGCTACATTTCGAGCATAGCCTACGCCGGTGGCAATGGGGATTTGGACATAAGGATTAGAATCAGCCGTGTTTTCGGTAGGCAAGATACCCACAGTTAGCCCCGACTCGATGGCAGCTCCTCGGCAGGCTGCCTCCATAACGCCGGTCAAGCCGCCGCAGACCAGAACGGCACCTCGTTTAGCCAGCTCTCTGCCTACAGTCTCGGCTAGCGCCGCTTCTTGAGCAGTGCATTTCCCACCGCCGATAACGGCGATGGTCAGTTTTTTCTCAAAGCTTGGTTTGGCCACGTCAGAGTAGAGTTTATGAAATTGCTTTTCAGCCATTATATCATTGGAGTCTGGTAGCGGCAAAGGGAACGAATCTACTTCTAGTTTAGCTGCCACCTTTTAAGGTAGCTCTGAAAAATTGCTTATCATGTAGCAGAGGTGTAAAATTTTGGAATTCCCGAGTAGATAAAAGCAGTATATGATGTTACGTTAAAACAGGAGACAAAAATGTCTACTAAAATCTCGAACGATTATGATGTCATAGTAGTTGGCTGTGGCATAGCCGGGTCGGTTGTCGGTGCCATATTATCCAATATGGAACGCCAGAAGGTTCTCATTCTTGAGGCTTCGTCGCAGATTGGAGGGCGTGCCACGTCATTCCGGGGAGAAGGTATCAGGGATGCCGACGAGTTTCGTAAGACACTGGCGCTGTCGGCTCACTCCTGGATTAGTGATAGGACTGAGCCTGACCTGCCTACGCTAGTAAAGAAGAAGATGCTTAATGGGTATGTCCTGGAAGCCGGTGGCAGAGGCGCGTGGTACACCAATAGGGGACGTGTGAGCCAGGCCCTGGCGCTCTTTAATAAGGCTTCGATTTTCTACTCCAATATAGGCTTTGTGTGGTATGACCATGACTGGAAGCCTTATATCGTGGGCAGGAGAGAGAAGTACGGCTGGATGACCGAGGAAGATTATGCTGAGATGGTTAAGGTCCATAAGCGTAAGTTCCAGGTACATACTATAGCTGAAGCTGAAAAACTCGACCATGTAACCTTGAAAGATTGGGTGGAAGGAATAACTCAAAGTGAGCTGGCAAAAGAATTTCACTATTCCATGGGGACTTTCCAGACGATTATCAATGACCCGGCACTAAATGCTGCTGGAGAGAACCTCAAGGTATTTCTACAGGTCCAGGAAACGGGGGTGCATATAACCAATGGTTCCTGGGGTTTCGCCGGCGCACCTGGGCACCGTTTTATTACCGATGGTTTCGCCGCCGCGGTCAAAGAGGCTGAAGGCGACATAGTGACCAATGCCAGGGTCAAAGAGGTCATCATCCAGAATGGAAGAGCCAATGGCGTTGTCGCTGAAATTGATGGTAAAGAGATGGAAATAAAATCCCCGGTGGTAGTCTGCACTGTCCCGCCGAAGGTATTGCTCAAAATATTGCCCGAGAACCTACTGCCAGCGGATTTTGTAAAATTAACCAAAAAGATAATACATACCTCTATGGTTGCCGGTCAGTTTGGTATGACTAAACCGCTGAGTGATTTCTGTGAGCTCGAGGTAGACCCCAGGTCTTTCTATCACACCTCCATGTTGATTCCCGAAAGCGAAGGGCTGTTCCGGGGCAATGTTCCGCTCGACATAGTGTCCATGTCTACAATGGCGCCGACAACTGCACCAGAAGGTAAGCACCTGGCGGGCATGGCCAGCAGTATACTGGCTGAAGAAGCACATGATAAGAAGAAAGTGGATATAGTGATTGACCGGATGTTGAAGTTTGCCGATACTGCATTTCCGGGCTGGCGAAAATCGCTGGAGTTCATGTTGTTTGCCGTGGGAGATACCTGCATATTGTGGCGGCATCCGGAAGATGAGTGGGTGGACGTGAAGTGCCCCACCGTCGAGGGCCTTTTTTTTGCCGGGGATACATACGGCAAACGTCTCAACGAAGGAGGTATAGAGGGCGCTGCTCACTCCGGTTTTATCTGTGCCAGCGCCATAGCCGGCAAGGACTACCTGCAGCTCCTGCCGTCGGTCTTTCGTTAACCCTGAGCTTAATATAGAAATCGGAGGTTAGAGTAGTGAAAAACAGATACATTGTTCTCATAGTAATCTTTTTGTTGGGGGCAATACTTATGTCAGGATGTAATTTGTTGCCTGGAGCAGCCGTAGCTAAGACTGGCGATACAGTCCAGGTGAACTATACCGGAAAGCTGGCAGACGGCACCGTATTTGATTCATCGGAGGGGCGTGAACCTTATGAGTTTAATCTGGGTGCGGGCCAGGCTATTCCGGGATTTGACAAAGCTATCCTGGGAATGAAAGTCGGAGAGAAGAAAACCGTTACCATCCCATCGGATGAGGCTTACGGCCCACACCTTGATGACATGGTAGTAGAAGTACCCCGGGAGAAACTTCCCAGCAACATAGAGCCAAAGGTTGGCCAAATGTTGGAAGCGACTCGACCGGACGGTGAGAAAATTGGATTCATTATCACTAACGTCTCTGACAACAATACGGTCACCTTGGATGCAAACCACCCTCTTGCCGGCAAAGACCTGACGTTTGACATCGAGCTGGTGAAGATACAATAAATTGCCCCTTCTTCCTTCTCGATTTATTGCGCAGTCAATCCTTTGCCTGCTGTCATTTTGAACGTGGCGAAGAATCTCAGTACTGAGATTGCCACGTCCTCGCTTTGCTCGGGCTTGCCATGGCTGGAGATAATAAGGATGATTACTTCTCTAACAATGACGGGTGGCACATTGCCGACGAATATAATTCAATTGAACTTGTTCATGGCTGGGGTTATGCCTTCGGTTAAGATACAGTGAACAGCCTCGGCTACTCTGGCAATGGCGGGCTTGAGTGCTACATCTTCTTGCAGGGTGAAGTCGCTGAGCACGTAGTTGACTATAACCTCTTCGTCGGTGATTGCCGTGCCGTCTTCTTCGGTCGGGCGGCCGATGCCTACCTTGATGCGGCAGAAATCTTTGCTTCCCAGAGCCGAGATTATCGAGTTTATCCCTTTGTGTCCCCCAGCGCTACCACCGGGGCGGAGGCGCAGCCTGCCCAAGGACAAATCGAGGTCATCACATATAACAATCAGGTCGTTTACCTGGATTTTGTATTTGCGCATCAGTCGCCCAACCGCCTCACCGCTTAGATTGACGAAGGTCTTGGGTTTAGCCAGCAGTACTTCCACGCCGGCTATTTTACCGCTGCCGACTTGAGACTGGCACTGGTGCCCTTTCATGGATATGGAATGGAGCCTGGCCAGATGGTTTATGCAGCGGAAGCCGATATTGTGGCGGTTACCCGCATAAATGCTGCCCGGATTGCCCAGTCCGATAATGAGCTTCAATTTTTTGAACTCCTCCCTCCGAGATTCTTCAGTCGTTTCGCTCCTTCAGAATGACGTAGCGGGTAGCCTAGAGCATCCGCTCTAGGCGCGATTGGAGCCGATGCTCCAATCCACCCAATGCAAATGCTCCAATCTACCCGGGGCTATTATTTTAGTTTGTTTTCCGACTTTTTTAATAGCTCCAGGAACTCGGACTCGGTAAGTGTTTTTGTCCCCAGCGCCTGGGCTCTGGCCAGCTTGGAGCCCGGGTCTTCACCGACCACCAGATAATTCGTCTTTCTGGTAACATCCGAGCCGGCTTTGCCGCCCAGAGCCTTGATTTTAGCTTCGGCTTCCTCACGGGGAAATGTTTCCAGCCGGCCGGTGATGACGAAATCAACCCCGGCCAGCGGTAAATCCTTTCGCTTAGCCTTTTCTGCCTTCAGCTTAACACCGGCCTTTCTCAGCTTGTCAATGATTTTCTGGTTCTGTTTCTGGCGGAAGAAGGCCATTATGCTGTCAGCTATTTTGGGCCCGATTGACGGGATTTCCTGAAGCTGTTCTTTAGAAGCCCGAGCTAATTCATCGATGCTGGTGAAATGCTCGGCTAAAAGTTCGGCAGTCTGCTCTCCGACATTTAGTATGCCCAGGGCGAAAATCACACGCGGCAGAGGCCTGTCTTTACTCTTTTCAATGGAGTTCAATATGTTAGCCACGCTTTTTTCGCCTAACTTTTCCATGTCAAGGAGCTTTTTCTTCCTTTCCTCGTCCCTTAAATAGTAAAGGTCGCCTATATCTTTTATCAGTTCGGCATCGAACAGCGCCTGGGACATCCTCTCACCTACTCCCTCGATGTCCATAGCGCCGCGGCTGACGAAGTGCTTGATTCTCTCCAGCGCCTGAGCCGGACAGGCGGCGTTGGTGCAGCGGTGCATTGCCTCGCCTTCGGGCTTTATCACCTCGGCGTCGCAAACCGGGCAACGTTTGGGCATGTGGAAGATTTTCTCCTTGCCGGTGCGGCGGCTGACAATTGGTTCGACTATCTCAGGTATCACCTCGCCGGCGCGCTGTATAACCACCCAATCGCCGATGCGTATGTCCTTGCGGTGTATGTCTTCCTCATTGTGTAGTGCGGCACGGCTGATGGTGACGCCGCCTACCTGTACCGGCTCCAGTATGGCATAAGGGTTAAGGCTGCCAGTCCGCCCCACGTTGATGCCGATGTCCAGAAGGCGAGTGACGCCTTGAACCGCCGGGAATTTGTAGGCAATCGCCCATCTCGGCTCGCGACCCACATATCCCAGTTCGACCTGATAAGGAATAGAGTTAATCTTAACCACCACACCGTCGGCCTCATAAGGCAGGGCCTCCTGGTTCTTAACCCATTTGGCGTAGAAAGCCTTGGCCTCATTGATACTGCGGCACAGAGTATTGTTAGGATTTAATTTGAAGCCCAGAGATTTGAGGTATTGCATGATTTCCCAGTGGGTATCGGGAACTGATTTACCTTCAGCCCAGCCCAGTCCGTAGATAAAAATATCCAGCGGCCGCTGAGCGGTAATCCTGGGGTCGAGCTGCCTTACCGAGCCGGCGGCGGCATTTCTGGGGTTAGCGAAAAGCGGCAGCTCCTCCTTGGCTCGCTCCTCATTCAGCTTCTTGAAGCCGGTCTTGGGCAGGTAAACCTCACCCCTGACCTCAAACCTGCGCGGCGCCTCTTTGGGCACCGAAAGCGGTATGCTCTTTACCGTCCTAAGATTCTGGGTGATGTTCTCGCCGCGTAAGCCGTCGCCGCGGGTGGCGCCGACCTCAAGCAGTCCGTTGACGTAGGTCAGGGCTACCGCCAGGCCGTCGATTTTAAGCTCGCAGACGAGGTCGGTCTTGCGGCCGCCCAGAAGGTTGGATGCCCGCCGGTACCAGGCATCAAGCTCTTCATCGGTAAAAGCGTTGGCCAGGCTAAGCAGCTGCTGTGGATGCTCGACGACGCCGAAGGCTTCTACCGGTGCCGCGCCAATCCGTTGAGTGGGCGAGTCGGGGGTGATTAGCTCAGGGTGCTCATCTTCGAGCTGCTTCAGCTCTCGCATGAGTTTATCGTACTCAGCGTCGCTGATTTCCGGGCTGTCGAGCACATAGTAGCGATGGTTGTGATAGTTAAGCAGCTCACGCAGCTTGTTTATCTTTTGTTTTGCCTCAGCGATGCCAGCCATAAAAGCCCCGTTGATAGTATAACACGGCGGAAAGCTCGAGAGAAGAAGTGGTTGACATATTCGAAATTGTATTTGCCGCATACTGTGTCAGCATGCCTATTTGCTATAATGGAGCTTCAGGGCTTCAATTTCGGAAGATAAATTTAACGCTAGGCGAAAGAGGTGGACAAAGATGGTGAAGATAATAGATTTAAGTGTACCCGTGGAAGATAGCCCCAGAGAGCCGCTGTCGGTGAAAGTAACTCACGAGCCTCATAAGCAGAGCGTCGAGCGCATGAAAACCTTCTTCGGCTGCAGTGGCCAGGACTTGCCGGAAGGGTTGGGCTGGGCTAACGACAGTGCGGTGCTGGGGGCTCATGCCGGGACGCATGTTGACGCTCCCTGGCATTATTCGCCCACATCTGAAGGGAAGAGAGCCAAAACTATCGATGAGATGCCGCTGGAATGGTTTTATCACGATGGCGTGGTGCTGGACATGAGGCACAAGCCGCGCGGCTCCGGTGTCACGGTCGACGACCTAAAGAAAGCTGCGGCGAAGATTAGTTATAAGATTAAGCCCTGGGATATTGTGATGATACAGACCGGAGCTGACAAATTATGGGGGAAAGCGGAGTATTTTGATGCCGGCTGCGGCATGACCCGGGAGTCAACCCTGTGGCTGATAGAGCAGGGGGCCCGGGTCATGGGTATTGATGCCTGGGGCTGGGACCGGCCATTCTGGGCGATAAAAGAGGAGTTCGCCCGGACAGGTGATAAGAGCCTGCTGTGGGGTGCTCATTTTGTCGGCAGAGATAAGGAATATTGCCATATAGAGAAGCTGGCAAATTTAGACAAGCTGCCCAAACCCTTCGGCTTCAAAGTCGCCTGCTTCCCGGTGAAGCTTGCCGCCAGCAGCGCCGGCTGGGCTCGCGTGGTGGCCATCCTGGAAGAATGACCACGCGATGTGATTCAGTTTTTCCCTTTAGAGAGCCGCCCTACCATTCGGAAAACGTTTTTGCCTACTGCCCTAGCCTCCTCCATAGCTGAACGCAAGGGATGAGCCCCTGGCCCTTGTCTGACGTCACCCTTTTCCAAGCCGTAGCCAATGCCACCACCGGCAGCTATCATCCCGTGAATCCCAAAATAACTGAGTAGTAAACCGAGCACCTGGCCGGCGCCTACACGCCGTGTGACCACAATTGCTGCGGCTACTTTGCCCCTTAATTTCTGAGTCCACAGTAGGGAGTAAGTTCTGTCTATTATAGTTTTGGCCTGTGCTGTCACGTTCCAGAAATAGACAGGTGTGCCGAAAACAACCGCGTCAGCCAGTTCGAGCTGCTCATATATCAGTTGCATGTCGTCCTTAATCTTGCAGATGCCATCTTTATGGCAGGCCCCGCATCCGTCACATGGAGCGATCTTTTTATCTGACACCAGAATGAGTTCAGTTTCACCTCCAGCCTCGCGTGCCGCTTCAAGTGCTTCTCTGACCAGTATCTCTGTGTTTCCACCTTTGCGTGGACTGCAAACAATACCTAGGATTTTCATAAGATAGCTCTCCTTTTTACGAACTTCGGATTCAGGGCATATAATAGCCGATATGATTATATCAACTGGACACAGTGTGGTTAAAGGTACTGCTCTCAGCCCTACCTTGAGCTATGGTCTACAAACGGCTAAAATTGGTATTGTTTTTTAAACGTAATATGGGTATATACGAGTATGGAGTATGCCTAAAATGGTAGAAACATTTCTCTGCCCCAGGTGTGGGGAAGAGAATATTATGGGCTATCGGTTCTGTATGAACTGCGGGAGGCATCTGGCAGCAGGGGGGCAACAGCCGGTTAAGACCTGCCCGAAATGCGGTTCACAGAATCCGCCAGATTATAAATACTGTGGCAGTTGTGGTTCAAAGTTAGACACCAGCTGTCCGAATTGCGGGACCGATGTTCCCGCTGACTCGAGATATTGTCCTAATTGTGCCTTTCTATGCGGTGAAGGACGGTATAGCACGGAGTAGAGGTGGAAGTTTCCAATGAAAACAAGACCGCCGCTGTGGTATACACTGCAAGCCGTTTTAAGCTGGATACTTGAAGAAATTCTGCTGGCGGCCGTCTTCCTGTGGCTGCTGCCACATTTTTTCAATATAAACATGCCGCTGTGGGGTCTAGTTATTTTGATGACAGGATTGGCTATATATTCCGGTGTCATGTACCGGGTTGGCAGGCAAACCTTCTTCATAAGGCCGAAGGTGGCGGCTGAAAATCTTATCGGCAGTGAAGGCAAGGTTACCAGTCCGCTGGCACCGGACGGCTATGTTAAAGTCCAGGGCGTGCTGTGGAAGGCGACATGCAATGAATCGGAGCTAGGAGTGGGCGATGAAGTTGAGGTTGTGGGCATGGAAGGCCTGAGGCTTATCGTCAAGCCTAAAAAATGAGCGGTTCTGAATAGAAAACCTTGACAATTGTGAATTTTGCGGTATAATTCAGTTAACGATAACTATTACTAATAAAGAGATGAGGAAAACTAGACAGAAGGAAGCCATGCTTGAGGTTTTGAGAGGCACGACCTCTCATCCGACGGCTGATTGGGTTTACAACGAGGTGAGGAAAGAGATACCGAATATCAGCCTGGGGACGGTGTATCGGAACCTCAGGCTATTATGCCAGAATGGCGAGATATTGGAGCTGGTCTTATGCGGTAGTTTAAGCCGGTTCGATGCCAGAAGCGATAATCATTATCATTTCAGATGTGAAAAGTGTGGTCAGGTTTTCGATGTCGATGAGCCGGTGAATGCAGAGATGGACAAAATAGCTACCCGGAGAACTGGCTTCAGAATAATATATCATCGACTCGAATTTTACGGGCTGTGCCTTGAGTGTCAGTTAGTTGAAGCTGTAGGAGGAAGTTGATGCCCAAAGCAGTAATAACATTGGATGAGCGGCAGGTGACCAAGCTGGAGCAGGTCATTATTGACCGTGACGAGAAGGCGGCATGGGAGCTTCTGGCGGAGATAAGGGCGAAAGTTAAAGCGACTCAAAATACGCAATGCGGCGTGGAGAAGCTGAGAAAACAGGTTTAAGTCAAAGGTATTTTATATAACCGCCCCAAAATGTTATAAGTTTTTAACTTTTGGGCTATTTATTTTACGACTATTTTACGATAGAAAATGCATAATATTTTAAATTAATCAGGAAAGGGCACAGAGACATAGATTACATTTGCTTGACAATGAGGTTTAGCCTGCCTATATTTACTGTAGAACCAGCCGTCGGGTTGGCTCAGAATTGTTGTGGGCGGGCGATGTTTTCGATTAAAAATGCTCTATGTCGCTTTCGGAAATAAGCATTTAAGCAAAGCTGGCGGTCAGTTGTGCCGTCGGCTTTTTAGTTTAACGAAGACGGGTGGCCATAAGCACCTGTCAGAGAAGTAAGATTAGAGGAGGCGAAATGGCAAAAGAGGTCAAAGTATATTCTACCGCTACCTGACCCTGGTGCATTAAGGTCAGGCAGTTGCTGGACGAAAACAAAATCCTTTATAAATATCTTGACGTTGCCAGAGACAAGGTTGCCCGCGATGAGATGGTAAACAAGACAGGTAAATTTGTGGTGCCGGTCATCGACATCGATGGCGAGGTTTCTGTCGGCTACAACGAGAAATGGCTGAAGGAGAAGCTGAACATTTAGACAGGGTTTGTGCGCAGCCGTATGTACGGTACACATACGTTGATGCTTGCTCGATTTTAAGTAGTAGCATATCAGTCAATACAGGAGAGAATTATGAGGCTGAAAGGAAGCAGGACCGAGGACAGCTTACGCAAGGCATTCGCCAGAGAGGTGCATGTTCATGCTGTCTATTCATACTTCTCCAAGGCTGCCAGAGAAGCTGGACTTAACCAGATAGCTGATATGTTTTTGACCACAGCCAAGAATGAAGCCGAGCACGCCGAGCATGAGTTTAAATTCCTTGGCGGCTTAGGTAATGCGGCGGCGAATCTAAAGCTGGCTATCGGCCGTGAACATGAAGAAGCCAGCAGGTTGTATCCTGAGGCGGCACAAATAGCTGAGGAAGAAGGTTTTAATGACATCGCTGATTTCTTTCGCCGAATGGGCAAGGTAGAACAGAGACACGAAGAAAATTTCAAGAATCTAATGGAGGCGCTGGAACAGAAGAAGGAGTTGAGGGGTAAGACTGTAGGACATTCGGCGGTTGAGATGGCGGAGCTTATGTTACCGCACCACAGTAATCCGGCCGGCATGGTGCACAATATCCGTTTCCTCAGCCCGGTTCACGTCGGTGACCTGGTGCTAATTCATGCTAAACTCACTTTCGTAGGTCACACATCTATAGAGGTACGGGTTGAGATTGAGGCTGAGGACCTGGGCACCGGGGAACGGCGACAGGCTATGATGGCCCATTATATAATGGTGGCCACGGACAGCAAGGGTAAACCTGTGGCGGTGCCACCGCTTATTGTTATTACTGAAGACGAGGAAAGGTTGTTCAGTGAGGGACTAGCCAGATATCAAGCGATAAAGGAGACTTCTGGCAAGTAACGGGAGATACGAGAATGGGGAATGAGAAGAAGTCGGAAAGAAGAGTTTATCTGGATAATATGGCTACCACGCCGGTATTGCCTGAGGTGCTGGAGGCGATGTTGCCTTATTTTCGGCAGGTATACGGAAACCCCCAGTCAATCCATTCCTGGGGCGATGAAGCCAGGGAAGCCATAGAAAAAGCTCGAGAGCAGGTATCCTCCCTTATCGGTGGCGATGCTGAAGAGATAATTTTTACCTCAAGCGGCAGCGAAGCTAATAATCTGGCAATTAAGGGGCTGGCCCAAGGGCAAATAGCAAAAGGGAAGCACATAATTATCTCCGCGGTCGAGCATTTTTCGGTGCTCCATGCTGCCAGGACTTTAGAGAAGGCTGGCTTTGAAATTACTGAGGTGCCGGTGGATAAATACGGGCTTGTCGACCCCGATGAAATAGCCAGGAATATTAAGAAAGACACCATACTGGTGTCGGTAATGCACGCCAACGGAGAAGTGGGCACTATCGAGCCTATCGCCGAGATAGCTAAAAAGGTTAGAGAGGCTGGTGTGCTCTTTCACACGGATGCGGTCGCCAGCACGGGTAGTATACCGGTTGATGTAAATAAGCTGGGAGCAGATGCCTTGAGCCTGGCTGGGAATGAATTTTATGGGCCTAAGGGTTCAGGAGCCTTGTGGGTACGCAAGAGGGTTCGTCTCATACCATTAATGGACGGCGGAGTGCAGGAAGGTGGGCGGAGGCCAGGTACGGAAAATGTACCAGCTATTGTGGGTATGGGCAAAGCTGCCGAATTGGCCGTGAGAGACATGCCGTCGCGCATGGAAAAGTTTGTCCGGCTGAGAGACAGGCTAATCAATGGTCTACCGGCGGCAATTGACCATACATTTCTTACCGGTCATCCGACTCAGCGTCTTCCCCAACATGCCAGCTTTTGCGTTGAGTTTATTGAAGGTGAAGGGATGTTGCTGCTGCTCAATAGCCAGGGCATCGCTGTCTCCAGCGGCTCTGCTTGCACCTCTAAAGCTTTGAAAGCCTCCCATGTGCTTATTGCCATGGGTATTCCGCACGAAATCGCCCAGGGCTCCTTGCTTTTTAGCCTGGGAGTTGATAATGACGAGGCGGATATAGACTACGTATTGGAGAAGTTACCTCCTATTGTTGATAGATTGAGGCAGATGTCTCCCTTATATGCCAAATTCATGAAAGAAAAGAGGGGGTGAAGTTATATGCCAGCATATAGTGAGAAAGTGATGGACCATTTTATGAATCCCCGCAATGTCGGGGAGATTAAAGATGCTGACGGCATTGGTGAAGTAGGCAACCCGGTGTGCGGGGATATGATGACGTTTTATATCAAGGTAAAAGACAACCGTCTTGAAGACGTCAAATTTCAGACCTTCGGCTGTGGGGCTGCGGTGGCTGTTTCCAGTATTACCAGCGAGATGGCAAAAGGTAAAACACTGGAGGAGGCGGTAAAAATCACACCCAGCCTGGTAGCCAAAGAATTGGAAGGCTTGCCTAAGAACAAATATCATTGCTCTAATTTGGGGGCTCAAGCCCTACGACAAGCAATTCGTGATTACGCCAAAAAGAAGGGAATCAAAATCGAAGGTCTAAAAGAGAAAGGAGAAGGTGATGAAGAAGGAGAAGAATGTGAAGTCTGTTAATAAAGCTAAGAAAGATAAGAAACATAGTTGTCTTTGTCCTTACTGCGAAGAGGAACTGGTTATCGCTAGCTGTCCTTTCTGCGAAGCTTGTGGATCAGTCCTCAGCTATTGTGTTAGCTGTCAGATGACGGTGCTGGATGACAAAGCTACTACGTGTCCTCAATGCGGTGGGCAGCTGAAAAGAGAAGGAAAAAAGTAAGATAAATATTATTAGGAGATACGGATGAAGGCAGATGAAACTTTAGATTGCATCGGACTTTATTGTCCCATGCCTATTGCTAAAACCGCTCAAAAAATGAAGCAGTTAGAACCGGGACAGGTATTGGAAGTTCTAGCTGACGATAAGGGTATAAAAGAGGATATTCCCAGCTGGTGCAAGACTACTGGCAACGAATGCCTGGGTATAGAAGAGGAAGGTGGGGTCTTTCGGGCGTATGTAAAAAAGACAAAATAGCGTGGTTGTGTACCATACATAAGCAGGCATGACAATGAAGGAAGAACAAAGCAAAACTTTAGAAGCGATTAAATTCGCTATTCAGATGGAAATCGATGGCAAAGAATACTACCAGAAAGCCAGTCGACAGAGTGATAACAAGGTTGGCAGAGACCTTTTTGAGTGGCTGGCGGCTGAGGAAGATAAGCACCGGCGTATATTTGGGGGCATATATAACACTATAAGAAAGCAAAAGGCCTGGCCTGAGGTCAGCATTCAACATCGTAAGGGTGCCATACTTGACAACATATTTTCTAAAGAGATGAGGCTGGCCGCCTCTACTGTGCAAGCAACCAGCACTGAACTTGACAGCATAGCCAAGGCTATGGAAATGGAGAACAAAACTCGGGAATTCTACAACAGCCAGGACCAGAAAGCGGCCTATAACGCCGAGAAGAAACTGTATTCGGCACTGGCTGCCGAAGAGGAAGGCCACTATCTGACTCTGGTTGACTATCGAGAGTATCTGATTGACCCGGCGGGCTATTTCCGCAAAGCAGAACACCATTCACTGGATGGCGGCTAAATAGTATCCGGAAAAAAGATTTTAGACGGGTTCGTAACAGACCGTAGTCCTTTCGACGCTGCAAAATGGGAGAGGAGTAAATTATGAATCTGCAAGCGCTTTACAAGCTCAGTTATGGTTTGTATGTTGTCTGTTCCCAAAAAAAGGGTAAGTTCAACGGCCAGATTGCCAATACAGTCTTTCAGATTTGCTCCGAACCACCTGTTATCGCTGCGGCCCTGAATAAGCAAAATCTAACCAATGAGTTTGTTTCGGCAAGCAAAGTGTTTACGGTGTCGATTCTGTCTCAGGATACGCCTTTAAGCTTCATTGGCAGCTTTGGTTTCAAGTCGGGTCGGGATGTGGATAAATTCAAAGGCGTAAATTATAAGATAGGTGAGACCGGTGTTCCCATAGTACTTGACAATACCCTGGCTTATCTTGAGGCGAAGGTGATTAATCAAATGGACGTTAGCACCCACACTATTTTTGTCGGAGAAATTGTGGGGGCGGATGTAATCAAAGAGGGTGAGCTAATGACCTATGCCTATTATCATCAGGTCAAGAGGGGAACCACACCGAAGACGGCACCGACTTATATCGAAGAGAAAAAGGAGGCAGCAACTAAAATGGCAAAATACAAGTGTTCAGTTTGTGGGTATATTTATAATCCGGAGCTCGGAGACCCTGATGGTAAAATAAAACCTGGTACGCCTTTTGAAAAGCTACCTGACGATTGGGTATGTCCGGTGTGTGGCGCAAACAAAGACCAGTTTGAGAAGCTAGAGGGGTGATAGAGATTATTTAGAAATCTTGTCTGTGATTGCGAGCCGAAGGCGTAGCAATATTTTAGATTGCTTCGTCGCTGACGCTCCTCGCAATGACACTTGAAATTTTCGATAGACTATGAAAATGACCCAAAGGGAGAAGCGAAAACTATGGTCGAAGACAGAAAGCAATTCTTAAAGGGTTTACTCAAGCGGCTGCATGAAGGTGCTGACCCGGAGCAGATAAAAAAGGAATGCCAGAAAAACCTAGGAGACATTCCACCGACTGAGATGGCAAAGGTAGAGGATGAGCTGGTAAAAGAGGGAATGCCGAGGGAGGAGTTACAGAAATTCTGCGATATTCATCTGGCTATACTTAAAGAATCGTTTGAAAAAGAAGGGTCTCTAGCACCTGCCGGGCATCCAGTCCGCATTCTTATGGAAGAGCACAAAATGCTCTTACAGTTTGCCGATGAACTTAAGAATGTGGCCAAGGGAATGCAGGGAGCAAAGGGTTTGGCTTCGGTCGGCGAAAAGATAGACCAGTTGAACCATATCGTCGAGCATCTTAGAGATTCAGGCAGTCACTATGTGCGAGAGGAGAACGTTCTTTTCCCATCTCTGGAAAAGCACGGCATTAAGGAACCGCCGGCAGTTATGTGGATGGAACATGACAAAATAAGAGACATAAAGAAGAGCGTCTACCGAATAGTTGATGGTCATAAGAAAATGGCTTTTAGCGATTTTACCGGACAACTGGATTCAGCGGCACTGGCTTTGGCTGAGATGCTATCGAGCCACTTCTACAAGGAAAATAATATTCTGTTTCCGGCTGCCCTGGAGGTTATCGGGGAAAGCGAGTGGCTTGATATCAGGCATCAGTTCGATGAACTCGGCTATTGCTGTTTTACTCCTGAACCGGCAAGAGCGCCCATCGGGAAGGTCGAAACACCGATTTCTAAGCCTCAGGTAAAAGGCACGGTTTCTTTCGAAACTGGAGCTTTATCGGGAGAGGAGCTGGAAGCGCTGCTTAACAACTTACCCGTTGATGTCACTTTTGTGGACAAAGATGATACGGTACGCTACTTCAGCCAGTCTAAGGATAGGATTTTTCCCAGAGTTAAAGCTATTATCGGACTGAAAGTTCAGAATTGCCATCCTCAAAAAAGCGTGCACGTTGTCAATCAGATATTAGAGGATTTTAAAAGCGGCAAGCAAGACGTAGCCCAGTTTTGGATTAATATGAACGGCAGATTGATTAATATTCGATACTTCGCTGTTCGCAAGGGTGGACATTATATGGGCTGTTTGGAAGTAACCCAGGATATCACAGACATAAAGAAGATAGAGGGTGAAAAAAGACTACTGGAATATTAGAAAGGAGGGGTAGGATGAAACCAAGGGAAATAAGGCGTGGAATTTATTTCGTAGGTGCGGTTGACTGGGATAGGCGGCTGTTTGATTCTCTTATACCGCTTCCCGATGGTACCAGCTATAACTCGTATCTAATAAATGGCAGCGAAAAAACGGCTCTTATAGACACCGTAGACCCGACTATGACACACGTGCTGATAGATTACCTGGACACGCTTAAAGTCAAAAACATAGATTATGTAATTGCCCATCACGCTGAGCAGGACCATTCGGGCAGTATTCCCGTTGTCCTTGAGAGATATCCAAAGGCGAAGGTTGTCTGTAATCCCCGCTGTAAGGGAATGCTTATAGACCTGCTCCTGATTCCAGAGGACAGGTTCATAACTGTCGAGGACAAGGAGACCATTTCGCTGGGAGACAGGACACTGGAGTTCATCTATGCTCCCTGGGTTCACTGGCCGGAGACGATGCTGACCTATTTGAGAGAGGAGAAGATACTGTTCACCTGTGATTTCTTCGGTTCCCATCTGGCAGCAAGTGACCCGTATGTGACCGACGAAGGTCAGGTGTACGAGTCGGCCAAGAGGTATTATGCCGAAATCATGATGCCCTTCCGAACTAATATCCAAAAAAATCTGGAGAAGATTAAGGACTATCCGGTTGATATCATTGCCCCCAGCCACGGGCCTATGCACGATAAACCAGAATTTATTATCAAAGCTTATCATAGCTGGGCATTTGATGAGCCTAAGAACATTGTGGTGCTGCCTTATGTCTCAATGCATGGTAGCACCCGTAGCATGGTGGCATATTTTGTTGGAGCTTTAGCTCAAAGGGGAGTGACGGTGAAGCAGTTCGACCTCACGGTCACCGACCTCGGCAAACTGGCGATGGCATTGGTGGATGCGGCGACCATTGTAGTCGGTGTGCCTACTGTCCTTGCCGGACCACATCCCAATGCTGTCTATGCTGTTTTCCTGGCAAATGCCCTTAGACCGAATCTCAAATTTGCCACTATTATTGGTTCCTACGGTTGGGGAGGCAAGACAGTTGAGACATTAACGGCATTAATGCCAAACTTGAAGGTGGAAATATTTGACCCCGTGCTGGCTAAAGGTTATCCCAGAGAAGCTGATTTCCAAGCTTTGGAAAATCTTGCTGAGACTATTGCCCAGAAGCACAAAGAGCAGGGCTTTGCTTAACTTGTCATTGGGGGATTTTCGTCTTGTCATTCTGAGCGCAGCAAAGAATCTGGCTCAGGGTAAACATCACGAAGTAGTCTTAGAGATTGCTTCGGGGCTTGTGCCCCTCGCAATGACAATGAGGAGAAGCCGAGATTGCCACGGCTGTTCTCTTGTTTAACTTGGGACGCCTCGCAATGACGACGAATAGTCTGATGAATCGCTAAGCGGTAAAGAGGTGCAACATGGAGAGGAGTTACAAGGCAACACTTCAAGTAAACAAAAAGCTAATCCCGATGAACCGCTTTGTCGAGGAATTCTTGTCTCATATCACAGTAGGAGCTGTTACCTCACTGAGAGGGGCAGAAGACATAAAGAGCCTGAGAATACATCAGAAAAAGGGTAATGTAGAAATCACTGTCAACGGCAGTGAAATTCCTCTGACTCCTTTCCCTAACGATATTATTTCCAATACCCTGGTGGGGATGGTCTCTTCGTTGAAAGATGTAGAGGATATAGACAGCATAGACATCAGCGTTGAAGTACAATAAACTCGTGTCTAGTTGGAATTAATGTAGGGCTTAAGAATGAAGCATGGTGGTAAAGCATTTAGGACGAAGATGGCGAAACTGACTGATTTGATGGACTACCAGGATGGAGCCGTGGTTAGCCGGGAGATTATAAATCAGAAGTCAGGGTCAGTAACTTTATTTGCCTTTGATGAAGGGCAGGGGCTTAGTGAGCACATGGCACCGTTTGATGCCCTGGTTTACCTTCTTGATGGCGAAGCTGAAATTACCATTTCAGGAAAACCTCTTCACTTGAAGCAGGGTGAGATGGTTATAATGCCAGCTAACCAACCCCATTCTCTAAAGGCAACTAAGAGATTCAAGATGGTACTTACCATGATAAAGGCTTAATGCCAGGAGTTGCTGTAACATGGAGGAAAAGACAAGGGGTAAAAAATCCGAGAAAGCTCGCCTTCATATAACAGGCATGACGTGTACTACCTGTGCTCGTACCATTGGAAAGGGTCTGTCGGAGACACATGGAGTTAAGCAGGCGAATGTCAACTTCGCTTCAGAGCAAGCTTCTGTAGAATATGACCCTAACAAAGTGAACCTGGCCCAGATTAAGGATACTATCTCCCAACTAGGCTACGGGGTAGCCACCAGGAAATCCATTTTCCCGGTGAGCGGCATGACCTGTGCTTCGTGTGTCTCCCGCGTAGAAAGTGCTTTGTCTGATGTGCCTGGGGTGGTTTCAGTCAGTGTCAACCTGGCTTCTGAAAAGGCCACCGTGGAGTACGGTGAGGATGTGCGGGTGGCTGACCTGCAAAAAGCGGTACACGAGGCAGGCTACGAGCTTGGTCCGGAAGCAGAGACCCTGGAAGATGTGACCACAGCGTCCCAGCGGGACCTCAGGACAGTAAGGAACCATTTCACAGTTGCCGTCGCCTTAGGTTTGTCCATAATGATTCTGGGCTTTATACCTGCCTTGATGATGCAGCCTTATATGCCTTATCTGCTGTGGGCATTAGCCACGCCGGTGCAGTTCTGGGTAGGCTGGCGATTCTATCGTGGCGCCTGGGGAGCGCTCAGGCACAAGACCACCGATATGAACACCTTGATAGCCGTAGGCACATCAGCTGCCTATTTTTACAGTGTAGTAGCAGCACTGTTTCCAGGCCTCTTTACCGCCGCGGGTGTAGAACCTCATCTGTACTTCGATACTTCAGCCCTGATTATTGCCCTGATTTTACTGGGTCGCTACCTGGAAACGCGAGCTAGAGGACAGACTTCGGAAGCGATAAAGAGGCTCATTGGTCTAAATCCTAAGACTGCTGTGGTGATACGTGATGGCGAGGAGAAAGAGATTCCAGTAGAAGAAGTCCAGGTCAGCGATATTATCGTAGTACATCCCGGAGAGCGCATACCCGTGGATGGTATAGTCAGGCAGGGATATTCCAGCGTTGATGAGTCGATGATAACCGGAGAAAGCATTCCGGTGGACAAGAAAGTGGGTGACGAGGTTATCGGCGCCACCATCAACAAAACAGGTAGTTTTCAATTCGAGGCAACCAGGGTGGGCAAGGATACCACGCTGGCACGCATCATCAGGCTGGTAGATGAGGCGCAGGGCAGCAAAGCTCCCATCCAGCGTCTGGCTGACGTCATTGCCAGCTATTTTGTGCCGGCCGTAATCGGCATTGCCGTAGTAACCTTCGTAATCTGGTATTTTGTTGGCCCGCCTCCAGCCCTCACTTTGGCCATTTTGAACTTTGTAGCAGTCCTCATCATCGCTTGTCCCTGTGCCCTCGGTCTCGCCACGCCCACTGCCATTATGGTGGGCACGGGCAAAGGTGCTGAGAACGGTATTCTTTTCAGGAGTGGGGAAGCACTAGAAAGGGCTCACCGGATAAATACTGTGCTTCTGGACAAAACAGGCACACTGACCCGCGGTGAGCCAGCGGTGACTGATGTACTGGCTATTGCTTCTTTCTCAGAAGAAGAAGTTCTGCGGCTGGCGGCCTCAGCTGAGCGTGTCTCGGAGCACCCGCTCGGTGAAGCGATAGTCAAAGCTGCTTCTGAGAAGAAGCTCAAGACATCCGCCGTTTCAGATTTCACAGCCTTACCCGGCCTCGGTGTGGAAGCTTCGGTGGATAGAAAGAAGCTTCTATTAGGCAATCTCAAGTTGATGAAAGAAAGAGGTATTTCGCTGAACGGCCTGGGTGAGAAAGCCGAAAAACTTTTTGGGGCAGGCAAGACAGTCATGTTCCTGGCTCTGAATAGCAAAGCTGTAGGATTAATTGCGCTGGCTGATACACTGAAGCCAAATGCCAGGGAGGCAGTGCAGGCGATACAGCAGATGGGCATTGAGACGGTGATGATTACCGGGGACAATCGACGCACTGCGGAGGCTATTGCCCGTGAGGCCGGCATCGAGCGTGTTTTGGCTGAAGTATTGCCCGAGCATAAGGCCGAGGAAGTTAAAAAATTACAGGATGGTAGGGTAGTGGCGATGGTGGGTGATGGCATCAATGATGCACCGGCGCTGGCCCAGGCGGATGTCGGTATTGCCATAGGCACGGGTACTGATGTGGCTATGGAAACTGGAGAAGTTACGCTGATGCGAGGAGATTTGATGGGAATTGTAACCGCCATATCCCTTAGCAAAAACACCATGCGTATAATCAGACAGAACCTTTTCTGGGCTTTTGCCTATAATGTGGCTCTTATCCCCGTGGCAGCAGGTGTGTTGTACCTGATATTCTCGCGTACCGGTGTTCCTGCGGGGCTGCATTTTATTTTCGGCGACTATGGCTTTCTCAATCCCATTATGGCTGCAGCGGCTATGGCAGCCAGTTCCATTACTGTGGTATCGAACTCGCTGCGCTTGAGGAATTTCAAGCCAGCCGAGGTCGGTAAATAATCGGAGGAGGTGACAAGATGGCAATAGACCCGGTATGCAAGATGCAGGTGGATGAAAAAAAGGCTCCGGCTACTTCCGAGTACAAGGGTAAAAAATATTACTTCTGCGCCATGGGATGCAAAAAGGCTTTCGACCAGAACCCGGAGAAATACCTTGCCCAGAAAAGTAAGTGAGGGGCAAAGCGTTTATTTAAGTAGCCACAGTTTGCTCATAAATCCGCAATTAGTGGTGCAATGAAATAAATTTAGATGTGGAGGAAAAATGAAAAAAGAAGAAATCGTTGCTTTATTGAATGAAGACCTTAAGGGTGAGCATGGTGCTATTATCCAGTACTTGAGCCATGCCTATGCCATGGGTGAGGGCGAATTGGCTTGCGAGATCGAAGCCCTTGCCAGGGAGGAGATGCGCCATCTTGATTGGCTGGCCGAGACCATAATTGAACTAGGCGGCAAGCCAAGTATGCAAAGGGGCCATATGCGCATGGAAGGCAAATCAGCCAGTGATTGGATGAAAAACGATGTGCTGCTGGAGGAGGACGCCATAACCATGTATAAAGAGCACATCAAGGCTATCGGTGACCGCAAGATAAAGCGGTTGCTGAAACGCATCCTGTCGGACGAGGAGTCTCATCACGGTGACTTTGCCCACTTTGTAGAGAAGACGAAGAAGGAAGGTACCAAGGACCTAAGGGGTGACCGCAAAGACAAAGTGGCTCAGGTTCTCAATTGGGGCATTGAACATGAATATACAGTCATCCTGCAATATCTACTGCACGCATATCTGGCAACGAATGAGGAAATGAAGCTGGAGATGGAGGACCAGGCGATAAATGAGATGCAGCATATGGGCTGGCTGGCTGAGAAGATGGTCAGTGGCAAGGGGAATCCCCGGCTGGAGCATACCAAGCTTGATAAATCGACCAGAATGGGGGACATGCTCCGCGCTGACATTAAGATTGAAAAAGAGGTGGCTGCCGAATATGACCGCGCGGCAAAAGAAGTCAAAGATGCCGGCTTAAAGAAGCTGCTTACTCGGATAAGAGACCATGAAATTTATCACGTGGAAGTATTCGATGACCTACTACAGGAAGTAGAGAAGTCTTAAGGGGAACGGATATGTTGGTTACCTGTTTTTTGATTTTGGGAGGTGGACGATGTCATTAAAGGGAAAGCGTATTGCCATACTGGCAGAGCAAGATTTTGAAGATGTTGAACTCATGGAGCCTTTGAAGGCGATGAAAGAAGCCGGTGCTCAGATATTTATCGTCGGCAGCGGTTCTCAGACAAGCTATCAGGGGAAGAGAGGCAAAGCAACAATCAAGGTCGATATCGATGCTGATAAAGTGAGAGCCGAGGACTTTGATGCTGTTATTATTCCCGGAGGTTATGCGCCGGACAAGATGCGGCTGCATCAGCCTATGATTGACTTGGTAAGAAAGGCTCACGATTTGGGCAAGGTGATTGCTGCGGTTTGTCATGGGCCACAACTTCTTATCTCGGCCGGTATAGTGAGCGGGCGCCGTCTTACTTCTTGGCCTTCGGTGGCAATAGACCTCAAAAACGCGGGTGCAATCTGGGTTGATGAGCCTTTAGTCAAAGATGGGAATATTATTACCTCGCGCAGACCATCTGATTTGCCGGTATTTAATAGAGCAATTATTCAGGCGCTTGGAGGATAAACTATGTCACTAGAAGCTGATATCTTGAACAAATACCGATATACCAGCAAACCAGGAAGGCATCCAGACCGTGATTTATTCCTTAGGGGTCATATGCCCACAGACGACCCGACAGAGCGGTCACCTGTAGGTGGGTGACACGTAGAAACAGGTCGCTTATTTAAGATATCCTTAGGTGGAAATACCGCTTGAGGACGAAACAGTGAGACGAAACATAAAGCCACAATGGGGGGAGGAGAAGGTAATAGACCTTTGGAACACAAAGGATAGCGACCTACTGGCTCGGGTTGGGGAAGTGGTAGGTTGGAAGCACTTGTGGAGGCAGGGAATCATAACTTGGGACTTTTGGCGGGTAGTCCAAACAGATTTATTCCGTGAGTGCATGACCCCAGAGCAACAAAATTACCTTAATGAATTCCGTAGCGGGAAAAGACAAGCACGAGCCTGGGACTTAGTGGGCTTATATTCAAGAAGCGGTGGGCCTTGCTTGGTTGAGGTAAAAACAACTCGTAGTGAGAGGTATAGATATGATAGCCGTAAATTCCCAGACACCGAGCAGCGTCTTGAGGCAAAGTCACTTGGGTTCAAGTTGCTATTGGTTATTGTGCGACTTGTAGATAATTGGAAGTTTGTGGTAGCTTCTAGGGAGCTACGCTAGTTTACATAAGGTTTTGCACGGCCCTACAGTCAAGGGAGATGAGATCATGGATCTATTTGGGCTGAATTGCCCGTTTCAATCTATCCAGCCAGGCTGTTGATTTAAGCTGCCTCTCCAGGAGGTACTTGATATATTCCGCTATCACCTGTTCCAACTCTGCAGCCAGCTTCTGGTTTATTTTTACTCGCCTGGCGGCGGCGAAATCACAATTCTGCCACAAGCGCAGTACTTTTAAGGCGTTTAACGAAAGAGGTCGTGCCACCGGCTCGTTGAAACCGCAATTGTGGCAGAGGACGCCACCCAGTCTGGAGCTGAAAAAATTGCTATCAGGCTTCAAGGGTGAATTGCAGTCTGTACAATGTTGAAGCTGGGGACGGTAGCCTAGATGGTCGAGGAGATGCAGCTCAAAATAGCGGAGTATAAGCTCGCAGTCCTTTGTTTGGGACAGTTGTTTCAGTGTTTCCAGCAATAAATCAAAAAGAGGCCGGTCCTCTATATGCTCGCCGGTGAAAGAATCAATCAATTCTGCAATATATAGGCCGTGCGAAATACGCTCTAAATCGTCCTTTATAGGCAGAAAGTTATCGATTGTCTGCGCCTGGGTAATGATATCAAGGTTGCGGCCGCGTGCCAGCATCAGGCGGCTATGGGTGAGAAGCTCTACGTGACCACCAAGCTTGCTTTGAGGACGGCGTGTCCCTTTAGCTACTGCTTTGAGCTTGCCCAGTTCAGGTGTATAAAGGGTAAGGATTCTATCGGCTTCGCCCAGCTTAATTCGTTTGATGATGATAGCTTCTGTTTGGTAAGTCCGAGGGGCTGTCATGGCCTGCGTTTGTTCACATTTCCTGCCTTCCTTCTAAGGCACGGCTAAGGGTGACATCGTCAGCATATTCCAGGTCACCACCGTAGGGCAAACCGCGAGCCAGCCGGGTGACTCGAATACCAAGCGGGGCAATCAGGCGCTGGAGGTACATGGCGGTGGTCTCCCCTTCCAGGTTTGGATTGGTTGCCATTATCACTTCTGTCACCAGGCCGTCGTTGAGGCGTGATAGCAGCTCCTTAACTTTCAGCTCATCAGGTCCTATCCCATCGGTCGGGGCGATGACACCGTGAAGCACGTGGTAAAGTCCCTTGTACTTTTTGGTGCGTTCTAACGGAAGGATATCTATAGGCTCTTCGACGATGCAGATTTTGGTACGGTCGCGTTCTTCGTCTCGGCACATAGCGCAAGGGTCAGAGTCGGTGATATTAAGGCAAATGGAACATAAGGCCAGTTTTTCTTTTAGATTTTTGATAGCCTCAGCCAGGGCACCAACTTCGCTCGCAGGTGCTCGGAGCAGATAATAGGTCAGCCGTTGGGCACTTTTTGGTCCTATGCCCGGCAACTTGTTGAATTCTTCTATCAGTCTGGCTATGGGCTCAGCAGCGTGGATTGAATCTGCGCTCAAATGTTTTGCCCCCTTAAAACAGTCCTGGGATTTTGAGGCCGCCGGTTAAGCCGCTTAAATGGCTGGCGGCAAGCTCCTGGGATTTCTGAATCGCTTCATTCACTGCTGTCATGACCAGGTCCTCCAGCATCTCAGCGTCTTCAGCGTTTATAACCTCTGGCGATATGCTCACTGAGCGAATTCTCTGCTGGCCATCAATCACTATCTTGATGGCTCCGCCTCCAGAGCTTACTTCGGTAGTCATATCAGCTAGCTCTTGCTGAGCCTTAAGCAGCTTAGCCTGTAGGTCTTGTGCCTGGCGAAGTACAAACTTGTTCATTCCTCCTCCATTCTGGGCTTTCTGCCAACAATAGTAGCACCGTAGCTTTCTTTAGCAGCTTTTACCAGTGGGCTCTCCGTTTCCGTTTTGCCTTTGGCTTTCCCACTGGTTAGAACGCAACGCACCTGATAGGAACGGCCAAAGACCTCTCGCAGCTTCCTCTCCACCAGATGCTTATACTTAGGGTCTTCAATATATTCCTTATGAAATTTATGGTAGAAACCCAGTGTTAAAGTATTATCTTCGATAGATAGAGGTTCGCAAGAGCTGCGCAAAAAAGCATCCAAATTGCCTTTGGAGCCCTCGCCGCGCATAGCATTGACAAAGTCTTTCCAGCGGTCGCGCAGGTCGTCCATCTCCGGAGAAGACGTTATATCCGGATTTTTCGTAACTTCACCTGGCTCTGCTTCAGTTTCGGCGCTTTTAGCTGGTGCCGGGGTTTTTGCCTGTGCCTTAGCTTCCGGAACTTGCCTGGTTGATTTGGCAGGTCGGCTAGCTACCTTTTCTTCCGGCTCCGCTTGTTTTACTTTGACCCTCTCCTTAGCCGGTTCTTCCGTCTCAACTTGTTTAGTTTTGACCGGCTCCTTAGCTCCGGTAACAGATAAGATACAGTCAACGAGAGCAAGTTCTAGGGGCAGCGAGGAATAGTTGTCCAGGCGAAGGTCCAGCTCACCAAAGCGCTTAACTGCTATCAGCAGGTAATCGAGGTTGGTGCTAACTGCCAGCTCTTTTATTTCAATTAAGTCGTCACTGGTAACATCTACGATGTCTTCCGAGCCAGACTTAACCAGAAGCAATTCTCGGAGATAATCCACCAGTTCACGATTAAACTGGCGAAGGTCAAGACCATCACTGCTGACGCTGTTAATGGTCTTAAGGCCGGCAGTGATATCCTTATTGACGATATGTCTGGCTAGCTCTCTAATGCGCAGGTCGCCACTGATGCCTAGCATCTCTTGCACCTGATGAAGCTCAACCTCATGCCCGTAGTATGTAACCAGTTGTTCAAGTAGATTTTCGGCGTCGCGGAGGCTGCCGGTAGTAACTTTGGCAATAAGCCTCAAGGCTTCAGGTGCGCTATTAATGCCTTCTTTTTCACATATAAGATTTAGCTTGAAGATAACTGATGCTTGGGAGAGCCGATGGAAATCAAATCGCTGGCAGCGCGACATTATTGTTGACAGGACCTTGTGTGGTTCCGTAGTTGCCAGAATGAATATAGCGTGAGGAGGTGGCTCCTCCAAGGTCTTAAGGAAGGCATTAGACGCTTCCTTGGTTATCATGTGGACTTCGTCTATGATATAGACCTTATAGCGAGCCAGGTTGGGGGTGTAATTGACCTTTTCTCTCAGGTCGCGAATTTCATCAATGCCCCGGTTACTGGCGGCATCTATTTCTATAATATCGGGAGCGCTGGCTTCGTTAATCGCTTTGCACAAGATGCAACTATTGCACGGCTCGCCTTGTTCTGGGTTTAAGCAATTTATTGCTTTAGCCAAAATGCGTCCGGTGCTGGTCTTACCGGTGCCTCTTGGACCGCAGAAAAGGTAGGCATGAGCTACTCGCCCACCAGCTACAGCGTGACGCAGTGTTTGGGTAACATGCTCTTGTCCCACTACCTCCGATAGGTTTTTGGGGCGCCATTTGCGGTAAAAGACTTGGGAGACCATGCCGGCATTATTATACTCCATAATGTGTTGATTGCTAAAGTTTGGGTGATAATCCTTTGAACCTTGAGGAGCTGTCTATCATTCACATTTATCTTATTCAA
>Ga0315295_10000347_pt1 | contig 39244 bp, 28 predicted proteins | sample YL17G14_0_MG_FD_204453 | JGI IMG/M metagenome (GOLD analysis project Ga0315295, IMG submission 204453) | Sediment microbial communities from Yellowstone Lake, YNP, Wyoming, USA - YL17G14_0 | ecosystem: Environmental > Aquatic > Freshwater > Lake > Sediment | place: USA: Wyoming | collected...
CGAAGAGCAAATATCGTCCATCTTTTAAATAACCCGTATTTTGAATTCATCAGACATGATATCTGTTTTCCACTTTATGTGGAAGTTGACGAAATATATAATTTAGCCTGTCCTGCATCTCCCATACACTATCAATTCGATCCAGTTCAGACAACCAAAACCTCTGTTCACGGGAGTATTAATATGCTTGGATTAGCTAAACGTTTAAAGGCTAAAATTCTTCAGGCATCAACAAGTGAAGTTTATGGAGACCCTATAATACATCCGCAGCCTGAGAGCTACTGGGGCAATGTAAATCCTGTTGGTGTAAGATCTTGTTACGATGAAGGAAAGCGCTGTGCAGAGACACTATTCTTCGATTATCACCGGCAGCATAACCTTAAAATAAAGGTTGCGAGGATATTCAACACTTATGGTCCAAGGATGCACCCAAATGACGGACGGGTAGTAAGCAATTTCATAGTACAGTCATTGAAAGGTGAGGATATCACTGTTTTTGGAGACGGAAGTCAGACAAGAAGCTTTTGTTACGTCGATGATCTCATTAATAGTCTGACCAGACTTATGGATAGTCCTGATGACTTCAACGGCCCCGTAAATCTTGGCAATCCCGTAGAATTTACCATCCTCGAATTAGCAAAGAAAGTCATAGAACTGACCGGAACAAAATCAAAGATTATATTGAAACCCCTGCCTGATGATGACCCAAGGCAGCGACAGCCTGACATCAGCTTAGCCAAAAAGGAATTAGGATGGGAGCCTGTTGTAAGACTTGAAGAAGGTCTGAAAAAAACTATTGAATATTTCGAATCTCTTCTGAATCAGTAAATCTTATTTTTCTCCAGTCTACAGTATACTACCTCCTGTATACTGTTTTTGACATGTCTACTGTTCATATTCATTCAAACGTAAAAGCGTAAAATACCTTGCCTTCATAAAGCCATACATCAGGCCATGTCTCAAGCACATATATCTTTTCAGTCTCGCTGATTGTATAAAAATGTCCAATGAATATATCGCTCCAGAAACGGTGCACAGCAGATGTCCTCTCAGCATTATACTCAAAGGCATAAAAGACCGGGCCCTCGTATCTCCATATTTCAGGCCATGTATTAATCACATAATCCTTCTCATACTCGCTTATTGTATAGAAATGCTGTGAATATTTATCACTCCAGAAACGGTATACAGGTGATGTACCGGGCATCTCTGAGATAAAGGCGCAGAAAACAGGGCCTTCATATCTCCATATAGTAGGCCATGTTGCGATAACATAACTCTTTTCTGTCTCACTTATTGTGTAGAAGTGATGAAGATACTTGTCACTCCAAAACCGGTACACTGGGAAACAAGGCACACTGCTATAGCTCGCTGTTACTGTCCTATCACCGGACATCGTCACAACACATAATTCACCGTTCGTGCTGTCACAACCTCTCCATCCAAAACTCAGGAATCTCCTCCTAAGCAAAAATATAGACCGCACCAGTTGCTCAATGTTCGTTTTTCTTTCTACTTTAATCGGTTAGCTGATTCTTGAAGAAAAAACTCAGGAAACTCCAGCTTGTTTAAAGTCAAGTTTAGATGCACCGCTGTCCCAAGATTGGTATCATGACACTTTTGCTACAGTAAAATTATCTATATATTTATATATAATATTAACATTTATCGATTTAAAATTGAAGATATATGATATCAATTCAGCAATAAAACATGAACTGAGGATTTGGCACTTTTCATGGTATCACAAACACCTCTACAACTGTTCCTTATTAAGTAGGCGCATATATTGAAGATTATCAATTGCAATTGTTCAATAAGGAGGTATACATTAAACCTTATTAATAATTTGCGAAGTGTCAATTGTGAAGATTGTAGGGTTGCACGCGATAAAAAAATGATTTTGCTACTATTCAACTTGCCAATTATTTTATTTTCTCCAAGGAAAGCTTTGATACTTCTTCGCCATAATATCATTACCTCTATCAAAAAATTCCTTCGTAACAGAACTTTCATTACCGCCCAATCTGTAATTTACCGTATATTTCCCAGTAGTATCATATTTCGGAAAATAGTGATTTAAAGTTCTATAGAACATTCTATCGGCATCCCACCCTCGATGCCAAACACTGCTCAAGTTTATTGCGATTTCTCTTTTAATGCAGTAACAATTTGTATCGATGTGGTATACATTAGGATTAATATATGCTGCCCATTTTCCAAGACTTTCACAGTCATCGTTAAAGAGATAGTTTCCTTCTTTATCGCAGATTTTTCTAAGGGAATAGCACCAATCTAAATTGTTTTCTTCTATGGTCTTTAGCATTGTTTCTACATGATTATCATCAAACCAATTATCTTGATCTAAGTAAATTATATAATCTTGATTTACGAGATGTCCCGCAGCAGCATAAATTCTATGACCGTTATAACCATTTGCCCCTGTATTTTCCACCAGAGGAAGAAATTTAACTTTAGATGCATCTTCGATAATTATCTTTGTATTTAAAACAAATTGAGGTCCATCTGCAACAACCAGATGTACTAAATTAGGATATGTCTGACAATTTACGCTGGAAACGCACTTTTCTAAGGTTTTATCTCCTGTAGTCGGGGTAATTATAATAACTGACTTCATATTTCCTACCAGCTTTAAAATATTATACCAATGTTCGCTTGGCATTTTTTGAGATTTTTATAGGAAATCAACTATATAGCTTATTGACTTCGATATGAAATATTCTATTCTTCAAAAAGAATAAAGAGCAACATTTCAGGAAATAGCTATTTTTTTAGCCCTAATATTCCTTTTTGCGACCTTTACCTTATATTACGCATAGCCACTTCCTTTGCTGCACCTCCTGAGCTAAGAATCATATCGCTGCTCTTTGAAGGCGTATCATGTTATCAAGCATTAATTTAGCTTCTTGATTTTGAGGATCTAGTTGCAAGAGCCTTTTATAGTAGGTAACATGTTTAGCTACATCAAAGTCCCCTATTTCTTGCAAGGCAATTTCTTTAATATTAAAAAAACTTTCTATTACCCGATTGTCATGCATCAATTCGTTAATAGTTATTTCAGCAAGCATCGTATAATTAAACTGTTTATTAGACATTATTTTGTTAAGACTGATTTCAGCAAGTATTGCAGCATCAAATGGATGAGTCTTCATAATTTGTCTACAGATAATATTTACTTGCTGCCATTTTCCCGCACGTAAGTAATCAAGAGCCAATTGTATTTTTTCTTCTTTTCTTAATAATACCTCACTATCCCATGGATCAAATAATATCAGTTTTTCTGTTAGCAAATCCGGTCGTAGAAATAGTTCACACCCATCATTTAACATGCAGGCTGCAAATGAATATGAACTATTCGATATTGCCAGAATATCACATTTACTGAGAAGATAAAAATCGGTATAAAAGTCCGCTTTTGATAACTCTATTCCCAAATCTTTAGATGTTATAGGTTTATATTTGGCAAAGTCTTTAAAGACCTTTTTCGGTTCATCACTTGCTAAAAATAATACTGGTTCATTGAGGGTTTCCCACAGATTTTCAAGACAATCGATGTACCATTTGATAGGTGCAATAAAGAAAGGCCCATATCCATAATCGCTAAGCCGAAGATGAAGCCCCACAATTGTTTTGCCTATAGAACGTAGTTTGTTTAGAGTTTTTTTCATTATTACTTCAATTTCCGACACAGGCTGGAAAAGTGAACGAAAATATTCTTTGTGAGGAGCATAATATTTGGTATGGAATTGAAAATAACCACTGAAATCTACACTTGTAAAGGGCGGCTTTGTCTTAGAAAGAAGAGCATCAGCCAGAAGATCTTCTGTTCTTCCTTCAACTCGAACTTGAGGTAATTCCTGAGAAATTGGTCGGTCGTTATGCCCGAAGAGATACTGCCCAATCCATTCAGGAGTTTCTATCACAAGATCATGTCCTTTAGCATATATTCTTAAAAAAGCATATTGAAAAATCTGATTCGCAAAACGTCCATTATTCCCCAGTGAGGACATAGTTACTGTCTGTTGTTTCCTTATAATTGCTTTTTTCACATAAAATCCTTGCCCCATGATGGGGGATATGGTGTTGTAGTCGTAACACGTTCAAATCCGTGTAGATTGAGAAAATCGTCTATTTGATCAATTTGACCTCTTAAAAAAGCAATCGGTCATGCATGTTTGTATAGGAAGAAATATGCACCAAAAGGAACCTTCTAATTCTTATCCAATAATTTCATAAGTTCATCTTTGACTTTGACTATTACTGATACCCAATCTCCAAGTGAAGGCTGACGGAAAAGCCTCATTGTTGGATACCATGGACTATCGTCGCGGTTCAACAGCCATCGCCAGTCGGGAACAAAAGGGAGTAATACCCAAACCGGTTTGCCTAGTGCGCCTGCCAGATGAGCGACAGCTGTATCAACCGAAATAACTAAATCGAGATTCGCAATGAGAGCTGCAGTCTCGGAAAAGTCATGAAGCCCATCGGTATAGTCGATGCATCTAAAATCTCTCTGTAAATATTTTGTCTGTTCAGCAGATGGCCCTTTCTGTAGACTATAGAAAGTGATTTTCTCTATCTCTTTAAAAGATGAAAACTTGTCTAAAGAAGTCGACTTTTTGGGTGGAAATCCACCACCAGACCATACAAGACCTACTTTTAGACGGGAAGCGTCGCCCTGTAGTCTTTGAGACCACTTCCTTACTAATAAATCGTCTGCTTTGAGATATGGTGTTTGTAAAGGAATATTATCTAATGTTGTATCGAATATTCTTGGAAGACTCATTAGGGGGCAGTGCAAATCAAACTCAGGAAGTTTATCACCTCGTGAAAAAACCGCATCAATACTGTCAACATTTTGAAGCAATGAAGTTAATTCCTTCTGGCTATCGACTATTACCTTTGCTCCACGCTGTGCGATTAGAGGTACATAACGAATGAATTGAATCGTATCACCGAACCCAGCCTCAGCATGAAGCAAAATGGTGAGTCCCTTAATATCAGAACCGTCCCACAACGGTTGAGTGAAAGTTCTCTGATTTATATTGTGATTACCGATTTTCCTAAACGATTCAAATTCCTTCCAGCCGTTTCTATAATCCCCAATGAGTAAAAATATATTTGACAGAAGCCAGCGTGATGTAGAGTCGTCCGGATTGATGGCAATTGCTTTTTGATAACATGATATAGCTTCTGTATGTTTGCCTTTTATTATCAAAACAAGTCCCAGATTAGAATAGAGTTCGGCAATATTTGGATTAAGTTGTATTGCTTTTTGATATTGAGTTATAGCTTCATCAATCTGTTCTTTCTCTTGATAAATAATGCCTAAATAATGATATGCAGCGATAATATTTGGGTTAAGCAAGAGAACTTTTTGGAAACATTGTATTGCTTCATCAAATTGTTTCTTGTCTTTATAAATAACACCAAGATTATAGTATGCAATTATATGGTTTGGGTTAAGATGTATAGCTTCCTGGAAAGAAGTTATCGCTTCATTGAGTTCTCCTTTATCTTTATAAATAATGCCCTGATTATTATAAGCATCTGCATTTTGGGGATTAAGTTCGAGGGATTTTTGAAAACAATTTATCGCTTCGTCAAGATGCCCGCTATCTTTATAGACATTTCCTAAATTGTAGAATGCGTCAGCAGCAGTTGGATTTAATTCTGAAGCCTTTCTAATATACTTGATTGCAGCGTCGTAGTTTCTAAGTTGGTAATACAAGATTCCCAGATAGTGCAACGCATAAAAATTGTTTGGTTCATCTCTCAATATTTCTCTATAGATATTTTCAGCTTGTTGTAAATTTCCTGATTGGTGATTATCAAGAGCTAATTGTATCGCCTTATCGACGTCCATACGTACCTTTAGTTACAACTTAGTACTTTCAAAGTGATGTCTTTCCCTCATTGATTAACAAAAAAACATGCACTATTTTAACACTTCTACTTTGTGAGAGGAAGAAATAATGAGGATGATTTTCGTAGACAGTTGATTTTATTCGATTAACGTTGGGACAGGCATGATGATATCAATTCAGTAACGGTTTATTATTGGATGACACTCCCTAACCCCCCTTTTGGTTAAAAAGGGACCGTGGGGGGCATTCCTTCACCATAAACTTGTTATTGTTGAATTTTATATCCTCATTTTGAAGGGACTCAATCATAATGCAGAGCTGGCCGGGAAAAACTGGACAGAGACATAAGTGGTAAAACTGCTCTAAAATAGGGAACCGGGAGGGGCTCAGAGATCGAGTCATGGCATGATCGCCCCGTACAGGGCAAATAGCGAATCCGAATTTGCTGTTTAACCCTACAAAAAGGAAAAAGGAGCAGCTAAGATGGCAAAAAGACCGAGAAGGAATCACGGAGCGGCATTCAAGGCAAAGGTGGCACTGGAGGCAATACAAGGGAGAGCAGACGATAGTTGAGTTGGCAGAACGCTTCCAGGTGCATCCTAACCAGATCACTGAGTGGAAGAAACAACTTTTGGAGCGTGCAGAGGAAGTATTTTCCAGGGATAAGAAGACGGAAGAAGGACCGAGCGTCAAGGAGCTACACGCCAAGATAGGACAGCTTGCCATGGAGAATGATTTTTTAGCAGTCGCGCTCGGGCGAATAGCCGAGCCGAGCGCAAGGAAATGATTGACCCTGATCATGCATTACCGCTGACCCGGCAAAGCCGGATACTTGAGCTATGCCGGTCGAGCCTTTACTACGAGGCGGTTCCGATCAGTGATCGCGACCTGCAACTCATGCGCCTCATCGATGAGATTCACCTGAAGTATCCGTTTTACGGCATTCGGCGGATACGCAATGAACTACGGGACCTCGGACATGACGTAGGGCGCGGCCATGTAAGCAACTTGATGAAGAAGATGGGCATAAGGGCCTTATATCAGAAACCCAGACTGTCGAAACCGAATCCAGAGCACAAAATCTATCCCTATCTCCTGCGGGGGATAGAGATTACCCGCGCAAATCACGTTTGGGCGACCGATATTACGTATATACCGATGGCCAGAGGGTTCTGCTATCTCATGGCCATCATGGACTGGGCAAGCCGCCGGGTACTAGCGTGGCGGCTATCAAACACCTTGGACGCCTCATTCTGCACCGAGGCGCTTGATGAAGCGATCAGGAGGTATGGAACACCCGAGATATTAAACACCGATCAAGGTAGCCAGTTCACCTCGGAAGCCTTTACCGGCATCCTCAACGGCAACGGCATCAGTATCAGCATGGATGGTAGAGGTCGCTGGGTGGACAATGTGTTTGTAGAAAGACTGTGGAGGAGCGTGAAGTACGAAGATATCTATCTGAAGGCCTACGGTTCGATTACCGAGGATAGGCATGGGATTACAGCGTATTTCGAGTTTTACAATAAGCGGCGGCGTCATCAAGGTCTTGACGACAGGACACCGGATGAGGTTTACTTTACTACACTACCGCAGATACAGGTAGCGGCATGAGGCAGAGCAGCTTATCACTTAAGAATTGCTGCAGGCTGTCCAAACAAACCCGGCCACCTCTAATCGCAGATGTTTAAAATTGTTTATTTTTCATTTATAATAGGGTATTTATTATTAGGGGCTTTCATATATCCATTAAAAAGATCTGTGTAAATCTATAATAATTTGGGTTATTTTGTGATTAATTTTGGAAAACGCATTAGAAAAAAATTTTTTTTCAATAATTTGACGGAAGGTGTTCAATCTGCAATCGATCTATTTAATTCAGGCAGCTTTTTTGAAGCATTTGATATATTTGAACAAATGTTTTGTTTGTATAAAGAAAACGCTGTCGATATTTTAGAAGCCGCATACGAAGCTTACAAACTCTTGCCATATAGAGATAGATATCATCTATACCAAGGGCGATATTTTGATTTCTGTATAAAAAAAGGCGATAAAGTATTAGATATAGGTAGCGGGAACGTCCCTTTCCCTTTTGCAACTCATCTTGCAGATTTTGCTGTTCATGATGACCATTATGGCAGAGCAGGTGTACCTTTTAAGTATTTAGAAGGCAAACCTGTTTTCGAGTGTAACGTTGAAAATATGCCTTTTACAAATAAAGAGTTTGATTTTGTTTACTGCTCCCATGTTTTGGAGCATGTTAATAATCCATCAGTTGCTTGCGAGGAATTAATGAGGATTGCCAAAAAAGGTTTTATCGAAACACCGACTCGTTGTAAAGACCTGTTTCTCAATACTGCAAAAGCAAGCAATCATAAATGGGCTGTACAAAACACAAATGGAGTCCTCATTTTTACTGAATATACCACTGAACAACGGGAAGGCCTAAATTGCGACATATTAATGGGTATGCATTGCTCCCCACAGAGTAAAATGGAAAAAGCATTTTCTGCCCTGCTTTATTTAAAAGCAGACGTAGTAAACACAATGTTGTTATGGGAAAACTCCTTTCCTTATGAGATAATTAATGTATAAAGAAAATCTTTTTTTATCCTCAATGAACCATCAAGCAGACAAAGATCTATTTAGAAAAGACCCTTCTTTATGCCCTGCCTGTAAAAGTCCCGATATTCACTTAGGAAACATTATTCCATACTACAAAACACATCAAAAATGGGGAACAGATGTTGATACATACAAGCAAGTAGTACCCCAAAAATATCAGCCGAGTGTTTTTGAAATATATTACTGCAAGAACTGCGAATTCGTTTATGTTCCTGCAAACTATAAAGATATTGTACAAATAGTTGAAGAACATCCCCTTTACCATGAAAGGATAATAAGACCATATCTTTTGCAAACACAAAAAAATATCGATAAAAATTATGCTCTCAAAATACTAACACAATCTAATTTTTTAGATAATGTTGATCAGAGATATAACAAAATGAGATCAGTAATCCTATCCTACATAGGGGATAATAACTCTTTCTTAGACCTGGGGTCTAACTGCGGTTCATTTGCTGAGTTTATGAGAATTACATGTTCGGAAATAAAAGCCTATGGTTGTGAAATTAACAAATATTTTATCAGAGAATGCCGACGAAGATATCCTGATTTAAACCTTATAGAAGAAAAACTATCTAATAATAATATAACAGGACGTTTTGACTTCATATACTGCTGTGATATTCTTGAACACTTATGGGATGTTGATGAGTTCTTAATGGCAATAAAGAAAAATATAAACACTATAGGGCATATAATGGTAGTCACCCCAAATCTTGATTGTATTGAGTCAAAAGTAAGAGGTGCTGAGTGGTGGGCATATATCGTTCCACACCATGCTCAGATATTCAACATCAAATCCCTAGTAGCATTAATGAATCGTCACGGTTTATCTCTTATAGAATCAGAACCAATTCTTGAAGAATTTTATGCAATATTTAAGCATAAGGCATAAATTATGAATAAGGAATAATTATAATGTGCGGGATAGTTGGGATATTGAAGATTAAGGATGCAATTGATCGAGAAGAACTTGATAGGTTCACTGACGCCCTTGCCCATAGGGGACCAGATGGGCGCAGCACCTTTTTTGACGGAAACATTGGCCTTGGTCACCGCCGCCTTGCAATCCTCGACCTGAGCGATGCCGGAAAATGCCCGATGCCTTATGGAGGTAAAGATGGTAAACGCTATTGGATAACCTATAACGGAGAAATTTATAACTTTTTGGAACTCAGGAATGAGCTTAAGGTTCTTGGATATAAATTCAACACTGAGACTGATACCGAAGTTATTTTGGCTTCATATGCCCAATGGGGAAAAGATTGTCTTCTTCGATTTAATGGGATGTGGGCCTTCGCGATTTGGGATTCTATCGAAAAGATACTGTTCGTTGCACGTGACCGCTTTGGGATAAAGCCTCTTTACTACTCGTCCTCGCCAGAGTATTTCATCTTCGCTTCTGAAATAAAAGCATTCCTTGATCTTAAGAATTTCCCCGTTAAACTTAACAATGAAATAATTCCTCAGATTATCCAGAATTCATATGCACATGAAGGAATTACCAATCAAACGCTCATGAAAAATCTTCTGCGCCTTCCATCCGGTCATTGCATGATAGTCAATAACGATGGCAGATATACCCTTGAAAAATGGTGGGAGACAGTTAATCACATTCCTCAAATACCTGAACGTTATGAGGACCAAGTAGCGCGGTTCTCCGACTTGTTCATGGATGCCGTCAGGATAAGGATGCGAAGCGATGTAGCAATCGGTACCTGCCTTAGCGGCGGATTAGACTCGAGTTCTGTTGCCTGTTCCATGTACCACATAAATAGTATCAGCAGAACCGAAGATTTAGAGCGTTGTCCAAAAGACTGGCAACAGACGTTCATTGCTACCTTTCCGGGAACAAAAATTGATGAAAAGGAATACGCTGATGAGATAGTGCGACATACAAATGCAATCCCCCACTATTGGATATTTGATGGGGACAAAGCTCTAAAGAGTATTATCGACTCTGTGTGGGCTACGGAAGACATATACGGTGGCTTAGTAGTACCTCATTGGTCTATCTATCGGGAACTGAGGATCAATAAAGTAGTAGTCTCTCTTGACGGTCATGGCAGTGATGAATTATTGGGCGGATACCCCCAGTATCTTGACTGGACGATGAACCAAGTAAACCAGAACCTTTTTAATGCTTTCCACTATAGCCTTTTACCTGCTATTTTGCGTATTTATGACAGATGTTCGATGGCTCATGGGGTCGAAAGTCGTATGCCTTTTATGGACTGGCGCCTTGTAACATTTTCATTCGGCCTTCCGCCAGAAAGTAAATTTGGTGGCGGATACACTAAACGAATACTCCGGGACGCAATGAAAGACATTGTTCCGGAAATAATACTGCAACGTACTTTTAAAATCGGGTTCAATTCTCCAATGATAGAATGGTTTAATGGCGGCATGAAACCTCTTATACAGAAAGTTTTAAACCATACACTCTGGCTTGATAGTCCATTCTGGAATGGAAGGATGTTACGCGAACAAATTCTTAAAAAATCTGAAGCTCAGGAATGGACTTATAATGATTGGGGAACAACACTGCATATATGGACATTAATGAATATTGTATTATGGCAATTATTGTTTGTGGAAAAAGACATTAAAACAATACAATAATATATTATGAAATTTTTACAAATAGCTACATTCTATGATAGTTACCTCCTCGAATTCTATAAGAACAATAAACATCTTGCAAATACAAGCTATGAGGAACAATTTTCCTCCTTACTGAAAGATGGATTTGGTGCAAGCCACATGATCGCACCTTATCTTGTTAAGTTAGGCTATGACAGCCGATTAATAATTACAAATTGCCAGCCAGCTCAATTTCAATGGGCAACAGAAAATAGTCTTTCTTTTAATCAAGAAAAATGGTTCTATGAAATAGTAATAAATCAGATCGAAACTTTCAGGCCTGATATCTTATACATTCTTGACCCAATTAATTTTGATAGTAAATTTATTCGTTCACTCACATGGAAACCTTCTCTCATTTTAGGATGGCGCGCCGCGTCTATCCCTCATGGAATAGATTGGACAGAATTTGATGCAATACTTTCAAATCTTTCTTCATGTCAAAAGCAGGCATTGACATTGGGTGCTAAGTCCACAGAAATCTTTTTCCCTGGATTCCCTGTTTATATTGCAGATGCAGTACAAAATGTGCAAAAGGAAAAGGATGTTGTTTTTTCCGGTCAATGTGGTGGTGAACATAAAAAGCGTATTGATTATCTTAATGCAGTTGCCAAAGCTCCATTGGGAATTACCGGTGAATTTTCTATTGGGTTTTTCATATCAGCAAATCCTCAATTACTACCAGCCGGTATCGCTATGAATAATTATGGAGCCCGTTGGGGACTCGAAATGTATCGTATGTTGAAAAAAGGGAGAATCGTCATAAATATTCATCTCGATATTGCACGTGATGAAAATAGAGCAAATAATATGAGACTTTTCGAAACTACGGGTGTTGGTTCATTTTTGCTAACAGACTACCTGAACCATATTGATGATTATTTCGAGCCCGGTAAAGAAATTGACACATTTAAAAATCAATCTGAATTAATCGAAAAAATCTATTATTATCTATCCCATTCCGAAGAACGTGAAGCTATAGCATCAAGAGGCCAGCAGCGCTGTCTCCGTGATTATTCAATGACAAAAAAATCTGAGGAATTTGACATGATAATTCAAAAACATCTCAAGCAGAAAGTTAAAGGAACATTTGTTTCTGAACCTCAATTATTTGAACTTCCTAAAGAGGAAGATCCTTATGATATTGCTTACAAATGGGGTTGGGAAAATTCGCAGTTACGTGAATTAGTCTTTTTATGTTATAAAACCCCTAACTTCGCTGAAAATGCGAGACGTTTTTATATCAGCGGAGAATTCCACGAAGCGGTTCGCATCCTCTCCGAACTCGGCAAAAAACCGGGCAAGAATATACGGGTTCTTGATTTCGGCTGTGGCAACGGCATCGCTTCGTACTCATTGTCCCGCATCGGATACTCAGTAGTCGGCGTCGATTCCTCACTCGGAGAAATCGCTGGTATCAATGCAGCAAAGAAAATTCAGGGGCTCGATGGCGTTAATTTTGAGCTCGTTCATTCGACAGGTGAAAAAATAGATTTCCCTGAAAATTCTTTTGATGTGATCTGGATTCGTGAGGCTTTGCATCACATAAAGAATCTTAGCGATTTTCTCACGGAGATTAAACGCATTCTCAAGCCGGACGGCATTCTCTGCTGTTTGCGGGATGTAGTTATCTGGAACGAAAACCAGAGGGAACATTTTTTCGCAACCCATCCTTTTAATCACATTACAAAGGATGAGGGATGCTATTACCTGAAGGAATATCTTTCAGCTTTTGAAAAAGCTGGTCTTTTAATGGAAAAAACTTTATATCCTTCAACTTCAATCATTAACACTTATCCTAATACACCAAAGCCCGGCATATCTTTTGATGAAAATAAAGCAAGGCAGCGTCAAGAGGGATATGATTTGTTTTCCTTCTTCGCCCGGAAGCCTCAAGGAGAGGAGTTTAAAATAGAGATATTTCAAGATTTACAGGGTGTCAATATTAGTATAGGGAAAGATGTCCAGATTATAGGATTCAAAAATATTTTAATCGGTGAAGGATCATGTATTGCAGATTATGTCTGGCTAAACGTCTGTGTCAGGGATGAGAAAGTCCGCATGAAAATAGGGAAATGTGTACTCATCGGAAGGCAATCGGTAATCTCTACAGCGGGTTATCTTGAAATCGGCGATTATTGTGTATTGGCTCCGCGTGTTTTTGTATCTGATGCCGATCATGTCTTTGACGATATCTACCAGCCTGTTCTGCAACAGGGGACAACAAACAACCGCTCTGTTATCATAGAGGAAAATTGCTGGTTGGGGATGCAGTCTATTGTAACAGGTAACCTAACTGTGGGAAGAGGCAGTGTTGTTGCAGCTAACGCTGTTGTAACAAAGGATGTCCCACCGTTTTCAATAATGGCAGGGGTTCCGGCTAAAGTTATAAAGATGTATAATTTTGTGACTAAAGAATGGGAAAGGATTAAAGATGAAGCCCATATCGAGCAGATATTGAAAATCAGGGAAAGTGTCGGGATGCCGGACAGGGAGGAATATAAACGCATATTGAATAAAAATGCTACATTAAAACATATAGACCCTATTGTTGCAGGTAAAGGTATCAATATTTAAGATCCTTCTGAAATAATCGGATAAAATATTATAAATTTCCCATGCTGGTATGAACTCTTTCGGTAAACTAACCCCTGGCAAGGGAAAGTAGAGAAGGCTTCTATAACTAAAAAAGGATAAGGTACTATGAACAGCATTTTTCTGCAGGATAAAAATTTCTATAACCCGGTAATTCTGTCGCCATCAACGTTGGTAAACATTGCTACGTCTTCGAGCACATGGAATGAAATTCTACTCTTCCATTCAATGCTCGCAACAGACGACTACATTCGGTATCTTGATGCTTATTATCGTGAATGTATTAAACGTTATGGATCAGATTGGTATTACATGGATATCGTAAATATCCTCTATGCTGCTTCAAAGTCTGTAAAGCCACTTAGCTATCTGGAAATTGGAGTGAGGCGCGGGAGGTCTGTCTGCACGGTTGCCAGAGGATGTTCTGACGTGGCCATCCTGGGTTTTGATATGTGGATGCCTGGCTATGCGGGGATGGAAAATCCCGGGCCGGAATTCGTCAAATCCGAACTCAAAAAGCACGGACATACCAGTCAAATATTTTTTATTAATGGCGACAGTCATCAGACCGTTCCTGCTTTTTTCAAGCAAAACCCTCAGGCAATGTTCAACATGATCACCGTTGACGGTGATCACACCGAGGACGGCGCGTTTGATGACCTGAAGAATGTCATCCCCCATCTGTCAGTCGGCGGAGTTCTCGTCTTCGACGACATTGCACATCCTGCGCACCCGTATCTCCTGAATGTCTGGAGAAAAGCCATGTCCACATTTCCCTACCTCACAGGCTTTGAATTCACCGAAATGGGCTATGGCGTGGCCTTTGCCATACGGAAGAATGAATAATGCCTGAGCGCATCCTTGTCACTGGCGCCGCCGGGTTTTTGGGATCGCATATCTGCAGCTACTTTGGGGGGAAAGGCCACTACATTGCTGCGCTGGATAAATGCGCTTTCCCACCTGTTTCTTCAGAACTGTACACTAACCTTTCCGGTTTTTTTGAGATAAGCCTTCCGGACAACACATTTCTCACCATACTCAAACAGTTTCAGCCTTCCCTTCTAATCCATTGCGCAGGCTCTGCATCTGTCCCCTATTCCATGCAGGAGCCGTATGATGATTTTCAGCACTCCGCAGGAATTACAGCATTTATACTTGAATCTCTCAGAAATCATATCCCATCATGTCATTTTATCTACCTTTCGAGTGCAGCCGTATATGGAAATCCTGTGAGATTACCTGTAAGGGAAGATTCCCCTTGCCAACCCATATCCCCTTACGGTTATCATAAATTCATATGCGAAATGCTTTGCAATGAGTATGAGCACATCTATAATATAAAGAGCTCAATTCTGAGAATCTTTTCGGCTTACGGAGAGCGTTTGCACAAGCAGGTAGTTTTTGACCTTTGTAGAAAATTCTCGGATAATTCATATTCTTCTGTTGAAATATACGGTACTGGGAATGAAACACGCGATTTTATTCATGCAACTGACATAGCCCATGCTGTTAACTGCATATTTAAAGCCCGGGCTTCCGGCATTTTCAATGTCGCTTCAGGTACTCAAACAAGCATAAGTGATCTTGCCGAAATGATCAGGAAATACATGAAAAGCAAGAAAAATATAGAATATTCCGGATCACCACGCCCCGGTGATCCCATTCATTGGCAGGCTGATATCTCAGGGATATCTTCTTGGGGATTTCATCAGAGAATCCCTCTTGACAAAGGTCTTAAGAAATACTGCCAATGGTTCAAATCTGTTTATGGAATTTAACTTCATTGGTAAACTCCGTGTGGGGATACCGGTTATCGGAACTATCGGATGGCTTGGCGGCATTTATTACACAGCAAACCTTATTAAGGCGCTTGATACCTTACCGAGACCTGAGCGACCTCAGATCTCTCTCATTGTTCCTGAAATGACGCTTACTTCAATTGACCTTTATAAGGAGATTCTGCCTCTGGCCGACTCTATCGTGTTTTTCGGGGACAATATTGAAGATGCAAAATATCTTATCCGGAAACCCTTTACACACTGTAATTCGCTTGCATCTTTATTCTCATCTATTGATTTTTTCTACCCTGTTGTCGGTGATGTTTATCCGGAACTGTGCAGCGGTTCGTGGATATATGACTTTCAACATATACACATGCCTGATTTTTTCCCACAGTCAGAAATTCAGAAAAGAAATAGTTCGTTCAAGAGAATTGCAGATCATGCAAAATTAGTGGTATTCAGCAGTAAAAATGCAGAAGAGGATTTCCGAAAATTCTTCCCGTATTCACGAGCAGTCACACGTGTGCTTTCTTTCCATACACTCCCACCGGATGAGTGGTATTCTGTTAATCCCTCAGACGTACAGAAAAAATATTACCTTCCGGACAATTTTATCATTTGTTCCAATCAGTTCTGGATACACAAAAATCATACAAGTCTTTTTGAAGCCCTGCTGATCCTTCAAGAAGCAGGACAAAAGATACATCTGGTATGCACAGGACCGACAGGCGATGAAAGAGCGCCTGAATACTTTGACCATATCCAACGATTAATAACCAATTCCCCTCTCAAAGAATATGTCCATATACTTGGTATCATTCCGCGTATTGAGCAAATTCAGCTTATGAGACAGGCCCTGGCAGTCATACAACCTTCGCTATTCGAGGGATGGAGCACTGTGGTCGAGGATGCGCGCGCACTCGGTAAATCCATTCTTCTTTCTGACTTGCCCGTCCATTACGAACAGGCGCCACGATACAGCGAATACTTCGACCGATCTAATCCTGATGATTTGGCACAAAAAATCAGCCGTTTACTCCCCGTACTTAAGCCAGGTCCTGATCTCGTAAAAGAACATCAAGCCAGGGAAGAGAGCCGCCAATTAGTAAGAGATTTTGCTCTTCAGTTCTGCTGCATCGCGGTAGAAGCACAATATCTCTATGGTAACAAACATTAGCAGATCTGAAATAATAAGTAACATTCGTGTTGGCATACCTATGCTTGGAGACAAAAACTGGCCTGCCGGCGTCAATTACGTTGAATCCCTTATTAAAGCAGTTATTTCCCTGCCTATGGATGAACGCCCTCAGATGTTTTTGGTAGTTCATGACTTTTATCTTCATGCAATTGATTTATACAAGAGTTTATTTCCGTTGCTCGACGGACTTGTATTTGTCGGCAACAATCCTGATCTTACTAAAGGAAAATTATTGAACAAGGTCTTCCACTGTACTTCAGATCTTGAGTTAACCTCTGTTATAGACTTTTATTATCCTGTTAATTCAAATGTTTTGCCCGGTGTATGCAGCGCTTCATGGATCCCTGACTTTCAGCATATTCATCTCCCGGAATTATTTGCCCAATGGGAACTGCAATCACGTGATGACAGATATAAAAAGATTGCAGAATTGGCAAAACTGGTAGTCTTCAGCAGCAAGGATGCAGAAAAAGATTTCCGTATGTTGTTCCCGAATTCGAATGCTGTCACACGTGTTCTTTCCTTCTTTAGTCAGATTCCTGATGAGTGCTACACCATTAATCCGGTCTTGATCCAGAAAAAATATGCTTTGCCGGATGATTTTTTTATATGTCCCAATCACTTCTGGATACACAAAAATCATATGCTACTTTTTGAAGCCCTTGCATCGTTACATCAAACAGGGGAAAAAGTGCACCTTGTTTGCACAGGTCCTCTTTCCGACCATAGGGCACCGGAATATATTTCTCAACTGCAACGACTTATATCAGACCTGGGAATCAAAGACTATGTTCACATCTTAGGAGTTATCCCTCGTATGGAACAAATTCAATTGCTACGGCGTGCGCTGGCAGTTATACAGCCATCACTTTTCGAGGGATGGAGTACTGTTGTCGAAGATGCCCGGGCGCTTGGCAAGACGATCATACTGTCTGATTTAGCCGTGCATTATGAGCAGGCTCCTCGTTATAGCAAATATTTCGACAGGCAAAGCACAAAGGCTCTGATTAACGCTCTTGAAGAAATTCTTCCCGATTTAAAACCAGGCCCTGACATAAATCGCGAGAGAGAGGCAACAAAAGAGCAAGAACATCTCATAACAAAATTCGCTCGTACATTTTGTGACATTGCTCTGGAAGGGGTCCGATTATTTCATGAACCGGTTACCAATCAGAATATTGATCCTATCCCTAATAAGGAAGTCGATGTCAGTATCATTTTAGCAACGAAAAACCGCGCCCACTTGCTCGATGAAATGTTAACAAGCCTGAAAAAGGCTTCTGAAGGGGTGCGGTATGAAGTCATTGTTATCGAAGGCAATTCCACAGATAATACTCAGGAAATATTACAAAAGCATGGTGTTGAACAAATTTATAGCGAGAAAGAATATTTCGGTGAAGGAAAACATTCCTGGGCTCAACTATACAATTTTGGGTTTTCAAAAGCCCGTGGAAAATGGGCAATGTATGCCAGTGACGATATTGTTTTTCATGAATCCTGCATAGCCAGAGCTATTGAAATACTCAGCCAGCAGCATTTAGAGATAGCCGGGGGTATATTTTTTTACAGAAACATAGCAGCCGAGCCGGCGTGGAAAGACTTTGGAATTGATTTTACCTACGGCCAAAAACTGCTTATGAATTATGGGCTAATCCGCCTGGATAACTTCAGAGAAGTCAATGGGTTAGATGAACATTATAATTTTTATTGTGCCGATGGCGACCTTTGTTACAAACTATACGAAAAAGGCAAAGAATTTATTCCGCTGATTGGCTGCTTTGTTTCACACGTTAATATTTCTGATAGCACCAGGCAAATAAACTACAGTAAAGCTGACGAAGATATCCAGGACTACAAGAAGCGCTGGAAACATTTTGTTACAACTGATGTTGAACCTGACCCCCGGCGTTTAATGTGGGATGAAGTTGTAGAATTGTTCAAGAAGGAACAAGAGAAAAGACAAACAGATACGACAGGCATATCACATCATATACAAAAACCGCGACATTCTCAAACTACTTTTCTCGATCAGTTAAAAGAAAAAGGGTTATGGTCAGAAGGAAATCCACTTCGCCTTCATCTCGGCTGCGGAGAGCAGCATCTTGAGGGCTATATAAATATCGATTACCCTCCATCAGAGCACAATGTGATGAAAGTGATGGCAGACATCCATGCCGACATTACAAAGCTTGAGTTTCCTCAGGACTCGGTTGACGAGATCCGGCTGCACCATGTGTTTGAACATTTCAACCGTGTCATTGCGTTAGTGCAGCTCATAAAGTGGCATCAATGGTTAAAGAGAGGTGGCAAACTCTGGATAGAGACGCCTGACCTCATCGGCAGTGCAAAGACCTTGTTGTCTGACGTACCGTGGCGTGTAAAGACTGGTGTTGTCAGGCATCTTACCGGCGATCAGGCATCTGCATGGGCTTACCATATCGATCAATGGTTTCCTGAACGCTTTGAACATACCTTGCGGAAGCTTGGTTTTGATACTGTACAGACTCAATCGGTGTCATGGCAGAAGGAGCCTTATCTGTCCAATGTCCATGCAATAGCTCAGAAGACTTATGAACGTTCTCCTGAAGAACTATTAGGAGCTGCTGAGGAAATCCTCTGGGAGAGCACAGTTGCCGATACGGAAAAACCGACATATGAAGTATGGAAAAGCCAACTCCGCGAAATGCTGATGCGAGGGAGTGAGCATCTTCATCAGGGCTTTGAACCACCTAACATAGATGAGATGACAAAATCGGCAAAGGTTCTCAAACACTCTGCCTCGAACCTGCCTCTCCATGAGATTCATAATTTCAATCAGGACAACCGCAACCGTTGGGTACAAGCAAAAGCGAAAACCGTACCGCCGAAATCACGGGTTCTCGATATCGGAGCAGGGACCTGCCCTTATCGTCCCGTTTTCGCACATTGCGAGTACAAGACGCATGACTTTAAGAAATATACAGGGGAAAAACTCGGCGGCACTACACAGTATGGAACTATTGATTATGAATCAGACATCACAGATATACCTGTGCCTGACAGCACCTTCGACGTCATCCTCTGCACAGAAGTCCTTGAGCACGTGCCCGAACCCTTTGAAGCGGTGAAAGAGATGGTCCGCATCCTGAAACCCGGCGGCAGGTTATTGCTCACTGCCCCGCTTGGAGCAGGCCTTCATCAGATGCCTTTTCACTATTACGGAGGATTTACTTCTGAATGGTACAAACTCGCAGCAGAAAAGTATCATCTTCAAATCGCAGAGATTACCCCGAATGGCGGTTTTTTCAAGCTCCTTGCACAGGAATGCGCCCGCGTTGCCTGGACATTCGACAGGCACAAACATCTGCACGGTGAAAATGCCCAAGAGATACTGCATTTATTCAATGAATTGCTACCTCGGTATCTGTTTGATTTGGATGAGAAATGTTTTATGGATCAATTTACTGTTGGTTATAATGTTGAGATGGTCAAACCGATTGCCAGTATTTCCGAAGAAGCCCAGCTCAGGGATAGGCTTCAGAAGAATTTCAGAGATGTGTCGTCACTTATCTGCCTTGCAGAGATAGAAATCAGCCGGTCAAACATGAAGAAAGCAGATAATTATCTGATAGCAGCTATTGCGCTTGAACCAAATAATACAGCAGCAAAAGCACTGTGGGAGAAACGGCAGCAATAACCCTCGAACACAACCTCGTATAACATTATTCCGATGAAATATTATAATAAAATATGAACTGTCTCACCCTGATATTCAGTAAAGACCGTGCCCTTCAGCTTGATGCCACATTAAGCTCTTTCCTTCTTCATTGCACGGATGCTAAATCAATGCACATTCGTGTGCTGTATACCACAACCCCATCCCTCCATACAGAACAATATATACATCTTGAAAAGGAATATCATGAGTATCCGTTCATACAATTCATTCGCGAGCAGGATTTCCGGAGCGACGTACTCGCACTTCTGGCACCATTCGAGCATATTTTATTTTTGGTCGATGACAATATCTTTGTGCATGATTTCTACCTTCAAAATGCTATCGAAATACTGAACATTCACGGAGATACTCTCGCCTGCTCTCTCCGTCTGGGAAAGAACACAACGTACTGCTATCCATTGAACGCTTCCCAGCGCCTGCCGGATTTCGAGCAGTTACAAAATGGAATGCTCAAATTCAACTGGACAAAGGGTGAAAATGATTTCGGATATCCGCTGGAAGTATCAAGCTCTGTTTACCGCGTTGATGATATCGTTCCATTCATTGCACGCTTTCCCTACAGAAATCCAAATACACTCGAAGCATTCATGAATGAAAACAAACCTGTCTTTCAGGAAGATAAACCTTTTCTTCTCAGCTATGAACAATCCGTCACTTTCTGTGCCCCCGTTAATATCGTACAGACGATGTGGCCGAACCGGACGAGCAAAAATATTGATTACCACTCTGATAAACTCTCTGAACTGTTTGCCCAAGTTTACCGTGTCGATATAAATTATTATTCTGATTTTACTCCGAATGCCTGCCATCAGGAAGTAGAACTGAAATTAATCGAACCGGCAAAATCACCTCGGGCTGATTTACAGCCGCTTGTTTCGGTAATCATCCCCTGCTATAATCAGGCACAGTATCTCCCGGATGCTGTTGGTAGTGTCATCAATCAAACGTATCAAAACTGGGAGTGCATTATTGTAAATGACGGAAGTCCGGATAACACCACTGAGATCGCAAATAATTTAATTAAAAAATATCCTGATAAAAATATAATCCTCCTCGAAAAAGAGAATGGTGGTCTTGCCGATGCAAGAAATTATGGTATAAAGCATTCAGCGGGAAAATATATTCTTCCGCTCGATGCAGATGATATGGTTCATCCGGAAATGCTCCGGAAAACAACAGATTCATTGGAGAAATTACCAAGAAAAGCTATTATCTACACCTATGCAGTACATTTTAATGATAAAACAGGCGAATCTAACTTTGCCGCTTTTCCTGAATATAATCCAAAACAATTAAGCATGCTTAATTGTTTCAGTTATTGCTCACTTTATCGTCGTGAAGTATGGGAGGCTACCGGCGGATACAAAACAAACATGGTCTGGGGATATGAAGATTGGGACTTCTGGGCAGGTGCTATTGAAAAGGGATTTGATATACAGAGAATTCCTGAACCCCTTTTTTTCTACAGGCTCAAAGAGTCCAGCATGATTACAGAGGCAGTGCAACATGATGCGGAACTGAAGGCACAGATTATCCTTAATCATACCAGCCTGTATACCCATGCCCAGATTAAATGGGCTACGGGAATACAGGCAAAAGATCCTGATATTCTTGCCATACCTCATAGGGAAGGGATCATCCCTTTTTTTGAAACACCCTCCATATCCGGCTTTTCTGAATCAGAGGTAGAACAGCATCCAAAGTCTGAAAGTACGCAAGAATTAGAAAATATGTATGTCAATATGCTTCAATCTGTCCTGGGAATGTCATTGCCTGATGCACAGAGAACTTTCAGTAATATGCTTAAAGAGGCTTGTGATGAGTCTGTCAGGGAAGGAAATGACAGACTGCCTCAGAATTACGGAGATTACCTCCTGAAAATGGAACCTGTTGATAAAAATATTAAATCTATGTTATCAGCAAGAAGGAAAGAAGGGGCCATGGATGAGGATATACGATGGTGGTGGAACATGAATGACCTTCAAAGAAAATTGACCGCTAAATTTGATACTATACTCAGGCAGAGTCAACTGACAGAACTCATGCGGAACTCAGGCTTGACGGAAGAAGATGCAACATCCATCATCAAAAAGAATTATCCGGTCTTCGGTATGGATGATAATGCTTCTCTAACAAATGATGAAGACAGGGACCTACCCTTTGAACTTATGGAGCGAGTCAATAATTATATAGAAAATAGCTTCAGGCAGGAACCGGAAAAGTTAAATAAAGCAATAGAAAGCACTTCAAGCCTGAATGCTTTCATACGAAGAGAGATTAAGCGTGGGAATATATAATGAATTTGATAACTGTTAATCAATGCTGGTGCGGGTCAAAGAACCTGATTAATTTTTCAGCCCATTACTCCAGGTGTAAAGATTGCAACACACTTGTATGCAAAACACGGATTCCGGAGGAATGCTTCAGAAGTGGGGATGATACTGAAAGGTTTTACGGCAAAAACTACTGGCTCAAGCACGTAAAAGAAGCATATGGGATAGATATAACAGAGCGATCACGGAATGACCTGTCAGAACGTTGCATCCACTGGCTGAGGGAAATACTTAAATATAAACTCCCGCCTGCCAGAACCCTTGAACTCGGATGTGCCCACGGAGGGCTCGTCTTTTTAATGAAATTCGCGGGCTATGATTCAACAGGCACAGAAATGAGCCCGTGGATATGCGACTTTGCACAAACAACTTTTAACATACCCATGATGTGCGGCTGCTTAGAAAATCTATCTCTTTCTCCTGAATCCTTTGACATGATAATTCTCATGGATGTTATTGAGCATTTAACTGACCCGGTCGGGAATCTCAGGAGCATTGCTAAAGTATTAAAAGACGACGGGGTTGTTGTAATCCAGACCCCTTGCTGGAGAGAGACTGAAAAGACCTATGAGGAGATGAATACCTCCAATAGTCCATTTTTACCCATGTTTGTTGAAAAAGAACATCTTTACCTCTTCAACGAAAACTCCATAAAACAAATCCTTAGCGATACCGGCTTTCCGCATATGACGTTTGAACCTCAAATCTTTCCTTATGATATGTTTGTTTTCGCCGGCAAGAAGCCTTTGACCAAAATAGCAGAAGATCATATAGTCGCAGAATTTCAGAGGACTCCTGAACGAAGAATAATTCTCGCATTAACAGACGGATATACCCGGGCTGAATTAAAAGAAAAAGAGCTTGAGGGAAAATTAGCGGAGTGCGAGACTGACCGGACAGCAAGGCTTGAAATCATTGAAAGGCAACATACTGAATTTGCAAAAATGATTGATGAGTGCGAGGCAGACAGGGCAGCAAGGCTTGAGGTAATTAACAAGCAGGCCGAGGATTTCGCGAATAAGGAAAAAAATCTTGAGGAGCACTTGAAGAAACAGCATATGACAATTCAGGGGCTTCAGAAAGAACTCGAAACACTCCGCCGCCAGATTATCCTGCAACAAGGATTGAAATAATAATCGATTCGGTTAGTTTAGGCGGGTCTTTACATTTTATACTTCACACGTTAAGATCTCTATCACGATTCACGGTCTTTGTTGAGTTAGGTCTTTACTATTTAGAATTCACGACTCAAGTTTCACAATTTTGACTGCTTACGATTTACGTTTAACGCTTTTCATAGCGCTGTCAATGTCCAGGGTAAACTGTTTCATATGATGTTTGAAAAAGTTTTTGACATCAAGCCAATTTATTTCTTTTCCCTTCATATACTCCGGCTCCGGATGAGATTCTGCATCTGAAAAATATACCAGAGACTTACCGATGTGCACCGCGTTTATTCTTTCCCGACCAAAACGCATTACCATGTGTTCAGCAATCTTATGGAACGGCAGATCCTGGAGAATAAAAAATAGATCTACAAAGTCTCGTTTAGTTCCTCTCTGGCTAAGCGCTATAATCTTCATAGCTGCGATATCAATGACTCCGGCAATACGGACGGTCTTATAGACATCAGGTTTTTCTATGAAAGGGTATTCATATTTGAAAAGGGATGTTTTTATGCCATCCACTTCTGCAATTAGAAACCCTTCTCCCTCAGAAAGAATATGGAAAGGGAATCTTGTCTCCCTGATATCTGAAATGATCGCCTCATTGTTAAACTCTTTATCAGTAAAGAAATCAAGGTCCACTGATATCCTGTGTCCGAGGTGAAGGGCAAGTGCTGTTCCTCCAGCCAAAACCGCATTATACCTCGCGAGCATGCCCGAAAGGTTTTGTAAAACCTTCCATCCTTCTTTGGGAAGACATGCTTTATGCAGTTCCTGCTCCAAACCAGAGCAACCAGAAATTTCTGGATTTCTCTGTTAACTGTCTGCTCAGATAAAGCACATCCATAATCTGTCGGGAAGTATAGACTCTTTGCAACCATTCAATTGCATCCATATCACCCAGTTCCAATAACCTTTCTATTATATATCTGGCATTCTTCTTGACATGAATCTTGTCAATACCGGTATCCCAAAACAGTGACCGGAATCTTGGGGGTATCGCTGTAATTTCGTTCTTTTCCCGCATTCTCTGCATTGCAAGCGGTGAACCGGCAGGACCAATGTATTTGTGAATTACTTTTTTCCCTTCTCTGATAACAAGATATGCATATTCCCTATTGCCTATTTTTTTGATGATTACACCCATAGATTTTATATTATCACACAAAGTGTACTAACTTCAATTCGACATAAAACAAAAATAACGCTTAACGTGTTGATACATTTAGAGCGTTATCGAGCTTAACCTAATAAACCCATTAATCTTTATATTTATTATTTTCTGATCACCGATTACCTTTCACTGATCACTTATTGTTTCATAATGTCTGATATATTTTTTAAGAAGAACTTTTATCGCATCCTTATGTTGCAAAGGATTCTGGTTCATTGCAGCAAAAAAATCCTTCAGAATCGATTCGATCTCCTCTAATGAATATTTCTCGGAACATTTTGCAATAAAGACCTTTTCATGGTTGGTTTTTACGGTTCCCTCCTCCGCAGTAAGCACCTCTTCAAAAAGCTTTTCCCCCGGTCTCATACCGATGAATTCTATAGGGATATCCTTATAAGGTTCTAACCCATGTATCTTTATCAACTCCTCTGCGAGGCCCACTATGGTCACTGGTTCTCCCATGTCGAGAACCAAAACCTCACCGCCCTTGCCTATTACAGATGCCTGCAGCACAAGTGAAACAGCCTCCGGAATAGTCATGAAATAGCGCTTCATGTCTTTGTGTGTAACTGTCAGAGGACCGCCCTGCTTCAGCTGATCGAGGAACAACGGCAATACACTTCCCCGGCTACCAAGGACATTGCCGAACCGAACCGATATAAAACTCGTTTGACCGGTATTATTGAATGCCTTGCAGATATGTTCGGCCATCCTTTTAGTTGCACCCATAATACTGGTCGGCCGCACTGCCTTATCCGTAGAAATCATGATAAACTTCTCAACCCCATACTGTATTGATGCTTTAGCTATTATATATGTCCCAAACATATTCACCTTTACGGCTTCTTCAGGATTATCTTCCATAATAGGCACATGCTTATACGCAGCAGCATGGAAGACAATCTGCGGATGAAAGGACTCATATATCTCCTGAATTCTTTCCTTATCCTTAACATCTCCAACCATAAAATGCATGTTATCAACTAAATGAGGGAATAATCCTCTGACTTTTATGCAGAGATTATGAAGATCTGTCTCATCAATATCAAAAAGGATAATTTTCTTTGGTTGAAACGAGCATCCCTGCTTAACTATTTCAGAACCTATCGACCCCCCTGCTCCGGTCACGAGAACTACCTTATCTTTTAAAAATTTATTTATCTCCTGATAATCAACATTCACAACCTCCCGTCTCAGGATGTCTTCAATGCTGATGTCTTCCAATTTTTTCATATTGAGCTCAGGCTTATGAAAATCATATATCCTCGGAACGATCTTTACAGTATTAATATTTAATTCCTGGGCTCTTTCATAGATATTCCTGAGAAGTTTGTAGTTTAACGATGGGATTGCAACGATCATACCCTTTATACTATATTTCCTGATAATATTTGCCAGTTCACTAATTGAACCGAGAACCTGTATCCCATGGATATAGGATCCCATCTTGGTTTGATCATCGTCTAAAAATCCTACAGGATAATATTCTGCAAATCCCTGTTTCATTATATCTCTCAATATCATTTCACCGGTATTGCCTGCTCCGATAATGAGAGTCCTCTTACCGGTAGGTTCTTTGAGACTTTTTTTCAGGACTACCTCTGAAAATATCCTTCTCGAAATTCTTAAACTACCCAGAAAAATAATAGATACCAGTCCGTCTATAAAATAGATACTCCGTGGGAAACCTTTAAGGGAAGCAGGACACAATTTAACAATATTGGCAGGCAACAACTGAGAGATATAAACTGGCGGATCAGAAAACATATAAATAAAGACCACCAGTACAGACTGTGATACAATGACTGCATTTATGATATTTAATAAATCTTTCAATCCAATGTAACTCCAGGTGATTTTATACATTCGAAAAAGTGAAAAGACAGTCAACTTAAGAATGAGAAAAGTAGGCAAAACCAGTATAAACATTCTTCCATATTGCGGAGGAATTGAAAATTCAAACCGAAGCTGAAATGACAGATAAAGAGAAACTGAAATTATTAAAATGTCAGAGAGGAAGAAAAATAGAAAGCGTTTAATTGCAGAAGGACGTAATAATTTTATCAATAAAGTACCCATATTTTTAGTGTATTTCTGATGGTCTAATATTCTTCACGACTTTATAAGAGGTTAAAAATATGATTACAAATATTCCAAAAACTGATAATTGCCAGGTCAATCCTTTGTTGAAGGATAATAACGCTAAAATTCCGAAAATGAATTGAGTTATTGAAAATAATGTAGCCACCTGCCAGTGGGGCAACCGTAATTCATTGCTTAAATATTGATATAAATGGCTTCTGTGCGCTCGCATCAGATTTTCGCCCTTACGCCATCGATAAATAAGAGTTACTGTCGCATCAGCATAAAATGTACTTAAAAACATAATTAGACAAAGAAATACACTGATATTTGTTGACAATTTTACCACAAAAGCAGCAAATATAAATCCCAATAAGATACTCCCCACATCTCCCATAAAAACTTTCGCATAAGGGAAATTAAATGTTAAAAACCCCAGACAGGCTGATGCTAACGCAATGCACATTATAGAAATATCAGGTTCTCCAACTATAAAAAATGAAAAATATGCCATCAATCCAAACCCCACAACACCCGTTAGGCCTGCAATACCATTTATCCCATCCATAAAATTATAAAAATTTGTAGTGCCAGTAATGAATATTATCCAGAATAAAAAAAGGAATGTTTCAATTACAGAGGCAGGTAATCCTGAGACCATAATGATGGCAACAATGGAAAGGACAAGCTGGATTACCAAGCGAATCTTTGACGAAAAGTTAAACCGGTCTTCCAAAAACCCTATCAACCCTATAATCCCGGCTATCATTATAAAAAGTATATCCTTCGCAATAAAAATACCAATGACAAGAAATGCTAACCATATCCCGATTCCCCCGCCTCGGGGAGTAGGAAGAACATGTGAACTTCTTTCGTTCGGTTTATCAACAAGAGAGAGTTTATGACCAAATCTAGCAATAAAGGCAGAACAAAGCAAACTTAGAGCAAAAGACAAAAACATTACAATTAAAACATCATGAAGCTGTTTCATTGTGCTTTGTACCACTTAATCGTCTCTTGAATACCATCTCTCATACTGATAGGAGGTTTCCAGTTTAGGACCTTTCTGATTTTACTGCTGTCAATGCAAAGAGAACCAAAAAGACGATTCAGTTCTGCTTTTTTACCTGTAAGAGTTCCGATTATACTTAATAAAGACTGAGGGAAAGGAAATAACTTAGCTTTCTTACCCATCGCGATAGCAATCATTCTTACAAGTTCAGCAGTTGAAGCATCTTCACCGTCGCTGACCAAAAATGTTTCTCCTTTTGCATTTGGATGAGTGCAACAGGCAATGATTGCGTCAACAAGATTGCCAAGATAAATGAAACTTCTTTTATTTTTAATATTGAGGAAAGGCAAAGGTATGTTTCGGTCAACTATTTGCAATAATCGTAAAAAGTTAGCCTGTACTCCCGGACCATAAACAAGCGGGGGTCTTAAGATTACGACTTCAAGTCCTGTTTCGTTTGAAACTTTAAGTAATGCCTGTTCAGCCTCCCATTTTGATATTGCATATGGATCATCAGGATGTGGCAAATCACTTTCAGTAAATGGCTTATCTCTTGTCTGTTCACCATTGACCTTAACAGTACTCATAAAGACAAGTCGTTTTACTCCAGCCTTTGCTGCCATTGTTGCCAGATGTTCAGTGGCATTTACATTCATCTTACGAAATTCTGATAATGGCTCAATAGCACTATCCTTCATCATGTGTACTCGCGCAGCCAAATGAACTATTGTTGTGATACTTTTTAAAGCATTAGTCCAATCAGTCTCAGGTCCAATATCGCCAACTTCTACAATTTTAGTACAGTGCTTATTGATCGGATGATTTAATTTTCGAACGGCACATTTGACCTGAAAACCAGCCTTTACCAATTCAGACCATACTGGTTTCCCTATAAACCCATTTGCCCCTGTGACAAGTATCAAACCATTAACTCCCTGTAAACAGCAAGTGTCTCTTGAACCACCTTTTCTATTGAAAATTTATTTACGGCAATTTCTCTGCCCCGTGAGCCCATGCGTTTCCTGAGATCAGGGTCTTCAAGTAATTTCTGAATAGCGTCAGCTAATCCTAAAGGATTTTTCACAGGCACTAAAATTCCATTTTCACCATCCCTCACAATTTCACGGCAGCCGGGCATGTCAGTGGTAACTATAGGACGACCGCAAGCAGCAGCTTCAATCAATACCTTTGGAACACCTTCACCATAAAAAGTAGGCAAGCAAACGATATGTGATCGTGCAAATACTTCTGGCATATCATCTCTATGACCCCACCATTCTAACACCCCTTCATGCTGCCATGATTCAAGAATGCTTCGTGAAATTGAGGAAGGGTTCATTAGATCTGGATCTCCAACAAGGGCAAATTTAGCTTTTACTTTCCTTTTTTGTAATAGCTTGGCAGCATCATAAAACTCAACTATCCCTTTATCTCTTAACATGCGGGAGGCTAAAATTACTGTAAGTGTTACGTCAGGTTCTGGTGTAGGAACAAATGTATTGATATCCACGCCGGAACCACGAATGAGTCTAATCCTAGAAGGATCCAAAATGCCTGCTTCTACAAACATCTTTTGATCGTCTGGGTTCTGAAGGATTGTTTTTGTGTTCTTGCGATTCAGGAGCAATCGGAAGGACATTCGGATAAAAGGTCGTAGTAGTCTTGCTGCCAATTGATCAGAAGAAAAAACATGTCCCATTCCGGCGAGGGCAGTTACTACAAAAGGAATTCCTGTTAACCAAGCCGCCAATGAACCATATAAAACCGGTTTCATAGCAACAAGATGAACGATGTCTGGATGTTCTGATCTGAAAATATGTATTAATCTCTTAATGACCTTTAGGTCCTGTAAGGGATTTTTTCCAGAGCGCATTATTTCAACTGGAATCACTTTAAAGCCCTGAGACTCAATTTGTGATCGATGATTTCGGATACGAGTTACAACTATAATTTCATAACCTTGATTTTGCATTGCTTGGGCAAGGGGCATACGATGGGAACAAAAATACCAATCTTCTGTAACAAGAAACAATATTTTAGGTTTTATTTGCAAACTATTCTATTAAGAGATTTTTGATTTATTCGAGATTAGGAAGGTTTTAATATTACATCAAAACCATAAATGCACAATTCTTCATCGGACAACTGTCTGAATTCTTTTGATATCTTTTTCCGCGATATAGTAGGTTTATTCCAGCGGTCTACCTGTACAACTTCGGCACTAAAGCCTGCTGTTTCAAACAAAGATAGCATTTCAGAAGAACGAATTCTGTTCGTATAAAAACCTGAGTTAGCCATGAAATCAGATTCCCATAAATGCCCTGAAAATCTCAGATTATTCAGCCCCCCTCCCAGATGATCTCTTAAATCAACTCGATGGGAGCAAATACCATGATCTTTAATTATCCGTCTTAACTCGTTCATGATCGGAAGGAAGTCCTTCTTTCTAACATGCTCAAGGCAAGCATGTGACCAGATAAAATCTACCGTTTTATTTGGAATTGAATATAGAGATGACAAGCCTGAAGTCAAATATTTAGCTCCACTTGCAATAAGTATATCTTCGAAAGAGGTAATTTCTTTGAATGTCAGAGAATTATATCCTTTATTTATTAAGAATGAAGCCATCTCTTTATAGAATCTTATATCCTCAATAGCAAATCGGCCTACATCAACAAGATAAGTACTCGATGCACCTAAGGACTTTGCAATTAATGCAGAATACAATGAATCGCCAGGGCCAAGTTCTAAAGCAACGAAACAGGTATTGTCACGTGGGAAATCAATCTTTTGAAAATGCTTCATAAAAGTATTGTATGCGTAACTTACCTGCTCCATTTGTCCATGTTGAAATAACTTCAAACGGCGCCAAAACTTGTAGCTTAAAGGTACTCTGGATAGAAAAAGCTTTATGATTATTTTCATGTACCATGGAATAATATTTTTGAAGTTCACGAGAGAATCTTGTTTTAGTTCTAAGGGATTAAGATCTTTGAGAAAGCCATGCCTGAAACATCAGCACATCCCAGAGATAATACTGCCAGTTACGTTTACCCGTAAGGTGCTCTGACCATTTTTCTCTGATGGGTTTAGGGTTAAAAAAACCTTCTTCCCGCATCCTTTTCTCATCTATAAGAGCCTCTCCCCACTCCTGTAAAGGTCCACGCAGCCAGCTATCAATAGGAACTCCAAATCCCATTTTGGAACGTTCAATGAGTTCTTTAGGAACATATTTATATAAAACTTGCCTCAATATCCACTTGCCCTGACCATTACGAATCTTCATAGACAGAGGCAGTTGCCAGGCAAACTCTACAACCCGATGGTCAAGAAACGGTATTCTGGACTCAAGGCTTACACCCATTGATGCGCGATCAACTTTTACCAAAATATCATCCGGCAGATAAGTGATCAAATCCAGGTACATCATGGCCTGAGTGAAATCTCTTAAATTGTTTCTTGGGTCATTGTTAGTCAATGTGGTTATTGGTTCAACAGCGTTCAAAACTATGGAAGTTGGGTCTTTCCAGTGGGAAACAAGTCTGAGATACATTTCCATTGGACTATCAACATTGAGAACCTCTGCTAACTTATGCAATTTATCACCAGGTGTCTTTTGTTTGATCTGCTTTGGCAAGAAATGATTAAATTTATTAAATAACGTTTCCCACGCCTGAGGAGATATTGTTGTTAATGCTTTCGCCGTGGTATGTCTCAACTTCTTTGGCATCCATCCAATTTTCTTCCAGATTGACCGCCCTAAAAAATACCTATTGTATCCGCCAAATAATTCATCTCCTCCATCACCGGAGAGACTGACCGTTACATATTTTCGCGTTAACTGCGAAATTAAGAATGTAGGAATTTGCGATGAGTCAGCAAACGGCTCATCATAGAGAAGTGGTAACCGAGGTATTACGTCAAGTGCTTCTTTTGGTGTTACATATAGTTCTGTATGGTCAGTTCCTAAATGATGTGCTACTACCCTGGCGTCCTCAGCCTCATTATATCCTTCCTCCTTAAACCCTATCGTAAATGTCCTGACAGGTCTATCACTTTGTGTTTGCATCAGAGCTACCACAGTAGAAGAATCAAGCCCTCCGGAAAGGAAAGCCCCCAAAGGCACATCAGCTATCATTTGATGTCGGATAGAATCACGTAATAAGCCATCCAAATGCTCTATTGCTTCAGCATCTGTTCCCTGAAATAGGTTGGCAATTCCTGCTTCTACCGAAGCTTGAGCTGACCAATAGGGAATCGGATCAGGTATATGCTTCAGATTTTTACTATTCAAGGTAAGCATTGTGCCGGGGAGCAGTTTATAAATTCCTTTATAAATTGAATAAGGGGCCGGGATGTAGTTGTGCCGCATATATAAAGCTAATGCATTGCGGTCAATTTCGCCTTTCCACTCCGGATGAGCGCTCAAAGCTTTCAGCTCCGAAGCAAAAAAGAATTCGTTTCCCATCCAGCTATAATACAATGGTTTTTCACCAATTCGGTCACGCACAAGATAGAGCAATCTTTCCTGACGGTCCCAGAGTGCGAAAGCAAACATCCCAACAAAGCGCTTAACAGCATCTTCTACTCCCCATTTTTCAAAAGCTGCAAGCATCACTTCAGTGTCCGAATGTCCTCGCCATGGAGGCAATGGTGAGTGATGAGTGATAAGTGATGAGTTTAACTCAGACCCCAGTTCATTGCGGATATCGATATAGTTGTAAATTTCCCCATTAAAGACAATTACAAAACGGCCAGAAGCAGAATGCATAGGCTGATGGCCTTCAGAGGAAAGATCAATAATTGACAGGCGCCGATGTCCCAAGGCAATCCCGCATTTTTCATCTACCCATATTCCACTGTCATCTGGACCGCGATGTTTAAGTGTATCCGACATAACAGAAACAAGGGTAGAAAGTTCCTTGTGACTCCTCTTAAGAGATGGATCAATAAAGCCTGTTATGCCACACATAGATTGGTTTTATACTTGCAGGACTTAGTTATTTTCTTTTATTTATTAGTCCTTGATAGAGGACCTCATACTTATGAACTATCGAATCCAGCGAAAATCTTTCCGCTATACGCTGCCTCGCTAATTTGCCAAGCTGCTGTCTTTCCTCTCTTTTCATTGAGATCAATTCAAGCAAGGCATCAGCAAAAGCCTGTGGATTTTTAGGCGGTACAATTTTGCCTGTATCTCCTACAACCCATGCCGAATCTCCTACATCTGTTACGACACATGTCACCCCACAGGCCATGGCCTCGCCGATAGTGTTAGGAAATCCTTCTCCATATGAAGAAGAACAAGCGATGTCCAGCGCTGCAGTAATAGAGGAAATATCTCTTCTTTCACCTAATAGGTGTACCTCATTGGTTAGCTCCAAATCTGAGATAGCTTTTGTTAGCTCGCTATTGTTGATATCAATATTGCGGCCAGCGAGAATGAAATGAATATCCTCTTTTTTCGAATATCGGTTTAATACAAGGTTTGCTGCATGCAAAAAATTCATGTGGTTTTTCATTGGATCAAAACGGGCAATTAAACCAATCATGATGGTATCACTGCCAAGTCCTAATTCATTTCTCAATTTGATCCGGGCCTGTTGATCAGGGTGAAAGACCTCCAGATCAAAGCCATTCGGAATTATCTGCCACCGCTTGGAAGCATATCCTATGCTTTCATGATATGTTTTACCTGCTTCAGAATTCACTATTATTGCATCAGGAAACGATGATAATTTTGCCAAAAGTTTAACAACAAATCCCGACAGCTTCGGATAATGACTCATATCCATATTCGAGCATCGAAGATTCCATGCAATGGCCGGAACACGCGCTAACTTAGCTGCAATCAAACCAAGCAAATCAGCGTGATAGAGCCATGTCTGTAAAATATGCGGGTGTTGTTTTTGTAACAGTCTTAATATTTTTACTATGCCGGATAGATCAGGAACACCTCTTCTCATATAAAAAGCGTGGACAGGTATGCCTAAAGCTTTTATCTGTTCTCCTATAGATCCCATGTCAGTCATAGACACAACTACGTTATTAAAAAGTGAATAGTTCATTTTAGAAAGCAATTTATAAAGCATCATTTCTGCACCACCGGTGTTTAGATCTGTAATGAGATGAAGAATCTGGATTTTATCCAAAAGTATTCCTTTTAAGATTATGAAGAACCCTGCGGCAAGACCGCAGGGTACCTTAACGTAAGGAGCCCTTTGCTATTATATTCGCTCGCTACCCCAGTAACAAACACCGGGAATGCGCTCGCTATCCGTTTCAAAAGGATAGCAAAAGGATGAAATGGCAAGATCTTGTTTAAGGTTGAATTGGTTGATTTTATTCGCCCATTACATCTTGCGTAATTTTATGAAATCGTCTATGTTTAGAACTTATAAAAATCAAAGAAAATACAAAAAAAGGATAAGTATACTTAAAGATAAAAGGTTCCTTTATTTCGACTATGAACATACATAACACTAAAGTACCAAATAATAATCTGTCTTTCGAAAGATAAATATATTTAATCAATATGCCCAACAACGCCATATAAAATGCAAGTGCTATTATCAAACCGATGGCGTAGTAGGTCTGTATATACCCTGAGTCATTTCCTGAAGCATTTACTTCACCCTCCACTACTAGACCCGTTCCCACAAGAGTCTCAAAAGTCAAAGGGGGAATATGTTGAGTCAATAATTCTTTAAGAGATTCTTCCTGTGTGCCTTGCTGAAAAAATCCCGACACCCAATTTCCAAGGTATTCTATCTTCGGATTATAATCAGAGATAAAAGTATACAAACGACTACCGGAAAAATATATTACTACTAAGACAGCTACCGTACCAACTATAAGCGCGCGTCTCTCTTTTTTTATGGTAATTATAAAAAATAAAACAAAAAAAGCTATTGACAGGAAAAAGCCGGTTCTTGCGACAACGATAGTCGAAGCCATGTTTATTATGGCTATAAAAATATAAAAGTATATTGTATGAAGTGATCTGGAAAGTCTTCCAGCATACAGTGCAGAGAATACGCCAAGCGCTTGAATAACAGATAGCAATGCCCCGGAAGAGTTGCTAAAGCCTGGTACTTGAGTTGCTTCGGACAGCGGGATATTTCCTCCCTGTACAAGTAGATTACTTAACCATTCACGATACTCAGGCGAAATGTAGCTGTAAATGATGAAAAGGGATTGTATAAGGGTTGCGAGTGAAAAAATAGAGACAAATTTGTACAAGTCGTGTTTGAGCAAAGTCGAAAAAAGCAGGAAGCCAAATATGGAATAGAGCAAAAAGTGAAAAGATCTTGAAAACTGCGTGTTATCGACCCTGCCGTTAAAAATATAAAGCACTAATGAATAAAATAATACAAATGCAAAAATAAAAAACGAAAACCAATTTTCTCTGACAAAGTACAACGATTCTTTATAAACACGAGAAAACAGAGCAATCATCAACGCAATAATTACAAATCTCCCGGTAGTTAAAGAAGGAGCAGCAAGAAAAGAAATGTTGTAAATAAACAAAAACATCAAGATAGACAGGAAAGCATTATTGAATAATATTTTAAACAGTCCCGGAGCGGTTGATTTTCTTATTGTCATATCGAATCCTTCGGTGTTGTCATTGCGAGCGAAGCGCGGCAATCCCTTTTCCACTCAGGATAAACTCTGTGAAGTGATACGGATCTCGCCGTTTCCGAGAAGATTGCCGCGAACCCTTCGGGTTCTCGCAATGACATTTCGCGTAAGTCTTTGAAAAATCCAAATCGTGATTTGGACGACACACTTTGCTTGCGGGAATAACATAACGTAACTTTATTACTTACGAATCTTTAAGTGTTAAGGAGTAATGATCATAGCAGGCTCTCAAGAGCCCTTGTTGTTGAATTCACCATACGTGACTGGCTAAACTCCTGAACAATTCGCTGTCTGCATTTTTGATGGATATCGGGGTCTTCAAGACGTGCAAGGCATGACTCAAAACCATGAAATAATGCCGTAGGATCACGTGGGGAAACCACAACCCCTGTTTCGCTAACAATCCGCGCTGAGTCACCTGCATCGGTAACTACACACGGCACTCCGCAAGCCATGGCTTCACCAATAACATTGGGAAAACCTTCCCCATAAGAACATAATGTAGCAATGTCTAAAGCATTATAAACTGCAGGCATATCTCTCCGCGTACCGGCACAGATCAATCTATTCCCCAGATTTAGTGACTCGCTCAAAGCCATTAGTTCATGTTTATACAAAGGCGGTCCATCACCCACACATACAAACTTCACATCCTGCCGCTTTTGAATTAATAAGGCTGCTGCATGTAAGAAATTCTTATGATCTTTCATGGGATCAAGCCTTGCGATTAAACCTATAAGTTTTGTCTTTTTTTCTACACTCCATTCTGTACGTACCCTTTCCCTTTCTTCCACAAAAGGTTTGAAGTACTCTATATCTATCCCATTCGGGATGACAACCATGTTTTTGCCAGAATAGCCATGAGCAATGTGGTGCTTTTGACCAGCCCAAGAGTTGACAATAATCAAATCAGGGAAACTCGATAGATACGCACCGATTTTGAAACTCCATCGAGCAGCCCAATCGTAGCGTGAAAAATCGACATTTGAAGATCGTGCTCCCCACACCACTTTTGCATGAAGTATTTTCCCCAATAGCAAACTCAACTCATTGGCAATACCCATATACCCGTGAATAATATCAGGTTTCATCTTTCGCGTATCGCGCAAAAGCCGAAAAAAAAAGGGCAATGCATCCCAGCGCCCTTTCTTCTTCAATGAAATGATACGGATACCCTCAAGTTTATCAACCTCCAGTCGTAATGCTCCTCCATCATAGAATGTGGCAACTGTAATAGAAAATAATTTTTTATCTAATCCTTTCACAAGCTCAATTAATTGTCTTTCAGCGCCTCCGGGATCAAGTGAACGGATAAGGAAAAATAGACGAATCACGGCTTATAAAAGACAAATTCGTTACAGCCATGTCTGCTGCCACAGGTTTTCATGCGTTGCAATTCGAAGCCTCGCTTTTGGTAAAACTCACAGATTTCTTCCGGCTTGGCAACCTCGAATGGATACCCTCCTAACCAATCTATCATGTCATACCAGAGAGACATTCCGCGATCTAACTTTAACCTTCTTGAAAATGCTCTAACAAGAGCACGTATGCCAAAAAGATAAGGTGTATGTAAGGCAATAATTGAAAGCCGCAGAGCGATATTTTTATTATAATTTTTCTTTATGCATTTCCAGTATTTGCTGAGCCATCCCTGGTCGTTGTAAATCGCTATAAATAACTTGCCTCCGCGTTTAACTAATGGGACCACATTTTCTAATGCTTGCCACATATTACCTGTATGGTGAAGAACTCCCCATGAGTACACGATGTCCCGTTGCCCCATGCTTTGTAAATAACCAACATCCAGAATACTGCCCTTCTCAATTGACCAATTTATAGCATCCGGGAAATAGCGTCGCTTGAGCTCCTGTGTGCATGAAACACACTGAGGATCACAGTCAAAGGAATGAACCTGCTCTGCCTTTAGGCGCATAGCTGCCAGCGAAAACAGGCCGCTACCAGAGCCGATATCCAAGAGAGAATGGCCTTTGAGTGTTGAAAGCCCTAACATGTTCGTGAGAGAACTTTCTGCCTGAGAAATACGCTCATCATTCAGAACAGCCAAAAAATGCTGCCAGTTCTTGCCAAATTCAAACCCCTGTGCTCGTGGAAATTTTCGATTCAGAGTTCTTGTGCAGCGGCTTTCCATAAAATTCTCATAGATCTTTGGGGCTTATCATATTTTTAGCTTCAATCTTTAGCGTGAGTAAAGACTATTTGATCCTTTTCAATTTGCTACTTTATCCACCTTGTAAGTTATTTATCATTTGATTATATAACGGGGCCAAAAAATCTTCACGACATGCAGTCCGCAATATCTTTAATCCATGCATTCAGGAGAAGTATTTCTTTTGCCGTTACAATTTTTGCTGCTGCCAACCGCTCATATGCCAAAATTAAGTTTTCTGTTATAGTACACCCTTTATGGATGGCGGACAAGACTATATCAATTACTCTTTGTGCATGAAGGTAGCATGGAATCTCCTGTTCAAAATCTCTGAGGTAGATATGCGGATTGCGCTTCTGTACCACTGTGGCATTGTGGAACCCCAAGTAGTAACCAGCGGCTTGCATAATTGGTTGCGCAATCAGGCCTCGCAAAATATCCGTGAACCTGAATGTCACAGTCGATGGCAGATATAGCAGCGGAAACATTTCTTCTCGAAACATCGTATTCTGTGAATTAAATGGGCAAAATGTTCTAGCACCGAGAACAAGTGGCTCCCTTGTATCAAAGTCACATGCTTGGTTGACTATCATTCTGTAAATTGCATCTACGTCAGGATCACCATTTGCTAAGCCTTGCCATATGCCAATCTGAACGTCCTTCATTGAGGCACTGACGTGCATATCATTGTTTGCCTCAGGGATAGAAATTCGTTCTAGCGGAAACCCTCGCGGCCATATCGCCTGAGAAGTAAATGACTTGTAAACGTTGACGAAACCTCTATTTGACTCTGATAGTAAAAATGTGCCTATGAACGGTACAGTTGTCCAATTTGAAAGCGGATAATTGTCATCGTCCGTATCGAACACGATTGTCGATCCCATTCGCATTGCTGTCAAATATCCGATGTTTTTTCTTACGTAATGGTTATGGGGAAGTAGAGGCTCAATGCAAAAACCACTTTTAGACTGCAGGGCTACTGGCAAAAACATAGCCCCATCCACGTGCCAGTTCGCGGGACTCTTATCGTCACCAACCACTATCAGTTGCCAGCCCTCAAGCTGCGCAAATGCCGCTACTGCCGCTGTGGGCGGAAAGATGGAAGTAATGATAATAAACTTTTGGTCGTTTTTTATATTAGTCATTAGTTCTTAATCTATCTTTCAGAAATTTCGCGAACCCAAAGGGTAACGCCATAGCCCAGATCACTCGCCC
>Ga0315295_10000349_pt1 | contig 39173 bp, 32 predicted proteins | sample YL17G14_0_MG_FD_204453 | JGI IMG/M metagenome (GOLD analysis project Ga0315295, IMG submission 204453) | Sediment microbial communities from Yellowstone Lake, YNP, Wyoming, USA - YL17G14_0 | ecosystem: Environmental > Aquatic > Freshwater > Lake > Sediment | place: USA: Wyoming | collected...
GACACCGCCGGCAAGGAGGACACCGCCAAGAAGGACGCCGCCAAGCACGACTGCAAGGGCAAGAATGCCTGCAAGGGTCAGGGCGGCTGCGGCGCCAGCGACAACGGCTGCAAGGGCAAGAACTCCTGCAAGGGCAAGGGCGGCTGCTCCTCGGCCATGGGCGAAAAGCACGACGAGGCCCAGAAGAAGGAAGACACGAAGAAGTAATTTCCGCATTCTCCGGCCGGGCGGCCACGCACGCCCGGCCGGTTTTGCTTCCGGAGGCCGGCGCCCCGCCCCGGCCTCCTTTCATTCGCTATGGGTCCGATACCCCGAAGCTTGCTTCGGCTTGGTTGACGAAACGGGATTGGGTGTGGATTGCATGAGGCTCGATCGGGTTTGCAGAGGTCTCGTCAAATGCCCCGGGGCTTGCCCCGGGGATCTTTACTCCCGGGATTGCCCTCCGTTCCGCCCGCTCCCATTCCATGCCCGCCAATCGCTTCAACGGCCACACCGACTATGGCATCGGCATCGGCCTGCGCGTCCCGCACTACTCGCACATCCTCGAAAAGAAACCGGTCGTGGACTGGTTCGAGATCATCTCCGAGAATTTCATGGTCGACGGCGGCCGGCCGCTCGAGGTGCTTGACGACATTTTGGAGCAATACCGCGTCGTGCAGCACGGCGTCTCGCTGTATTTCGGCTCGGCCGACAAGCCCGACCGCGCCCACCTGAAAAAGCTCAAGGCGCTCGTGAAACGCACCCAGACCCCGTGGCTCTCCGACCACCTCTGCTGGGGCAGCGTCGACGGCACCTACACGCACGACCTGCTGCCCATGCCCTACACCTTCGCGACCGCGAAGCACACCGCGGCAAAAATCAGGATGGTCCGCGACTACCTCGAGGTGCCCATCTGCGTCGAGAACGTCAGCAGCTACGCCGAGTTCCATGTCTCCGAGATGACAGAGTGGGAATTCCTCACCGAGGTGGTCGAGCGCGCGGACTGCGGAATCCTCCTCGACGTGAACAACATTTACGTCTCCGCGCAGAACCACGGCTTCAACCCCTACGCCTACGTCGACGGCGTGCCGCACCACCGCGTCGGCCAAATGCACGTCGCCGGCCACACCAAGTTCGAGAAATACATCCTCGACACGCACGACCACCCGGTGCTCGACCCGGTGTGGAAGCTCTACGCCCACGCCACGAAGCGATGCGGCGTGACCGCCACGCTCCTCGAGTGGGACGACAAGATCCCCTCGTTCCGGGAGGTCCACGACGAGGCGCTCAAGGCCAACGAATTCATCGACGGCGCAAAAAAAGCGCCGCGGAGAAAATGAGCCGCATCCTCGCCACCGGCCTGAAGGCCCCGCCGCGGCACGCACCGCGCAAACTTGCGACCACCGCCGACGTGGTGCAGCTCCAGCGGATGCTGACACACGCGCTCGTCCGCCCGCTCACCCGGGATGAGGGCTTGCAGGAAAAATGGCTCGACGGCCGGCCGATGGCCGAGGTCGCGGACGGGTTCATCAAGTCCAACGACCGGCTCACCGCCTTCGAGCGGCTCCAGCTCTACAACCGGATGTATTGGTTCCGCCTGCTCGACGTCATGCACGACGACAACCCCGGGCTGCGCGCGCTGCTCGGGGACCGGAAGTTCGTGAAGCTCATCGAGGCCTACCTCGCGAAATATCCCTCGCGCTCCTTCACCCTGCGCAACCTCGGGTCGCGGCTGGCGCAGTTCATCGGGGAGCAGCCGCGCCTCACGGCCCCGCACACGGCGCTGGCCCGCGCTGTCGCGCGCTTCGAGTGGGCGCAGACCGTGGCCTTCGACGCGGGCTCGATCCCGGTGCTCACGGCCGCCGACCTGAAGCTCACGCCGCCGTCGCGCCTGAAGATCGCGCTGCAACCTTATCTCTCGCTGCTCGCGCCTGGCTGGCCGGTGGATGACTATGTGATCGCCGTGAAGCGGCGCGACGCGCTCCGCACCGAGGCGAGCAATGCCGTGGACTCGGCCCGCGCCACGAAGCGCCGCCGCCAGTTGCCGCGCCCGTGTCGCGGCCGGATATACCTCGCGGTGCACCGCTACCACAACCGGCTGTTCTACAAGCGGCTCGAGCGCCCGGCCTTTCTTATCCTCGCGGCGTTGGCCGCCGGCCGGCCGCTGGCCGCCGCCGTCGCCGCCGGCGGCTGCGGCCTCAGACCTGCGCAGGTCAGCCAGTGGTTCGCCCTCTGGATGGAACTCGGGTGGTTGTGCCGGCAGGAATAATCGGTCGCGCCGCTCCTCCCACGCCCATGCAACTCCGCCCCGTGCTTGCCAAGTTCGATGCCCTCGCGTCGTGGCTGCAGTCCCCGCTGCTGTTCGTCATCCGCCTTTACTGGGGCCTCGCGTTCGCCCAGACCGGCTGGGGCAAGCTCACGCACCTGGACAAGACGGCGGAGTTCTTCGCCAGCCTCAGCCTGCCGGCGCCGAAGCTGAACGCCATCGCCGCCGGCTCGACCGAGTGCCTCGGCGGGCTGCTGCTCGCGCTCGGCCTGTTCGCGCGCCCGGCGGCGGTGCCGCTCATCTTCACGATGATGGTCGCCTACGCCACCGCCGACAGCGAGGCGCTGCACGCAATCTTCAGTGACCCGGATAAATTCGTGACCGCGGCGCCGTTCCTGTTCCTGCTGGCCTCGCTGGTCGTGCTGGTGTTCGGCCCGGGCCGGCTGTCGCTCGACGCGCTCTTTTCCCGGAAGCCCGGCGCGGTGGCCTGAGCCGCGCCGCTCAGGCGGCGGGGAGCGGATTGCAGAGATCCTCGTAGGCGCAGACCACCGCGCCAAACGCCAGCGGGAGGGTGAAGATTATCCCGATGAACAGGCCGATGACCCCAAGGGCCGCGAGGATGCTGGCCAGGATGACCGTGAAGAACACGCGGAACCAGCACCGGGAGACCACACGCCGGCTGACCTCCATCGCGGTCCACGGGCTCAGGCCCTTGTCGATGACCAAGATGGGGGTGAAAATCCAGCTGACGCTGAGATAGATCATCGGGAGCGCGCAAAAAAACATCCCGACGAACAGCAGCGGGTTGGGCATCTGGCCGCGCAGGGGCGAGGCAAAAAGGTAGATCAACCACGGCCCGACCAGCACGGCGGCGACCGCCAAACTGATGAACACGGTCAGCAGGTTGGCCACCACGAGCGGGCCGAGGGCCAGCGAGAAGCCCGCGAATCCGTCCCCAAACTCGCGTGGCTCGCCGCGCAGCTTGCCGAGGTAGAAATAATAGAGGCCGCCATAGAAGACCCCGGCAAACACCAGGTTCACGAGGCTGCCGAGGATGGGAATTATACCCAAGACCATCATGATCAGCAAGACCACGAAGGTTACGCCCACCAGCGGCAGGAGGTTCGACTTCCACAGGGCGAAGCTGCGCCCGAGGCAGCCGAAGATGTCCAGCGGCGCCGCGCGCGCGTTCAGGTCGGCGGCAAAGGCTTTCGCATCCACCGGCCCGGCGGCCACCGCCTCGGCGGCGCCGCGCGGGGTCGCGGCGGGGGCCGGGGCCGGCGGCACCCCGGCGGCGGCGCCCGTAAACTCGGGGAATTCCCCGAGTGTCTTCCACTCGGTCCCATCGGCGCGCCGGGCTTTGGTCTGCAGGTTGGCCCGTCCGCCGCTGATCCACTCCCGAATCTTGTCGGCCGTGACCGGCCCGTATTCCTTGCCGTCCGCTCCTTGGATGGTGAACATAGTGCCGGCAGTCTGGCCGGCGGCGGCGCGAGGTCAACGCCGCGCTGGCCCGCCCCTTTTCACTCTTCGCCGGATTTTTCCCGGACGCGCTGGCGCAGGCTCTTGGTGAGCTTCTTGTGATGGGACTTGTGCTGCTGCTGCGCGGCGCGGTCGGTCCGCCGCACCTCGTGGGCGGTGGCGCGACCCAGCCGCAGGTAGCTCTGCCAGCGGGCCGGTTTCAACGAGCCGTCCGCCAGCGCCGCCTGCACGGCGCAGTCGGGCTCGACGGAGTGAGTGCAGTCGCGGAAACGGCAGCGCGCGGCGATCGCGGCCACGTCGCCGAAGGCGGCATCGACCCCGCCGGCGGCGTCCCACGGCTGGATTTCGCGCATGCCGGGCGTGTCGATCACGATGAAGCCGCCCGGGGCGACGAGCAGCTCGCGCTGGGTCGTCGTGTGCCGGCCCTTGCCGTCGGCGTCGCGCACCTCCTGGGTGTCCTGCCGGGCCTCGCCGACCAGCCGGTTGATGATCGTGGACTTGCCGACGCCGGACGAGCCCAGCAGGGCGATGGTGGAGCCGGGGGTCAGGTGGGGGGCGAGCGCCTTCAGGCCGCGGCGGGTCTGCGCGCTGATGAAGAACACCGGCACGTCGGGCGCGACGGTGGCGATCTGAGCCTGGAGGCCGGCCGGGTCCTCGTCGGTGAGGTCGGCCTTGTTCAGCAGGATCACGGGCTGAGCCCCGCTGGCCCAGGCGGCGGCCAGGTAGCGCTCGAGGCGGTGAAGGTGGTAGTTGCCGTCGAGCGCGCTGACCAGGAACACGGTGTCGATGTTGGCGGCGACGACCTGCTCGACCACCTCGAGACCGGCCGCCTGGCGCGAGAACTTCGTCCGGCGCGGCAGGATGGCGTGGATGTGGACGCGGGCTTCCTCGCCGGCCTGCGGGGTCACGGCCACCCAGTCGCCGATGGCGGGGAAATCGGCCTGGGCCGCGGCGGTGTTGATGAACTTGCCGGAGCAGGCGCCGAGCCGGGCGCCGGCCTCGCCCGTGACCTCGTAGTAACCCTTGAGCTCGAGGGTGACGCGGCCGGGCACGCAGCCCTCCGCCGCGTAGGGGGCGAAGGCCGCCGCGAAATGGTCGTTCCAACCGAGTTCAGCCAGCGTCATCGGCGAACAGCTTGGAGCCTTCCGCGCCCGGGCGCCAGAACAACGCCGTGTGCCCCACGACGCCGACGCATTCACTGGCGGTGGCCCCGGCCAGCGCCGCGTGCAGGGCCGCGCGCTCGTGGCGGTCCTGCCCCCCGGTGAAACGGAGTTTAACCAGTTCCCGCCGGGTCAGCTCGCGGTCAAGCTGGGCCACGACCGCGGGCGTCGCACCTTCACGGCCGACGTGCTGGGTGTCGGGCATGGTCTGGCCAAGCCCGCGCAAGCGGGTTCTCCGGGCGCCAGTGGGGGAGGGAGGGGACATGGCCAAAGGCATGACACGCCGGGCGGGGCGGGGGAAAGCTCCAAAAGGAGTGAATGGACCCCGCAACCGGTGCCCCTGTTGCAGGACGTGCCCCTCCGCATCCCCGTCGAATCCAATTTCACCCAGCTAATCGACCCACCGTGCCGCCCAAGCCCGGGGGCGCAGCCGGCAGCGTCATGGCCATCCCGCTGAACATTCAGCGCGGCCGGCCCGACACGAGCGGAATCAAGGCCCCGTTCAACATCGCCGACCTCGACCGCAAGCCCGAGCCCATTGTGCAGACGCCGCCGGTGTTTCCCTGTGAGTTGAAGCAGTCGGTCTCCGAGGCCCGGGCCCGCGTCGGCTTCATCGTGACCTCCCGCGGTGACGTGATCATGCCCTGCGTCAGCAACAGCTCGGATCGCGGCTTCGAGCGCGCCACCCGGAAGGCGGAGGCAAAAGGGAAATTCAAGCCAGGCGTGCGCCGCGGCCGGAAGGGCAACACCCGGGAGAGGCAGCCGCTCGACTTCAAGGTGGTGGCGAACCAGCAAGAGGGCCCGGCGGATTCCCGCCGCCGCGACTACGGCACCGCGAAGGTGCCGGGGGGCAGCTCGCGCCACTGGCCGGCGGACAGGTCGCCCAGTTCCAGCGGACCGAAACGCGCGCGGTGCAGCGTGCGCACCTCGCAGCCCTGGCTGGCGAACATGCGCCGCACCTGGTGATAACGGCCCTCGGTCAGTGTCAGTTCCGCCTCGCGCGGTGAGAGGATTTTCAGCTCCGCCGGCGCGCAGGGGGTTTTCTCGTCCGGGAGCACCAGCGTGCCGCTGGCAAAGAGCGGGACGAGCGCTGGCGACAGGTCGGTGTTGAGCGTGGCGCGGTAGACTTTCGGGACCTTGTGCTTCGGCGAAGTCAGACGATGCACGAGTTCGCTCCGGTCGGTGAGCAGCAGCAGGCCGCTCGTGTCCTTGTCGAGCCGGCCGATGGAAGTGACGACCGGGTTGCGCCGCCGCCAGCGCTCCGGCAACAGCGTGTAGACATTCGGCCCCTCGCGTTCGTCGTGGGAGCAGACGAGGCCGGCCGGCTTGTGCAGCAGCAGCAGCAGGCCGGCGGGATGGTCGAGCGGCTCGCCGTCCACGCGGACGTCGGCGGGATCGGCCTTGGCGCCGAAGTCGTCGTTGACCGTGCCGCGGACGGTCACCCGGCCGGCCTGGATCCAGGCGCGCGCCTCGCGGCGGGAACAATAGCCGAGATTGGCGAGGAGCTGGTCGAGCCGGCGCATGGGGAGGGATTAGCCACGAAAGGCCGCGAAAGGCCACGAAAAGAACACGTGCGGATTTTTATGTTTTCCGTGTCTCGTTGTGGCCGGATCATCCCGTTACAAGATTAGGCTGGCGTCGGGTGAGGGGATGCGGGATGCGTTGCGCCTTATTATGGCCAACTGGGAATACAAAGTCATCAGCAGCGGCAAGGGCGGATTCGCGACGCCGGCGCTGATGGAGAAATTTATCAACGACCTCGGGCAGGAACAGTGGGAGATCTTCAATTTCCACACCGCGCCCGACAACCCGCTCGCGTTCACCGGCCTCGCCCGCCGGCCCGTGATGCGGGACTGGACGCTCGAGGACGCCGCCGCGGCCGCCGCGCGCGCCGAGACCGACAAGCTCCGCGTGGAGTTCGAGGCCAAGTTCAAGGCCGCCACCACCGGCGCCCCCGCCCCGACGGAGGACCAGCCCGAGAGCCTGATCGAGGAGAAGGTGACGGCCGACGACGGCTTCCGCCGCCCGAAGGACACGTCGCGCGACGACGACCCCGACGCCCCCGAGGGCGACTGGGAGAAGCTCGCCGCCGAGGACGAGCTGCCGACCTTCTTCGACGCCTTGAAGCCCCACATGCGCCAGAACCAGCGCGGTCCCGGCATGTCGGTTGGCGTGGATTTTCTCGCCAAGAAATGGAAGCTCGAGGAGGCCGAGATCCGGGGCGCGCTCGTCGAGTGCGGCCTGCAGATTCCCGCCGACGAGAACGCCCGGCCCGTCTACGTCGAATACGACGGCGACCTCTTTTGGGTGAACATCAACCGCCGCGGCGAGACCTGGATCAACACCCGCGAAAAGCCCGACCCGGTGTTCCGCATCGTGCCGGGCAATCCCGTGGCCGACGCGGATGTGCCGGCGGACACCACCCCGCCGCCCGCGCCGGAGCCGCCGGAGCGACGCCATGACCGTCGCGAGGAACGGCAGCGCCAGCCACGACCGGACCAACCGCCCCGCGAGGAGGCCGGTGCACCCAAGACCCTGCTGGCGAAGATCCGCGGCATGATGCGGCGCAACCGCCGCGGCCAGGGCTGGTCGGGCAGCTTCCCCTATCTCACCAAGGCGCTCAAGCTCGACGAGGCGGCCCTGCTCGCGCAGCTCGCCGGGTTCGGCCTGCGCCTCGAGGGCGGCACGGAGCCGGTGCTGGCCGAGGAGAACGGCTTCACCTACTGGCTGAACCAGAACCAGCGCGGCGAGATCTGGATCAACGCCGAGGAGGCAAAGCAAGGAGCCGGGAGCAAGGAGCGCGGAGCCGAACAACCCGGGGCCGCACCGGCGCACACCGACGAAGGACCCGAGCCGCCGTTTATCGAAACCAAATCCCTGCCGCCGGAGAACATCCTGACCGCCGTGCGCCTGCTCATGCAGCCGAAGAAGCGCGGCGAGGGCGTGACCGCGCAGGTGGCGGAGCTTGCCACCAGACTGGAGAAATCCCCCGCGCAGGTGCTCGCCTTGCTCGCCTCCACCGGGCTGTTGCCGCCGGAGTCACCCAAGGCCAAGCCGACCTTCGCGGGGCACGGCGGGGAAGTCTACTGGCTCAACGTGAATCCCAAGGGTCAGGTGTGGCTCAACGCCAAACCGTCGGTCGCCACGAAGAAGTCGCGCCCGAAGAAATCGGACGCGTAACCGTCGTCACGCCGGCGCGGAGGTGTCCGCCGGAGTGTAAGGCGGCACCGTCGCCTGATGGAACCGCGCGAGGGCGGCGAGCTGGTCGGCGATGAGCCGGTCGGGGCGGCAACGGGGGGTCTTGCCGGGCCCGCCGTGCTGGTGCCGCTCCCGGGCCCATTGCTCGAAAACCCCGGGCATGACGAGCCGCACCGCGGGGGAATCGAGGCCGCGGCTCGCGCGCCGGGCCGCGTAGTCGCGGTTGCGGGTCGCCAGCTCGGCGTCGAGCTCGGGCCCGAGGAGGTTGGCCAGCGGCGTCTTGACCGAGTGGGTCCGGAGCTCGATCCACCATTCGTGGCAGTGCACCGCCTGGCCGGCCGCGATGCGGCGGGTGTAGGGTGCGACATGGAAATTGACGGTCTGCCAGCCGTTGCGCGCGCATACGGCCTGCAGCGTGTCGAGCAGCTCGCGCTCGCCCACGCGCTCGCCAAAGGGGTTCAGCTGGAGCCGCGTGCGACCGGCGAACTGCAGGCGCGGCGGATCGACGGTGAGAAAGCGCACGATGTCGCCCGTGACATAACGGCAGAGCCCGGCGGGCGTGGTGACGACCAGCACGTAGTCGGTGCCGGGCGACACCTTGTCGACCGGCAGGCACTCCGCGCCGGCCCGGGCGAGCGTGTCCTCATTGAAACCGCGCAGCGGGAGGAACTCGAAGAACACGCCGGCATCGGTGAAGAGGCGCAGGCCGGCCGGGCGGCCGTCGTCCTGCGCGGCGAAGATGCCCTCGGCGGCGGCATAGAATTCGTGGAAGGTGACGGCCGGGCCGAGCACGCCGCGCAGGGTCTCCTGGTCGAGGCCGAGCGGCGCGCCGGTGAACGCGAAGCACTCGAGGTTCGGCCACACGGCCTGCAGGTGCGGCAGGCGGCGCTTGCCGGTGCTGGCGGCCTCGCGCACGGCGAGCGCCAGCGCGCAGACCGCGCCCGGCGTGCCGCCGACCAGCGTGACGTCGCGCGGGAGCATCTCCCGGATGACGGCGGCGGTCTTGGCCTCGCCCTCAGGCAGCCGGGCGATCGCGGGCGGCGGCGCGTAGAGATTGTCCTCGGCCCACGGCGTGAGGCACAGCGCGAGCATGCCGTCGAGGCCGGTGCGGTAGGCGCCGTGTTCCTCGCGGAGCGCGGTGCTGGCGCCCGCGTGCAGGTGCCGGCCGAGAAACACGCCGGTGTGGCCGGCCCGCCGGGCGTGGAGAAAGAGCGCGTCGCGCAGGCCGCGGCGGAAATGCGCCAGCATCGGCTCCGGCACCGGCAGGAGCCGCGGCGCCGCGCCGGTCGTGCCGGCGGTCTCGACGAAGAAGCGGCAGCGCCCGGGGGCGAGCACGTCCGTCTCGCCGGCCCGCATGCGGGCGACCAACGGGTCGAAGAATTCGGGCGGGCGCGGCGGAACTTTGTCGCGGAACTGGGCGTAGGTCGTGGCGGCGGTGAGACCGTGCCCGCGGCCGAACTCGGTGTCCGCCGCCTGCGCCATCAGCCGGGCGAAGGCTGCCGCCGGCGCCCCGCGGCCGCGCCCGGCCGCCTTGAGCTGCCGGGCGAATTTCGCCACCGAGTAGCCTGCCCAGAAGTTGACCAGAAATCGAGGCGCCAGCGTCATGGAGGTGCCACCAGTGAACGCGGCGTGGGGGCGAACGCCACAGTGATTTTCACCGGGCGGGGGAAAATTCCGCAAACCGGACGGCTTCGGGGTTGCCGCGGCCGCGCCGGCGCGCACGCTGGCCGGGATGCCCCTGCCGTTGCCGCCCGTCCTTTATGAAGACGATGCCCTGGTCGCGTTCGACAAGCCCAGCGGCCTGCTGGTCGCGCCCGACCGCCGGAACAAGGCGAGCGCGAACCTGATGGACCTGGTCCACGCCGCGCGGGGGCCCGACACCGCGAACGTGCACCGCCTCGACGCCGACACGAGCGGGCTCGTGCTGTGCGCGAAGACGAAGCCCGCGCTGGATTTCCTCAGCGGGCAGTTCCAGTCCAAGACCGTGGCGAAAACCTACACCGCGCTCACGGTCGGCATCCCGCGGGCGGACGAGTTCACGGTGGATCTCGTGCTGAAGGAGGACGACGCCCAGCCCGGCCGGATGTGCGTGGTGAAGAAACACGGCAAGGCCAGCGTGACGGAGTTCAGCGTGCGGGAAAAATTTCCGCAGCCGGCGGGCCGCCCCGCCTTCGCCTGCCTCGAGTGCCGGCCGCTCACCGGCCGCACGCACCAGATCCGCGTCCACCTCGCGGCGACAGGCACGCCGATCCTCAACGACCCGTTCTACGGCGACGCGACGCAGCTCCTGCTCTCCGACCTCAAGCGCGGCTACAAGGGCCGGGCCGACGAACGGCCCCTCCTCGCGCGGCTCGCGCTGCACGCGGGCACACTGACCTTCACCCATCCGGTCTCGCGCGCGCGGCTGACGATCACCGCGCCGCTGCCAAAGGACTTCGAAGTGGCGCTGAAATACCTGCGGAAATTCGCCAGGCCGGGACCCAACCCCCCGCCGAACCGGGGTTAATAATCATTGTCGCTCCGCGCTCCGCAGTTTACTCCCATGCTGCGCCGGCCCAGAGTGGCACCATCCCCCTCACCATGAGCCCCCCCGTCTCCCACGCGGTTGATGCCGACGGCATCGGCTGGATAACCTTTGATGATCCGGCGGGGCGCGCCAATGTCTTCAATCCGGGCACGCAGGCGGCGCTGCGCGCGGCCGCGGCCGCCCTGGACTTGGCTCCGGTCAGGGCGGTGGTCATCATCAGCGCGAAGGAGAAGATCTTTATCGCCGGTGCGGACCTGAAATGGCTCTCCCGGCTCGCCGATGCGAAGGACGCGGCGCGGGTGGCCCGCGAGGGGCAGGAGCTTTTCCAGCAAATCGCCGCCCTCAAGGTGCCGGTGGTGTGTGCCATCCACGGCGCGTGCGCCGGCGGCGGCTACGAGCTGGCGCTCGCGTGCACCTGGCGCATCGCCAGCGACGCGAAGGAAACCTCGGTCGGGCTGCCCGAGGTCGGCCTGGGCATGATCCCCGGGTGGGGTGGCACCACGAGGCTGCCGCGGCTCATCGGGATTCCGGCGGGCGTCGAACACATGCTCAAGGCCGCGCTCGTGCCGGCGGTCAAGGCCCTCCAGGCCGGGCTCGTCGACGAGGTGGTGCCCGCCGCGGAACTGAAGGCCCGCGCCTCGGCGGCCGCGCTCCGGCTCGCCGCCGGCGGTCCGCCCGCCCGCGCCACCCCGCCGGCCGCGCCCGCGGACTTCTTCCCCGCCCAGCGCCAGCTCGCGGCCGCCCGCCACCGCGGGCAGCCCGCACCCTTGGCCCTGCTCGACACCGTGGAGCAGGGCGCCGGCCTGCCGCTCGACCGGGCGCTCGCGCTCGAGGCGGAAAAATTCGGCAGCGTCGCCGCGGGCGAGGTCGCCAAGAATCTCATGCAGGTGTTCTTCCTCAAGGAGGCGGGGAAGAAGGTGAACCCGGACGCGTGGTTCACCGAACCGGCGGCACCGGTCACCTTGGCTGCGCCCGCCGCCCCGTTCCAGATCATCGGCATCGTGGGCGCGGGCGTCATGGGCTCGGGCATCGCGCACTGGCTGGCCCATCGCGGCTGCGGCGTCATGCTCTGCGATACCGAGCACGACGCGCTGGAGCACGCCATCAAGATCGTCCGCGGGCTGTTCGACGACATGGTGCGGCGCGGCCAGCTGTCGCACGCGGCGGCGCACAAGGCCATGGGCAGCATCGGCGTCACGACCAGCATGGAGGACTTTGACGGTTGCGACATGGTGATCGAGGCCATCGTCGAGAACGTCGCGGCCAAGCAGAAGCTTTTCGCCGCGCTGTCGCGGGTCGTGCAACCCGACTGCCTGCTCGCCTCCAACACCTCTGCGCTGCCGATCGAGGAGCTGTCCGCTGGCGCCAAGGGGCCGGAGCGCATCGTCGGCCTGCATTTCTTCAACCCGGTCGGGCGCATGCCGCTGGTCGAGCTGGTCCTGAGCCCGCACACCTCGCGGGCGACCGCCGACCGCGCACTCGCCTTTGTCCGGACGCTCGGCAAGACCCCGGTCATCTGCAAATCCTCGCCAGGCTTCCTGGTCACGCGCGTGCTGTTCTTCTACCTGAACGAGGCATGCCGGCTGTGGGAGTCGGGCGTGCCGGCGGAGGTCATCGACCGCGCGATGCGCGACTGGGGCTGGCCGATGGGTCCCCTGCGGCTGATCGACGAGGTCGGCGTGGACGTCAGCGACTTCATCTACGGCGAGATGAAGCACTATTACCCGGGCCGCTTCACCGGCGCGACCGTCTGTGCCCGGATGCTCGCCGCCGGCCTGAAGGGCCGGAAGAACGGCGCAGGCAGCGGTTTTTATGCCTACGCCGGCGGCAAGGAAACACTCAATCCGGCCATGGTGGAATTCGCGCCCAAGGGCGCGCGGGCCATGGAGCCGAGCGCCATCGCCGACCGGCTCAACGGCGTGATGATCGAGGAGACCAAACGCGCGCTCGCCGAGGGCGTGATCAAGGGTCCCAACGACGCGGATCTCGCGCTGCTGCTCGGGGCGGGATTCCCGGCCTTCCGCGGCGGACTGATGCGCCACGCGAAGAGCATCGGGGCGTTCAGCGGGCAGGGCGAATCCTCCGGATGAGCCGCGACATTTAACGGCTCGTCGGGACGACTCGCCCTGCCGGCCAAGTCCTTGGCCGGCGCCGGCCTGGCACGGAATCAGCCAAAGGAATCAAAGCCGGCCGAGACCGCAGCGCCTGGAGAAATCCGTTGCCGCCCTGCCACAATTGCTGAAACCTCCCGCCACACCTTTCCACGCTCCATGGCCCACGCTGCCACCCTGAACAAAGAACAGAAGCGCCACCTGCTCCTGACGATGCTGGAAAGCCGGCAAGGGGACCTGCGCGAGGAGAGCCTGAACCGGCAGGGCAAGGGGCATTTCCACGTCTCGGGCCGCGGCCACGAGGCAATGGCGGCGATCGGGGCGCAGCTGCGCGACAGTGATTTTCTGGTGCCCTATTACCGCGATCGCGGCCTGTGCATGGGCCGCGGCCTGACCACGCGCCACCTGGCGCTGGAGTATTTCGCCAAGCGTGACTCGGCCTCGCGCGGCCGCATGATGCCCTCGCATTACTGCTCGCGCGAACTGAACATCGTCAGCGTGCCCACGCCGACCGGCGCGCAGCTGGTGCCGGCCTGCGGCATCGCGTGGGGCCTGCAGCTCGACCAGAAGGACGGCATCGTGGTCACCTGCACCGGCGACGCCGCGACGCGGCAGGGGGATTTCTACGAGGCGCTGAGCTTCGCCCTGGAGAAGAAGCTTCCGGTGCTTGTTGTGGTCGAGGACAACGCCTACGGCATCTCGACACCGACGCGCGCCACCAACCCGCTCGCCCTCGGGGTGCTGAACCAGGCCCAGTGGCAGGTCGTGGACGGCGCCGACCCCGAGGCCGTGCACGCCGCGGCGCAGTCCGCCATCGCCGAACTCCGGGCGGGTCGCGGCCCGGTGTTCCTCTGGGTGAAAACGGAGCGCCTCTCGAGCCACACCAGCTCGGACGACCACACGCTCTACCGCTCGAAGGAGGACCTCGCCGCCATGGAGAAATCCGACCCCATCCGGCACCTGAAGGACCGGATGATCAAGGACGGCGAGCTGACCGAGAAGGAGTTCGCCGTGCTCGAGGCCGAGCTGAAGGAGAAGGTCCGTCGCGACTATGCCGCGGCGGAGACGGCCGAGAACCCGCGCGCCGACGAGCTGCTGGTCGAGACGACGGGACCCACGCCGGAGCTGCACGAGGAGCTGTTCAAGCCCGGCACCTACCGCATGGGCGACCTCATCAACCGCACGCTGCGCGCCGGCCTCGACGCCGACCCCGGCCGCATCATCTTCGGCGAGGACGTGGAGGACCCAAAGGGCGGCGTGTTCCGGCTTACGCAGAAGCTCAGCACGGATTTTCCCGGTCAGGTCTTCAACTCCCCGCTGGCGGAGTCCACCATCATCGGCCTCGCGGGCGGCCTCGCGCTCTACGGCCGGCGGCCGGTCTTCGAGATCCAGTTCATCGACTTCATCTACCCGGGCTTCAACCAGCTCGTCTCCAACCTGGCCAACCTCCGCTGGCGCTCGAACGGCGAGTGGAAGGTGCCCGCGGTCATCTACGCGCCCTACGGCGCCTACCTGCCGGGCGGCGGCATCTGGCATTCGCAGGCCAACGAGTCGGTCTTCGCGCATTTTCCCGGGATCAACATCGTCATCCCCAGCACGCCCGAGGACGCCGCGGGCCTGCTCTGGACCGCGATGCACACGGAGGACATCACGCTGGTGCTCCTGCCCAAGCACATGCTCTGGGCGGAGCGCACGGTCACGTCGCCCGTCGTCTCCCTCCCGCTCGGCACCGCGCGCCGCTGCCTCGAGGGCGACGACCTCACGCTCGTCGCCTGGGGCAACACCCTGGAAAAGTCCGCCCAGGCCGTCGCGCAGCTGAAGGGCGCGGTCGGCGTGGACCTGATCGACCTGCGCTCCATCGCGCCGTGGGACAAGGCCGCCCTCGAGGCCTCGGTGCGCAAGACCGGCCGGCTCGTCATCGTGCAGGAGGACACCGAGGCCTGCTCCGTCGGCCAGATGATCATCACGCACATCATGAGCCAGCCCGACCTTTGGGCCGCGCTGAAGGCGCCGCCCGTGCTCGTGTCGAAGGGCCCGGTGGTGATCGGCTACAACCCCATCTACGAATACGCCGCGCTGCCGGATGTGCCGCGCATCCTCGACGCCATCTGGCGCACGGTGTCGGTCAGCGTCGCCCGGGGCGAGGTCCGGACCTCCAGCGTGCCGCCGATGCCGGTCCCGGCGCCTTCCCCGGCGGCGGCCCCCGACGCCCACGCCCCGCAGAACACCGTCATCGCCGGCACGAGCGACATCATCGTCCGCGTGCCGATCATGGGCGAGGGCCTGCGGTCGGCACGGGTGGTGGCGCTCAGCAAAAAGCCCGGCGATCCCGTGAAGCACGACGACGTGCTTTGCGAGCTCGAGACCGACAAGGCGGTTTATCCGGTCGAGGCCTCCTTCGCCGGCACGTTCAAGGCGTGGAAGATCAAGCTCGACGACAGCGTGCTCATCGGCCAGGAGATCGCGCTCGTCACCGGTGACGCCACCAGCGTCGCCGGCCTGCCGGTCGAGGGCGCCGCGCCAGAACCGGCCGCGGCCGCCAAGGCTGTCGTCCCGGCCCCGACCGTATTCCGTCCCGTTTCACCCGCGCCGGTTGCGGCGCCCAACCCCACCGGTCCCATGAAAGGCAACGCCCGTCCGCCCGCTTTGCACCCGGCCATCACCAAGCGCCTCGATGCCGTGGTGCCCGCCACCATGCTGATGGACGTCCGCTGGGACGGCCTGCGCCGCGCCCGCGAGGAAGCCAAGAAACGCGACGGCAAGACCGCCGTGTCGCCCTCCACGATGATGGCGTGGTGCATCGTCCGTGCGCAGGAGAAGCACGCGGCCTTCCGCTGCATCGTGAACAAGGAGGGCGCCATCCTCGAACAGGCCGATTTCGAATGCGGCGTAGCCGTCGCGCTCGCGGGCGACCGGCTCGCCACGGCATCCATGGTGGCGGCGAACAAGCTGGGGTGGAAGGAATTTGCCGCCGCCTACTCGCGGGCCCTCGAGGAGACGCGCGCCGGCAAGCTCATCGATGTGCAGGCACCGATGAACATCACCAGCCTCGGCGCATTCGGCGTCGAGAGCGCCACGCCCATCGTGGTGCCGCCGGCCATGGCGACCCTCTTCATCGGCTCGGCGCACGAGCGCCTGATCAACGACGGCGGCGTCATCCATCCCGCCGAGGTCATCACCCTGTCGCTCACCTTCGACCACCGGGTCGTGAACGGCGCCGGCGCCGCGGCCTTCGTGCAGGAAGTGCGGGCGCAGATGGAGGGCTTCAAGCTGCCGGAGTGAGGGGAAATCGCCGAGGGTAGGGGCGCCTGCCCCCAAGCGCCCGGGCCGCTGGGCAACGGCCCCGACCAGACAAATCACGCCTGGATCAGGCCCCGGCGGATGGCGAAGCGCACGAGGTCGGTCTGCGACTGCAGGCCGAGCTTTTGCATCAGATTCGTGCGGTGCGTCTCGGCCGTGCGCGGGCTGATGAACAGTTTCTCGGCCATCTCGGTCGTGCTCAGCCCCTCGGCGGCGAGAGCCAGCACCTCGCGCTCGCGCGGCGTCAGCGCGTTCAGCGGGTCCGACTGGTCCGGCGTCTGGCTGGTGAGCGCGGCGATGGCACGCTCCGACAATGGTGCGCTAAGATAACGCCGGCCGGCCAGCACCTCCTGCGCGGCGTGGAGGATCTCGGTGGATTCGGAGCCCTTCAAAATGTAGGCCATCGCGCCGGCACGCAGCGCCTCGATGACGTAGGGCTCGTCGTTGTGCATGGAGAGCACGAGGACCTTGGTGTGCGGGCTGGCGGTGCGCAACTGCCGCAGCGCCTCAAGCCCGTGCAGCCGTGGCAGCGAGAGATCAAGGAAGAGCAGCGCGGGCTTCAGCTTCTCGGCGGTCTGCACGGCGCTGAGGCCGTCGGCGACCTCCGCCACGACCTTGAAGCCGGCGCCAGCTTCCAGGATGCTGCGGACGCCGCGGCGGACGACCTCGTGATCATCGGCAAGTATGACGGTATTCATGGGGGCAGGGGAAACTCAACATGGAGCCGGGTGCCCTGGCCGACACGGGAATAAATCTCCAATTCCCCGCCCGCCAGCGTCACGCGCTCGCGCAGGCCGGTCAGGCCGAGCGAATCCCGCGCGACGAGCCGGGTCTCCACGTCGAAGCCGCAGCCGCGGTCGGTGATCTCGGCGATGAGCCGCCCGCCGCCGTGGGTGAGGGTGATGCTCGCGGCCTTGGCGCCGGAATGCCGGGCGACATTGGTCAGCGCCTCCTGCACGATCCGGAAGATCGCCGTCTCCAGCTCGCCCGGCAGGCGCGCCGGCGGCAGCGACACATCGAGGGTGGTGGCGATGCCGGTCTGGCGCTGGAACCGGCTGGCGTGCCATTCGAGGGCCGGCGCGAGGCCGAGATCGTCGAGCACGCGCGGCCGCAGCTGCTGGGTCATCTCGCGGAGATAGCGCAGCACCTCGTCGGTGGTAGCGAGCGCGCCCGCGAGGCCGGTTTGCTGCGCGGGGGGCGCGGCCGCGTGCGCGGCCTCGAGCTGGAAGCGCAGGCCGGTGAGCAGCTGGCCGAGGTGGTCGTGCAGGTCGCGGGCGATGGCGCGGCGCTCGTCCTCCTGCACGCGGAGGAGCTTCATCGAGAGCGCCTGCAGCTCGCCGGTGCGCGCCTGCACCTGCGCCTCGAGCGAACGGTTCAGCGCCTCGAGCTCGCGGGTCAGCCGGGTGATGTCCTGCTCGGTGTCGGCGCGGCGCAGGATGTGGCCGAGGGAGAAGACGAGCTCGGGCAGGATGTCGGGCTTGAGGAGGATGTAGTCCTGCGCGCCGAGCTTGAAGGCGGCCACGGCGGTCTCGCCGTCGCTGCGCGTGGTGAGCAACACCGCGGGCATGCCGGGGTGGCGGGTGCGGAGGAGGCGGAGCGTGTCGAGCGGGCTCATCCCGCCGGGGGTGGGGCCGATGAGCACGGCGTCGATGCGCCCGCCTTCACCGAGGAAGGATTCGAACTGCGCCTGGTCCGTGGCGCAGGTCAGGGCGAATTGCGGGGCATGGGTGGCGAAAAATTCCTCCATCGTGCGGCGGGTAAGGGCGGAAACCTCGACGAGCAGCACCTCGTGTTTTCCCTTTGTGGCCGGCCGGCCGGCCGGCCGGGGCCTCTCCCGGTGCCGGGCCAACACGCGCTTCACGATGTCCACGATCTGCAGGAACTGCGGCGTGGTCTTGTCCACGCAGTCAGCGGCGCCGGCCCGGAGGGCACGGACTGCCAGGTCGGTCTGGCCGTGGCCGCTGGCCATCACCACGGGGGTGGGGTCGCCGCGCCGCGCCAGCTCGCCCAAAACCTGCAGGCCGTTGATGTCGGGCATCACAAGGTCCAGCACGAGGATGTCGATCCCGCCCTTGGCCATGCGGTCGAGGCAGGCCTGGCCGGTGGCCACGCCCTCCATCTTCCAGTCGGGGGCGAAATGCCCGAAGTAGCTCCGCACAACGGCGGCAACATTCGGATCATCCTCGGCGTGAAGCACACAGGTCATGGCGGTGGAAGCCGCTTGGCAATAATGCGGCTTGGGAGGCCATTCATGCCACGGCCCCCACTCCCGGGCGAGAGAAAACCTCGGTCCCAACCGGGAGAAACCCCCAGCGAATTTCCGCAGGCCGGTTTACGGGGGTGGCCCGATGGGACGGGAAGGCGGGTTCAGGCACACTGTAGCCATGAAGAACGCCCCCCGCACCGCCCGCCTGCTCCTGACGACCCTCGTGGTTGCTGGGATCTCGCTCGTGGCGCAGGCTGGCATCAAGTCCGACCGCACGCTGGCCGCCATCATCTCGCACACCCCGGCTCCCCGGCTGGTGGCCGAGGGTCGGCAGCTCAAAACCGCCGAAACCGCCGCCGCCGCCATCCCGGGTGCGCAGGCTTTCTGGGGCATCGGACGCTCGATGGAGCCGCTCTATGCGACCAACACCGCGGTCGTCGTCAAAGGGATCGATTACGAGCAGATCAAGAAGGGCATGACGGTCGTCTACCTCAAAAGCACCGGCGTCCGCGTCGCGCACACCGTCGTCGGCGAGACCACCGGCGGCTATCTCGTGCAGGGCGTGAACAACAATGAGGAGGACGCGGAACTCATCACCCCCGACAATTTCATCGGCGTCGTCGTCCAGGCCTACGCGTCCGCCGACACGGCCTTCCGCACCGACACGGAGAAGCGGCTCGTGGCCAACGGGAAAGTAAAGCTGGTCGCCCGCACCTAAGGAATTGCTGGACTGAGGAGGGGTTTTGCCTACGGTTTGCGCCAGCGGAGCTCGGGCCGGCCTCGCGACTGCCGCATGACGACGTCCCCCTTTGAGACTCCCCCGAGCCCGCCCCGCCCCAAGACCTGGAAGGTATTGGTGGTCGAGGACGACGCTCATTGGCGCTCTCTGATCGAGCTCCACCTGGAGAAGGACGGGCACACCGTGCTGGCCGCGGCCGACGGTCTCGCCGGCCTGGCGCTCGCCACCGAGAAACCCGATGTCATCCTCTGCGACATCGACATGCCCCGGCTGAACGGCTTCGGCGTGCTCGAGGCCCTGCGGCAGCAGCCGGCGCTGCGCGACATCCCGTTCATTTTCCTCACGGGCAAGATCACCCGCGCCGACCAGCGCAAGGGCATGGTGCACGGCGCCGATGACTACATCACGAAGCCTTTCTCCTACGAGGAGCTGGTCGAGGGCATCTCGGCCGTGCTGACCAAGCGCGCCGCCCTCAACGCGGAGCTGCGGCACCACAGTGACGAGCACCGCCGCGAGCTCACCGCCCCCTGGGCGCACGAGTTGCTGACGCCGCTGAACGGCATCCTTGGCGCCGCCTCGGTGATCGAGTCCGAATACGGCAGCATCAGCCGCGGCGAGCTCCGCGAACTCGCCGCCTGCATCCGCATCAGCGCCGTGCGGCAACTCGCGCTCGCCCGCAAGCTCATGCAGCATTTCCAGCTTGAGCAGCTGCTGGAATCGGGCTGGCAGGATGCCGCCGCGACGGTGGACGCCGGCACCGGGCTGGATGACGATGCCCTGCTCACCGCGACCGCGGGCGGCCGCGCCGCCGACCTGCATCTGGCCATTGCCCCGGCGGCCGTCCGCATCAGTGCGGCCTGGCTGAAGCCGGCCGTGGCCGAGCTGGTGGAAAACGCCTTCAAGTTTTCGCCGGCCGGCACGCCGGTCAGCGTCACGGGCCGCAGCGAGGAAGGACTCTACCGGCTCGAGGTCACCGACCAGGGCGCGGGCATGACCCCCGGGGAACGCGAGAGCATCGCCGCGTTCCGGCAGTTCGGCCGCGAGAAGCACGAGCAGCAAGGCCTCGGTCTCGGACTCGCCATCGTGAAGAATGTCGCGACGCTACACCATGGATCGCTTACGCTTGAGCCCGGCCCGGGCGACAAGGGCCTGCGCGCCATCCTCGATCTGCCCCTGGCGGTGTGAGCTTTTTGCAGGGGCGCCGCTTGCCGGCGCCCGCGGGCGGCGTCAAGCGCCGCCCCTACAGTCGGGCATAAAGCCCGACCTACACCTGCAGCACGCCGGTGTGAAATGAAGACTTAGGGGTCGGGCGGGAAGCGAGGGCGAAGGCGCGGAGCAGTGTCGCGCGGGTGTCGTGAGGCTGGATGATCGCGTCCACCCAGCCGCGGGCGGCGCCGTAGCGGATGTCGGCCTGCTCGATGTAGCCGGCCTTCACCTGCTCGCGCAGTGCCGCGAGTTGTTCGGGGGTGCGGGCCGCCATGGAACTTTTCGTGAGGAGGTTGAACACGACGCCGCTGGCCTGCACGGCGCCCATGACGGCGTATCTGGCGTGCGGCCAGGCGAAGATGAAGCGCGGGTCGAAGGCCTTGCCGCACATCGCGTAGTTGCCGGCGCCGAACGAGCCGCCGGTGATGACGGTGATCTTCGGCACGGTGGAGTTGCTGAGCGCGTTCACCATCTTGGCGCCGGAGCGGATGATGCCGCTCTGCTCGGCGTCCTTGCCGACCATGAAGCCGGAAACGTCCTGCAGGAAGAGCAGCGGCACCCGGGTCTGGTTGCAGTCCATGATGAACCGGGCGCCCTTGTCGGCGCTGTCGGCGTAGATGACGCCCGGCATCTGGAGGCCGGCGGCCTTCGCCTGCACGCGCCTGCGCTGGTTGGCCACGATGCCGACCGGCCGGCCGCCGAGCCGGGCGAACGCGCAGACGATCGTCTTGCCGTAGTCGGCCTTGTATTCGTCGATGCTGCCGGCGTCGACGAGGCACTTGATGAGGTCGCGGACATCGTATTCCTTGCGGCCGTCGACGGAAACGAGCTCGTAGATTCTGGAGGCGGGAAATTCTGTAGCCGGGCTTGTTGAGCCCGGGCCGGGGTCAACGACCCCGGCTACAGCCTCGGCCGGCAACAATCCGATTAGCGATTTCAACCGCTTGATCGCCGCCGGGTCGTCCTTCTCCTTGAAATCCACCGTGCCCGAGATCTCCGCGTGCATCGCGGCGCCGCCGAGGGTCTCGGGGTCGGTCTCCTGGCCGATGGCCGCCTTCACGAGCTGCGGGCCGGCGAGATAGAGGCCGCTGCCCTCGGTCATGAGGATCTTGTCGCAGAGCACGGGCAGGTAGGCGCCGCCCGCGACGCAGTTGCCCATGATGGCGGCGTATTGCGGGATGCCGGCGGCCGAGATGACGGCGTTGTTGCGGAAGATCCGGCCAAAGTCGTCCTCGTCGGGAAAGATCTCGTCCTGCATGGGGAGAAAAACGCCGGCGGAGTCCACGAGGTAGACGAGCGGCAGGTTGCACTCGAAGGCGATGCGCTGGGCGCGGAGGACCTTCTTGCAGGTCATCGGGACGAACGCGCCGGCCTTCACGGTGGCGTCGTTCGCCACGATCATGCACGGGTGCCCCGCGATGTCGGCGATGCCGGTGACGACGCCCGCGCCGGGGAACGCGCCCCATTCCTTATACATGCCGTGCGCGGCCCAGAGGCCGCACTCGAGAAACGCCTTGGGGTCGTCGACCAGCGCGGCGATGCGTTCGCGGACGAAGAGCCGCCCGAGCCTGTGCTGCCGCTCCTGGCCCGCCGATCCACCGCCTTCCCGCAGGGTGATTTCCTCCCGGGCAACCTGCTGGCATCGCTCATGGAATGGATTCGCGCTCATGGTCTACGGGTGGTGGATAAGCCGCCTTGCCCGCCGTAGCCTTGGCGAAGTCGGGCGCCCTCGCGCAACGTGGCCTCCTGCTGCGCGATTTCATGGCAGCGGCCGAGGAGCGCGGGCGCGGGGGAGGGGCTGGCGGAAGAAGGCTTCACAATGGAAATGGGCAGACCAGCGGACGGAAATTTCCGACGACACTGGCGGGACACGCGGTGATCTGGCCGAGGGATCCGCCTTCGCTGAAAGCTACGGCGAGATTCATTTGCACGCCGTTCATACCATCGGCCGGAATTTTCCCACGACTCCGGTGAGACATGCCGTGATCTGGCCGAGGGAGCAGACTTCGACGGTGTTCACGAGTTCGCCGAAGACGTTGCCGCCGGCGCGGGCGACGTTCTCGAGTTTCTGCAGGGCGTCGGGCGCTTTCTTGGCGTGCTTCTTTTTGAAAGCCGTGAGGCGCGAAACCTGAAGGCGCTGCTTCGTCGGCGAGGTGCGGGCGAGGGGGACGCTCGGGAGCGGCTCGTGCGAGACGTATTTGTTGAGGCCGATGATCGGACGCTGGTTTGCGTAGACCTGCTTTTCGTAGGCGTGGCCGGCTTCCTGAATCTTGCTGCGCTGGTAGCGCTGCTCCATCGCGGCGATGACGCCGCCGAGGGTGTCCATCTCGCGGAACGAATCCATGATGCCCTTCTCAACTTGCCGTTCGAGCGCGAGCAGGCCGGGTGCGCCGCCGAAGAGGTTCATCGTGTGTTTGAACAGGCCGGACTCCTCCAAGATGATCGACTGGCCGTGGGAGGCGAGGAGCGCGTATTTCTCGGTCGGCGTGGTGAACGGCTCGTCGGCGGAGTTGGAGTGGCATGAATTCGTGTGATTCATGTAGGCCAGCATCAGCTCGACCGCGGTGCGCGTGAGGTTGTTCTGGAACTCGGCGGCGATGAGCGAGCGGCCGGAGGTCTGCGTGTGCAGCTTGAGGATCTGCGCTTTGGCGTCCGCACCGAACACGTCGCGCATGCCGATGGCCCAGATGCGGCGGCAGACGCGGCCGAGCACGAGGTATTCGACGTCGAGGCCGCAGTCCAAAAAGAACGACAGGCGCGGGCCGAACTGGTTGACGTCGGCGCCGCGTTCCTTGAGCAGCTGCGCGTAGGTGAAGCCGTTCGAAAGCGTGAACGCGGCCTGCTGCACCGGCGTGGCGCCGGCCTCGGCGATGTGATAGCCGGAAATCGAAACCGGATACCACTTGGGCATGTTGGGCACGCACCACTCGATCATGTCGCAGAGGAAGCGCAGCGAGGCGTCGACGGGGAAGATGACCTCGTTCTGCGCCTGGACCTCCTTGAGCATGTCGGCCTGGATGGTGCCGCGGAGGTTTGCGACGCAGCCGGGGCCGAAGCGGCGCTTCGCGGCGGCGATGAACATCGCGAGGATGACCGGCGCCGGGGCGTTCATTGTCATCGAGACGGACGCATCGGTGCGCGTGAGGTCGAAGCCGGCGAACAGCCGCGTCATGTCCTCGACCGTGTCGATGGCGACGCCGCCCTCGCCGACCTTGCCGAGCACGCCCTCGTGGTCGGAGTCGAGGCCGTAGAGCGTCGGCCCGTCGAACGCGGTGGAGAGGCGCAGGCTTTTTTGGTTTCGCTGGAGATATTTGAAGCGCGCGTTGGTGTCCTCCGCCAGCCCGAGGCCGGCGAAGAGCCGCATGGGCTCCTCGCCCGTGCCCGTGACCTTGTCGAGATACATCTCGCGGTAGGCGGCGGTGGCGTAGGGAAACTGGCCGGGGAAACCCTGGCCGAGCAGGTATTCGGCGATGGCGCCGGGTTCGTCGGTTTGCGGCAGCGCGAGGCGCGGGAGCGGCGTGCCGGTCGGCGACTTCGTCATTTCGATCGACGCGTGGAGCTTAACCCACTTGGCGCGGAGCTCAGCGGCGAATTTTTCGTCGGTGCGGGCGCGCCCGACCTCGGCGGCGACGAACTGGTTGTAGGCGTCGACGGAGGCGGCGATTTTTCCGAGGGCGGACATGGTTTAGGAAAGTTTCAGATTGATCGGGGCGGTTGCCCGCAACCGCCCGGGCCGTTGGGGGCAACGGCCCCGGCCGAAAGGCGATGGATCGCCTCGTAAAGCGCGTCGACGCCCGCATCGATGTGCTTCGCGGCGGTCGTAGCGTGGAGTTTCTGCTCGCGGCCGTTCTGGTCAAGGCGGGCCTGGATCTCGGCTTTCGCCGTGTGCGCCATCGGATGGTCGCACTTGTTGAGGGCGACGAGGTCGGCGCCGTTGAGCAGCGCGATCTTCTGCAACTGGATGAGCCCGCCATAGTGGGGCGCGAGGACGAACAGCGTGGCGTCGACGAGCTTGGGGCCCTTCCCGAAGACGCGGAACGGGTCGCTTTCCTGGCCGACGCCGACCGATTCCACGAAGATGAGATCGAACTCGCCGGAATTCTTCAGGATGTCGATCGCGGCCGGCGCGGCGGCGGAGAGACCGGTCAGGCTGCCGCGGGTGGCGAGCGAGCGGAAAAACACGCGGTCGTCCTGCGCATAGAGGGCGGAGACACGGTCGCCCAGGATGGCGCCGCCGGAATCCGGATGCGACGGGTCGTTGGCGAGGAGCGCGATGCGGCCGGTCGGATTGCTGCGGAGGAAGCGCGACGTCAGCTCGTCGATGAGCGTGGACTTGCCCGCGCCGCCCGGACCGGCGACACCGACGACATACGAACGGCGCGAGGCGCCGTCCGTGAAGCGAGGAGCGGAAAGCGAGGAGCGGGGAATGGCGGACTCCGCCAGCGTGATGGTCCGCGCCAGCGCGCGGTCGCCTTGGAATTTCCGGTTCGGCTTCGCGACACGGGCGTAGTCGCGCTTGATGCCGGCCATCATGGCGTCAAGCGGCGTGCCGGCGAAGTAGATGCGGTCGGTGCCCTGGCGCTTCATCACGCGTTCGTCAGCAGGGGTGATGGTGCCGCCGCCGCCGCCGAAGAGCGGGATGTCGCCATTGCCTGATTTCCGCAGCTGATCGGCGACTTCCTTGAAGAAAACGATGTGCCCGCCGTTGTAGGAGGAGAGGCCGACGACGTTGACGTCCTCCTGGATGGCGGCGCGGACGATGGCCGCGGCGGACTGGTGGTAGCCGAGGTAGATGACCTCGAGGCCGTGGCGGGCCAGCTCGATGTTGATGGTCGTGACCGCGCTATCGTGTCCGTCGCACACCGGCACGGCGGTGAGGATGCGGAGCGGCGCGGCATTGCGTGGGGAATGGGCGGCGGCCATGTCGGGTTATAACAAACGGAGGAATGTCCCGGGCGCAATGACCGAGCGGCGCGGCAACGGGGCGCGGGGTGATTTCAACCCTTTGGCGTAGCGGCGGACACTTGCGCGGCGAGGGGGCGGGTCTAGGTTGCGCTCAACCCCGCATCCCCATGCTCCACGCCCATTCGCTGTATCACGACCACCTGAAGCCGGAGGAGCTGGCGTTCCTCAGGCAGACCGCCGAATTCGCCGCGCGCGAGATCGCGCCGCACGCCGCGGACTGGGAGGAGAAGGAGGAGCTGCCGCGCGAGCTGTTCACCAAGGCCGGCCGGGCCGGGCTCATGGGCATGCTCGCGCCGAGGAGCGTCGGCGGGCAGGAGCGGTCGATGCTGTGCTTCTGCCTCGCGATCGAGGAGGTCGCGCGGCACTGCGGCGCCTTCGCGATGAACCTCGCGGCGCACAACGCGCTCTGCGTCGGCCACCCGCTCGGTTTCGCCAGCGAGGAATTGAAGAAGAAGATTTTCCCGAGCGTGCTCAACGGCGACTGGATGGTGGCGTGGGCGCTGACCGAGCCCGGCGCGGGCTCCGACACCGGCGGCGTCGAGACGACCGGCACGCTCCAGGCCGACGGCACCTGGCTGCTCAACGGCCACAAGCTCTACATCACGATGGGCCTGCACTCCGACCGCATGGTCGTGCTGGCCGTCACCGGTCGCGACGAGAAGGGCAAGAAAGAGTTCTCGGCGTTCTGGATCGAGACGCGGCACATCGAGCCGGTGCGCAAGGTGAAGACCGCCGGCGTCCGTGCGAGCAACACAAGCGAATTCTACCTGAAGAACGTCCCGGCCGAGCTGCTCGGCCCGCGCGGCAGAGGCCAGCCCGCGGCGCTCGCCTGCCTCGACGGCGGGCGGCTCGGCATCGCGGCCATGGCCATCGGCCTCGGGCGCGCGGCGGTCGAGATCGCGAAGCAGCGCATGCTCACGCGCCGGCAGTTCGGCAAGCGCATCGCGGAGTTCCAGGCGCTGCAGTTCAAGCTCGCCGACTGCGAGGTGGGGCTGCGCGCCGCCGAGGCGCTGCTGCTGCCGCCGTGCGTGATGCACGCCCGCGGCCAGAAATTCAGCCTCGAGGCGTCGTTCGCCAAGCTCTTCGCGTCGGAGGCCGCCTCGCGCGCCGCCAACAGCGCGCTGCAGATCTGCGGCGGCTGGGGCTACACGCGCGACACGGCCGTCGAGCGCATGTGGCGCGATGCGCGCCTGTGCGAGATTGGCGAGGGCTCGAGCGAGGTGCAGCGGCTCATCATCAGCCGCGCGCTGCTGAAGGAGGCCGAGGAGAAATACGGCCTGGCCGAGCCGAAGAAATAGGGTGGTCGCCGATTGCCACATCGGCGACAGGCCTTCGCCAAGGCTACGGCCCGCCGACAGGCGGCGGTATGGAAACCGACGCCCACCTCAAGACAGCGGAGCTGACGCACCGGGGCGCGGGGCATAATTTCTGACCGGAAGATTGCGGCGGGACTTGTGCCGGAGGAAAAAGCGCGGCAGCATCGAACAAAGTCCCGCGTCCGCCGTCATACCGACACAACCCATGGCGCTCCCAACCCGCTTTCCGTCCGCATGCTGACTGAGCTCAAGGCAGTGCTGCGCTCGCTGGCGTGTTCCCCCGGCTATGCCTCGGTCGTGATACTGACGCTCGCGCTGGGCATCGGCGCAGCGGCAGCGGCTTACAGTTCGGTGGCAGGCAGCCTGTTCCCCGATGTGCCGTATACGAAACCGGAGGAACTCGTCCGCATCGAGCTCAGCAACCGCGAGCAACCCAATCCCACCGCGCCCTTTCTGCTGCGTTTTATCGCCTACCGGGAGGCGACCTCGTTTGCCGGTGTCGCGGGCTGCACCTACGACACGATGAACCTGCGGCTCAACGATGAGCCGGAAGGCATGAGCGTCTCCCGCGTGACGCCCAATTTCTTCTCGCTGCTTGGCGTCACGCCGGCGATGGGCCGGGGCTTCGTGCCCGACGAGGGGAAGGCAGGCTTGGACAATGCCGTCATCCTCACCGACGGGTTCTGGCGCAACCGGCTCGCCTCGGATCCCAACGTGCTCAACCGCGAACTCATGCTCAACGGCCGGCCCTATCGCGTGGTGGGCGTGTTGGGCGAGGAATTCCGTGTGCCGCCGTCCTTCCCCGGCGGACGGCTTTACTTGCCTTATGTGGTGCCCGCGCTGTCGAACCGGGTCTTCTCGTTTTTCGGTATCTCGACGGTCGCCCGGCTCAAGCCCGGCGGCACCCGGGCCCAGGCGCAGGCGGAGTTGCGGACCATGCACCCCGAAATCGGCACGCCGGCCGGGACCTTCGTGGCGAAATACGACGCGTTGGTCAGTCCGGCCGACACGCCGCCCGAGAGCGCCGGCTATCGCCGCTACCGGCTGATGCAATGGACCGGGGTCGGCGCGGTTGCCTTTCTCTATGCCATCGCCTGCGTCAACGCCGGCAACCTGATGCTCGTGCGGACCCTCGGCCGCCGGCGCGAGACGGGCATCAAGCTCGCGCTGGGCGGCGGCCGCTGGGACATCGCCCGGCCGCTGCTGCTGGAGGGCGTGGCGCTCGCGCTGGCTTCCATCCTGATGGGCATGCTGGTGGCGAAATGGCTCCTGCCCGCGTTGCTCGCGCTGGCGCCCGGCGCCGATGATTCCTGGAGTCGCAACCTGCGGCTGAGCTGGGAGGCCATCGGGTTCCTCGCCGTGCTGGGACTGTTCACCGGCACGGTCATCGCCTCCGGCCCGGCGTGGCGCGCGGCGCACCTGGACGTGAACGACGCGGTGAAGGAGGGCGGGGCGGCGGTCGGCGAAAGCCGCCGGCTGCGCGCCATGCGGGGCGCCCTGGTCGTGCTCGAGGCCGCGCTGGCCGTGGCGCTGCTTACCGGCGCCGGCCTGATGGTGCGGACCTTCATGCAGCTGCAGCAGGTGAACCCCGGCTTCGACCCGGTGCACCGCTACGCCGTCAACCTCCAGCTGTCGCGCGAGGAGATTATTACGAGCGGGTCGCGGATGGAACGCTACAAGCAGATCCGGGAGCGCTTGAGCCGGCTGCCGGGCATGGTCAGCGCCAGTTTGGTGACGAACGTCATCCCGAGTTATTACGGCCCGCAGAAACTCAAGATCGCCGGCCGCTCCGACAGCGTCGAGATCGAGGCGCAGGGCACGCCCGGCTCCGCGGATTTTCTCGAGGCCCTCGGGGTGCCGTTGCGGGCCGGCCGGTCGCTGGCCACCCTGCGGCAGGGCGACGCGCCGGGCGCGGTGATCAACGAGGCGATGGCGCGGACCTGGTTCGCCGGGGTCAACCCGGTGGGCCAGCAGCTCCAGCTGGACGAGAAAACCCTGTGGGAAATCATCGGCGTGGTCGGCGACATGCGCTCGGCCCGGCTGGAGGCCAAGCCGCGATTCTACTTTCCTTTCTGGCAGACACGGGGAGGCCTTTCCGGTGTGTTGCTGCGCACGGCCGGCGCTCCGGGGGAGAAATTCATCAACGAGATCCGCCGCGCGGTCTATGAGGTGGATCCCAGATTCGCGGTGATGAATGTCACGGCACTCGATCGGCAGCTCAAGCAGGAGGTGGCGACCGAGCAGTTCCTGCTCGCCGTGCTCGAGGTGATGTCCGCCTTGGCGCTGATGCTGGCGATCATGGGCCTGTTCACCATGATGGCCTACACCGTGGAGCAGCGCCGCAGCGAATTCGGCATCCGGTTCGCCTTGGGCGCGACGCCGAACGGCATCCACCGGCTGGTCCTCGGCCACGGCCTGGCCCTGGCCGCCGCCGGTGTGTTCCTCGGGCTCGGGCTGGCTTGGGCGCTGTCGCGCTCGATGGAGGCACTGCTCTACCAGACGAAGACCACCGACCCGCTCACCTACGCCTTCGTCGGCGGGTTGATGCTCATCGTGGCGGTGCCGGCGTGCTGGGTGCCGGCGCACCGCGCGACCAAGGTCGACCTCACGGTGTTGCTGCGGCCGCAGTGATGGCGCTCAGAACTCCGCGGTGCCGGGGGTGCGGGCGAAGGGGATGACGTCGCGGATGTTGGCCACGCCGGTGACGAACATCAGCATGCGCTCGAAGCCGAGGCCGAAGCCCGCGTGCGGCACAGTGCCGTAGCGGCGCAGGTCGAGATACCACCAGTAGTTTTTCTCGTCGAGGCGGTGCAGCGCCATGCCGGCGCGGAGCTTGTCCAGGCGCTCCTCGCGCTGGCTGCCGCCGATTATTTCCCCGATGCCGGGCACGAGCAGGTCCATCGCGGCCACCGTCTCGCGGCCGGGCGCGCAGCCGTCGGTCTGGCGCATGTAGAACGCCTTGATCGCGCGCGGGTAGTTGTAGACCGTGACCGGGCACTTGAAGTGCTCCTCGGTGAGGTAGCGCTCGTGCTCCGACTGGAGGTTGTCGCCCCACGCGACCGGATGCTCCCACGTCCGGCCGGAGTTGTTCAGGATCTCGACCGCCCCGGTGTAGCTGCAGCGGACAAACGGCTTGTCCAACACGAAGTCGAGGTGGGGGAGCAGCTCCTTGTCCACGAACTTGGAGAAGAATTCCAGGTCGCTGGCGCAGTGCGCGCGGATGTCGCGGACGAGGTATTTCACGAACTCCTCGGCGAGGTCCATGTTACCGCTGAGGTCGCAGAACGCGACCTCGGGCTCGATCATCCAGAACTCGGAGGCGTGGCGTGAGGTGTGGGAGTTCTCGGCGCGGAAGGTCGGGCCAAAGGTGTAGACGTTGCTCAGGGCGCAGGCGAAGATCTCGGCCTCAAGCTGGCCGGAGACGGTGAGGAAGGTCTTCCGGCCGAAGAAGTCTTTGCTGCTGTCGATCGCGCCCTGCTCCGTCTTCGGCGGGGCGGCGAGGTCGAGCGTCGTGACGCGAAACATGTCGCCCGCGCCCTCGGCGTCGCTGGCCGTGACGATCGGGGTGTGCACGTAGCAAAAGCCCTTGTCCTGGAAAAATTGGTGGATGGCGTAGGCCAGCCGGCTGCGGACGCGGAAGACGGCGCCGAAAAGGTTTGAGCGCGGGCGCAGGTGCGCGATCTCGCGCAGGAATTCCATCGTGTGCCCCTTCTTCTGCAGCGGGTAGGTGGCGTCGGCCTCGCCGAACACGGTGAACTTGTCCGCCACGACCTCCCATTTCTGGCCGCCGCCCTTGGACTCGACGAGCTTGCCGTGCACCTCGACGGATGCGCCGGTGTTGGCCCGGGCGACGGCGGCGTAGTCGGGCAGCGTGGCGTCGACGATGATTTGGAGGCCCTTGAGGCAGGAGCCGTCGTTGAGTTCGACGAAGGAGAAGGCCTTGGCGTCGCGGCGGGTGCGGACCCAGCCTTGGAGGTGGATGGCGTCGGCCGGTGCGGTGGCGTTGAGGGCGTCTTTGACAAGGGTGCGGGTCATGGGGATGGGCGCGCAGCCAAGCGGGCAACGACGCACGAGGCAAATCAGGAAAATGGCACGGTCCGGTTGCGGGGGATTCCCGTTGCGCCGGGGCCGCCTGCCCGCAACCTTCTGCCCGGCCGGTCCCCCGAAATCCTCTTTTCGCATGAACTGCTATGTGACTGCGGAATCCACCCCGGGCGAAACCCGGGCGGCGCTGACCCCGGCCAGCGCCGCCGAGTTGATCAAGCTCGGGCTGACCATCCAAGCCCGGACGGGCCTCGGCCGCGGCGCCCACTTCGCCGACGCCGCCTACCGTGACGCGGGGGTCACCCTGACCGACGACCAGGCCGGCGCGCTCGCGGCGGCCGACCTCGTGCTGCGGGTGCGCAAGCCGGCGCTCGACGAGATCGCCCGGCTCAAGCGCGGCGCGCTGCACGTGAGTTTCTTCGATCCCTTCAACGCACCGGAGTGGACCGCCGCGTTCGCCGCCGCCGGCGTCAGCGCGGTCAGCCTGGAGATGATCCCGCGCACCACGCTGGCGCAAAAGATGGACGCGCTCAGTTCCCAGACCAGCCTGGCCGGCTACGCGGCGGTGATCGAGGCGGCCTCGCGTTCGCGCCTGGCGCTGCCGATGATGATGACGCCCGCCGGCACTATTTTGCCGGCGCGGGTCTTTGTGATCGGGGCCGGCATGGCGGGCCTGCAGGCCATCGCCACCGCCAAGCGCCTCGGCGCGCGCGTCGAGGCCTTTGACACCCGGCCGGCGGCCGAGGAGCAGGTGCGTTCGCTCGGGGCCAAGTTCATCAAGATTGATCTGGGCGCGACCGGGCAGACCGCCGCCGGCTACGCCACCGCCCTGACGCCCGAGCAAATCGCCCGGCAACAGGCGGCGATGGCGAAAATCTGTGCCCAGGCGGACATCGTCATCACCACGGCCCGGGTCTTCGGCCGGCGGGCGCCGGTGCTCGTCACCCACGCGATGATCGCGGGGATGAAGCCCGGCAGCGTCGTCGTGGACCTGGCGGTGGAGTTCGGCGGCAATGTCGCGGGGGTGGTGCCCGACCAGGACTTCGTCACGCCGGGCGGGGTCACGATCATCGGCCACACTTGCCTGGAGGGCACCGTCGCCCATCACGCCACGCAGGTGCTGGCGGCCAACTTCGCCGCGTTCGTCACGCATTTCTGGGACGGGAAAGCGAAGGCGTTCCGCCTCGACCGCACCGGCGAGATTCTGAAGGGTTGCCTCATCACGCACGGCGGCGCGATCGTCCACCCGCAGTTTGCCCCCAAGGCCTGAGCCCATTCCCGCCATGGAAATCATCCTGCTCTTCTTCATCTTCACGCTCGCCGGCTTCCTCGGCTTCGAGCTTATCGCCAAGGTGCCCTCGCAGCTGCACACGCCGCTGATGTCGGGCGCCAACGCCATCTCCGGCATCACCATCGTCGGCGCGCTCATCGCCGCCGGGGCGGACGACGGCTCGTGGATCACCACCGTGCTCGGCACCGCCGCCGTCACCCTCGCCATGATCAACGTCATCGGCGGCTACCTCGTGACCGACCGCATGCTCGCCATGTTCAAAAAGAAAACCCCGGCGGCGGCGAAGCCGGAGGAGCGCGCGCCATGAACCGCGAGATCCTCATCAACACGGCCTACATCGTCGCCTCGATCCTGTTCATCATCGGGCTGAAGATGCTCGGACGCCAGGCGACGGCGCGGCCGGGCAACCTCCTCTCCGGCGTCGGCATGCTCATCGCCATCGTGGTCACGCTGCTCGACCGCAACGTGGTCAACTTCACCTGGATCACCGCCGGCCTCGTCGCCGGCACGCTCATCGGCCTGGCCTGCGCCTACCTGGTGAAGATGACGGCCATGCCCGAGATGGTGGCGCTGCTCAACGGCTTCGGCGGGCTCGCCTCGCTCATCGTCGGGGCGGCGGAATTCTTCCGCATCCGCGGGGGCACGGTGGTTCCGCCGGACCCGGCGTTCACCGCCACGGGCATCTACTTCACGGTGCTGATCGGCGGCGTCACCTTCACCGGCTCGGTCTACGCCTTCTGCAAGCTCGCCGAGTGGCTCAGCGGCCGGCCCGTGCTCTTCCGCGGCCAGCACCTCGTGAACGGCCTGATGCTCGCCGCGACGCTCGCGGCCGGCGGGGTCTTCGTCCTGACCGGCGACGCGCGGTTCGGGTTGGCAGCCTTCGGGGTGTTCACGGTGCTGTCCCTCGTGCTCGGCTGGACGCTGGTCATGCCGATCGGCGGCGGCGACATGCCCGTGGTCATCGCGATGCTCAACAGCCTGTCCGGCCTCGCGGCCTGCGCGGCGGGCTTCGTCATCCGTAACAACTTGCTCATCGTCGCCGGCTGCCTGGTCGGCACCAGTGGCGTCATCCTCTCCGCCATCATGTGCCAGGCGATGAACCGCTCGCTGGCCAACGTGCTCTTCTCCGGCTTCGGCGCGGGGCCCGCCGCCGGGGCCGCCGCCGGCGCCGGCGCCGCCCTGACGGGCGAGTTGAAGCCGATCTCCCCCGAGGACACCTTCGCCGTGCTCGAGGCGGCGCGGCTGGTGGTGTTCATCCCCGGCTACGGCATGGCGGTGTCGCAGGCGCAGCACGTCGTGCGCGAGTTGGCCGAGGTGCTGGAGCGCAACGGTGCCGAGGTGCGCTTCGCCATCCATCCGGTGGCCGGCCGCATGCCGGGCCACATGAACGTGCTCCTCGCCGAGGCCAGCGTGTCCTATGAGCACCTCGTGGAGATGGACGCCATCAATCCGCTCATGCCCACGATGGATGTCGCCATTGTCATCGGGGCGAACGACGTGGTGAACCCCGCCGCCGCATGCGACCCGGCGTCGCCGATCTACGGCATGCCGATCATCCGGGCGCACGAGGCGCGCACGGTGATCTGCCTCAAGCGCGGCAAGGGGGCCGGCTTCTCCGGGTTGGAGAACCAGCTCTTTCTCCTGCCCAACACGCGCATGCTCTACGGTGACGCCAAGGGCTCGCTGCAGGGGGTCGTCGCCGAGTTCAAGAGCCTGGCGCAGGCGTGACCCTCCTTGCCCGGGCCGGCCGGATCAGCGCGCCGCGAGCCGGGCGACCAGCCGGCGGCCCAGCGCGATGCCGGGCAGCTCGATGACGCGCCAGGTCACCCACGAGATCGCCCCGGCCACCGCCAGCAGCAGCAGGTAGGCGAGCGGCGTGGCCAGCGGCCCGGCCACCGGCAGGCCGTCGTGCCACCGGTGGTAGAAATACTGCATCACCGCAAAGTGCACGAAGTAGAGGCTGTAGCTGATCTTCCCGAAGAAGACGGCGACCGGGTTGATGAGGACCCGCGTCGGCCAGTGGTGCAGCGCGAGCCCGAACAGCCCGAACGCCGCGCCATACGCCGCCACGGCGGGAAACGCCGGCGGCAGCAGCGTGGGCATCTGCCAGAACAGGACGAGGCCGGCCGCGACGGCACCGGTCAGGCAGGCGAGACCGAGCCGGCGGTCGGGTTGGCCGCGCCGCTCGCGCTGCAAATGGTAGAGCAGGATGCCGCAGGCGAACACCGGCAGCTGGCCGAAGATCCAGAAGAATTTGAAGTTTTCCGCCAGGTAGGCGTAGCCGGGCCGGTAGTCCGGCGTCAGCCGGGGCGCGAGCCATGCGTTCAGCAGCGGGCCGAGCACGAGCGTGAAGGCGAGGAAACCCAGCGCGCGCGTCCGGGTGGTCACGAGCCGGAAGAGCAGCGGCAGCAGCAGGTAGAAGGAGGACTCGGCCGCGATCGACCAGCCGCCTGGCACGACGGAGTTGATGGTCTCGGGGTGCCAGCCGTGGAGAAAGAGCGCGGTCAGCACGACATGCGCCGAGCCCAGCCCGTGCGGCGCCCACAGGCGCGGCGCGTAACCGGCCAGCAGCACGAAGAACACAATCCCGACGTAAAACATCGGGGCGATGCGGAAGAGGCGGCGGAGGAAGAAATTCACGACCGGCCGCCGTTCCGCGGGGCGGCGCGCCTCGTTGGACAGGAACAGGGCGAACGCGCTGGCGACATAGAACAGCTGCACGCCGAGTGCGCCGTTGAGGCAAAGCTGCACCGCCCAGTCCGCCGCGGGCTTTGTCCATTGTCCGGCATGCGTCAGCACCACCCCGAGGATGGCGTAGCCCCGCATCGCGTCGAGCGCGTCAAGGCGCGGGGCGGCGGGGGAGGGCGCGGTCGGCATGCGGCCCGAGCATGGCCGGGGCCGGCGCCGGGCCAATCAGAATTGAACGGCGCCCCGGCCCCGGTTTTGCAGCCTCCGCTGCCCGGAAAAAATCGCGTGGCTGCGTCCGTCTCCCGCCGGATCGCGGTTGGTCGGAAGAACAGTCCTCCAACGAGCGTCCGACAGGCCCGCATTCAAAGCGGGAAACCGGATCAGGCCGGCGGTGCCGGGGGCGCCGGGGTGAATTCCTCAAACTTCGTCATCAGTTCGAACATCGAGGCGGGGATGATGAGGTCGCCGGTCAGGTCCTTGGCGCTTTCCCGCAGGTTGCCCTTCTTGTCGACGGTGACGGTGATGTCCTGCACCCGCAGCGTGCAGAAGACGGGGCATTGCGGCGAGCGCTTGAGCCAGAGCCGGGTGAACACCGCCGCGTCCGCCGCCTTCGGCTTGGCGGCCACCACCGGCATGATGTCGCCGGCTTTGAGGGCGGCGAGCTGCACCGGGTCGGTGATGCTCTCGAGCGTGTTGATCTTCTTCTCTTCATCGAGCCAGCACCGGGACTTCTCGCAATACGGGGTGCCCACCACGAAGCCGTAGGGCAGCATGGTGGCGAAGCCCACGATGAGGCCCGCCTCGGCGACCCAGACGAGAGCCAGCGGGATGCCGGTGACATTGCCGCCGTGCTTCATGCCCCAGGAACCCTCCGCGTAGAGCACCTGCATGCCGCGCAGGATCTCATCGGGCGCGAACACCCACGGGCCGTCCTCGAGCAGCGCATGGAGATGACCGCTCCATTCGCCGTAGAGCGCGAGGAGGCCAGCGCCGGCCCCCACCAGCGCGGCGAACGCGGCGTTGCGCACGTGGCCGGCCTTGAGCAGGCGCATCGTCATCCAGCCGAACACACCGCCGTAGGCGCAGGTCGCCAGCATGTTGAGGTAGATGAACGGCACCCAGCGGATGAGGTAGGCGTAGGCCAGGCCGAGGGGCACAGCGAGCACAACCGCGGCGCCGAGCGCGAGCACCGGGCCCGACGGATTGAATTTTCCCGAATGCCGGTAGGTTTCCAGGGTGTCCGCGCTCATGGGTAGTCCTCGTTGAAGGTTGGGGCCGCTCCCGGGAGAACTACCGGGGCGGGCGGCCACCGGCAAGGTCGAAGCACCCCGGACTTGTCTTGGCGCGGCCCACCCCTAACCCTCCCGCGCCAGTCCTGCGGCCCACCCCAACCCCGCATCCCTCATGAACCAGATCCTCTCCGACGCCGCCGCGCGTGCCACCCGCTATCTCGCAGACATCCAGACCCGCACCGTGGCCCCGTCCCCCGCGGCCATCGCCGCGCTGCGGGCGTTCGACGAGGCGCTGCCGGCCGGACCCACCGATCCGGCGGACACGCTGCGGCTGCTCGACGAGACCGGCTCGCCCGCGACAATGGGCATGGCCGGTCCGCGGTTCTTCGGCTTTGTCATCGGCGGCTCGCTGCCCGTCACGCTGGGCGCCAACTGGCTCGCGGGGGCCTGGGACCAGAACGCCGCGCTTTACCGGGCGACCCCGGGAGTGGCGCACCTGGAACAGGTCACGCTGCGCTGGCTGCTCGATGTGCTCAAGCTGCCCGCCGGCTGCAGCGGGGCGTTCGTGACCGGGGCGACGGTCGCCAATCTCTGCGCGCTGGCCGCGGCGCGCCATGCCGTGCTCAGGCGCGCCGGCTGGAACGTCGAGGCGCAAGGCCTCTTTGGCGCGCCGTCAGTGACCGTCATCGTCGGCGAGGAGGTGCACCCGTCGGTCACCAAGTCACTCGGCATTCTCGGACTGGGCCGCAGCCGCGTGACCAAGGTGCCGGTGGACGGGCAAGGCCGCATGCGGGTGGACCGGCTGCCGGCGATCAGCGGGCCAACGATCGTGTGCGTGCAGGCGGGCAACGTGAACACCGGAGCCTTCGATCCCATCGCGGAAATCTGCGCCAAGGCCCACGCGGCCGGCGCGTGGGTGCACGTGGACGGAGCCTTCGGCGCGTGGGCCGCCGCAGCGCCGTCGCGCGCACACCTGGCGGCGGGCATGGCGGAGGCCGACTCGTGGGCGACCGACGCGCACAAGTGGCTGAACGTGCCCTACGACAGCGGGCTGGCCTTTGTCCACGACGCGCACGCCCTGCAGGCGGCCATGGCGATCACCGCCGAATACCTGCCCACGCAGACCGAGCAGCGCAATCCGGGCGACTTCACCCCCGAGTTGTCCCGCCGCGCGCGCGGCGTCGAGGTGTGGGCGGCGCTGCGCTCACTCGGCCGCGCCGGCCTCGCCGAGATGATCGAGCGGAACTGCGCGCAGGCGCGGCGCTTCGCGGACAAACTCCGCGTCGGCGGCTGCGAGGTTCTCAACGACGTCGTGCTCAACCAGGTGCTCGTGGCTTTTGGCGACGCCGAACGGACGAAGCACGTGATTGAGGCGGTGCAGAAGGACGGCACGTGCTGGGCCGGCATCACTGTCTGGCAGGGCCGGACCGCCATGCGCATCAGTGTCTCGTCGTGGGCCACGACGGACGCCGACGTGGACCGCAGCGTGGCCGCGATCCTCAAGGTGGCGGCCGTTGGAGAGCCGAGGGAACACTGACGCCGTCCGCTACGGGATGCTCAAACCAGCTGGACGGCTCCGGCGGCGAGATACTCCTGCTGCCATTTTTCCGCCTGCTGCTTCAACTTCGGCCAGTTCTTCCAAAGATCCTTGTCGCAGGCGGCCAGCTGCCGGCACTGGATGCAGGACACGAGGCCGCGCTCGCCGCTGCACGTCCGGACGGTGCACCTGGCTTCGGAGAGATTGAGGGGGTTGTCGCCGGCCGGCTTGCAGCCGTGGCAAAAGACCACGGCGGGATCGAACTCGACGCCGTATTTCTCCTTCCAGCCCCATTCCTTGTAGACCTTCTTTTTGGCGGCGGGGTCGTTGGCGACCGTGGCCTTGAACAGCGGGCACCGATCGTTGCAGAGGAGGCCGCAATGGGCGCGCGACTTCAGGTCCGGCAGTTTGCCGGCGCCCGGTTTCGTCTCAGTGGCGGCGCGGGCGAGGCCGCAGCCGCAGCAGCAGGCCACGCCGAGCTGGCCGCACAGTTTCAGGAAAGCACGCCGGGGGAGGGGAGCTTGCATGCCGGGCACAACACCGCCGGCGCGCCCGGCCCTTCAAAATATCACTGCGCTGGCAATTGTTTGGATTTGGGCAAGGCGGTGTGGAAGCCCATTTCCTTTTCCGGGACTCCGGGCGCGGGCGGCGGATCGAGGAGTTGCATGATGCGGCTCATGAACTCGCTGATGGCGGTCTCGTGCGAATCGAGCCGCGAGGTCAGGTCCTTTTCCAGGGACGCGAGTTTCTTCGCGAGTTCGCGGGTGTCGGTGAGCAGGCTGCGCATCCTGATGAAGGCGCGGATGACGAAGACGCTCATCTGAACCGCCTGCGGGCTGTTGAGGATGTTGGCCGCCATGATGGCGCCGTGCTCGGTGAAGGCGAAGGGCGCAAACTTCACGTTACCACCGCGTTTCAAGGTCACAAATTGTGACCTTGAACGCCTAAGTGTCTCAGCTTCAACGAGCGTAAGCTCAAACATGAAGTCCGGAGGAAATTTCATCCGGTTGCGGCGGACGGCCTGATTGAAGGCCTTGGTCGGAACGCCGTAGAGTTTGGCGAGGTCGGCGTCGAGGATCACGCGCTCGCCGCGGACGGTGTGGATGACGCCTTCGATGGCAGCCGGCGGAGCGGGAGATTTCTTGGGTCGCGACATAAGTGGCGGCCCGTGACGCGAACGATGCAGAAATCAGCCGGAGCGTCGAGCCGGTGATGGTTGCGACATCACGATCCGCAGCCTGCTCCTTTCCGGATTCTCAGTATTACTTGCCCCAATCATCAATCCAGGGGAAGCCGCAGTGGTGACATACATTGTCGGAGTGAAATACGGACCGAATGCGGCGATTATCGCCGACAGCCGCGTCACATTCAATTCTCCAGGACGCATTGCTGAAAACACGTGGTTGAAAAGTGGGCTCTTTTTCCTGGGTGCTCTTTTGCCTATTGTGGCTGCGTTGAAACCGCTCGGGATTTCGTTGTTCGCTGCAAGGAGCACCTAACAGGTTCTTATTCCTCTCTGCACGATCTCTGGGGTAGATTTGTGGCGTATGCGGAGAGTTATGATTTTCCTAGTAACCCTGACTTCTCTTTCGAAATACTGCTTTCAAGTCGGGTGTTTGGGGTGCCTCGTTTCTACGTTCTTGATTCTCAGACGAGGCTGCTCCGGTTCGAAACTGGCGATATTGTTACGTTGGGCCAAGGAAGCCTGTTGTTAGACGGCTTTGTGGCCGTTCCGACCCAATCGCAGAGGTTCTGGCGGGAGATCGGGGCACCCCAGCGGGCCAGCATCTTCTCCTGGCGATAGAACGGCAGGTGATCGGCATATTTGAAAATGACCTTGATCCCGGTATCCCGCGACACTCAAGTCCACCGAACTTGTCGGGGCATAAAGCCCCTCCCACGGGCACACCAAATCCTTTGACGGCCGGC
>Ga0315295_10000350_pt1 | contig 39130 bp, 47 predicted proteins | sample YL17G14_0_MG_FD_204453 | JGI IMG/M metagenome (GOLD analysis project Ga0315295, IMG submission 204453) | Sediment microbial communities from Yellowstone Lake, YNP, Wyoming, USA - YL17G14_0 | ecosystem: Environmental > Aquatic > Freshwater > Lake > Sediment | place: USA: Wyoming | collected...
GGGCAACTACAATGACGCAATGTCGCTAGCCAAACGAATTGGGCAACTACAATGACGCAATGTCGATAGCCAAACGAATTGGGCAACTACAATGACGCAATGTCGCTAGCCAAACGAATTGGGCAACTACAATGACGCAATGTCGCTAGCCAAACGAATTGGGCAACTACATCTTCCCGAATCTCTACCTTCGAGGTTACGCATCAAAATATTATTATTTCCTTGACAAATGATACCATTATGGTATCATTTAGTTGTGATAAAATGAATTAAAAAAGGGGGAGACATGGATATAACCATTAAATACATGCTGAGGCCAGTTGCTCACTGCAAAGAGGGCTGTTCTATCTTGTCCCGGGCAAGACGTTAAACTGCCCAACATCGATTTGTCATCCTGAGGCACGACCTTTGGTCGGGCCGAAGGATCTACGTAAGATCCTTCGCTTCACTCAGGATCAATTCGGCCTACAACTTACCCTCATTTCATTTGGTAAGTTGTGGCCTCATTGAGATTCTTCGCCCCTATCCCTCGCATTCGCTTGGGACTCCCTTCGGTCGCGGGGCTCAGAATGACATAGCGGAGCATGGAGGATACGAATGAAGCTCATTACGAGGGATACGGATTATGCTATTAGAGCGCTTTGCTTTATAGTAAAGCAAAAGAAAGATATTATTACCGTAGATGATTTGGTGAATAAGATTATGGTGCCTAAACCATTTATTAGAAAAATACTTCAGAAATTAAATAAAAGCGGCCTATTAAAATCGTATAAAGGTAAGGGCGGCGGATTTCGGCAGGCGTTTAATCCGTCGCGCATTAATATTGCGGATTTAATAAGGATATTTCAGGGGCAATTAAAACTTAATGAGCACTTATTTAAAAAAGGCGCGTGTCCGCACGTTAAAGACTGTAATTTGCGGAAAAAGCTTGATAGCATAGAGAAAACTGTATTCTATGAACTAAAATCCATAACAATAGAATCGCTAATAAAATAGAACTTTGCAAAATTGTATATGTTATGATTACACAGATTAAAGATCAGATTACACAGATTAAAGATCAGATTACACAGATTAAAGATTGACAACTACATCTATGTAATCTTTCAATAATCTATGTAATCAACAGCTCTGAACGATTTTAGTGAAGGGCTGTAAATAAAAAGGAGTTTAAATATGGCGAAACGCAATATAATAAAAATTAATGAAGATAAATGCACAGGATGCGGCCTATGCATACCCAATTGCCCTGAAGGCGCTTTAAAAATTATTGATGGCAAGGCAAGGCTAATAAGCGATTTATTCTGTGACGGACTCGGCGCCTGCATTGGCCATTGCCCTGAAGGTGCAATATCAATAGAAGAAAGAGACGCGGAAAGGTATGACGAAAAAAAAGTTATGGAAAATATCGTGAAACAGGGAAAAAATGTCATAAAAGCCCATTTAGAACATCTTAAAGAACACGGAGAGCATGCATACTTCAAACAAGCGCTCGATGTTCTTAAGGAAAAAAATATAAAAATTCCTTTTGATGTTAAATCAGGCCATGAAGAGCCGTTACCGTGCGGATGTCCCGGAAGCAGCGTAAAGGAATTTAAAAAGCAGGCGCCTTCTATAAAAACTGCCGGCCCGTCCGCGAGCCGGGAATCGCAGCTCGGGCACTGGCCTGTTCAGATTATGCTTGTGCCGCCGCATGCGCCGTTTTTGAATAACGCCGATTTGCTGATCGCGGCAGATTGCGTTCCTTTTGCATACGCCGACTTCCACCAGAACCTTCTTAAGGGAAAAACACTGCTGGTAGGGTGCCCAAAATTGGACGACGCGGAATTTTACAAGGAAAAAATAACCCAGATTGTGAAAAATAATAATATTAAAAGTATTACATATGCGCATATGGAAGTCCCGTGCTGTTTCGGAATGGTTCCGATTATAAAATCAGCTATAACCGAATCAAACAAAAACATACCTTTCAATAAAGTAACGATAAGCATAAAGGGAGAGAAGAAATAATGCTGCGTAAATGCCCAGGTTCGCAGAATTTCAGTCAACCTAAACCCGAATATATAAAATGCATGAATTGCGGTTCGGAGATTGAAATATGGACGGATGAGGTTAAGGTAAACTGTTCATATTGCAGCAGTGTAAATACGAGGGATTCAGATGAGTGCTGCCTTGATTGGTGCAAATTCGCTAAAGACTGCGTTGGCATAGAGTTATACAATAAATGGCTACAAAATAAGAAAAAGAAATGAATATTCTATTAACAATGATATAATATTATCATTTCAAATCGGAGGTTTTGTATTATTTGAAGAGTTGCGTTACATTATTTTTATATATATACAGATTAGCGCAGCGTATAACCCATTGTTTCGCTATGTGCCATGTGCTTTTCCGCCTGAGGCGAGATCTCGCCGCGATGCGGCGGAGCGCTTTGTGCTTTTAGCTCATAGCGCATAGCGCATCTGTGATCATCTGTGCAAATATATATATGGTGTAACGGAACATTGAAAATATTACACAAACGGGAGGTTTTTAATGTTAAGCAAAAAAATGATAGAGAGATTGACTTATCAGCTCAATAGAGAGATCTGGTCGGGTTATTTCTATTTAGGCATGTCTTATTACGCCGAATCCATAGGTTTGAAAGGATTCGCAAATTGGTTCAGATATCAATGGAAGGAAGAATTATTCCATGCGGAGAAATTCGCTCAGTATTTAAATCAAAAAAGGGTGCGTGTAGTGCTGGATACCATCGAGAGGCCCCCTCAGGATTTTACCAACGCAAAGGAGCTTTTTGATAAAACACTCGAGCATGAAAAAAAGGTTACAAGGCTTATTAATGATCTGGTTAACCTTGCAAAAAATGAAAACGACAAGGATACTGAAAATTTTCTGCAATGGTTTGTAAAAGAACAGGTTGAAGAGGAGGCTGCGCCGTCAAAAATCATAAAAGAGATTCTTGAAAAGGGAAATAACGAAAAAGGATTAGCTGAAACGGATGTTGTCTTAGCAAAAAGAAAGTAAAAGTATGGTCCCTCGCCGCCTCCGTAAACAAAAGCGGCTCGGGACGATTTTGCCACACGTTGGCAAAAGCAAAATCGGAGAAATAACGTGAGAGACAGAGTTGAAGCTGCATTAAACAAAATTAGGCCGTCATTGCAGGCGGATGGCGGAAATGTTGTGCTTGTGGACGTAACCAAAGACGGCATCGTTAAAGTAAAATTAACAGGCGCCTGCAGCGGATGCCCGATGAGCCAGATGACTTTAAAGATGGGCATTGAGAAGGCGATAAAGAAAGAAGTGCCGGAGATTAAGGAAGTTGTGGCAGTGTAAGCAATAAAAAAGTCCCTCGCAGCTAAACGCTATCACAGGCTGCTCGGGACGATTTTGCCGAACGTTGGCAAAAGCAAAATCGGAGGTTGTTATGCCAGAAGCGAAATATTCATGCGAGCAGGATATTTTATGCGGAGTCAAGATGCCTAAGGATATAAAAAATCTAACGGACCTAGAAAAGAAGCACTTGCCTGTAATTGACGCACCCGCCGTTATGGGCAAGGACGATGTATTCGAGGTAACTATAAAAACAGGCGGCATAGATGGTATTGAACACCCAAACGAGCCGGCCCATTTCATAGAATGGATAGAGCTCTATAGCGGGGATACCTTTCTGGGAAGAGCTAGTTTCAGCGGCGGCGCAAGTTACGGCGCGGCTAAATTCAGGGTAAAATTGTCGCATGCGCACGGCCCCCTGAAGGCATGGTCAAAGTGCAACCTACACGGCCTGTGGCAAAACACAAGAACTGTCACAGTTAAATAAACATATGGCTGAATTCGAAACCGAGGTTATAGATGTAATTACGAGGACCCCCAATGTAAAAAGTTTCCGTTTTAAAGTAAAGGGAAAGGCAGAATTTAAGGCGGGACAATATTTCTTTGTCACAATAAAAATAAATAACATAGAAAAAACAAAACACTTTTCCTTTTCAAATTCGCCGACAGAAAATAAATATATAGAATTTACAAAAAGAATAACAAGCTCAGAATTCTCAAGCGCTTTAAATGGCTTAAAAAAATGCGATTGGGCTAAAATCAGGATGCCCTACGGTTCTTTCACGCTTGACAATAAATATAAAAAAATTGCATTCCTCTCCGGCGGTATAGGAATCACTCCTATACGAAGCATCTGTAAATATGCGCTTGATAAAGAATTAGATACCGATATATCACTGCTTTACGGAAACAATAAAGAAGATGATATAATATTTAAAGTCGACCTTGACGAAATGTCGGCAAAGAATAAAAAGATACGCGTAGTCTATACCCTTACCTCTCCCGGAACGGATAATAAAAATTGGAAGGGCAGAATAGGCTATATCGATGAAAAAATGATTCCTAAGGAAATACCCGACTATAAAGAAAGGGTCTTTTATATATGCGGGCCGCCGCAAATGGTAGAGGGCCTTACAAATATTTTGAAGGATAAGTTATACGTTAAAGAAAGCAATATAAAGAAGGAAAATTTTGCAGGCTACCGATGAATAAAGCACGGTCAAAAGTCGCTATTATAGGCTGCGGAAATGTCGGAAGCACTTTTGCATTTTCTCTGATGATTAGCGGGATTGCCAGAGAAATAGCGCTCATAGATAGAAATTTAAGCCGCGCTCAGGGCGAGTGTATGGACTTAAACCATGCGGCAAGTTTTGTTTCACCCATCAAAATATATGCGGCCGAATACGATGGTTGTAAAGATGCGGATGTTGTTGTAATTACGGCCGGAGCGAAACAAAAACCCGGTCAAACAAGAATAGATTTGGTTAATGCAAATACAGATATATTTAAGGATATCGTGCCAAAAATCATGAAGTACGCAGGAAATGCAATTCTGTTAATTGTTACAAATCCGATGGATATACTCACTTACGTAACGTTAAAAATAAGCGGTTTCCCGGTAAATAAAATATTAGGCTCCGGCACGGTCTTAGACAGTTCGAGATTCAGATATTCTATAAGCGAAAGGTGCAATGTGGATCCGAGAAACGTCCACGCTTATATAATAGGGGAACACGGGGATACGGAGCTCCCTGTATGGAGCCACGCAAATATAGGCGGCATGGTGCTGTCTGACTACTGCCCGATATGCGGCGGTAAATGCGACTACAAAAATGAGTTGGGCAGTATATTCGAAGAGGTTAAAAACGCAGCATATAAAATCATTGAATCCAAAGGCGCGACTTACTATGCAATAGCGCTGGCGCTGGTCAAAATTGCAGAAGCTGTATTAAGAGATGAAAACTCGGTGTTGCCTGTTTCAACGTTGATTAACGATTATTGCGGCATAAACGATGTATGCTTAAGCATACCTTGCATCGTCAATAGAAACGGTGTAGAAAAAATTCTGAAATTAAAGTTATCGCCCGAAGAGCAGAAAAAACTTAAATTTTCCGCCGATTCCTTAAGGAATATATTAAAGACTTTAAAAATATAAATGAAGTGCAATGTTTTCAATGTTCTTTTACAGTATATATTCAGATAATGCAAAATATTAATGAAGAATATTGACTTAATAATTTTTGACTTGGACGGGACATTAGTCGATTCAAGGAAAGACATCGTTAACGCCGTCAATTTTACGCTTAAAAACATGCATCTTAAAGAAAAGGGCTTTGAAGAGCTTATCTCTTATATAGGCTGGGGAGTGGAGGATTTAATAAAAAAAGCTCTTGGAAACGAAAAAATAGATTTTTTTGAACGGGCAATGTCTTTATTTGAGGAGCATTATAGAAAACACGCGGTTGAAAAAACAACATTATATCCAAATGTCCTCAAGGTATTGGAACGCTTCAAAAATAAAAGAAAAGTTATAGTAACCAACAGAAAATACGAATTTGCGATAATAACGCTTAAGAAACTAGGTATATATTATTACTTCGAAGATATAGTCGGCGGCGATAATTTAGGCTGCATGAAACCAAGCTCTTGCCCGCTTGACAGCACAGTGGAGAAATTTAACACAGAAAAAGCAAAGACTATAATAGTAGGCGATATGTATATAGATATTTTAGCTGGAAAGCGAGCAGGCATATTGACCTGCGCCGTAACATACGGAATAGGCAGCATAGAAGACATAGTAAAAGCCAAACCAGATTTTATTATTGATGACATCATAAAACTAAAAGAAATCATAAAATGAAGCTCTCCGGGCTTTTGCCCGGAGTTTCCATTGGACTCTTGGCGAAATCTCTCCGAAGTCCCGCCACCGTAGGCCCTCGGCTCGCCGAGAGGCGAGTGGCGGACGAAGGAGGATAACTATACATGGGAAGCGAAACCTGCATAACTTGCGCCGAATATAAAAGATGTAAGGACAGCCGTGCCTCATGGATATTTTTCATAATTGGGTTAATATCTACTATTGCCATACGCGTTGTCACGGTTTTAATCAACATCAACCCTCTTTGGGGAAAGGTTGCTTGGTATATTGGTGTTGGGGGTTTTTTCATTTTTTTTATTTACAAATTCAGGATAAGCCAGGCGAGCGCGCGGCTTGTTGAAAAACAAAACCTTATGCATAAGATAAATAAAAAAGAAATTCTTAAAAGCGATGATTACGATTTGATTGGCTCGATTCTTTGCGGCCTGACATCAAAAAAGGAAAGGATTAATTATTTTTTTATATTCGGGTTATCAGCTGTCGCATTGATATTGGCTATATATTTTGATGTCGTAAGATGAAGTCCCTCGTAGCCCAATGTATCCAACGGCGGCTTCCCTCGTGCCAGGGAGTTATTCTGCAGGCACTCGGGATGAATTTTGAGAACAAAATTCACGGGACGATTTGCCTGGCTCAGGCAAAAGCAAATCGGGGGTGAAAAATGGCGGTTGAAAAAGTAGGCGAAAAATATAGATGTAATATCTGCGGAAACGAAGTAAAAGTAACTAAGGTAGGCGGCGGCGAATTGGTTTGCTGCGGCCAGCCGATGGAAATAAATGAGGACTAGACTTATGGAACGAAGTGACATAAGTCTATGTCCGAATTTATCCCGAGCAGCCAGCGATAGCGATTAGCTGCGAGGGATGCCGTAAGAACGTATAGGTATAAAAGTCCCTCGTGGCCTACGTAAACAGCAGCCGCTTCCCTCGTGCCAGGGAGTTATTCTGCAGGCACTCGGGATGAAATTGAATACAATTTCACGGGACGATCTTGCCACACGCTGGCAAGGGCAAAATCGGAGGTAAAAATGGTGAAAACAGCTACAAAATCTGTCAAAGGGACTAAAACAGAGAAAAATCTGCTTGCGTCATTTGCCGGCGAATCGCAAGCAAGAAATAGGTATACCTATTTCGCAAGCGCGGCAAAAAAAGCGGGTTATGAACAGATTGCCGCGATATTTCTCGAAACAGCCGACAACGAGAAAGAGCACGCTAAAAGATTCTTTAATCTTCTCGAAGGCGGCGAGACGGAAATAACCGCTTCATATCCGGCAGGCATAATTACGGATACGATAAAAAATCTTGAGGCCGCAGCGGCGGGAGAAAATCTTGAGTGGACCAAGCTTTACAAGGAAGCCAAAGAAATAGCGCGCAAAGAAGGCTTCGAAGAAATCGCAAAACAGTTCAAGGAAATAGCTGAAGTCGAAGAGCAGCACGAAAAGCGCTATAGAAAACTTATAAAAAATATCAAAGAAGGCGCGGTATTCAAGAAAAATACGGTCGTTAAGTGGAAATGCCGCAATTGCGGCTATGTTCAAGAAGGCAAGGAAGCGCCTCAGGAATGCCCGGCTTGCGCGCACCCTCAGGCCTATTATGAGCTTTTATGCGAGAACTATTAATTAGCACTTGACTCACGAAAAATTAAAAATAAAAAATCTCCGCCTATACTACGCAGAAATACAACTCATGGCGGATCCGCCGAAGCGTAACGCGCGAAGGCGGAAAATATCAAAAATACCTGCCTGCCGGCAGGCGGGCAAACCAAATATATAAAAATATTTTTTCATTTCTTATATGTGTTTTTGATTTTTGGCCTTTGATTTTTGGTTTTTAATTGTAACTTTTCATGATTCGACTTCGCTCATCATGAACCCTGAGCTTAGTCGAAGGGTTCATTTTTCATTTTTCCGCCAAATCTCATCATTTATCAATTTATGGCGGATCAGCCATTGGCGGAAAATTTTGGATTTATGCGATAGGCTACGAGGGATCGAATTTATTTATAAAAGAATGCGCCTGACTTAACCAGGAGGTTTTAATGCCCGATGTCTTTGCAGGAAGAGAAATCGTAGAAATCAGTGTGCAAATTGAAAAAAACGGCATGGATTACTACAATGCATTAATAAAAAAAACAAAAAATATGAAAGCAAAAGAAGTATTCAAATATCTCGCCGGTGAGGAAGAAAAACATATAATTATTTTTAAGAATATACTTGATGCGCTTGAAAAATATGAGCCGCAAGAAGTAGTTACGGATGAATATTTCGCATATATGAATGCATTGGCAAGCGAGCATGTATTTACTATAAAAAATAAAGGCCTTGACATGGCCGGCAAAACAAAATCAGATAAAGAAGCTATCCGGTTGGGTATAGGATTTGAGAAGGATTCCATCATTTTTTACGAAGGCATGAAAAATGTGGTCCCGGAAAGAGATAAAAAAACAGTTGATGCTGTAATTGAGCAGGAAAAAACGCATTTAAGAAAACTATCTGAAATAAAGTCAGGTTTATAAAAGGAGTGTATATGGATAAGAAAGTAATCGTATACAGCACGCATACATGCCCTTACTGCATAAGGGCAAAAAAGTTTCTGAAAGATAATAATATCGTATTCGAAGACATAGACGTTTCCGCGGATTCTGTCAAAGCCCAGGAGATGATTGACAAAACGGGCCAGATGGGCGTGCCTGTATTGGATATAGATGGTGAGATTATCGTAGGGTTTGATAAAGAGAAGATAAGTCAAGCGCTGGGACTATAAACCTATAAATTTAGGATTTGTAAAAATATGGCAAAAGATCCAATATGCGGAATGAATGTCCGTGAAGATAGCCCTTTTACCGCAAAAACCGACACGGGAACGTTTTATTTTTGCAGCAAGTTATGCCTAAGAAAATACCTTGAACAAAATAAAATGAAAGATGAAAGCGATTCTTCATGCCCCCCTTGCATAAAAACCCCTTTTTACCTTACTAAAACAATTATAGCGGCAACTATTCTTTTCATATTTATAATTACTTCATATGCTGTTCCTATTCTAATTCCATTCCGAGAAAATTTTATATTATATTTTAAAACGATATGGTGGGCTATATTACTGGGCCTTTTGATAGGTGGGGTAATCGACTATTGTGTGCCGGGAGAATATATTTCCCACATACTCGCAAAACCAAAAAAAAGAACTATTCTTTATTCCGTTATATTGGGTTTTTTAATGAGCACGTGCTCTCATGGTATACTGGCTTTATCTATTGAACTCCACAAAAAAGGAGCATCGAATCCTGCAGTAATTGCATTTCTCTTGGCCAGCCCATGGGCGAACATGACCGTGACGATAATGCTTATTGGTTTTTTCGGCTTAAAAGCCCTCTATATAATATTATGCGCGATTTTAATTGCTATTCTAACGGGCCTTATTTATCAGATGCTAGAAAGAAGGAATTTAATAGAAATCAATAAGAATATAAAAATGACTGATGAGGATTTTTCCGTAGTTAAAGACATTAAAAAAAGAATAAAAAATTATAAATTCTCTGTAAAAACGCTCAAGGCCGACATAAGCGGAATAATAGAAGGCGCGGTTTCTCTTTCCGATATGGTGCTCTGGTGGATTCTCATAGGCATGACAATCGCGAGCCTCGCGGGCGCGTACATACCTCCTCATATATTTGAAAAATATATGGGGCCTACTGTTTTAGGTCTTCTCGTAACTCTGTTGCTTGCTACCATAATAGAGGTATGCTCCGAAGGCTCGTCGCCGATGGCTTTCGAAATCTTTAGGCAAACAGGCGCGTTCGGCAATAGTTTCGTATTTCTCATGGCAGGCGTAGTGACGGATTATACAGAAATAGGCCTTTTGTGGCACAATGTCGGGCGTAAAACAGCGATTTGGCTGCCTGTCATCACAATTCCGCAAGTGTTATTTTTCGGCGCTTTGGCTAATATTTTATTTTAACTCGAGGCCTTATGTTCGATCTTGTAATTATCGGCGGCGGCATTGCAGGCATTACTGCAAGCATTTATGCTTCCAGAAAAAGAATGAACTTTGCCCTAATAACAAAAAAATTAGGCGGCCAGTTTCTTGAATCGGGCGAGATACCTGGCAAATAGTAAAACATATTAAAAAGATTACTGAGATTAAAAAGAAGATTCCAGAGATTAAATAAAGTAGCCGGTTGTAATGTAGGTTTGTTAATAAACTTTGGAAACAGAAGTTGTCAGGTAAGAAGCTCGATGCTTTAATCTCTGTAATCTATTTTAAAATCACTGTAATCACGTATAATTCTTAAAAATTATACTTGAAGATTATACGAGGGTGATCGTATGAAAAAGCTGCTGCATATTATTGCTACGCCGCGCCAGGAAGAATCCAGGACTTTGAAAATATCAAACGCATTTATTAAACATTTGAAAGAAAAAAATATGCCCTATACGATTGATGAATTAAATCTATACAACGCAAAACTTCCAGAACTTACAATTAAAAGAATAGACGGCAAATATCTTCTTTTGGGCGGCAAAGAATTAAAAGGCGAATATAAATCGGCCTGGCTTGAAATCGAAAATCTCATAAAAGGGTTTTCATCCAACGATGCCTATCTATTAAGCGCGCCTATGTGGAATTTCGGCATACCTTATATATTGAAACAGTATATCGACATTATAGTCCAGCCCGGATATCTCTTCCGATATACCGAAAAAGGACCGGAAGGACTGCTCAAAGATAAAAAAATGGCTATAATAACCAGCCGCGGCGGCGATTATAGCCAGAACAGCCCCTTCCGTATATATGACCACCAGGAGCCTTATTTGAAAACCGTATTCGGCTTTATCGGGATTCGGGATATCGTATTTATAAATGCTGAGCCCATGGATGCGCTCGGGCCGGAAATAGAGAAACAAAAAATAGACGAAGCTATTTTCCGCGCAAAAAAAATAGCCGAAACATTTTAACTTATATTTATATCATATGAAAAAAGAGGCAATGCTTTATGATAGAAAAGAGGATTTGACGGTATTGTGCAGGCTTTGTTCGCACCATTGCGTCATTTCGGATTCAAAATACGGCTTTTGCGGAGTAAGAAAAAACGAAAAAGGTGTTTTATATACATGCGTTTACGGGGAAGTAATAGCATCACACGTAGACCCTATCGAAAAGAAACCCCTATATCATTTTCTACCCGGCTCAAGCTCATATTCAATAGCTGCAATAGGCTGCAACTTTCATTGCGGATTCTGCCAGAATTGGCAGATTTCACAGATTTCAGCACGAGACGGCGGCAATGGAGGGTATGAACTAAAACCGGAAGAAGTCGTAAGAGAAGCTATAAAGCATAAGTGCAAAAGCATATCCTATACCTATACCGAGCCTACAATCTTTTTTGAATACGCATATGATACGGCGAAAATCGCAAAACAAAAAGGCCTATACAATAATTTCGTCACTAACGGGTTTATGACTAAGGATGCGCTTAGTGAAATAAAACCGTATTTGGATGCGGCCAATGTTGATTTAAAAAGTTTTAGCGACGAATTTTATAAAACAAACTGCAAGTCAAGATTAAAACCCGTTCTTGAATCCATAGAATACATGCATAAGATAAATATATGGGTTGAAATTACGACCCTGGTTATACCCGGAGAAAATGATTCCTTGGAAGAATTTAAAGACATTGCTAATTTTATCGCAAGTATAGGAAAAGAGATTCCTTGGCACATCTCGAGATTCCATCCTGATTTTAAATTTACAAACTATTCGGCTACGCCAGTAAACACTTTAAAAAAGGCATTCGCCGCCGCAAAGAGCGCGGGTTTAAAATATGTATATCTCGGGAATGTGCTGGAAGGCTCCGATACCTTCTGTTATCATTGTGGTAAACTACTGATAAAAAGAGGTGGTCTTTATACCGAACAAATTGATATGAATAAAGGAGCCTGTCCTTCCTGCAATTCAAAGATAGAAGGTATTTGGGAATAGGAAGGGGAATAAAATGTCTCAAAATGTATTAACAGATTTAAGCAATATCGGCCAGAGTATTTGGTTAGACAATATAAGCCGATCTTTAATCAAAACTGGCGAATTAAAAAAATTAATAGAAATCGGCTTAAGGGGGATAACATCAAACCCCACTATCTTCAACAATTCAATCACCAGCGGAAAAGAATACGACGAAGACATTAACAGGCTGTGTCAATCCGGAAAATCCGCATTTGAAATCTATGACGAATTGACCGTAAAGGATATACAAGACGCCTGCGATTTATTTATGCCTGTTTATCAGTCAACAAATAAATTGGACGGCTATGTCAGTTTGGAAATAAATCCGAAATTGGCATACGAAGCACATAAAAGCATTGAAGAGGCGAAGAGGCTTCATAAAAAAATTAATCGGCCTAATCTCATGCTGAAGGTTCCTTCAACCCGGCAGGGTTTTACGGCCATAGAGGAGCTGATAGCGCTCGGCATGAATGTAAATGTAACGCTAATATTTTCTGTAGAACATTACATAAAATCTGCAGAATCAAATATAAGGGGTATAAAAAGATTATTGCAAAAAAACGGAAATCCAAGAGATGTCCACTCTGTAGCAAGCGTATTTGTAAGCAGGGTAGATACCTTTTGCGACAAAATGATAGATGAGTTCATCTCAAAAAAAGCGATACCGCAAAAAGCAATATCCCTTAAGGGAAAGGCAGCCGTTTCTAACTGCAAATTGATTTATAATATTTATCTCGATACGTTTTACTCCGAAGAATTTAAACAATTAAAAACAAAAGGGGCCAATGTCCAAAGGGTGCTCTGGGCTTCAACAAGCACAAAAAATCCTGGTTACAGCGATATAAAATATGTCGAAGGATTGATTGCAGAAAATACTGTAAATACAATTCCGGATACCACGCTAGACGCTGTTATAGACCACTGCATGCCGAAAATCGCCTTAACAGAAAATATAGAAGCAGCGCAAAAAATTATAGAAGATCTAAAAAATATAAATTTGGATGTACATAAAATATGCGAGAAACTTCAGGAAGACGGGGTAAAGGCATTTGAAAATTCGTTCGATTTACTTTTAAAATCAATAAAAGATAAAACAAAAGAAATATGCAAAATAAAATGAAAGATTTGGTTCTAGAGTATAAAAAGAAAAAATATATAATTAAAGAAAGGCTGAAGGATTTCAGCCGTTTTAAAGAATCTTGTGATAAGGAATTATTTTCTGAATTGTGCTTCTGCCTTCTGACGCCTCAATCAAAAGCGACGGTTTGCGATAACGCGATAAAGGAATTAAAAAATACGGGGCATCTTTTCAAAGGAAATAAGCAAACTATTAAATCAAAACTTAGGGGCGTGCGTTTTCCGAACAATAAAACAGATTATTTGCTATGCGCGAGAAGGCTATTCAAAATAAAGAAAATATTCGATGTGAAAAATAAAATAAATTCCTACGACATCCCAAAAACAAGGGAATGGCTGGTTAAACACGTCAAGGGAATGGGCTATAAAGAAGCCAGCCATTTTTTAAGAAACATAGGCCTTGGCGAAGACGTAGCCATACTAGACACTCATATACTAAAGAACCTGAAAAAAATCGGGATAATAAAAAATATTCCGAAATCTATGACCAAAAAACAATATTTTGATATCGAGAATAGAATGAGGAGATTTTCTAAAAAAATAAATATACCCTTAAACGAGCTGGATCTTTTGTTCTGGTCTAAGGAAACCGGTTTTGTATTTAAATAATTGTGTGTACTTTTCATAGGATTACACAGATTTTGTGCATCGCAAGCAAAGCGTTTAGATTACACAGATAAAGACGATATCTGTGCTAATCTGTGAAAAACTATTGTTTAACATCCCTGCCTGCCGGCAGGCCTGCCTGCCGGCAGGCAGGCAGGCAATCTGTGATAATCTGTGCGTGAAAAAAGATGCAATGCAACTATTCAAATAACAAGAGTAATGTTAGTAATTAAATTGACAACTTACTCATTGCTGATATAATATTATCCATTAATCAATAAATTAACAGCCCTTCATGAAATTAATCTGAAGGGCTGTTAATTACTCTGCGTAATCTGTATTTTAATCTCTGTAATCAAGGGCGGAACGAATTTTGTGAAGCCCTATAAATCATAAAAAAGGATGTGATAATTAGTGACACGAGTCGAAGTCGGGAAGAATGAGCCTCTCGAGAGAGCTTTAAGGAGATTCAAGAGGAAGATTGAAAGAGAAGGCATACTCAAAACCTTAAGGGCCAGAAAACATTACGAAAAACCGAGCGAGATAAAAAGGAGAAGGCGAAAATTGCCTCGAAAATGAAGCTCTCCGGGCTAAAGCCCGGGTTATCCATTCACCTGTTGGCGAAATCTCTCCGAAGTCTCGCCACCGTAGGCCTTCGGCTTCCCTCGGCTTCCCTCGGCTTCGCCGAGAGGCGAGCGCCGAGAGGCGAGCGCCGAGAGGCGAGTGGCGGACGAAGGAGGATAAACCATCTTCTTGTCCTAGCCATATCTATATTCTTAATCTTCGGATATGTCCCAACCTTTGCCCAAGAAGAGCAATCTATAATCAAGGAATCGCTGGATAACGGTTTTATTGTTCTAATTAAACCCACCCAAGCGGAGAATATTCTATCAATAAATGTAATAATAAGAGCGGGCTTAAGCTCGGAGAACGAGTATGCCGGAACAGGAATAACGCACTTTATCGAACATATGATATTTAAGGGTACGAAAAAAAGAGGGCCCGGTCAAATCGAATCCGAAATAAAATCGTACGGCGGATATGTAAATGCCTCGACAGGCCTTGATACAACTTCCTTTTACTTGACAATATCAAGCTCATATTTTAAAGAGGCCTTGGAACTTTTGTCCGACGCGGTATTAAACCCTAGCTTTGATGAAGTGGAATTAGAAAAAGAACGCTCTGTAATATTAAATGAAATAAAATTGCGCAATGACGACCCGTCCACGTATATATCAAATCTTCTTTTTGAGAACGCATATCTGAGACAAGCCTACCGGTACCCTATAATCGGATACAAGGACTCTTTCAATAAGTTAAAAAGAGATGATCTCGCCGCATACCACAAAAAATTGTATGCGCCGAATAATATGGTACTCGCATTAATCGGCGATATAAATCCGAGCGACGCGCTCAACGCGGTAAAAGAAACCTTCGGCAAATACGAGCGAGAAATGATATATATCGACCAATGTCAAAATGAGCCCGATCATATAAGTGAGCGGATATCCTTAAATTATATGGACCTTAATTTGGGTTATTTTGCTATCGGTTATCATACGGTGGGTTTACTAAATAAAGATCTTTTTGCTCTCGATATCCTGGCCCATGTGCTCGGACAGGGCAATAATTCAAGATTAAATGAAACGTTAGTAAAAGAAAAAGAATTGCTTTATTCGATAAATTCATTTAACTATACGCCGTTTTATCCCGGCCTATTTATTATATCCGGTATAGGGAATCCGGAGAATCTAGAAGCCGCCGTAAAAGAAATAAAGAAAGAAATTACAAAAATAACGAGGCTCGGCATTACAAAGCTCGACCACAAAAAGGCCAAAGCTAATGTGTTATCCGGTTTTTTAAGCAACCTTGAGACAGTTCAGTCACAGGCAGCCGATCTTTCACAGAACGAGATGCTTACGGGCGATTATGATTTCTCAAGGAAATATGTGGAAGGAATAACAAAAGTTCAATTAAATAACATCCGAAATGTTTCAAAAAATTATTTAACCGATGAAAATTGCACAGTTATCTATCTTTTCCCAAAAACCGCTGAATTAAAGCATCCGATCGAAAGTCGCTACGACTCTGGGATCTCGACAAAATCTGAATTAAAAAACGGCTTGAAAGTCATATTAAAGGAGGAGCGGCGACTGCCGCTTATATCGATTGCCTTTTCCTGCTTAGGAGGCTTAAGGGCCGAAGAAAAACAATTTAGCGGCATCTCTAATTTAACAAGCCAGATGCTTCTTAAAGGAACACGAAAAAGAAAAGAAAGCAACATAAAAGGATCGATGGAAAATATAGGAGGGCAAATAGACGCGTTCAGCGGCATGAATAGTTTCGGCATTACGATGGAATTCATGAAAAAAGACGCCATCAAGGCATTAGATTTGCTGGAAGACGTCATAAAGCATCCTGATTTTCCGGATAATGAATTATTGAAACTAAAGAACAAAATATACGCCGCTATTAAAATCGAAGAGGATGATATTTTTGAAAAAGGCCTTTTTGAATTTAGAAAAGGGCTTTTTAAAAATCATCCTTACGGCAATCGTCTTATCGGGGAGAGAGATGCAATAGCCAAGATAAAAAGGCAGGATATAGCCGAATTTTATAATATAATGCTTAATTCTAAAAATATCGTAATGAGTATTGCCGGTGATTTTGACAAAGACGCAATGCTTAAAATAATAGATAAAAAGTTCCGAGATATTCCGGCTAATGATTATCATATAAAAACCAACGAAATCTCATTAGAAAAATCATTCGAAAATACTTTCTTTATGCCTAAAGAGGAAGCTTTATTCATTATAGGATTTAGAGGCCTTGACGTAAAAAATCCCGATAGATATGCCCTGGAGATAATATCATCGCTAATGTCGGGAAGTGACGGCCGTATTTTTCAATCCCTAAGGAATAAAATAGGGCTCTCCTATGCGCAGGGCGCCTCATCAGTAGCAGGAATTGAGCCGGGTTATTTTTTCTTTTACGCCGCTACCGACAAAAAAGAAATTAATAACGTCGAAAAAATCATAAACGACGAAATTTTAAAAATAAAAACCGAATATGCTTCGGACAACGAATTAATATCCGCTAAAAACTCTATTATTGGAAATCAAGCAATATCTATGCAGTCAAATAGCGCGAAGGCATTCACAACATCCCTTGATGAATTATATTCTTTGGGATACGACAATTATAAGAAATACAAGGAAAACATAGAAAAATGCACAAAAGATGATATAATGAGAGCGGCTAATAAATATTTTGATTTGAATAAATCTTTTTCGGTCACTATCTTGCCTGAGGAAAGCAATTAACTATATTCCAGGCAACAGGCATCAGGAACAGGCAACAGTGGGCATCAGGGGTACAGGGATCAGTAAGAAAATTTATTGTTTCAGCACTGTTCCCTAATTCCCCGTTCCCCACTGATGCCTGATGCCCGTTGCCTGATGCCTGGAACATTGTTTAACACCACAAATATGATACGAAAACCCGTAGTAGCAGGCCAATTTTATACAGCGAACGCCGCAAGGCTTGAGAAAGAAATTAAATCCTATCTTGAGCCTGAAGCGAAAAAAATAGACGCTATTGGCTGCGTATCGCCGCACGCGGGTTATATGTATTCAGGCCCTGTTGCCGGTTCTGTTTTGTCCCACATAAAACCAAAAAATTGCTATATAATATTAGGGCCTAATCACACAGGGAAAGGCGATCGATTCGGCATGGGTATGGACAAAAACTGGATGACACCGCTGGGGGAAGTAGAAATAGATAACGAGCTTGCTCAAGCCATTTTGGATAACTCAAAATTGATAAAAAAAGATGACGCATGCCATATGTACGAACATTCAATCGAAGTACAATTGCCAATTTTACAGGTTTTAAATAGGAATTTTAGTTTTGTTCCTATAGTAATTTCGCAGGGTACAGCTTCAGAATACATCCGGATAGGAGAAGACATTGCGGAGGCCATCCAAAAGACAAAAAGAAATCTTACCATTATTGCGTCAAGCGATATGACGCATTACGAATCGCAACTCTCTGCAAAGAAAAAGGATATGCTTGCGATAGAGAGAATAAAGGCTTTGGATATTGAAGGACTGATAGACACAATAGAAAAATACGATATAAGCATGTGCGGATATGCCCCTACGGCTGCAATGATGTCATCCGCTATTAAATTGGGCGCAAAAAATACCGAACTCATAAAATACCAAACAAGCGGCGATACATCGGGAGATTACTCATCGGTTGTAGGATATGCGGGGATTATAATATACTAATGGCCTATTTGAAAATAAATAGTAGCCGGTAGGTTATGCGGTTCGGATTTCGGTAACGTATCGTTAGTCGTTAGTAGTATTCGTTTATCGCAGTTACGACTAACGAAAAACCACAAACCAAACCGTTACGTAACCTAAACCGACAAACGACTAAAGCGAGACAATAATCTTATGGCGTTATTCAAGAAGCGCAAGGTTGCATTGGCGCTAGGCGGCGGCTCCGCTCGAGGATTTGCCAATATCGGCGTATTAAAAGTCCTTGAAAAAAACAAAGTACCCATAAACCTCTTTATAGGTTCGAGCATAGGTTCCTTGATAGCAGCCGCTTATAGTTTAGGCATGACTACGGAAGAACTCGAGAAATATGCATTAGCATTTAAAATTCAGGATATAACGGATGTGACCGTTCCGAGGCTCGCCGTAATGAAAGGCGAAAAACTCGCGCGTACGGTAGAGAAGCTTACGGATCAGAAGACGTTCGAGAATTGCAGAATACCTATTGCCGTAACAGCTACGGATATCCAGACAGGCGAAGAATTATTATTCACATCGGGTGATTTGCAGAAAATAATCCGGGCGAGCTGTTCATGGCCGGGTTTTTTTCCGCCTGTTAAAATCGACGGAAGATATTTATCCGATGGAGGCATAAGAAACAGCGTACCTGTTAAATGGGCAAAGAAATTAGGCGGCACGTTTACGATTGCCGTCAAGCTGGGTTTTTCTCCGCAAAACATCAAAGCGGACAACATTTTTAAAATGATGATACAGTCTATACAAATTATGGGAGAGGAACTGGATAAATACCAGTCTATGCAGGCAAACATAATAATCGAACCTGATTTAGAGAAAATAAATCAAACGGATTTTGACAAGGCTAGCGATATTATTGCCAAAGGGGAAATCGCCGCAGAGCGCGAAATTCCAAAAATTAAAAAACTATTAAGGATATAAATATTATGCAGGTATTGATTCTTATATTTCTTATTCTTTTATTTATGACGGCTCTTTATATCGCAATTAAACTTAGAAAAACCGGCTTTGACGATAAAATCCATTCGACAATAAACAAAAATTTTCTTTCTTTCCAGGACACTATACACAAAACAATGGAAAATACTCGCAGAGAAGTCGAGATGTCAAAGAATCTCATTTCCGATCACGCCGTAAAGACTATAGATACTATCAGGGAGATGAGCGGCACAATTGAAAAAATGGTGCATCAATATAAAGAAGTGCACGACTTGGGTAATACTTTAAAATATCTGCTCCAAACGCCTAAACTAAGAGGAAGTTACGGAGAAGAAGTACTCGAAGAAATGCTCGATAAGATATTGCCTAAAGGAATATGGGAAAGGCAGTATCCGATTGATGAAAACGAGAGGGTAGATGCGGTTATTAAATACAAGGATATTATAATACCCATAGATGCAAAATTTCCGCGCGAGATCTACGAAAAGTATCTAAATGCCGAGGATGTCGAAGAGAAAAAACGCAATTGGAAAGCGTACGAAGAAGGACTGAAGATACAGATTCTTTCTATAAAAAATAAATACGTGAAACCGCATAAAGGCACATCGCAATTCGCTTTTATGTTCATACCGTCGGAATCAATTTATTACGAAACTATAGCAGAAAAAAATTATCTAAATCAACCTTGCCAAATATATGAATATGCCCGGAATAACAATGTCGTGCCAGTCAGCCCAAACACCTTTTACGCATTTTTACAGGTTATCATCATGGGCATACGGAATCTGGATATTATAACAAGCGCAAAGAAACTGCAGGAAGCGCTGGTTAAGATGGAAAGAAACTTTAATCATTTTTATAGTAAATATGAGGAAATGGGAACGGCATTGGAAAAGGCTTACAAGGCTTACCAGATAGGCGACAATCATATAGTAAGATTCAAGGATAACTTGAATTCTACTATAAAACTTGAATTGCCGGAACATTCCCAGATAGAGCAGAAATAAATGCGTAAAATAAAGGTTCACTTAGGAAATCGCAGTTATTTTATATTTATAGGCTATAATCTTTTTAATGATATAGGTAAACTGCTGCCTCTTCCAATCTTAAGAAACCCCGCCTTAATAATAACCAATAAAAAAGTAAATTCTATTATGGGTAAACGGCTTATTAAATCTTTAAGAAAATTTTCGGATAAAATATATGTGAAGGAGGTCCCTGATTCTGAACAGGCAAAATCATTTAAAATTTATAACCAGATAATAAATACGCTTACAAAAATCGGGAAAAAGACAAAACCAACAATATTTGCTTTAGGCGGGGGCGTAGTGGGTGATATCTCAGGATTTGCGGCAAGCACATACAGAAGAGGCATTCCTTATGTGCAAATACCGACCACTCTGCTTGCGCAGGTAGATTCCTCGATAGGGGGCAAAGTAGCCATAGACCTCCCGCAGGCAAAAAACATCGTAGGCAGTTTTTACCAGCCAAAGGCGGTAATATGCGACATATCAACCCTAAATAGCCTGCCTTTAAGCGAAATAAAGAACGGCCTTGCAGAAATTATAAAATACGGGATAATCACGGATAAAAGCCTTTTTTCATATCTGGAAAATAATTTAAAAAAAATCTTATCGCTTGATAAAGAGTCTGTTGAATATGTTATTTGGAAATGCGCTAATATCAAGGCTAAAGTAGTAGAAAAAGATGAATATGATACAAAAGACATTAGGGCTATATTGAATTTCGGCCATACTTTCGGCCATGCTATTGAAACCGCTTTCAAATATTCCAAACAATACACACACGGCGAGGCCGTAGCAATAGGCATGATGTTGGCAAGCGATATGGCAAATAAATTAAAAAAGATAAATTCTAAAGATGTGCTAAGAATCAAGAATATTATCAAAAAAGCCGGTTTGCCAATGAGTGTGGGTCAAATCGATACCGAGCGCATGCTTGAAGCCCTGAATTATGATAAGAAATTTCTACACGGAAAAAATCGTTTTGTGCTTCCGGCAAGAATAGGCCGCGTGGAAATAATCGAGGTTATACCTGATACATTAATTAAAACCGTTTTAGATGATGCGGCATGATAAAAGAAATTTCGATACGGACAAAAAATAAAATAGAGTTCATTGACATAACGGCGAATATAGAAGAAATTGTGAAAAACAGCAAAATAAGCGATGGATTATGTAATATATTTATTCCTCATACGACATGCGCAATAACAATAAATGAAAACCGAGACCCGAGCGTGAAAAGCGATATCATTAACGAATTGAATGAGATTGTCCCTTATGAAGGCGGGTACAATCACGCCGAAGGAAATGCCGCCGCCCATATAAAATCAAGCATGATGGGTTTCTCAGAATCCATCTTTATAGAAAATGCTTCCCTTGTTCTCGGAACATGGCAGGGCATATATTTATGCGAATTTGACGGGCCCCGTACAAGAAAAATTATTATTAAAATTAGTAAAGACTGATATAAAAGAGTTTGTTGCCAAACGCATGATTACAGTGATTTTAAAAAGATTACGGTGATTCCGAGCTAAAAAATTATCACTGTAATCACATTTTAATCTCTGTAATCAAGTCTGTTGCCGTTAGGCAAGAGACTATAAAAAAGGAGTTTTATATGCTGGATGTGCAAAAATACAAACCCGAAGATAGCGAAAAAGTGCGCGATCTGATACTCTCCATTCTTAAGGATGAATATCCTTTTGACATGGTCGCTTATTCTGACACCGATATTAATGATATAACAGGAGTATACGGAGGAGAAAAGTGTTCATTTTTTGTTATCAAAGACAAAGATAAAGTCGTGGGAACGGTCGGCGTAAAGAATGAAGACGACAATACTGCGCTTATCCGAAGATTATTTGTCGACAAATCTTACCGGAAGAAGGGGCTTGGAACAAGTTTAGTAAAAAAGGCGTTAGATTTTTGCGAAACTAAGGATTATAAGGAAATAGTATTTAGAGCTACTGATAGGATGAAAAATGCCATGCGGCTTCTTGAAAAAAACGGATTTAAGAAAATAGAAAGCCTTGAAGTCAGCGGATTCTGCATTCATAAGTATTTGCTCAAACTTTAATAAACGTTAATAACCAAGATACAACAAACCTGACGGCAGGCAGGCGAAACAATGTTTGAAATAACCAAGATACAAGAAACAAGATACAAACAATAACCAATTTGCCAAATTCCAATTACCAAAACGTCAGTTTGAATATTGAATATTCGAATTTATCCCTCGCTTGCGCATTCCTCGCTTCGCTCGGAACTTCGCGGGACTCCATTCGGTCGGAATTTGTTTGTATCTTGTATCTTGGTTATTGGTGATTTCGCCAGATATCTTGTATCTTGGTTATTGGTTATTTCGCCATTTATAATAACTAAAGCATTTAAAATGCATGAGACTAAGTTAAAAGTACGCTATGCCGAGACGGACAGAATGGGTGTCGTGTATTATGCGAATTATTATGTTTGGTTCGAAGTTGCGAGAACCGAGCATTTAGAATCTTTGGGTATATCATATCGCGATATAGAGGAAGACGATTGTCTACGGCTAGTTGTAGCAGAAAGTCGATGCTCATATAAGTCCCCTGTAACATATAACGATCAAATTACAATAGAATCGCGCATCTCAGAAGTAAATAACTCGAGTCTATGGTTTGATTATATTATAAGATGCGGAGAAAGGCTTGTAGCAGAAGGTAGAACCGCCCACGTATTTACCAATAATATTGGAAGGCCGGTTAAAATTCCTGAGAAAATACGCTCAGTTATTAAGCCCCTTAATATATAGCGTCTTTACTTCGCCGTTAGTTTCTATATCTACGCTCGAAGGCTTTATTTTCAATATCTTTATATCGCTAATCTCTTCGCCTTCTTTAACAACCAAATCATTTATTACTGCCAATGGTTTATTCTTGGAATACATAATGCCGTTTAGAACAATCTCTTTTTTCATTTCATATTGAATCGGTTTTTCAATGATTTCATCTTTGATTTCGTCAGAAACCTGCGGTTTTTCTATAATGCTTTTATCCTGTGTTTCGGGCAAGAGTTGACTCGCAGGAATAGATGCTATTTCGACCGGTTTTTCATTTCTTGTAATAATCATTAAAGAAATTAGAGTTAAAAATAACGCCGATGCCAATATGATTAAAAACGATCTTAAAACATTTATTTTGCTTTTCTCACGAACGGGTTTTGAAATTTCTTTATAAAATTCTTCGAACGCGGCCCCGTCGGTTTTATCGGCTTTTTTAAAATCCTTCTGGGATTCTTCTTCTGCTTTTTTTAATGCTTCGGTTATTATACTCATGTTATGCGGCCAACAACTCCTCCTGCTTAAAACAATCCTTGTCTAATTCTTTAATGCTTTTTGTGACGATTTCATGATTTATTATCCTGACTTCCGTAACATACCCAGTCAATAAGGACCTATCGCAAAAGAGGTTTATCAGTCTCGGAATGCCTTTTGAAAATTTATAGATGATTTCAAAAGCATCGTCTGTAAATTTTATGCTCCCGTCTGAACCGGCGACTTTTAATCTATGATTAATATATGCGCCGACCTCGTCTTTTTCCAGCGGCTTTATATGAAATCTAATGGCGACCCTTTGGCGCAATTGCCATAATTCAGAAGAGTTAAGTTTGTTATTTAACTGCGGCTGGCCTACCAGGATAATCTGAAATAATTTCTCCTTTTCCGTCTCTAAATTAGAGAGCATGCGGATTTCTTCCAAGAGATTATTTCTTATGTTCTGGGCTTCGTCTATTATCAAAACAACATTTTGATTGCTGCTCAGTTCGCTTATCAGGAATTTATTTAATTGATTGAATAAATCGATTTTATTGCTTGATTTCGGTTTTATGCCGAAATCCTCTAAGATAGCTTCCAACAATTGAAGCCCGGAAAGGCTGGGATTAAAAATAAATGCGCTTTTTATATTATGCGCATCCAATTGATTAATTATCGCCCTGCATATTGTCGTTTTACCGGCGCCTATTTCGCCCGTTATGGAAATAAAACCCTTTCTTTCTTTAATTCCGTATAATATATGAGAAAAGGCTTCTTTGTGAGTACGAGAGAAGAAAAGAAAGTTAGGGTCGCTTGTTACATTAAACGGCTTTTCCTTAAGTCCATAAAATTCTCTATACATGGTAATCCAAGTATACCTTCTGTATGGTTAATTTGTCAAGGGATTATGGGCTTTTGGGCTGTGTGCTATGGGCTATGTGCTTTGCGCTATGGGCTTTTGGCGCATAGCTCATAGCGCATAAAATTTTCTTCTTGCTTTTTTTTTACCCATACTGTATACTCGCACTAGAGGTAAATATGTGGAACGGCATCAATAGGAGAAAATTTCCTAGAGCAAAATACAAATGTCTTATTTATATCAAGAAAAAGGGTTCATCAAAATCAATTTCGACATATACCGAAAACATAGGCGCTGGCGGAATTTGCGTCATCATTAAAGATAATCTCATTTTATTTCAGGGCGTAAATGTGGAATTATTTTTGGAACAAGATGATTCTCCTATAAAATGTGCCGGAACCGTTGTCTGGGTTGTGAAAAAGCGCCCGGAAAAAAGAGAAGAAGACTACTGCTATGATACGGGCATTGAATTCGTCAATATAGAAGAACGCGAGAGAAAAAAAGTTTTAAATGTAGTTGAAGCAATATTAAAAAACAAGCCGGAGCTTCTTGACAAACAAAAGTCTATGTGATATACTTTTGTCGAATAAATTTTTTTGAGTTGAAAAGGAGGTGAATGAATAATATGAAGAAAGGAATTATAGTTGCATTAGTATTACTGACGATTCTCTGCATGACGGCAAATTGCTACGCGCAGGATCCGGGCAAAAAACTGATGAGAGGCCTTGCCAACATATTGACCGGCTGGGTTGAATTACCAAAGAATATTTATGAAACCAGCGTAGAGGAAAACGTATTTGCCGGTTTGACAATAGGTCTTGCAAAGGGCGTGGGAATGACGATAGTGAGAACAGGCGCCGGGGTATATGAAACAATTACGTTCCCGTTCCCAATTCCGGAAGATTACGCACCGGTGCTGGAGCCAGAATTTGTATTCGGCGAAGGATCATCATCCTCGGGTGGTGGAAGCGGCTCAGCAACAAAATAAATAGGCATTCATAAAATATAAAAGAGAGAAGTAATCGCAGAATTGCTTCTCTCTTTTTTTAATGAGGACATGACTTACGCGACTGAAAGGATCGTAAGTCATATGTCCGAATTAATCCCGAGTCAGTTGTGTTTACGGTGGATGACGAGGGATAGCACAACTTACGGAGCGACTTGACAGATGGTATAATGTAGTTGCCTGATTCATCAGGCAAACTGCTGCTTTGCCCAATACCCCTTCGGGGTACAGGTAAATTGGGCAACTACAATGGCGTTGTTACGGTTGTCTGCCCAATGAATTGGGCAACTACAGCTACACGCTATCGTTGGCCCAATGAATTGGGCAACTACAGCTACACGCTATCGTTGGCCCAATAAATTGGGCAACTACAATATATAATATCAATGTCTACTTTCGAACGAATAACGAATAGCGCGACACGCGACCCTGTGCAAACCAGACACACTGTTTTCGCTTGATATTTCATTATAATTATAGTATTATATAGCGCGGGGTGACAAATATGATAGAAAGAAGAAAATTTATGCGTTTCGACGCAATTCTGGATGTGTTCTATGCTGTTTTAGGCTATCCATCCAATAAGGTCAAGTCTTATTCTGTAAACGTCAGCAGGGAAGGCATAAGATTTACAGGCAAAAGTCCGCTTAAACGCGGTTCGCTAATAGAATTGGAGTTTTTAATACCCGGAAATAAAATACCCTTAACGGCAATCGGAGAAGTTGCGTGGTCAAGCAATATAGGAAAATCCCGCTATGACGCCGGTATAAAATTTACTAAAATTGATACTGATGACCGTCTTAAACTTCTTGATTTTGCGTATGATTCATGGTTAAAAATAAAAGATAAGGCAGGGAGTTAATTAAGATGAAATCTGAAGAAACACCTAACCAAGAGAAAAAAGAAAACAAGAACATGCCAATTGAAGAAAAAAAGATTAAAGAAGAGCATTTAAAAAAAGAACCCGCCAAAGATGAAACGCCTGCAAAAGAACCTACTGTTGAAAATCCGCCTGAAGACAAAACTGTTAAAACAGCCGCAGCGTCTTCGGTAAAGAAATCTGACGACAAGAAAACCGAAGCAAAACCAGCAAAAGAGCCCCAAAAGGCTGCGAATTGCCCTGCGTGCAACAAATCTTTGAAGAATAAATGGTATTACCGCAACAATGTATATTACTGCGGCAAGGGTTGTTTCAAGAAAAAACAAAAAGAAGAACAAAGCAAATCCAAAGCAGAAGAGAAACCCAAAGAAAATGCTTAACGAGCTGTTCCATCTGCGAAGAGCCGGTATAGATTCTAAAACAGAAGGTCGAGGAAAAGGTTAGTCCTACGATATATATTTTGAGCGCCCTATTCATCCTAAGATACATATTTCTGGTTTCAAAATGAAAATCCTTAGATTTATCCCGCCGGGCGATAAAAAAATATATTACGGAATAATTAAACAAGGAAATATTTTTGTTTTAAAAAACAGCCCCTATAAAAATTTTTCCGTTAAAAAAGACAACTGTTACAATATTAATTCCGTTAAGCTGCTTGCTCCTTGCGAGCCTTCGAAAATAATACTTGTAGGCCTTAATTACAGGGACCACGCTAGAGAATTGGGAATGCGCATTCCGAAAACACCCATTCTGTTTTTAAAACCGCCTACTTCGATAACAAACCCTTTTGAAAATATTGTTTATCCGAAAAATATAAAAAGATTGGATTACGAGGCCGAATTAGCTATTGTTATAAAAAATAAGTGCAGGTATGTAAAAAAACATGATGTAAAACATTATATGCTCGGGTACACGTGCTTAAACGATGTAACAGCAAGGGATATTCAAAAAAATGACATTCAATGGACTAGGGCAAAGTCATTCGACACGTTCTGTCCAATCGGTCCCTGGATCGAAACAGATTTAAACACGTCTAATTTAAAGATCCTTTCATATCTAAATAATAATCTTGTGCAGTCATCAAGTACTAAATATTTGATATTCAAACCGGAAACATTAGTTAGTTTTATTTCAGGCATAATGACATTAATGCCGGGCGACATAATTGCTACCGGAACCCCGCCTGGCGTAGGGCCAATGAAAAGAAAAGACATAGTCAGGGTGGAAATAGAAGGCGTAGGGGCGCTGACAAATACTGTTATATAGAATGTCCAACTTTTGCCTTTTTTACTTATGAGCAAAGTATATTTCAAAAAAATAAAAGACAGCGAATCAGGCGATGCCATAAATAGCGCGCTAGAGACCATTATTAAAGAAACGTCTATTTTAGATTTTGTGGAAAGAGACGATTTTACCGGCATAAAAATGCATTTTGGCGAAACAGGAAATAAAGGGCGCATAAACACTGAATTTATAAAATCTATTGTTAAAATATTAGGGAAAAAAACTAAAAACCTGTTTCTTACCGATGCCAACGTGATTTACAGGACGGGTAAAAGATGGAACTCAGTGGGGCATTTAAAAATCGCTGATGAACACGGATTTAAAATATCCGATTTAGGAATTCCTGTAATAATCTCAGACGGTATTATGGGAAGGTCATATAGAAATATGCCTGTAAACAAAAAACATTTTAAGGAAGTCAAGATTGCAGCTGATTACTTTGATATTGACGCTCTTATCAGTTTAGCCCACGTAACGGGGCATATGCTTACATCCATAGCGGCAAGTATTAAAAATATAGGCATGGGCTGCGCGTCGCGCGCGGGAAAGCTTGAACAGCACTCCAATGCCAAGCCGGAAATTACGCTTACTTCATGCATAGGTTGCGGCCTCTGTTCAACACGGTGCCCCGAGAAAGCAATATCTATAAAGGGAGATAAAGCGAGCATCAATACCAAATTGTGCATTGGCTGCGGTGAATGCACGGTAATATGCAGATATGACGCCATAAAAATAAAATGGAGCGAAAAAGTTGAAATATTACAGGAAAAGATGGTAGAATATGCGTACGGGTTAAAGTGCTTATTTAAAAGCAAGATATCTTTTTTTAATTTTCTTATTAATATCACTAAAGACTGTGACTGCCTTCAGGAAGAGGTAAAAAAAATAGTTCCCGATATAGGCATACTAGCGTCTCTCGATCCTGTCGCAATAGATAAAGCTTCAGTTGACCTGGTAAAAATAGGTAATTTTAAAAAAGGTTATCCAGATATTGACTGGGAGCCGCAGTTCCGTTACGCGGAAGAAATAGGGCTAGGCAGCACGGAGTACGAGTTAATTGAGATATAACAACGTTAGGAACTAGGGGCTAGTAGTTAGGTTCTATGGTAATTTTCCTAGCACCTAGCTACTAGTACCTAATACCTAAAATAAATATAATCAATGAGCTGTATTTTTTGTAAGATTATAAAAGGCGAAATAAAAACACCGTTCGTATACGAAGATGATTCTGTTGTTGCGTTTAACGATATCAAACCGCAGGCGCCTATTCATATTATTATTATGCCGAGACAACATGTTGATACAGTACAGAATTTAAATGGGTCAAAAATAGATATCGCGGGGCGCCTGATAAGCGCAGCGTCAATAATAGCTAAACGGAAAAAGATTGATATTTCTGGATATAGATTAGTAATCAATTGCAACAAAGATGCCGGACAGGAAATATTTCATCTTCATATACATTTACTCGGAGGCAGGAAATTTGCTTGGCCGCCCGGATAAGAATAGTCCCTCGCCGCTTACGATGACAGAGACGGCTTCCCTCGTGCCATAGCGTATGCAATAGGCACTCGGGATGAAATTGAATAAATTTCACGGGAAGATTTTGCCGGACGTTGGGAAACGCAAAATCGGAGGAAAAGATGGCTGAAGAAACTGAAAGACGGAAATACCCTAGATTAGCTGACGATAAAATATCGCTTAAATTAAAAACTGACCAATTTGATGCGACAATAAGCCAGAGTCTAAACATAAGCGCATCAGGCGTATATTGCAAAATTGATAAAGAACTGCCTTTTTTATCCAGAATTAAGATTATATTAATGATCCCTAGCGAAACAGAAGACAATAAACTTAAAATCAATAAAGTAGAAACCGAGGGTGTTGTTGTAAGAGAGCATCCTGTTATCCAGAACGGCAAAATTGTTCATTATGATGTTGCAATCTTTTTTGACAGCTTAGTCGCAAAAGACAGAGAAGCCATTAAAGAGTATGTAGCAAAAAAGATGTGATGTTGTTAACCGTAGAATTATTATTTTTTGCAATATTAATAATGATATTTTCAACTGTTATCAATGATGAAATATATCGCAGAAGAAGAGCAAGCCATCTCGTAAAACTAAAAAGTTACTGGGAAGGAAAAGACAGGAGACTTGTAGAACGCCATAAAGCTAACCTTGATGTCAAATACAGTATAAATCACGATTTTAAAGGAGCGAAAACAAGAGATGTTTCTACATGCGGTATCGGGCTAATACTTGATGAAAAATTTAAAGGAAACGCTGTTTTAAAAGTAGAAATAAAATTAGACGACGAATATGATCCAATTATAGCTAGGGCGCGCGTAATGTGGCCTAAAGAGCTTCATGAAGCACAAAACAGCCCTAAGCGCCTTTTCGATACGGGTTTAAAATTTATCAAATTCTACAATGCATCGCAGGAAAAAAGACTGTTTGATTATATCCGAGAGCTAGAAAATTCATCCCGAGAGCATGTTTTACCTTACTATTATTCCGCGGCACATTAAATTTAAAAAAGATAATAAAGCCGGGGTTAAACTCATCGTCGGTCTTATATCCCAGAGCGAAAACATGTTTGATAACGTCCGATATTTGCTCCAAAAAAAATACGGGAATATAGATATGAAAAGCGGGGTTATGGATTTCGACCATACAAATTATTATGAAAAAGAATTTGGCTCTAACCTCAAAAAAATATTTTTTAGTTTCCGGAATTTATTGAGAACTAAAGATATGTTTAAAATAAAAATTCATACGATAAAAATCGAGAAAAGACTTACAATACAAGGAAAAAGGCAGGTAAATATCGACCCGGGATATGTGACTATGGATAAATTAGTTCTTTTTACGACGAAAAATTACGGTCACAGGGTATACTTGAATAACGGTATATACGCCGAAATCACTTTAAAATTCGAATCAAACACGTTCATTCCATGGCCATGGACGTATCAAGATTATAAAACTAAGGGTTATATCGATTTCTTTAATAAAGTCAGGAACATATATAAACGGCAACTAGCAAGTTAAAATCAAATATATCCGCCTACACAACGCGGAAATGCAACTCATGGCGGATCCGCCGAAGCGCATGGCGCGAAGGCGGAAAATATCAAATATCAAAAATAAAAAACAAAAACAAAAAAATATTTTTGCTTTTTTCCGAATGAAGCTTCTCCAGATGAGATTCTGCGGGATTCCGACTATGCGGGATAATCTGTTTTTTTGATATTTGATTTTTGATATTTAATCTTAAATTATGATAATTAAGAAAAATAGCATAATCGTAGCAATTCTCTCAAGCTCAATAATCGCGGTCGTTTTTGTCTTAACCATAATCGGTTTTTATATTTATATTAATTGGAAGGAAGACAACAACAAAAGACAATACTATGATGCTTTGAGAGAATTAAATGCGAAACTTTATGAAAAATATGTACTAGTGCACTCGATTATTATAAAAATTGACGAACAAGAACTGTTTAAAGACAAGCCTATAGTGGAAGGCAAGATTACAAATAAATCCAGTAAGCGAATAACATCTCTGAAGCTTGAGATTTCCATTTTAGACAACAATAATCAAGTATTATACCACGACAGCTTCTACCCCCTTCGCAAAAAATCATATTTTGATGTGATATCCGATGAAACTGGAAATTATCTTTCTTCAAACGATACGATCTCGTTCAAACACCTGCTTGCAAACTGCCCTAATGAAATCGAAGCAAATTTAAGAATGAAAACGCAATTCGCCAAGGAAAAGAAAACAGAATCGATTAATTTTAATTATGAAATTGAAGAGATGACCGTAGAATGAGAACCTTATACGTGTTATTTACTTTATCTATAATTTTCATTATAGCTTTATTAGTCTGTTCATTTATATATCTGGATAGAACATCTCACGATAAATACTATTATATAATAAATAGAGGAGATTTCGAAAGAGGGGACATAGAAATAGATAAATACTTAACGGAGCAAAATATAATTTACAAATCAAAAATCAACCTGCCTTTTAATATGGGGCCTGATAAGAAAGAAATTAAAATAGAAATCGACAGAAAAACAAACGAATTCAAAAATTACGAGGAATTCGAATTTTACCGAAATATCAAAGAACTTTGCACAATGAGAAATAAAGGCGGTATTCTAGAATTCCTGGCCTGCGCAAGGTCGAAATTTTCATATATTGACAACATTAAATTTGAAAATAACGCCCAATATTTTGATCTGGAATCGCTTGCAACGCTCCTGCCGTTTATAAAATCCTATAACTTCAGAAAAGGCGGTTCGCAGTTTTTTAACGCTATAAGATATGATGTTAAACTTCTACCCCCATCTATGGATATAATCGCTTTAACATCGATAAGGGATGATTTTATAGATGTAGACGGTGAAAAAATAAAAACAGAATGCCTTATAATAAAAACAAGAGGCATTGACCAAGGTTATATATGGGTAGACAAAAGAGACCGCAGTATCATCGCTATGGAAATTCCGGAAAAGCAAATTTATATAAAAAGAACCGAGATTAAAAAGAACTTTGTGTCCAAAGATTATATTTTAAAGGACCCTTTGTATATTTCCCAAAAAATGTATTTTACGGCAAATGAATTGGAATTATATGCGATTTTATCAAGGCCGAGCAAGGAAGGCGTTTATCCTGCAGTCATACTGCTACAGGGGGAAGGTTCGTTTGATAATTCCGATTTCGGTATTTTTACAGACATAAGCGATTATTTGAGTAAAAACGGTTATGTTGTTCTAAGATTTGACTATCCGACCGAAAAGGACAAGGCATCCTTTAAATCTGTATCTATTGAAGACGAATATAGCATTATGAAATCTGCAATAGAATTCCTTAAAACATTCAGATTTGTAGACACGGAAAAACTCGGTATAATCGGGCATTTTGACGCCAATCACATTCTTGTCAATTACCTGTTAAATAACAAAAACATTGAAGCAGCTGTCATGCTTTCCCCAAGACGCCTCGCCCCTTTAGTAGATATGGATCTGGATGCGGCAGCAACATTGACTGATGAAATTTCAAAAATAGATAAAAATTATGCCAATAACATTTCTGAGTGCGAAAAAAAGGTATTCGAAATTGCAAGCGGCCCATCGAAAAATATTAAAAATATTTTAGGTTTTAAAATATTTACAGAACGCTTAAGGGAAATACCTAACTTAAAACCTCTTCTTGATTTAAAATATCTGACTATTCCTGTCTTAATAATACAGGGCAAGGGTGGGGGGGAATCATATTATATAAAACTTATAGAAAGGCTTAAATCCGAAATAGAAAAAGGGGGTCTTGAAAACTTTACAATCGTAGGTTTTAGGAAATTAAATCAATATTTGGGCGAAATCACCGAAGATGAAATAACAATAGATCATTATAATGTTGATAAAGAAATATTGCAGACGCTTGCAATCTGGCTGGATAAGGTGTTAACACCGGCACATTCCGAAATCGTCCAATAAATAATATGTATTTTTGTTTGATTACACAGATTTCTTGCTTATTAAATATGCAAAGAAGATTACACAGATTAATTTAATCTCTGCAATCTTTCTTTAATTTGTGTAATCAATTTACACACTTTTATATGTATCACCCATTCTAAAAATGTTCAAAACCAGGTTTGACACATTCGTCGGCATTGCTTATCCCGTCATTTAGAGCGGTTATAATCAGCGCCTCCTCAGTGTCAACCCTGAGTCCTTTGATTTTGCTCAGGGCTCATCTCGAGCGAAGCCGAGGGATGAACAAGCCCCGGCCAAAAGACCGTGGTGCGTAGGGTTGACAAACCGTATAATCTATGATATATTTAAATAAAAGTAAATATAAAGGAGGTGCATAAATGAAGAAGATGTTGACTTTAGGCATAATAATTATATTTATAATGGGATGTGCGGTCCTTTCATATGCTGGCGAGGGTCCGTCCCAGACATCATCGCTTAATGAATCTAGAAAACAGATCGGCAACAAAGCCGAACGCGGTCTCGAAAATATTTTATTCGGATGGACCGAAATTCCTAGAAGGGTGGTAAGCATAACAAGAGAATCAAAAAATCCTTTCTGGGGTTTATTTGCTGGCACATATCAGGGTGCATGCAAAGGTTTCGCCAGAACCGCTTCCGGCGTAGTTGATGTCGCTACATGCGGCATAAAGAGCAGCGAAAAGGCTTTTGTTGAGCCAGATATGAAGGTTGAATAGGGAAGATTTCACAAATTCATTTTGTTGCCCCCTGCCTTTTGAGAAAATCAGAAAGTAGGGGGCGATTTATTTTAAGCATCATGAAAATAGGCGTTATTGCTGACACGCACGATAATATACCAAAAATACATAGGGCTATTGAAATCTTTAATAAAGCCAAAGTGGGGCTGGTAATTCACCTTGGTGATTATGTCGCACCTTTTTCTTTAAAGCCGCTTGATAATTTAGCGTCTCCCTGGATCGGCATATTCGGAAACAATGACGGAGAGAAAAAGGGTTTAAAAGTATTTTCAAAAAACAGAATAAAAAATGCGCCTTTAAATATTACTATAAAAAACAAGTCTATATTAGCGGTGCATGATATATCCTGTTTTCAAAAAAGTAAAAAATTCGATATCGTGCTTTTTGCCCATACGCATTCTCCCGAGATAAAACATGAAAAAAATTCTATATTTGTCAATCCCGGAGAATGCGGCGGCTGGCTAACTCATGCAAGTTCTATCGCAATCGTTGATCTGGAAACGCTGGAACCGAGAATTATTAGACTATAAAATGACAAATGACAAAATACAAAATCCAAATAAAATCCAAATTTCAAATTTTCAAAACCGACGACAAATAACCCGTCGTGATTTCCTAAAGATACTTGGCGGAACGGCTGCGGGCCTGGCGGCCTGCGGATACCTTTCAAATCGTGGTCTTTTTAACGCCCATGCAGTTACCGGACTAGGCTACCAGCGCGAAGCCCTGTACTATGAAAAGATTGATGAGGAAACTGTCAAATGTGTATTATGCCCGCATGAATGCGTTCTAAGAGACGGGCAAAGAAGCTTTTGCAGAGTAAGGGAGCCTAAGAATGGTAAGCTATATACCCTAGTTTATGAGCTTGCTTGCGCTTGCCATGTTGATCCAATTGAGAAGAAGCCGATTTATCATATGCTGCCGGGCAGTTCTTCATTCAGCATAGCTACGGCAGGCTGCAATTCAAGATGCAAATACTGCCAGAATTGGCAGATTTCACAGAGTCCGCCAGAAGATACGCAAAATACTGTGTTATCCTGCAAAAAAATAATAAGCCTTGCAAAGGAAAACCAATGCAGATCCATCGCATATACTTATTCTGAACCAATTATATTTTATGAATATGCATTTGATACGGCGTCATTGGCAAGAACCGAAAATATAAAAAACGTGCTTGTAACCGCGGGATACATTAATCCCGAACCTTTAAAGGCATTGTGTAAACATATCGATGCTTGCCATGTAGATCTAAAAGCGTATAATGATGTGTATTTGAGAGATGTATGCAGTCAGAGACTAAAGCCAGTGCTTGAAACGCTAAGAATCATGAAAGAAGAAGGTGTCTGGCTGGAGATTGTAAATCTCATTGTTCCGACACTCAACGATAACATGGATATGATACGTGAAATGTGCGTATGGATAAAGGGTAATCTTGGCAAAGATACGCCGCTCCATTTTTCGCGGTTTTGGCCGCTTTACAAATTAAAAGACCTTCCGCCTACACCTTTAGAAACCCTCATCCAAGCCCGGAGCATAGCGATAAAAGAAGGGCTCAATTACGTCTATATAGGAAACGTAGAAAATCCAGAATCAGGCCACACATACTGCCCAAACTGCAAAAAGATAGTAGTGAAAAGAATGGGTTATTCCATTACCGAATATAACATACTAAATTCTTCCTGCAAATTCTGCGGTTATAAAATTGCCGGCATATGGACTGCTTGAAATGATAAATTCTTTATTTTTTTCTCTTATCCTTTTGGGCATATCAGCGATATCCTCTCAAATCATATTAATAAGAGAATTTTTGACTGTTTTTTACGGTAATGAGCTGTCTATCGGATTTTTACTTTTTGTATGGCTCTTGGGCGGGTCACTGGGTTCCGCATATGCGGGTAAAATATTCTCGTCAAAAAACATCATAGACGATTATAAAGGTTATTTTTCTAATGCCCAAATTATCATTTCAATTTTATTGCCTCTATCAATAATATTCGCACGGCTCACGCGGATAATATTCGGCTTAAAGTTGGGCGAGATCATAAACATACCCATTATCCTATTATGGTCTTTTGCAAGCATCTTACCCATATGCTCAATTTTAGGATTCATGTTTGTTGCAGCATGCCAATTGTATGAGGTTAAAAAAGGAGGAAGAGAATATAAAATAATAAATGTCTATTTATTGGAATCTATCGGAGGCGCAATCGGAGGATTCCTGGCAACTTTCATGCTTGTTAAATCATTTAATAATTTCGAAATCGCATTTATATTATCGCTGCTTAATGCATTATCTGCCTATTTTTTAATTAAAAAAGGCGTTTCAATAGACAAAGCGAGGAAATTTATTTATCTTTCGCTATCATTATTCATAATTCTAGGGGGTGCGACTGGAGTCATAAAAAAATTAGATAGGTATACCCTCGGACTAAAGTGGAAAGGCGCGGCATTAATAGACACAAAAGATTCTATATACGGAAATATAACTATTGCGAAAATTAAAGACCAGTATACATTTTTTTCGAACGGCCTCCACATGTCGAGTTCCGCCGATAAATTGGCAGCCGAAGAATCTGTGCACTACGCCATGCTTATGCACAGAGAGCCAAAAAATATATTACTAATTGGAGGGGGCGCGAGCGAGGTCATTAATGAGATATTAAAATATCCGTTTGTTGAAATAACTTATGTCGAGTTGGACCCATTAATTATAAACTTTACAAATAAATACCTAAAAAACGAGCCCTGGTACAAATTAGACAACCCTCGCGTTAATATTGTTAACGAAGACGCCAGGTTCTTTATTAAAAATACAAATAAGCATTTTGATGTCGTCTTGATAAATTTGCCCAATCCTTACAATGCACAAATTAACAGGTTCTATACGCTTGAATTCTATAACGAGCTCTCAAGGGTATTAAATGAAGGCGCCATACTTTCCTTTGGCTTGACATCCAGCGAAAATTATGTAAGCGGCCAATTAGCCGGTTTCCTTAAAACTATTTACGATACTCTAGATAAAGTATTCCCGGAAATAAAAATAGTCCCTGGAGAAACGGCTTATTTTCTTTCTTCAAATAAAATAAATTCTTTAACGCTTGACCATAATCTTATAGAAAGATATCGTATATCTAAGAACATATCTGCGGATTTTGTCAGGCAATACTATCTTTTTCAAAAATTATCCCAAGATAGAATTAATTATATAAATAACAGGGTTCGGTACGGCAACGCCAAAAAAAACTTTTTTTATATAAATACGGATTTTCATCCGGTTTCTTATTATTTCGATATGATCCTGTGGAGCGCTTATCACTCTAAAATATACTCTGATATTTTAGAAAAAATATTAAAAATAGATGTCTGGCGGCTGATTTTGCTTTTTTCCCTTTTTATGCTGCTTTTTTCTTTTCTTTCTAGAAAAAATGATAGTTTTAAAGGATTTGCGACGCTTTTTGCATTAGGCTCGACCGGATTTAGCGAAATGGCATTCCAGATATTGATAATTCTGTCATTTCAGGTTATATACGGATATGTCTATAACAAAATCGGAATATTATTTGCCTCTTTTATGGTAGGATTATCCATCGGCACATTTTATATTTCAAGACGGCTGAATAAAATATTGAGGTTATACGAATCGTATATCGCAATTCAAGCCCTTGTGCTTCTTTATCCTATTTTTTTATCCGCAATATTTTTTGTAATAATAAAGTTTGATATTAATAAAATGGCCGGTTCGGATTACATATTTACATTGCTTCCGTTCATAGCCGGTTTTGTCGGGGGCCTTCAATATCCTATTGCAAATAAAATATATCTAAACAAAAAAAATATAATACCCGAATCGGCCGGCATGACATATGCATCCGATCTTCTTGGTTCCTCGATAGGCGCAATACTTATAAGCGCTTTTCTGATACCCCTTACCGGAATATACGGCACATGTTTTATAGTAACTTTTATAAATTTTATCGCTTTTTTGATTCTTTTATTAGGCCTACGACTTAATCAGGTATAACAAAATATATAATGAAAATAAGTAAATTAGCTTCTACCGTCTTGATAATTCTTGCTATATCTTTGTATTCATTGCTATCAAGAACCAGTCAAGGCGGATTTAAAACCATAGAATCTTCTAACGCTTATTACGTAAAACGCGCAATAGACGGCGATACGATCGTCCTTTCAAATAATGAAAGGGTAAGATATATCGGCATTGATACGCCTGAAATACATCATCCAAAAAAAGGCGTAGAAAGAATGGGCAAAGAAGCGGCTGAATTTAACAGGAAGCTTGTTGAAAGCAAAAGGGCAAGGCTTGAATTCGATATCGAAAAACGCGATAAATACGGAAGGCTGCTTGCATACGTTTATGTAAACGATTTATTCATAAATGCTGAATTGGTTAAACAAGGTTACGCGCAAGCCTATACATTCCCGCCAAATATAAAATACGTTGATCTATTCTTAAGGCTCCAGCAAGAAGCCCGTGAGAACAATAGAGGACTCTGGGGAAAGAGATAATGACCTCATATCATAATGGCCAGTTCCTAATTCCTTAATTACGCAATGTCCTAACCTAACTAATCTGAAAATATTTGACGCTCCAGAGTACATATGTTATACTTACCATATTATATGGAGGTACTATTATGAATGGCGATACTGAAAGACGTAAATATTTAAGGCTTGAAGCGCCTGTCAATTTAAGGATTATTACAGAAGACGGGTGCATGGAAAGGCCTAAAGTAAAAAACGTTTCTCCCTTAGGAATTGGTTTTGAATCTAATAAAGAACTTAAGGACAACGAAAAATTGGAGCTTACGCTAGAGTTGCCGAACACGCAGAACCCGGTTCATATAGAAGGAAGGGTCGTGTGGCATAAAAAGATTTCTCTTGAAGACAATGCGCCGCTTGATGTCGGCTGCGAATTTGTGAAGATTGAAGAAGATAATAAAAACACGTTTTTAAGATTTTTCTGTGATTTGATATACGAAAAAGGCGAAACAAAAAAAGAGGAGGCTTAAACTTGAAGTTTATTAATGCATTGTTTTTTATTATCTTTATTTTCTATTTATCCGGATGTGCAGAAATGGACATTCCGGCGCCTAGCGACGTGATAAAGCGGCCATTGGGAACTGAATCGGTCAGAATGGGCATGTCAAAGGAGCAAGTGAAAGAAATATGGGGCGAACCCGACAGCATGCACATTGAAGACATCAAAGACACCGGCAGGCAGAGAGAAGTGTGGTTTTATAGGGGAAGGTATTCGTCCGTCCCCGTAGACGCTGGTTATTTA
>Ga0315295_10000351_pt1 | contig 39124 bp, 25 predicted proteins | sample YL17G14_0_MG_FD_204453 | JGI IMG/M metagenome (GOLD analysis project Ga0315295, IMG submission 204453) | Sediment microbial communities from Yellowstone Lake, YNP, Wyoming, USA - YL17G14_0 | ecosystem: Environmental > Aquatic > Freshwater > Lake > Sediment | place: USA: Wyoming | collected...
TTTTCTTTCAAAAAGTATAGGGTTTGCACTGACGTGTTTAAGGGATTGGACAGGGAGTTACTTCTTTTTCTTCCCTATGAAATAACCCATGAGACCACTTACGACAGCAATTCCTATAACTGTCAGTATCTTACAGAATAGGCAAATTTGAGTCCCGTTACACTTACAAAATTGCAATATTGGGCAAGTATCCATTATCTAACCATCTCCTTTACTTTTGAATTGTCCTTGTATCGTTTGCAAATATTCCGCCTTCGCCAAATACTTTTTCAAAGCGGCTTGCCTATTCGAAATCGCAACCGGTACAAAAGCAACTCATCTTACTTTATATCCGCTTTTTTAAAAACACTTTTTACAAAATCTAAATACTCGCGGCTATCCTTTTCTCCCACAAAGAATCCGCCGTCATAAAGATTAAAATTGCGCTCCTGTCTCATCTTATTGCCAAGCACAAGGATATCTTCATCCTTAAGTATACGATTAAGTTTCTCCAGGATCTTAACGTGATGACCGGTTGTGCTTCTTACTTTATACCCCTTTTTAGCAATTAAAACTATACCTAATTTTATGAGGGCATCATAACTGAATTTGAAAATAACATCGGGAATATCCGATTCTTCAGCTATCTTTAGGTCATGAAGAGCGGACTTTGAGAATTGCTCAATTTGCTCTTCTTTAAATGAAAGCTTTTGAAAATATTGGCGTTCAAAATTAATCATACGAGCCTTATAGTCTTGGCTTTAAAGACGCGGCTTATAAAAGGGTTTTTATCTTTTTTCTTTGCCGCGAATTCCTTAGGATTTAAATTCGTTACATTGAATTCCCTAGCGGTATCCTTCTGCAATTTAGCGATGAGCCTCTGCAATTCAAGAACCGAGTGCGAGCCGATAGCCAAGACATCGATATCGCTTGAAGAATCCATCTTATTGGCCGCATAAGAGCCAAATATATACGCCTCATTAAGCCCCTTGACATCCCGCAGCATATCTTTAAGCCTTTTCTCTATACCGTATGTCTTTAAGAAAATCTGGCGGTAATGCTCCAAAAGGGGGCTATCCTTTGCGAGGAAAAAATACCTTTCTTTGCCGCGGAATTCGCTTTTGAAAAGGCCTCTTTTCTCGAATTCCTTAAGCTTGGTTTCGGTATTTTTAGGATCAAGCTCCAAAATCCTTGCCAGCTCATTAATATAATGCTGGGCATCCGGATTAAGGAAATAGTAATCCAACAATTTTATCGCAACTTTTGAGCGTAGGGATATCATCTTTTCACCATGTTTATGGTAATATGTTACCATAATCGATTATTCTGTCAAGCAAAAAGTCGGGTGTCGGATGGGAAAAATAGGGACGGCTACCTATTTTTTGCTAGTTTTTGTGTTCGAAAAAATAGGTAGCCGTCCCTATTTTTCCACACGATTTCAGAATTTTACTTCTTTTCAATGCGCTCGATTAAAGGGCTTCGCGATGTCGCCAGGTGAAGTAATATCTGCTTCCGGCACGTCGGGCACAATATCAAGACCGCCAAAAGCAAAGGCCTCGTAGCAAAGTTCAGAACAGAAATAATCATTATCTTTTTGCCACATATTTGCTTTGATTTTAAAATGTTTTTGTATCTTTGCTCGTAATTTTAAGTAACCAAGATAAAAGACGCCTTTAAAATCATATGGATTGTTAAGCTGTTTCACAAGAAAAGCAATAGTTCTGCCGAGATCATAATTATACCCCTTTTTTATACGATAAATATCATAGACAGGAGGTATTTTACTTATTGCCCTTGCGCGAACACCACCCCTAGTCATCGCCTCTATTGCAATATCCAACTCTGGTGATACGCATATAGCGACGTGAGAATATAGGCTATCGGTGCCCTTTGGAATTAACCAAGAAAGAGAAAATTTTTTTTCAGCCTTAAATAATAATATGTCACCGGGGTTCATTTTAATTTGAGCTCACAGCCCATTCACCTATTTTTTCTGCCTATACCCCACTTTCAGCAACTCATGGCGGATCCGCCCAAGCGATAGCATTTGGCGGAGAAAATGGGCTGTGGTCCCTATTTTTTTAAAGATTCTACTTTCGAGTTCTGAGCCCATGGTTTTCTGCTTAGAATAACTATTCCTCATCTATCCTCATCCTCCGAATTATTTATTTAAAGAAATTCTTCACCTCATCAATATCAGAAGCATGGATACACTTCGGCAGAGCGGCAAGAAAAGATTTGCCGTAATATCTCGTCATAATCCGAGGATCTAAAACCGCTACTATGCCTCTATCTGTTTTCGTCCGTATCAGTCTGCCGAAGCCTTGCTTGAACATCATTATCGCTTGAGGAATTTGATACTCCGTAAAAGAATTTCCATTGCGCGACTCTATAATCTCCATCCTCGCCTCGGTGATAGGATCGTCTGGGACGGAGAAGGGCAGTTTCGTTATTATCACGCACTCAAGCGCCCGCCCCGGCACGTCCACGCCCTGCCAGAAACTGTTTGTGCCGAGCAGAACGGCATTGGAATTTTTCTTGAACTCTTCGAGAAGCGTATAGCGGGGGCGCTCGCCCTGCCGCAGAAAGATAATATCTTTATAACCTGCTTTTAACTCAATCGTTATGAAATCAAGCATCTTATAATTGGTAAAAAGAATGAATGTTCTTCCTTTCATAATATCTAATATCTCTTTAATATGCTCCAGCGCCTGCCGTTGGAATAATTTGAAGTCGTCGCCTGGGTCTATTATCTTCTTCGGCAGATAGAGAAGGACGTTTTCCTTGTAATTAAAAGGCGAATCCAACAGGACTTCCTTGCATTCTTTTATGCCGAGGCGTTTCTTTATGAAAGTGAAGTCATTATTCGTGGACAGCGTAGCGGATGTCAGCACAATGGGTTTTATAACGCTGAATAGCTGCTTGTCTAATTCTTCGGATATCTCTATCGGGCTTGCGAAAAGAGAATATCTTATGCCGCGCCGCCTTGCCGATACCTCCACCCAGTAGACGTAATCTTCCTTCTCGAGATTCAGAATAAGCAACAGAGCCGCTCTTATGCTATCGCATCTTTTTGCATATGATTTTATAAGAAGTTCGTCTTCCTTTCTGTCCACATAATCCATCAGTCCTTTCAGCGCATACGATAAGCCTTTGAGAGGTTCGTCTAAGTAATTATAGATTAAACCCTTTGTCCTTATTCTTTTGACATCATTTTTGTTTCCGAATTTTTCAGCCATTGCGTCAAAAAACTTGACGGCGGCTGTTCTCGCCTCCTCCAGGCGATGATGAATAACGTCTATCTGATGCTTCGCGCGCTTGAATTTAGCCAGTAGCCCCTTCTCCGTCTTCGGGTTGTAAATAGAATCAAACAGATATTTCATCTGTGTATTGCTGACTTCAAAGCCGAGATAGTTTGTTGCGGCATCTTCCACAGTCTGGCCTTCGTCGAAAACTACCGCATGGAACTGCGGCAGGACCTGGCCGCCTGAGGCTAGGTTGGTAAAGAATAGAGAGTGGTTTGTTATAAGAATATGCGATGCTTTCTGCTCTGTCTTGGCTTTCCGATAGAAGCAGCTATTCCTATAATAATGACATTTATTTCCTAAGCACAAATCCGAATCTCTGCATACGCTGTCCCAGACGCCGGGCACAGGAACAAAGCCTAAATCAGATTTAATGCCGCTTTCAGTATGCTCGGACCATTCGATAATTTTCTTCACGTCATTCATCTTAACATCAGTATCAAATAAATCGTAGGTGAAGTCGCCGTTAAGGCGCCTCCGGCAGAGGTAGTTTTCGCTGCCGAGGCACAAGGCGAAACTGAATTCTATCCCGAGAGACTCTTTCAAGAACGGCAGGTCCTTCTGATATAACTGCTGCTGGAGGGTCTTCGTATTGGTTGAGATTACGATTTTCTTATTATTTTCTACGGCGTGAATTATAAAGGGCGTTAAGTACGCCAGGCTCTTGCCGATCCCAGTTCCGGCTTCCGATATAAGATGTTTATCAGACTCTATAGAATCGCAGACAGCCTCAGCCATTTTAAGCTGCTGCGGTCTTGATTCATAGTTCTTGAGGGTTTTAGAGATTACTCCGCCCTCTTTCAGCGCGCTGATAACCTTATCTTTTAGATGAAGCTGGTTTTCTGTATCCATACTAATGACTCTAATGACTATTGTACCGTTTGCAAATATTCCGCCTTTGCAAATACTTCCGCCTACGCCAAATACTTTTTCAAAGCGATGTGCCTATTCGAAATCGCAGACAGTACAAAAGCCCTCTTAATCCGGCTTATCTCTCCCGTCATTTCGCTTATTGATCACTTCGCTCAAACCAAGTGGCCCTTCCCACTCTATTTTTACTATGCGCATAATTTTCTCAAAACCTCTAATATCTCAATCATCCCCTTTGTGTCCAAATCACAATATTTTTCTAGCGCAGCATAAACACGCTTACGTTCTTTTTCATCAATATTCTTTCCAAATGTTACCCTATAATATTCAATGCTCGCCATGCTCCCTTCGGTTATTTCCATACCATCGTAGTTTAAATTTGTCATCACGGGAAGGACGTTCTTAAGCGAAGCGCTTCCTGCCTGGCCCGGATGATAATAGAAGAAACCGCGAAAAGGAACTAGCAGATCAACGATACGCCCTTCCAATTCGGCTACCCAGTCCTTATGTTCAGCATACGCTTCGCTTGCGTGCCGAAGGGTTGTTTTCTCGAACACAGCATTATAAGCGATAATTGACCCCGAATCACCCAATAGCGCCTTCAGCTGTTTTAAAATCTCAGGCCGGGGATCTTTATCACCTGATGCAAGATACGAGTGGCATTCGGGTTTAGCGCCTTTATCTCTAACTACGTATAACGAATATTGAAAAGGTATGGCTTCAAAAGGCCTTGAGTTGTCATAGGCAGGTATCGCCGGGTTTATCGTCTCGAAGTCGAGGAAATAGAGAGGATATTTCAATTCATTGAGAAATTCCTCTATCGCCTTCCTGTCAACGTGCGGCTTGCCGGACTTGTGGGATATGACTTGAATATTTTGTTTAGCGCTTAGACTGATATCCTCTTTTATATCGGTGATCCGCAGGACGCCGCGCTCCATCAGCTCATAGGCCTTCTTTGTCCCGGAATATAAAGAAAAGATATCGTCCTTATCCGGTAGGAAGCTCCAGCAAATATCCTCAAGAGGGCAAGGATATGGTTTATCGCAATAAGGACCGACGGTTACTCGCGGCACATCCTTTTTCCCGATCACTTTGAGTATATCGGCTATGTTCTCTTCGATCTCCGGGATGAGTTCATCGCATTGCTTCGTAACGTCCTCTGTTGCAAACAGTTTTTTCGGCTCTATCTTACCTTTACGCACATACTGGTTATTGATATACATGAGATAGCATTTGCGGATCTTAAGGCCCGCCCCTTCTTATACATTCTTTTGAAAAGCGACGTCATTATAATACTCGTCTTTTACACTACTAGCACTTTTCACTTCGATGAGATCCCAGGCGTTTTTCTCAACGGGATTAAGTATATCGGCTAAGGCATAGGCCTGTTTATGCACAAAACCGGCTTCGAAGAGCGGCTTGCGAAGCTTAGCGGCATCCAAAGATTTTGCTGACTGTTTAGCCGGATCATATTCTCTTGGAAGCACAATGCCTCCGGGAAAAAGCGTTTGAGCCAGTTCCCCGACAATCTTACCCTGATCCATAATAAATTGGGTGGTAGAATCGATTTCCGGCAGGTCTTCCTTGCGGTTATATTCATACCATACCAGCTTATGGCATTTAAGGCCTTCAAGGTACTTAGTTTTAGACAAAAATGGGGGCTGATGTTTTGGCATTTTTAGTTAATATATTTCGGGGCCATCCAATTTGGGGACATTGTTTTGGGGTCGGGCCTTCATTTTGCACGTTTCCGCTTATTTGTGTAATGTGAAGACTCGGCCTTCACCGGCACCTCTGGCCCTACGACCCCTCCCCCTTTTCTTCTCCCCCTTTAGGGGGAGAAGATTAAGATGAGGGGGGATTCATTGCTTCTAAGGCGCCCGAATAGGACAGCCCACAGCTCAAAGCTCATTCGAAGTCTGACCCCATGGGGTCACCCCATGGGGTCCTATTAAATATTCCTTTTAGCTTTTCGTTTAGTGTTTTAGGAGCCAGCCCTCAAAGTTAGAAACTATATTCGATTTTCGAGGGCTGAGTCTGTTGTGCTTAATTAAATAGAACCGTCCCCCTATTTCATACCATGTCAGAATGATAATATGACTCAGAATTTACGATTCCAAAAAATACAAAGATCAATATACAAATACTGGATAATAACAATATTAAATTTTTCATTTTGCACGTTTCCGCTTATTTGTGTAATGCAAAAACTCGGCCCTCACCGTTTTTATTCCGCTCTTTTCTTTTATTTATAATATTTCCGGATCCTGTCCTTATCGCAATCTACGTCGTCCTTCTCCTTGTAGTATATCTCCACAAATTCTATCCTTCCCTGCTCCTTAAGATAAGCATATATAACCCTGATGCCGCTGCGCGATCCCCTGTTTAAAGCCTTGCACCTGAAGTTCTTAACTTTGTATATTTCGGTTTCTATGCCAAGACCGGGGATTCTAAATACTATAGGTTCGTATCCTTGCGGGTATTTTTCCAAAACGGCTTTCAGAACATCGAGGTCTTCTTTTAAACTGCGGAATTTTTTGAGGAGCTTATCAAATTCCGAGTCGAATTCATGCACAGTTGAAAATTCCATGACTTCATTCCTCGGGATAAGCTCTCACTGAAAAAGGAGGTTTTCTGTAAAAGACCGTATCGTAATCTATTACTTCCTTATCTTTTGCTACTTCCCATGGTATATCTCCGTGAGAGTATTCGCTTATCGTAGTCGCATCCATAGAAGAAAATCTCTCTATAACCTTATCAATCACCTCCTTCTCACGCGCGCTCCAATTCCATGCGTTTACATCAGCATTAACTAAGGGCAAATATTTTTTCTGAGGTTTACCATAATATTCCGCTACAACCTTTTTCAGATCACCGTCTTTGATCATTTCCCGGATGATCTCTTGGAAACCGCAAGGAGCCGGTCCATAGCTTATTTTCCTATAAGCTGCCCCTGTTAAATAATCCTCGAACAGCTCATAATAATTAAAGTCCGAGAAATATAAAAGCTTATAAAGAACGGTTTCGCCGACATTCGCCTTTGCGCCGCACTTGTCTAATATGTAAAGAAGCACCTGTTTAAATTTAGTCTTATCAAACTCAGGCGCTTTGAACTCTTTCTTTATATTTTTACATTCTTTTTTTTCTAAATCCGGGCTCAGCAAGTCATCAACAGATATTTCAAATATATTGGCGAGCTTTGCTAATTCAATGCTGCTCACATCCCTCTGTCCGGATTCAAGTTGAGATATGGAAGGCCTCGGAATGCCTAGCTTTAGGGCAAGCTCCTCCTGAGAAAGCTCCCTATCTTCCCTCATCTTTTTTATTCTCTCTGCAAGTTTATGTTTCGTGATCATACTCCCACCTCCCCCATATTGAGTATATCATATGTTCAATTAAATTACAAGTCTTGTAAGATTATATTACATTGATATTGGCGTGTCAAGCATTTTTTAGAGGTCTCTGAAAAACTATCCAAAATGATATCAGAGACCTCAGAGAGCTCTGGCTATTTTTAGACTTTTTCAGAGCTCTCTTTTACCTTTTATTACATCCTGTCAGATTAAGGTTGCATTGGGCTCATGACTTCATTTTGCACGTTTCCGCTTATTTGTGTAATGCGAAGACTCGGCCTTCACCGGCACCTCTGGCCCTACGACCCCTCCCCCTTTTCTTCTCCCCCTTTAGGGGGAGAAGATTAAGATGAGGGGGTATTCATCCCACAGCTCAAAGCTCATAACATGTAAAGCATCATGTCACAATTTCTTTAAAGACAATGAGTTATGACACGAAGGACCGTCCCCAATGTTCAGGGGTCACGGGACAGGGTTCAGTGGGGTTCAGGGATATAGGGATCAATAAGAAAATTAATTTTTTTATACTGTTCCCTGCCTGCCCTCCGAAGCTACCAGACCAATTTAACCCCACCAATCTAGCGTAGGAGGGTTGCCTGATGCCTGATCCTGATATTCGATTTTCGAGGGCTGACCCCTTATTCCCTATATTTATCAAATGTCAATCCCTGACCCTATTTATCAATATTGTAAAGGCGCGAATGAACATATTGTAAAGCTGCTGTCTATCTACCGGTTCTTCGCTCTTTTGATCATAAATTCTACGGCCTTACAGCAATTTATAGGATCTATCATCGTTTCGGGATTGTTTATCCTAAAGACCCTAAATATCTCATCCGCAAAACCCTGGCCTATTGTTTTTACCTGATTGAAATCTAAAATAACTGCTTTAAATTTATTTAATCCCATAACGAGCCTTCTGGCTTGTGACCGCGAGGTATATTCCACATTTTTATGATAAAGCTTAACAGTTACCCTTGTTTTATTGAATTTATAGTCACTATCAGTATACTGTGCAAAAATTGTATTTATATCTTTTTTAGTTTTCTTGTTAATTTGAAAAGATATTTTTGTGCCTTTGCGCTGTTTTATTTCTTCTGTAAAGATATCGTCTGCTTTATTATCTATAATTAGGCCTATTTTTTCGCTTTCAATTTTAAATACATCTGCAGCTTTTGATGTAAAAAATATACCTTCTCCTGTATGTTTTGAAGGTATTGTAGTTTTTTTTCCTTTTAAGATTTCAGTCAATGCATCATATTCATCCGATAATTTAAATTTTTTCTGTATATGTTTAAAAATACCTATGCCTTTATCAACAACCTCAAAACTTACCGCGTCGCTGCTTATGGATAATTTGATATCTATATATTCTGAACCGGAATGTTCGATTGCATTATTAAGCATTTCCGTAAAGGCATATCTTGTAATATCCTGAGTATTTTTCTGCAATCTTTTTAACAAAGGTATTGCATAAACAATTCTATCGTATACATAATCCTCCTGCAGTTTTTTATTTTTAAGCTTTAAGCGGTATTTTTGCTCTTCTTTTTTTAATTTTATTGCTTCTTTCTTTGAGAATAAAACATAATAAGAACCCCTTGTTTTGCCGATTTTAAGAAGTCTTTGGGATTTAACTAATTCTCGCAGGTGCTGGTGGGCAGCCTGCCGTGAAATATCGCAAATCGCGGCAATGGCATCGCTGTCCACCCTGCCTTCGCTTTTAACTTGTTTTAATATTATATCTTTTACGTTTTGCATATTTTGAGTATAGCATAATTGTAAAGTATTGTAAAGTAATTTTTGTTTTTATTGTAAAGTAGGGATGACGGCAAACTGCTATTTGGCTGTATTGAGGTCAGGTGTTAGGTTCTAGCAGCTAGGTGCTAGGGTAGAGTCTTCCCAAGCTACCAGATACTTCAGCCGAAGGCTGATCCGCCCTTGGCGGAAGCCCCTAATACCTAAATATATCCCTATTTTCCAAGCCCACAGCCCATATTTGTAGTTGCCCAATTCATTGGGCAAAACCCACAGCTCAAAGCTTAAAGCTCAAAGCTCATAACATGTAAAGCGTCATGTCATAACGTGTTTAGCGGTAAGTGGTTATAACAAGAAGGACCGTCCCCAATGTTTATATAAAAAATCAGATGAATTTGAAATCTTTTTGTAATTGAGTTTTCAACATTTTTTCGTTACTTAATAATTCTGGTGTTATTAGTGAAATAAAAACTGATTTCTTGGGGTTCAATAGATGTTTCCCTTCATCATTATAAAGATGACTTAATATAATATTGGATAAACGTTTGGCGCTTTCTCGTTGCCATTCTGATAAACATGCAATAGAAAAACTCCATATGCCTTTAACTAACGACGCTAATATTATATCCTGTATGCGTTCGGTTTCAGGCTCCGTATCCCAAACTTCAAATACATCTATCTTTCTATTATCCTCCCTAGGCTTTCTTAATTCAAACCATAAATCTGGATAATAATCATAACGATATTTTGTTGTCTCTCCTTTTCTAGCCAATCCTTCTATTTCAATCGGCTTATAGCTCACCTCAATGTGTGCTGCATTTGCCTTTGCTTTCTCATAAGGTTTGTAAGACATACAAATATTATATAAAGCTTTTATAACTCGATCATGACGACTTTTTGACATTTAGAACTCCTTTCTTCTGCTATTATAGCAGATTAAGGTGTTGCACTAGTATCTTGAACTCAACGTCTTGAACTCAACGACGTTCTATATAACATCAACATATGCAATGTGTTATGAAAGAAATGTTGCGTTTTATGAGCCGGCCCTCGAAGTTAGAAACTATATTCAATTTTCGAGGGCTGACTCTGTCGTGCTTTGCCTATTTTCATACAATACACAAATTTGTCTGATAAAATAATGGGATGTGTCCCTAATTTCTAAAAATTCTTTCAGCTTGGAAGCGGAATTTTAAAAAAACAGGTCTATTTCGACTTCGGTTTGGGCCCGCCTGTTGTTACCGTATACCCCATGTTCGAATACCCGGAATTCCCTGCCTTGCCGTACGCGAACACTCGATAGTAATATGTCGTATCGTGAGATACCGAAGTGTCCATATATGTTACCGCATCAACCGGCAGTTCCGCGATCACGACGTAATTTGCCTGGCTGTTCGCGCTTCGCTCCACCTTATAGCCATACTCATCATTCGCATTATCCTGCCACATCAAGTTGATTTGCCATGAATTTTTCCTATCTACAATTAGATTGGTTGGAGCACGCGGGGTCGGCATGTCATTCACGGTGACGGTGATCTTCTTTGAATCCGCAAGCATACCGTCGCTGACGGTAAAAGAGATATTCTCATATATGCCTGCCTGTTCATACGTCGGCGTCCAGCTAAGGGTGCACGTGGCGCTGTCGAAAGATGCACCTCCTGGCAGATTGCCGGCTGTATAGGTAAGCTCATCGTTATCGGGGTCTTTCCCGGAGACGACGAATTGCAGTGCACCCCCTTCATCAAGTACTTTATCCTCTATCGGATCCATGACAGGAGACCTATCGACATTGTTGACGATTATAGCTGCAGTCTTGGAATCGACGTTGGTGCCATCTGACACCGTGAAGGTAATGGTATATGACCCTGCCTGTTCATACGTCGGCGTCCAGCTGAAGATGCACGCAGCGCTGTCGAAAGATGCGCCTCCTGGCAGATTGCCGGCTGTATAGGTAAGCTCATCGTTATCGGGGTCTTTCCCGGAGACGACGAATTGCAGTGCACCCCCCTCATCAAGCACTTGATCCTCTATCGGATCCATGACAGGAGGCCTATTGACATTGTTGACGGTTATAGCTGCAGTCTTGGAATCGACGTTGGTGCCATCCGACACCATTAAGGTAATAGTATATGACCCGGCCTGTTCATATGTCGGCGTCCAGCTGAAGACGCGCGTGGCTTCATCAAATACCGAGCCCTTGGGAAGATGAAATGCGAAGTAGGTTAATGTGCTGCTATCAGGATCGATCGCTGATATGGTGAACTTCAAAGTAGCCCCCTCATTTACCGTATGACCCGCTATGGGTAACATACGCGGCGGTAAAGAAAAATCTCTTAAGATCTTCCCGTATGCCTCGAGTTCAAAAATACCGCTCCAGTTAACACCCCATGCCTTTATCCGTATCTTGTTCGTAGTAATCTTGACTTTGCGCTCGGTGAGGGCAGCTCCCGGCCGAACGTTACTAGACGCCTCGGGTACTGCCTGCCACGATCCGGTTCCCGACCCCTGATAGCTGTAATAGAAGAACTTCCATGATTCTATATAGTTACAAAGCACCCCGTTTACGACATGCTGGTCACCAGACCAACCCCAGTAGAACTTTACTGTATTGATATCATAGAATCCGCCTAGGTCGACCTCATAATCGAAAAGTATCATTTTTTTCTCCACCGGGTCATACCAGCTACCTCCGGGATATGCAGCGCTAAGCTTGAGCGCCCCGTTCCACGGCGCACTCGGTTCAGCGTACCAATTGAACCTCGTCACGCCGTCCGTCATATTCGATTTGTAATATCTGCGATTCGCGGCCAGGCAATAAGTAGGATCTTCCACAGTTGGCGGCACGAGATTCACCGTCTTTCCCTTAGCCACATTGACGATCGTTGTATCACAGTAGTTTGTATTTTGAGGGTTGAGCCCCTTCATCAAATACATGCGGGCGGTGCCAGTTAATAAGGTCGCGTTTGTCTGGATCTTGAAGATGGGGCCGCACAGACCACGCGAGAATATATCCAGGACGTTGTTATTATTAATATCGCATAATACCGGATGGTTTGAAGCCGATGCCTCATGCCTTACGCTACACGGCACCGTTATCGGATATCCCGTTATCGGACTCCCATTAACGCCGCTCCAGGCATAGATATTCCTCATGAGATAACTCCCATCGTACGCATTGGATGCTATAATATCTGCCTTGCCGTCGTCGGTGACATCACCGATCACGGCAGTGCATATGCCCTCGCCAATCCTTTCGGTTTCGAACTTTAGCGTACCGTCTCGGGCATACACGCGCACAGATGATGTCGCGCGGCCGCCCTGCACTGCATTGATGGGCATAACTATTTCAAGATAGCCATCGCCATCCATATCCGCGATAGAAAACGTCGTTGTGCGCAGCGTATCCGCCCCGTCCTGCGTTTCGATGATGACGGGTGTAAATACAGCCGCCCCGTCCATGGTGAATGCCGACAGGCAGCGTTTCGTGCCGTCCAGGCTGAGACCTTGCGCTAAAACCTCGGGCTCCTCATCCGATGATTTATCCATGTCCGCTAAGATGAGCGACTCGATGCTCCCATCCCCTAGCTCCTGAATAACATAACGAGCCTCTTCGATAAGCGCTTCTTGTGTGAACGCGTAGCAAATCACTTCCGGAGGCGATGCACTATCTGCAGTTCCGATAAATATCCTCTGCGTAGGCGCGTGTACGGCTAACGCCTTTATCAATGGCAGTTGTCCTACGCTGGCCACTTCAATAAAGCCGTAGTGGAACTTGTAGACGAGAAGCGTCTCTTCATCCGGACGCTCCCGTTTCGCAATTATGATCTCATCGGCGCCGTCTCTGTCCAGGTCGGCAAGGGCTAGCGCGTCAATGACATTACCTTCGCCTGGGCCCAATACTATATACGATTCATGCGGCGCAAAGGCCCCGCTCGTCAGGAACAAATACACGGCAACATAGCCTTCGCACGCGTCTGTAGCGGAATTCGTCGTCGTGAATGGTATCACCATGTCAACATCGGCCATGCCGTCGACATTACCGTATAAAGGGACTGGATAATTGACACCATCTGTTAATGGCGTATAACCAAGCGGCGTTTCGGTAATGGTGCCCCCCTTAAGCATCCAAAGGCTCTGGCCCTTGATGGCCATCACTTCTTTCTTGCCGTCTCTATTAACATCGTATATCGTCGGATCTGAAAACGCGCCTTCTTGGGTAATAGGAATGTATGAGGCCCCGTTGCCGCGCCCAAAAAATACCTCGATCTCTGCAACCAGGCCCGGATAGCCGTCGAATTCTACCTTTATCCTGTAAAAACCAGGGGCATACGAGGCGGGGTCGATTCTTCCCAAAGCCACGGCCGTATCCTGTATCAGCGCACACTGCCCGAGTATCGTTTCTACTGTCGTGGATGCGTCAAATTTCTCAATTACTATTTTGTACGATGCATTGGGCGCGTTAACCGAAGACTCTATCTGCAACGTCTCAGACCTGGTAAGCATCGCGTGTTGGGCCGGAGAAACGATACGAAGCCCTTCCGTAGGCACGCTTTCTTCTGCCGTACATACGCTCATGCCAATAAATGCCGCCCCTATTAAACAAAATGATATTATGAGCATCTTTATCGTCTTCATTTTATTTTCCTCCGTCGATTGGCCCTTCTCTTTTCAGTTTTTCGCTCAATTCGCCAGCGGCGAATCCCGCCGCGCGCTTCAGTATCTCATTCTTCAAGTCTTCTTCGGTTTTTATATTGACGCCGTCTATCTGCAGTTTCCTTATCGCCTCGATCATGGCTCGGATAATCTTGATACGCGAAAGCTTCGTCCCTTTGGTAAAGAAGGCGTCTTTTCCTATCTTGTCGAGATAGTCAACTTCCTCTCTATTTAAGAATGCTATGACCCGCTGTAATTTTTCATCATTTGGCTTCATTACAATCGCTCCCTCAATAAACAAGCCCTATACCTTTCAAATTGCCATCTGAAAGATACAGGGCTTTTAATATGGGTTATGTTCACTTCGGCAGCCCACCTGCCATACCCTTACGGGTTTAGGCGTGTAGCTTTGTCCCGAATGAAGCCTTCATCTTCTGCTTCTCTTCGGGATCCCGATGCATAACTTCTTTAGAAGTTTCTACATTCGGGATGTCCCATTCTTTCAAATGGTTTACCTTTATCGTGTGCAATTACACAATTGCTAAAAAGAGCATTTTTCTATCTTCATTACTAAGTATATGTTGCGATTGCACATAAGTCAATACGTTGGAAGCAACCTTTTTTATTATTAACTACACTTTGCGACTTCGAAGACATTGTGGGGACGGTGGGCTGTGAGCTTTGGGCGATGCGCTTGTAGCGATAAATTAAAGCGCATATAATAGCGAAGGACGAAGGAAGAGAGACGAGGGACGAAGGACGATGGACGAAGGACGATAGACGATAAGATTGCTATTTCCTTATCGTCCCTCATCCCTCATCCCTCGTCCCTCGTTATTTGAGCACAGATGGGCTGTGTGCTGTGGGCCGTGAGCTGTGGGCTTTGGGCTGTGAGCTCTAACAAAAAAGAAGGACATCCTCGATTCAAACTCGAAAGATGTCCTCTCTTTTTGGAAAAGATACTTTATTCTGCGGTGCTTAGGTAAGTATTTAAGGAGGGGTTTCTTTTTGCCAAGGCTAAAATTCCAGCCCAAGCTAAGATTGTCCCCACAGTAATCACTACTCCCAACACAACATCTTTTGCCCAATTTTCTGAAACGAGGAATAGTTCCCCATTCCACAGGTGATCAATTACCCCAAACAAGCTTCCACCGTAGAACATAAGCATGAGCCAGAAGAGCCTTAAAGATTTTTTACTCTTCCACATAAAAGTAGTAACTATCGCTGCTGTGGTCGGTCCAAGATAACACATTCCTTCTCACCTCGCTTTCTAGTTAAAAAGCATATACAAATGTTAAAACAACGGAATCATTCGCGTCTGTATTCGTTCCGGTAAGCGTTCTCTGATAAGCTAAAAGTGTCTGTATTTTCTCATTTGACCAGCCAATGCCGGGGGCGACTGCGAGATATTTTATATCCGAAGCGGGTACTTTATCTCCGTCCTGAATTTTGTCGCCTTGAAAAAATCCATTAAACTCAAGCATTAAATTAAAGCCCTTGGGAAGAAAATATTCGACTCCAAAATCATAATTTAGATACCTTCCATATCTGGTTTTGGCGCCATCTACTCTTCTTTCTAAGGGAAGGCTATATATTGCATCGATATGAAAAATAAACGGCTTTAATTTCTTGGTTAAATTTATCCCGTACCCATGATCGTAAGAGCCGCCTCCGGAAGCAGCGCCCATAAGGCCTGTTCCGAGTTTATCGGGGTCGGCCTTTTGATATTTACCTGTAGGAATTTTTAATTGAAACACTCCGGTTATATGGGGTATTATTTTTTGTTCTTCAACAGCGCAATAACGCAGAAATAGATAACTATCGCCAAATCCTCTTGAGTGAGCTTTTAGGTCACTCTGTTTTATAAAATTCTGCTGATAAACTAGCTGGCCGCCAAGCTCTAATTTATCCATAAGTCCATACTGCATAAATAGCTGCTCTTGATATTGATATTTCTTATCGCCTTTAGCTAAAGAATCGTAGTGACCTTCGGGATTAAAAGTCCCGCGCGTTCTGTTATAAAAAAAGAATGGCTGAATAACAAATTTCCCTTTACCGCAAAGCGGTGCTGTCCATGTAGTAATGGGGCCGGCTGAAGGCGGATTCCATTCTTCTTGCTCAACCGTATCAGCAAAGGCAGGTACTATATTAAAGAAAATAAAACTCGCAAATACTATCCATACAAAAAATCTGCGCATATACGCCTTTTTCTCTTGCTACTATTATTATAATCGTGCTACTTATAGACAAAAAAATAATACCGATTATCTAATATCTTTACCGGTAGTTGACATGCTTAAAGTTCCATGTTTTATGCCTTTTATTGATTTTAAGGTATCTGATAATTTTTGAATTTCTTTGGGGCTGCCTTTGACAGCAACTATTTCCAGACAATTATCATGATCTAAATGTATATGCTGTGTAGAAATGATGAGTTTTTGAAAACCGTGCTGTATGTCTGTAATTTTGTTTAAAAGTTCTCTTTTGTGGTGATCATAAATAAGAGTAATCGCCCCCGCCACCTCATGGCCTTCCTGCCATTCTTTTTTTACCAGCTCCTGCCGAATTAAATCCCTGAAGGCCTCAGAACGATTGGAATAGTTTTTATTTCTGATTAGCTGGTCGAACTTCTTTAATAAATCCTTATCTAACGAAATACCAAACCTAAATACTTTAGGCATAATCATCCTTTCAGTATTACCTTTATGATAATAGTAGCACCAAAGAAAATTTATGTCAAGGGGGTTTATCGTCCGGGTTGCGGTTTCGGCCGCGTATCGGCTTCGTTTGTAGGTTTCGTTTTTCGTCTTAATGCGATAAACGACACCGAGTTACTTTGAGAGGACCTCCCCCAAACCCGCATTGAAATTGCGATATTTTTCGAAATATCTCGACGTTATTCTGGAATGCGGGAACAAAAATTCGGAAAATGGCGTTTTTTCAATGCGGGTTTGCAAATAATATAAGAATTATCACCCAAGAGAGACGAGAGAAGTAAACATTGTTTTGGCAAGTGCGCCTTCTAACTCTCGAAAATCGGACTGTGTTTTACTTGCTAAATCTTTAAAAATACCATTACTAAGCAATGCGCCTATGTTTTGTGCTTTTGTTTGTAGGAATCTTAAGCGGTCGTTATAAGCAGGTGGCGCTATCTTGAGCATAAGCCCTTTTTGAAATATTTTAGATACCTTATCCTTTGCATTAAAAATCTGTTTTGGTAGTCTGTCGGCAGAAACTATAATTTGTTTTCGTGCATTATATAGACGCTCAAAAAGATGCAGCATCTCCTCAAGTGTAGATTTTTTATCCTTTACAAGATGGATGTCATCTATTAACAATATATCAAATCTCAGGTAATGTTCGATAAAATCAATATAGCAATGATGTTGGATCGCTTGGGTAATGTTATTTATGAACTTCTCGATTGTGGCATAATAAGTTTTCAAGTCTGGTGCATGCTCTTTAGCTAAAGCCTGCAATAAATGAGTTTTTCCTACTCCTACGGCACCATATATAAAAAGCGGATTATATATTTGGCCAGGTAGAGTCATAGCTGAAGAAATAGCTTCCATGGCATCTTTGTTGTCATTGCTAATCAGATAATTTTGAAACGTATAATCGCGATTAAGTTTCATAATACCGACCGTATAGAATCGATTTCTTTGAATGCCCGCCGATACACATTGCCTTTAGAAGATTATTCTGCGATGTTGTTTTTATCCCGCCAAGTTACGCTCAATTTCCGCCAACAGCGTCTCAGGGAATCCTCTGATTACCATGTGTTGGCTAATAGGAAGAAAAGCTTTAAGCTCGCGTTTAAAATCTAACTTTACAGATTTGATAGCTTTAATAATCTTTGATTTCAATTGGTTATCCTGGATAAAGGCCTCCTTAAAAGCCATGCGGCTACGAAGAATGAAATAAAAATCATAAAAATCCCGTGCCTTGCCGCGCGTAAGGCAAGCACGAACCTTCTCAGCAACAAAAATATCTTCCTTGAGGTGAATAAGTGTGTAGGGAACAACCATGTTGGATTGGACAAGCGCAGCTGCCCATAACCCTTTCTTGTCACTTCTCAAGGAAACTTCGACCTGAATCCGAGTTTTATATTCACTCGTCTCAAACTGAAATATGGCAAGATATCCGCCAGAAGTGCTTTTTGACTCAATGATCTCGGTTTGAACACCCTCCATCTCTATCTTGGCAAGGGCGCCTTCCATTAAGGCTTCGATTGCTTTTATAGTAATACCTACACCGGTAAAATCTAAGTTTTCAGAAAACCGTGGACTCTGCCAAATAATCCGTAAAGCTGTACCTCCCTTAAAAAGCAACTTGTTAGAACCTTTCTCCTGATAAAGCTGTGAAAGAAACAGTTGCTGAAAATACTCCCGTACGACATTGTCGACAGTTGTCTGCCACGATTGAGCAAGTTTCTGAAGCTCTCTTTTTTCAATCATAGAATTTTCTTAGCTATTCTCACCAAGCTCTTTCTGCCAAAAAGCTCGGCGTATTCTGTGAGAGTCTTTTTCTTTACCTTGCGGACGTCAAGGCGTTCGTTTAAAGGTTTTCGCTTAAGATCTACAAAGTAAAGATAATCTGCAAGAGCCTTTTCCGGTTCAGCGATGAGGATAGTTGTGCCTTCTATCTTCTCCATTTTGTAGCCGCGATAAGCCTGTCTCTTAATCCGGGAATATGTGAAAGATTTGTTATTGACAATAAACTCCCGAGTAATCCGCGTTGTCGCCGACGTCACGGCATAGACGGACTCAGGGATTATACCGTATCGGGCCAAGGCATACTCAAAAGAGATATAGCTTGGTGCGTATAACCGGTTGGCAATAGCCTCTTCTTGTGGCGGATCGGCGCGCAGGGCGTAAAGACCGTTTCGTACTTTAAGGAAAAGGTCATGGCCGTGGTCCTTGATGAATTCTTGAGTCGCCCGCAGGGATACATCAAAGATGCGCTGGAAGTCAGATGGCGAAAAAAGCCGCACACCTTTTGCCAGAAGAGACTGCTGAACATATATTGGTTTAAGTTTTCGCTCCATATAGCGCTAAATGTTAAATGTATGTCTGTAGCAATTATACCCTATTCTTTGGATTATACAAGTTTTTTATTTTATTCGAATTGACTCACATTATGAGGAAATAGGACATAGAGGGTCGAATATAGAGAGCCACCTATTTAGGTGGCCCTTATTCTCTTATCGATTACAAGCGTAAATATACCACAACGGTTAGAGGATGTAAAGATATTATTTGCCGTCGGGAAAAATAGGGACGGCTGTCCCTATTTAATATGAATTTTTATTATGATCCGCAAAATTCTACAGATCGTTCTCGTCATCTGAAACAACGACGGGCGCTGCTTCTGACGCAAGGCCTATTCCATCATCAAGGATCTTATTTCCTGCAAACGTCCCAATATCAGCTTGTTCAGGTTGGATTTCAAAACCGATATAACTCGCTCCTCCGTAATGGCTATCGTTCTCGGCAAGGATATTGTCAGATATTATAATTCTTTTACTCTCATATGAGTATATGCCGGCGCCATACGCGGCCCTGTTTCCTATAATGATGTTGTGTTTTATTATGATATCATCACTATAGATTATATAAATGCCGCCGCCATTAGAGGCATAATAATCTCTATTAGCTCCTGTGATCACAAGGTTGTCTAACACGGCGCCATTAGACCGGTCTATATATATTCCTAACTCACCATTACTATCAATTATGGTATTTAAATCCGGATTCAATGGATCATCACGGTCATTTATAGTCCCTTTTAATATCAGATTCGATTTCGAAATAATAATATTTTCGATATATTTACCTGGTGCGACTTCAATGGTATCTCCGGGCTGAGCCTTATCTATGGCCTCTTGTATAGTAAGATAGCCTTCCGGCACTCTTAGGACACGAGTCGAAGAAGGATAGAGAAATGTCAAAACCTTTCTTACCCTATCGAGGTAGGTAGGAATCGCGGAAGCATAGTGAAACAATGTGGGTTTTCCATCATTTATGTTCAACCCTTGATATAGCGACATAACGATATAAGTGCTGCTCAATGTTTCATATATATATCGTTCGTCAACGCCTGCATAGCCTATGTCATCCTTTTTAGAACTTGCGGTGACTTCGAAACCGAAAGGTTTATGACCATCTTGACCGTAATGGTAATAACCTGCCGAATCTAATTTTAATTCCGTTATCTTGTCGATCAATGTCCTCTTTATCTCAGGTTCCAAGTCGGGGCCTATGCAAAACGGCACAAACAGGGCATGCGGTAGAATGTGCTTAGGAATTTCTATTGGGATATTGCCTGGGGCATTGGGTGGTGTATACCTAGTCATCATACCTGATTGGGTCACGGCATCTGAAAAAGCAGGGTAATCGATGCCAAGGAACTCACCATAAGAGAGATGGGCTTTCACTGCTTCGGCAAAAGATGCTTTTGAATAGGGATTTAGTATATCGGCTTCCCATGTCGCGACAGGAAATCCTGACCAGGAACGCAAGCCCCAGCTAAACATCGCATTGAACCACGATGCTTCATCGACTGTAATATCATTCCAAGATTCGGATAGACGAAGCATAGAATTTATCAATTGTTCATATTCATCTAATGTGACAGAGCCGGATAAGTAACTAACCCAAGCTATCACGCCGCCTTCATCAGCGTAGGCGTCCCGATTTGATGCTGCACTAAGCCGCCCTGTTTGGGCATTGATTGAATGAGCCAAATATAATTCATTTGCCTTATTAGAATATAAAAAGCCCCTGAAATCCATAGTGTTTCTAATTCTATTCGCATTCTCTTGTATAGTTGAAAGACTATTAATTTGTGCCCAACCTTCGGTTATTAATAACGAGGTATACAAAAGTGCATTATCAATTATAGAAATCTGGGTATTTACATCATGATAGGGAGCTGTCAAATCATTGCCTTCTCTATCCTCGACACAGTACTGTGGATAGAATAAATTCTGATAATTTTGCGCTGGATCCGATTGTAGACATAACATCGTACCGAGGGTTTTCTCAATTTTTGCTATAGCTTCCTCTTTGGTAATCTTATTATTATCAAAAGCGATAATCCAGGCAAGCAAGCTATAGCCCCATTCTTTAGGATTGGAATAAGTGTAAGAGCCAGTATTTAGTTCATTATAAGCTGTCAAAGGCAAGCCGGAACTAGTGATAACTTCTTCGGATAAGAAATAATTTAAATGCGTATTTAAAAATTCCTGCAAAAGCGAATGCTCTTCTTCGGTTAAGAATGGCCTGGCTGACGGGGCTTGTTTTGTTATGGGCATAATATTTGTAGTCACATGCCAGGTGCCCTTTTTAACAATGCTGCTGTAGCCGCCGTGGTCATCTTCGACAAAAAGGTAGGCGTCGTTGTCTGTGCCGGCAAAGCCGGATTTAAAGGTAATATTCCAGTCAACCGTCATCTCATCGCCGCTTCCGGAAACAGTGGTCTTTAAACAGTCTAATGTTGCGTAAGGGGTGTCAATAGTTGTATTTGAGCCGGGAGCAAAACCGCCCAACCAGGAAGCTGTGGTGTCGTTTTCCCTGATGAACAAGAGATAAAGCTGATTAGTATTCTGCATATAGCAAAGATACATACGGTTTATCTCTAATTTATCCATTATCAGCAAAAACACATAGTCTATCGTCTGCCAGCCGCCTAAGCTGGTATAAGTGGTGGTAATCGCGGCCGCCTGATTGACATCGGAGGTGCCTGCGGAAGGAGTAATAACGCCTACCTGCGGAGTTTGGTTGATGGTCCAGGTGCCTTTCTGCAGCCAACCTTGATAAAGGTTAGCATCATCCCGCACATAAAGATACGCATTTTTAGCGCCGGTAAAGGTTGGCAGGAATATAACATTCCATCTTACCGTCAGGGTATTGCCGCTTCCTGATACAGTAGTCATAGAGCAGTCTAATTTTGCATAGGAGTTTTCAATAGACATAGAATCCCCGGGGCTAAAGCCGCCCAACCAGGCACTATTTGCATCATTCCTGACATAGAGTTTATTGGTATTCTGGTCATAGTAGCCGTAAAAACAATTACTGCCTACTGCTGTCGTATTGATGATGAGGTTGACATACTGGATATTCTGCCAGCCATCATAATCGGTAAGGGTGGTAGTAAAAGTAACCGGCTGCATCAGGCTGGATGAGCCATAAGAAGGAGAGATCGTGCCAACTTGAGGCGGCTGGTTGCTAATTTCTACGGTGACGCTAAAGGTATAGCTCGATTCTGCGCAGGTTTTCGCTTGAATCAAGAACAAAGAACACAATAATATTATAAATATCTTTTTCATATCAAGCTCACCTCGCATCACCTGCACCTACGTTAAAAAGCAATTTACTTTTAATGCCGACTCCTATAGAATCTCCAATCGTATGAGACCAAATGAATACGTGAAATTTTCTTCCGGGATAATCCTTATCATATGGAATATGAATAATAACATCTGTTTCAGCTTCACCATTTGGCTCAATTATAAATGAATCCTTTTCTAACGTGACCCAACTTGCGTCAGGAATAGCTTCATACCCTTCCTGGACTTCGCTTATTTCCGGGACTAAAACTTCAACCTTTAAGTTAATTTCTTTATCGCTTTCATTTTTAATAACTAAGGGGAATTTGGAATCTTTACTCATACTATACTCTTTCCCCATAGGAACGTTTTCCAAGACAACTTTACCAAACCCTGTCTTTAGGCCGAACGCGTACAAGAAACGCGGGCATAATACTCCTATTACCAAAAGAGAAATAATAATCCCTTTACAGGATTTTATTGACATATTTCACCTTTCCGGCATACCCATACTTCATTACAGCCGCTTGGAGCATATCCATGATATATGTAATTGTGTGTACTTTAGTACAGGCTGGCAGCTTTTAGTAGCGGAGGTTTAAACCTCCGCTACTAAAAGTACACACTTCTTGGCGCATCATTAGCCTATCAATCCAAGACGATGATAGCCTCCAAGCATTTATAATAGTACTATATGAGGTCGCTGAAAAATTCTTAAAAATCATATCAGCAACCTCTGATTAAACAGCCCTTAAGCGAATTTCGTGAAGGGCTATTAGTTAATCTATTGCAGCCGTAATCGTAACCTGTATCGTCTTCTGACTCGGTGACGACGTCCCTGATGGGGTCTCCATCTTCAAATATAGATGTCTATCCGCATTATATGGAACGCCAATTCCCGTTTCATCACCTGCAAACTTAGCAGCTGATGATGCCACGGAACTCGTAGTCAAAGCGTGATTAGCGAGATCCCAAGTAAGAGTGCCATCAGCGTCAAAAGCACCGCTCAACCTGTACTCATTAAACCCTGGTGTAGTGGTTACCGCACTCCAGCCGGCTGGATTACTCAGCGAAAGTGAATACGTCTGACTGCTTCCCGAACCAGTATTCTTCACAGTAACGGGGCTACTAGAAACCAATGACGAACCAGTAGACATTGTTCCAAAACTAACTGGCCCACCCGTAACGGTGATACTCGCTGCTGTTGAAATTGACACGGTTACGTTGAACGACTCCGGATTCCCTGCAAACGCACTTGCAGAGACGAATATCATAAACGCTGCCACACAAATCATCACTCCTAAATATTTTTTCATATCTTTTTTTCACCTCGCTTTCGTATTAAATTTTATTCTAATGTCAGCATATCTTCTAAGGGATTTCAGCAGTTATAGTAACTTCTATAGAATGCGCCGCGCCCCGTGTTGTATCTTGTGTAGGCGCTTTAAACTCAAGCCATAATTTCCTCGCCTCACCCGATGAAACCGATGACCCATTTTGAAATGTGCGGGTTGAGCCAAACCTGGCAGCGCTCCCCCTGCTAGAACTGCCGGCCAATATCACATCGTCATTAGCGAGCTCATTAACGTATGTTGAGTCTATGGCACTAATCGAATCTTCGGTGAACAATGCACTCAATACATACGTGTTTAAGTCCGCGCCGTTTTTATCAGAAGAACTAAGCCAATTTCCTCCTTCGTTAGTTATTTGTAAACTGTAGGTCTCGAGACCATTGCCAATGTTGGTCACTGTTATTTTAGTTGCATTGTCTGTGATGTGCGCGGAACTAGCCGCGATATTTAACAGCTGCCAATCCGTGCGGTCTATGCTTAAGCCGAGGGTCTGAGACAGCACAAGCGTCATAGATGATGCCGGAGAATCTTGCGAAGTGTCAACAAGCTGCGAAGCGATTTCGCCGTTAGGGCCTCTTGCGTTAAGAACAAGCTTATCTCCGCTTCCGGAATAGTTAAAATACGAATCTAAAGCCTGGTTTCTAACATTTTTAAGATTGAAATACCAATAACCGGCGCTGCCAACCAGAGATGAACACAGTTGAGAATCACCGCTTGTCCCGGCGTTGTCGCCATCTCTCAATGTAATATAAACTATTGCGCCTTCAGCGGGAGTAATACCGTCACTTAAGAAAACCTGGCCATATGCGATATCCGTATCAGCCGATGGCGATAAGATGGCGCCTGTTGTTACCGTATAGTGCGCGCCGCTGTTATCATACGTAGCGCCTCCTGAGATGATATCATAATAATATGCGGTATTTGAAGCAAGGCCTGCGACTATGACATAATGCGTAATGCCTTCAAATGATTCTCCTCTTACGTCATATGCTATATTGCCCAATGAAGCGGTATTTCCGTATGCTATGCGGCCTCCTTCCTGAATATCAGTAATCCATGAAACAGTGAATTTATCTTTGCTTATATTAGAAATCTTGATATTTCTCGGTTCGCTTGCGTAAACGGCATTAACAATGACAGAATTCAAAATAAGGATGAGAAGCACAAGTAATATATTTATATTTTTTCTGGAAATAATCATGAAACTATCGCTCTTTCCCCTTATTATTTTTTAGTGCGCGCATAATGTAGTTTGGCTCTGCATAAATTACGTTCGTATCTTTTTTATAAATTGAGATGATCTCCTGTATGTTAATATCCGTCGGAAACCTAAATACATATATATCGGACGGCGTATCTTTCCGTGTGCCGGAAAATAACTTTTCTATGCTTATAAGGCCGCATTTTCTGTTAAACGACTCCATCAATTCAGACTTTACGCTCACTTTTTCTTTAGGAACTATCCCCTTCTCCTTCCCTAATTCAATTACGCCTTTTTTGATCTCGATTATCAATTCTCCTTTGGCTTGCTGGTCATGTTTCGCCCTGTCAGAGACTTCTAATTCTAATGCCTTTATACAACTACTATCAACTATACAATACAGGATTGTTAAAAGAATAATTAAAATTCGGTTTATACCGGTCATTTTTACTCCATATGCCAGGTGCTATTGGAATAACAACGTATGAAATAACTTTTTCCCTTCACAAGATTCTGGTCTGTGAACGGCAAATCCACCTGCGACGAGATCCACCAACTGCCATCCCACCACATCATGACATCCGCTGTGCCGCCTTGCGAATTTATCTGTTGGAGCGCTTCAATAGCTGTGTCGAAAGCCACAGTCATCGGTATGCTGACGAGATTCCATCCCTCATAAAGATTTATAGATTTAGGGAGCGCTATTCTATCGCCCCTTATAGTCCACCTGCCGGCGTTATATGTATCAGATACGGCATTGACGAATATGCCTTGGTCCAAATTAAGATCGAAATCCGTGAAAGGTAAATCCACCCGGTGTGAAATCCACCATGAACCATCCCACTGCATTGCTATATCAATAGTGATTCCTTGACTTGCCATATCCTGTATCAATTGCGATGCCTTATAAGGCGAAGGCAACCCCTGAGGCATAACCGAGAAGCAAATTTGATTAAAGTCAACATGTAGGTCAATGGATACTTCTTCTAAAATAGCAGGCGTTACGGTTACGATAACCGTATCGCTGTCACTCAAGCCTCCCGTGTCTTGCGCTGCAAAGGTTATCGTTTCTTGTCCAGACCAGCCGTATTGAGAGCTTAATGTGACTATGTGAGTCTGTGGGTCTATCGAAATATTGACATGCGTATTCCCAGAATATGTCCAACTTATTTCGTTATCAAGATTATCTACATCCTCAACATAATCATCCAAGTCAAGGGAGGAATCGGACGTGCCTTCCTCGAAGGTCTTATCCGGTATATCTCCAACCACAGGCGCGTCATTTACCGCGTTCCATGTAAGGATGATATTCTGGGCGGCTTGAGCGCCGCCAGAGTCTGTCAGAATGAGAGTAACCGTATCCTGGCCATAGAAATTTGGATTTGGGGTAAATGTCAAGATATCATCGGCGCTATTCTCTCCTGAAACAGAACAAACGTCAGCGCCTGTCACAGCCCAATTTAATGCGGTTCCCGTATCTTCTACGTCCGTTTCGTAGGGAGTTAAATCTATCGTTATCGGGTTATCTTCGTCAACTGCCGCCGGATTTGAGACCGGCGGGCTTATAGCCGGCGGATCATTAATAACTGTTACCGTAACACTAAAAGCGTCTTCGGCGTATAGGCCCTCCGGGTCTGCCACACGTACAGTCACATCGCTAGAACCATACCAATTGAGAGTCGGATTAATATCTATATATCGATTTGAATCTATAGTCACGCCGCAATTCGGATTTGTATTGCCGACTATAGTGAATGTAAGCTCTGAATCTGGATTATTTCTATCCTCAGCATATTGATACAGATCTATCGCGTTATCAAGCGAGCTATCTTCTGCTAAACCCTTATCCGGCAAACCTGAAATAGTAGGCGCGTAATTCGGCAGAAGATAAAGTCCTGTATGTTCTGCATTCTTATGGAACATGGGCCATGCTAATTTCCTTTCGCTAAAACTTCCAAATAAATCCCATTGATAAATCTTTCCGCCCCAAGGCGAAAGTAAAAGCTCTAATAATCCATCGCCATCTGTATCTCCAATGGCTGCAGCAGTTGATACGAGGCTATCGACTCTTTTCGGCCAGCCTTGCAATTCATTCCCATTTATATCCCAGATATGAATCTTGCAATATACAGGCCCTGTCCCTGCGATAATCTCACAGCGCCCATCTCCGTTGATGTCAACCGCGATGGGGTGTGATGAAACAGCGTTTCCCGCGTCTTTTGGCCAACCCGCAAGATATGTTCCGTCTTTCCTCCATATGTGTACGGACCCGTCCTGGTCATATGAAGAACCGACTACAATCTCAATATCACCATTATTATCCAAATCGGCAAGGCAGGGTGACGATTCCACATATTCGCTGCCGATATATTTAGGCCATCCTAAGAGGTTTGCTCCATTATCATCCAACACATAAACTTTGCCAAGCTGTCCTGCGCCGCCATATTCGTCTGTGATCCCGATTACAACTTCATTCTTTCCATCCAAGTCAATATCTCCCAATGCAGGCGACGACTTCTGGCTTCCATAACCATCCAATTGCCTCGGCCAGCCAGAGACTGTGATGCCATTTTTGCGCCATGCGTATGCCTTTGCCTCTGTCCCACCTGTGATCGCGATTATCTCAACCTGTCCGTCGCCATCGATATCGCCTACAGCAGGAGTTGATTCAAATTTTCCGTTAGCATCTATTGGCCAGCCGGGAATAACCGTTCCATCGCCCTTGTATGCATAGATTCTCGCATTATTCCCTTTTGTGCCGCAAACAATTATGTCCAATTTTCCGTCTCCATTTAAATCAGCCAAAACAGGGCTCGACCATTCAGAAGGATAATCGTTTGTCTTCGGCCACCCTGAAACAGCCGCTCCATTATGATGCCAGGCAAAAATATGCTGTCTTATTCCCGGGCTATCGAGATATTCCGGGTCATATGCTGCAGCTATTATCTCTTTATCGCCGTCTCCATCGATATCCCCGATGGCAGGCGAGGAATTTATTGGGCTTCCTACGGTCTTTGACCAACCGCTTACATATGAACCATTTGCGTTCCATAAATGGACCACGCCCTGTGAAGTATCATCTGACTTCGTGCATAGTGCTATCTCTACGCTTCCGTTGTTGTCTAAATCAGCATAGATAGGTGAGGAGGCTTCATTATAATACGGTAAATTTTTATGCCAGCCGACATGCGGTGACCTGTCAACTGTGATTGTACGATGCTCTTTTGAAACCACTCCTCCTGAATCAGAGACAGATAGCCTTATTGCCCAATCCCCTTCTTCGAGATTAGATGTGTTTAGGGTCCCTAAAACGGCATTTACAACCTGGCTTAATCCACCGCTGGAAAGTGTTATGTAATCTGTGAGCCATGTCGTTGGGTTGTCACCGCTTCCATATTCGATAATATAATTCGAGAAATTCGCGCCTTGGGCTGTACCTATAATATCAATTGTCCCTGAAACATGAGCGTTGTACTCCGGAGAGCTGAGCCTCGCTAAACTTATGGAATCTATCTGAAGCGCCTGATAGGCATCAATCCTGCCGTATCCCGCGTAATCGTCTCTACCCGCAGGCCCCAAATCCGCGCTCGATGTCCTTATAATTTGGCGAACTTCTTCATTCGTGAGATTGGAATTCTTGGATAGTATCAAAGCGGCTAATCCTGCGACATGCGGGCAGGCCATACTCGTTCCGCTCATCCTGTAATATCTTCCGCCTATAGCCCGAGAGTCAATCCCTGTTCCGGTTGCGCGCAGCGATAATATATCCACTCCCGGCGCGGCAACATCTATTTTCGCACCCCAGTTCGAAAAGTAAGCCATCTCATCATTATGGTCAAACGCGCCTACTGTTATTGCGTTTTCACAATCAGAAGGATTTGAATATAACGCATCTTTAAATTCATTTCCAGCCGCAACAACTACAACACAGCCAAGGCTATGCGCATAGTCAATGGCGTTCTTAATAGTTAAAGAACTTCCAAAACCTCCCCAACTATTATTCAATACCTTAGCGCCGTTATCAGCGGCATATCTAATGGCCTGCGCTAATGACGAGATCGGGCCGCCGCCATCGTCTGCCAAACCTTTAATCGCCATAATCTTACCTCCCCATGATATGCCTGCGATGCCTTTGTAATTATCAGTAACTGCCGCGATTGTGCCTGCGACATGCGTGCCGTGGCCATGTCCATCAGCCGGATCATTATCCTGAATTGGTGTATCGGAATTTGCGCCTACAAAGTCCCAACCTCGCGTATCGTCAATAAACCCATTCCCATCATCATCTTTGCCGTTACCTGGAATTTCGTCCGGATTTGTCCAGATATTGGCTGATAAATCCTCATGATTATAATCACACCCCGTATCGATAACCGCAACTACGATGTTCACTATTCCTTTCTCAATCGACCAGGCATTTTGAATATTTATCTTGTGCAAGCCCCACATATCTTGATAGCTCTGGCCCCAAGTGCCGGTAGTCCTATAATATGTGTCGTCCGGCGGAAGATATTCGACAGATGCCTCATCGGAATATTGGCTCTCGTTTGCCATGTTATCGCAAGCGGTCACAGCAATATAGTAAAACTCGCTCTCGAGCCCGTTGAGAGCATGGGCTTTATAATTTGGCTCTGCGTATTCAATGTTCGGATCCTTTTCGTATTCCTTGATAACTGCCTTAATGTCAGAACCTTCCGGGAGTTTAAGTAAATAGATTGTGTCTAAATCTGGCATTATCCTCAAGGTCTTTTTATCTATAGCTACAACGCCCTTTACAGTGCCAAGTGTAGGGCCTGGTGCCTTTTTAAATTCTTTAAAGACCTTTTCCATATTTGAAATATTATGTCTTGTATTTAAGTCTTTGATTGAATCCGGCATCTCAGTTGTAAGGATAGGCGCGGGCTTTCCAGCGCCTCCCGGGCTTTCAAATGGAACCTTCTCGCCTGGGAGCGTCTTTTTAACTTTAATTATTATCTCATCTTTTACATATGAATCTTCGCCTTTTAAAACCGCTGTGCTGACACTCGGCGGAGAGGTATCGTCCGGACCTGCGCCTGCACTGCTAACGCCGGTTCCACTCGTTGCTGAAGCTGAGCCAATTGCATCCCGCACTTCTCTAATCAAGAATTGATAAGAGATGGCGTCGGGATTGGGGACATCTCTAACAATATCATAGACTCCCGGCGAAGAGCCGCAATAGGCCTTGTAGCCTGCTAAATCGCTATCTATATTCCTAATCCAAGTTACGTTGATATAGTTTCCGGAGATTGCGGCGCTTACGTTCTCGGGCTTAGCCGGCGGCTGGTTATTCAATGTAAATGGATTCGTTGATGTATCGCTTCTTTCGCCTTCTCCATCAGCGGCAATCACTTTGACCAAATAATTATTGAATCCGTCCGGAAGAGCGCTTGTGTTCCATTGGTAAGTTCCATCATTTGTTTCGCCTGAGGCGATAAGCTGCCACTCGCCGCCTGCAAGTTGATAATAAAAGTTCAGAAGAACTGTATCAGTGTCTATATCAGAAGCAGTCCATTCGATATTATGCAGCCCCTTCCAGGCCTCGCCGCCATCAGGCCGTATTAAATTTATCTGCGGCAATGAATTCTGTATCTCTATCGTTTGAGTCGTCTTCGGACTTCCATAGCATTCACCATCGTAGGGAGTGACTACGCAATGAATATGGTCGTGCTTGTTAAAATAACTTGGGCTAAGGGTATTGCCGGTCACGCCGGTTATTATGCCTGCCTGATTATGCCATTCAAACGCATAGTCGACAGGATCTAGATCCGGGTCATACCAGTTAACCCCGGAAGCAGCCAGAGGTGTTGATTTGTAAGCTGCGTAGGGTGAGATTGACGCTTCACTTATAGTGGGTAAGGTATTTTGAATAACTACGTGATTAGTCTCTACTGCCGCGCCATAATCAAAACCGTCATACGGCCTCACTTTACAATAAATTTCATCTCCTTTATTAAAATTATTTCCGTTGAGGATATCCGCCGCGGCACCCGGTATAACTCCGTTTTGATTATACCATTCATAGGAATATCCTTCGGCATCTAAGTCAACATCAGACCAGCCTGTTGCCGCAGCCTGCAGCGTCGAGTTTTTATAGACGTTCAACGGTGAAATGGAAGCGCCTGAAATTTGCGGCGGACGATTCTGAATAATCCTTCTGAAGACGCCCTGACTTCTTGTCGCGGCCCAAATTATGCTTGAATGTTTCTGGTCAATTCTAACAGCAACTATCGATATATCAGTCAAACCGTCGTTAATACTGACCCAGCTTAATCCGCCTCGTGTGCTTCTAAAAATACCCGAGGTCTCGGTCCCAATGTAGATTATATTTGAGTTGATGTTGTCTATATCGATGGAATTCACTCTGCCCTGGATAACGCTTTCGCCGAGGCGCTGCCAATTGCTGAGCCCATCTTGAGTTTTATAAATGCCTGTCGCAGTTCCGGCATAAATCGTATCTGGATCTTCCGGGTCAATCGCAATTGCCTTTATGCTTAGATTGCCTAATCCTGTATTAACCGCGCTAAAGTTTATCCCGCCATCAGCACTCTTATAAATCCCGTCGGATTCTGTGCCTATATAAATTATCGAAGGATTATCTTTTCTTATTAGAACAACATTAATTTTATCGTCGGTTAGGGGCGGCCCAATGACGCTCCACGTAGAGCCGCCATTTTCGGTCTTAAGGAGTTTCTCTCCCCAAGTTGCGGCGTAGACGATATTGGAATCGGCTGGTGAGACAGCAATGTCTTTTACAGGATTGCCTGTGCCGGTTCTTATCACACTCCAGCTGGCTGTTGTTTTATATATATTCCCAACAGCTGAACCCGCATATAGGATTCTGTTATCAGTCGGATTTATTGCCAGCGACTGTATATTCAGATTTGTAATGCCGGCATTATCTTGCTGCCAATTCGCGCCTGAGTTAGTCGATTTATAAATGCCTGAAGCAGCGGTTCCGGCGTAAAGATTTGACGGCGCGGCCTCGTCCAAAGCGAAGCATTGGAGCGTCTCGCCTGATAATCCAATCTGACTCCATAAATTTATATTCGCAGTCGGTGTCGCGGATAGCTCAATTAGATTCGTCTCCTTATTACCCGCATCATCTTCAGCCCGAACCACAAAGAAATATTCACGGCCATTGAACAGGCCTTCGATTTTCTTTATTGTTTCATAGGTTACGAAACTCGGGAGAGAGAAATTCTCGCCGGCCCGAGTTTCCGATTGATAGATATTATATTTAATGGGCGTCATCGGGTCAGACGCCGGATTCCAACTTAATATGACAGTTTTATCTTGAGGCGCACAGGATTTTAACCCTTCGAATTCGGGCGGGTTATTGTCGTATCCTCTAAACACCGCCTGATTATTTGCCGGGTCTATTGTATTGCCCGCAAGGTCAGTAACGTTTGAAATTGTAACCGTATAATTTTGGCCCTCGGCCTGGGACGTAGAAAATTCCAACCGGTAAGTCGTATCGCTTAATTTAGAGACAGAATTTACTTCGAGTCCGTTTACGGAGTAATTCGCGGCTAAGTTAGCGTTCGACACAGGCTCGTCGTAAACCACTTCGACGTGCGTTGCGTCGATAACGCGAGCCTGATTATTCAGCTTCGGTGCTGTCAAATCTAAAATTATGGTATAGACCGAGCTTCCGGTGAGGACGCTTATATTATTATTCCTATCCATAACCCATGCATAAACCGTCCTCGAGCCTTCGGCTCCCTCGATATGATATGCGGATGGCCTCGACGCCAGGACAAAGTCCGGAGATAAGGGCTGATTTGCCGACTCATTGATAAGCCACTTCGCTATACCGCTTCCTATTGAAGACTCATATATAATAACGCCAACATCCCTCGAATTCGTGTAGAGTTGGCTCTGTGAATCGATATCATACAGTTTGAAATAATCGACGGTGGGCGGCGTAAAATCGCTGACGATTATAGTAACGGTCTGCGTATCGGTTAAACCGCCTGAATCTGTGAGCGTCAAGGCAACATTGTCAGAACCGGTCGCATCACGAACCGGCGTAATAGTCAACTCATCTGTCGTGGTGTTGATTGACGCGCTTAATAAAACTTCGTTAACTCCGGATATGGACCAGATTAGATTCGTCACAGGCTCTTCGTAGTCGTTCTTATACGGCGTAAGATCGACAATAATAGTTATGTTCTTTGGAATTGTGATATTAGGTATTGCCGGCTGGATATAGGGTGGTGAATTACCATTCAAACTTGCCGGGCCAAATGATGCAACGTTCTTATTCTCGTTTCCAGCCCTGTCAACGGAAGTAACAGCGTAAAAATACGCTGTGTTTGGCTGGGCTGTATTATCAATGTAGGTAGTTGTGCTGCTATCTCTGATAGATGGGTCTAAAGGAACTAAACCGGAGACATTTGTAATCAGAGAATTTTCCCTGTAAATATTAAAATGGTCGAAGTCGCCGGCTGCATTCATAAACTGATTCCACCTAACCGTAATCTTCACAAAATCAGAATCTGCGGAGATTATACTTACGGGCTCGGGCGGCGTTATGTCGATTGTGAAACTATCGGGGATTGAAAACGCTCCTTCATTCCCGGCCAAATCTTTGGCGCTTACGCGCCACCAGATCGCTCCTTCTGGTAAATTTGATTCAATTGTCCATTGAGCATTAGATACGAGTTTATCAACCAGAAGAGTTGAGAAGTCATTTAATGTGCTTACCTGTAAATGATATAGATTCGCTCCACTAACACTATTCCAGCTCAAGGTCGGCTTCTGAATATTAGTTGGGTCCGGGACATATGGTATAAGCGCGACTTGGCCAAGCGCTGTCACATCTAAAGTAAAGGAATCAGGATTTGAGTATAGGCTCTCAAGATTATTACTATTGATGCTCGCCGCTCGCCAGAATATCTGTCCTTCGGGCAAATTGGCAGAAGGAGTATATTGGCTTTCTATAACATTAGCATCGTTGATAACAGGCGAGCTAAAGTCGGAATTATTGTCAATTTGGATATGATATTTTGCCGCACCGGCTATATCATACCAATCCAATAGTGGACGTGGATTATTCGTCGGGTCAGGTAGAAATGGAATCAAAACCGGCGTCTGAGAGGAGATTGTGGTAAAACTCCATATAGGACCATCGGTTGAGCCGCCTTTATTATCCTTAGCGACAATCCTCCAGTAATATGTAGAGGAATAGTCCAGGATGGCTGTCGTATAGGTCGTTAGAGCTTGGCTTAAAGAGACTAAAGCGGAGGGATTCTTATTTTCAACGAGCGCGCTGTCTTTTGATAAATAGACATCGTAACCGACTGAATCACCTGGGTCAGGATCTCCGCCGGTCCAGCTCAAAGTGAGCCTCAATTCCTCCGTGGCGCCCGATTGGTTCGTGGCCCCATCTTGGGGCATAGGATTTGCCGGCACGTAAGGTGCCGTATTCGCCACCAAGACAGTGACAGGGAGCCTGAACTCACCGCCATCGCTATAAATGTCGCAAAAGACATTATAAGTGCCAGGTGCCAAACCCTGTCTATTCACGCTGACGTTTACAGTGTCGGTCTCGAGTTTGGTGTAGCCGTATTTTGGACTCGCCGTCATCCACGCATGGCTCGGATATACCCCCCAGTCGAGGTTGCCATTACCTGTATTTCTTATGGCGATCTGTTTGGTCGTTTCCAATTCCGTAAAGGCCAACGACGATGGGGTGACATTTAATATTGGATTTTCGGGCCCTAATCTCTGGCCCATGACATCAAAGTCCGTCCCTGTATCGCCATAATCATACTCCATCACAGCTAGATATTCATTTGCGCTTGTATTATGCGCCATATCGGGGTTAAAGGCACTGTATGTATAAGAACCGATAATAATAAAGCTCCCTATGGTTCCGCCTAAGGCGGAAACCCTTCTACCCAATACGATATTGTAGGTTCCATCTCCAAATAGATCCAGGTCAAACGCGACAAAATATTCATTATTAGTAGAATTATAAATAATGTCTGGATTATTTTCGCTTCTTGCTGAGAAATTTACAAAGAAGGCGGAACCTGCCTTCGCACCACTTGATGATAGACGCTGGCCTACGATATCAAAATCTGTTCCATTTCCGCTATAATCATATCTAAACGTAGCCAAGTATTGATTATCTGTTGAATTGTAAGCAAGGCTTGGGGCTAATTCATTCACAGTAAATCCACCAATATAAAAAGCAGAACTGCCTACATGAGTCCCATCAGAATTCAATAACCAGCCTACGATATCATTATCGTTTGCAGCATCCTCAAATTCAAACGCAAGCAAGTATTGATTATTTACTCTACTATATGCAAGGTCTGGATGTTTTTCGCTTACCGAATATTCGCTCAATGAAAATGCCCCTATCCGGCTTCCCGATTCGCTCATCCTTGCTCCAACAATATCTAAATCGCTTACAGAATACTCCCACTCAGAAGCAACAAAAAATTCATTGTTGGTTGAATTAAACGCAACACATGGATTAAATTCATTTTTAGTAGAATCTAAGATCCAAATCATCGATCCTGGCGCGCCCGAGGCCGAAACAATTTTTCCAACGATATCATAATCCGGCCCGTAATATCGCTCGTAGACGACTAAATAAACGTTCGCATGAGGACTATAGGCGATAGCCGGCCGCCGCTCGTTTCGTACCGAATCAACTCCTATATTAAATGCGCTTCCTATTTTTATCCCATTAGCGGCGATGCGTTGGCCCTTGATGTTGTAATTGGCACCGCCAGCCTCTGCTACCTCATAAACAACGAGGTATTCATTATTAACGGAATTATAAGCTGCTTTGCCATTCTTCTCAGAAACGAGTGTAGTCGCTATAGCGAACACGACTCCAATCTTGTCAAAATTAGAAAAATAAGTTACCGGGCCGACAGCGTTTACTTCTTTATTTTCAATACCACCGACATCAACTGCTGTAACAGCGTAGTAATATTGGGTGCCGGGGTCAAGAAGCGCGTCTGTGAATGTAGTTGCGTTTACATTAGTAATCGTTGAATCTATCGGCATCATCCCAGTAACATTTGTAAAATTCGATGTAGCTCTATAGATATTAAAATGGTCGAAATTCCCGGTTACATCGATATATGCATCCCATGTAAGAACTATGCCCTTAGTTCCTGGTGCTGCCTGCAGATTTTTAATAGCGGGCATTCCTGAACTCCCTAAAAGTTCAATAATGAGACTGCCTTCATTCGAGTCATTATTATTGATTGTCAACGTGGCTTGGCTTGGCCCTTCAGCTTGAGGCGTAAACGTTACGATAATATCCCGTATTTCTCCTCCCGGAATTGTCATCGGGCCTGTAAAATTCGTAGTGAATGATGTATTAGTTGATGTTATATTAGATACTTTCAAATCGCCTAAGCCGATATTATAAATTTTTAAGGTCTTGCTGCTCGACGAGCCCAAATCAACCCTGCCGTAATTTATCTTATCGGCCGGCTGGGAAGCTATCTCGGGAATATATGGCGTTTGCGACCAGCCTGAAACGAGAGCGACCTTACGATTATTTTCGTCATACATATATCTGAAGGATGTAGCATTTGGAAGGCTTGCGCCTGTCAAATTATTGAATACGTCATATGTGTAAGTGGTGTTATTACTTTTCGCGTCGAGGACGCTCTCTAAATTGTTCCTCGCGTCATATCCGAATTGAGTGGCTTTAGTCTTAGCATCTATGATCTTTTTTAAATTATCATTTGCATCGTATTCATAATTAATAGCGCCGGCGGATGTTGTTACCGAATTCAAATTATTTGCGTTGTCATATCCGAGTGAAACGTTATGGCTTGCCTTGTTCTTAATCTCTGTGAGGCGTGATAAACTGTCGTAGACTTGGGTTATCTGTAAACCCGCGGGTTTCTCAATACCGGTTATCATTCCATTTGCGTCATATGAGATATTCTGGGTATTTCCTTCGGCATCAGTTGTTGAAATGGGATTTCCTAAAGCATTATAATTTATAATGGAGATATTGTCAGGGTCATAATAAAAGTTTATCAAGTTTCCTTCGTCATCAAAAACGGTGAGGATGTCACTAAATATTGTAATCAGATTATTATTATCATCATACATGTAACCTTGAGAGGACCCTTCCGGGTCTGTCCTCGCTATCAGGTTGTCTTTATAGTCATAATATAACTTTATCGTTTCGCCCTTATCGTTTTTAACCTCTGTAACGTTTCCGTGTATGTCGTGCTGATATTGAGTAATAAGCCCTCTTCCATCTTTGATCGCTTTAGGTCCATAATCTCCATCGTATTCGATCTGTGTTAAGTTCTTCAAAGCATCCTTTTGCTCGACAGGCCTAAATTCAGAGTCAAACCTTTCTTCTAACTGGATGCCGCCAGGACCCGTAGTAATGGTCATTCTATCCTTTAAACTGAAATCAGATATGAAACTCGCATCCCCGCCTATCACCTTCTCGGCGGCGCGGTTATATATATCATATGTATTTTGCTGTGCAGGGTTCGATCTCTTGTCTTTAATCGCGGCTATCTGGTGGTCTACATTATAGGTATAATTCTCAGGCCTTAGCGCTATATCGTTCGCCTGAATAAGGTTTCCCGACGCATCATAAGTATAGGTAACAGCAAGGCCTCCGGGACCATCTGCCCTCCTGATTCTACCGTCTATATTATAGGTAAGGGTGATAGCTCTGCCACTTGCGTGGGAAATCGAGCTGAGCCTTCCTGATGAATAATTAAAATTGAGGGTGTTATTGTTTCTATCTTTTAATGCGATGACTCTGCCATTCGATGCGAAATCGATGGTCGATTTATCCGTCTTTTTAAGAGTGAATGTGCCGTCTTCATTCTCTCTTAAAATATCAACGAAGCCGTCTCTCAGATATAAAGGTTCATTATTCATATTTAAACCTATTAACGTCCATTCATCCTCTTGGTTATTCAATCTATCGATAATATTAATCTTATGATAACACCACCTCTCATAGCCGCTTGTTCCAAAGCTGAATAAGAGCTTATCTTGAGGGAATCTCATCTCATATGCGTCGGCTGACCAGCCGTAGCCGAAGCCTGTCTTCTTTTCGTTAAATGAATTGTAATAACGGATGAGTTCCAGATTGAATTCACCGGAGACGGGCAAACTCATGTCAACTCTTTGAGTCTCGAAGTTCCCGTCCTTTCTTGATTTTGCGACTGATTGTGAAACTGCCTTAAAATTATCGGTAGTGTCTAATGTTGCGGCAGCTTGTCCCGAGCCTTGAGGCCCTTGGAAATTCCATGCGAAGGTCTCTTCGCTCGGTCTTTGAGCTATGGCAGCATCTTTTAGGCCTTCGGTAAGAGGGTCAATCGGGTCGTCAGGTAAATATTCATTTGGCGGCCTATAACTTACTCCGCCTTTCAGGGTAACGGTCCGACTATATTGATGGTTTCCTTCTGTCCATGACCTCGTGCCTGTGACTGTAATCTCTGGGGTGTATCTCTCACAAGGCACGTATTCTATCTGGTAATCATTCAGGAATGACATATCTAAGGGGATGTTATTGTCTCTAATCCATTTTACGACGCTTGTAATCTTACCTAATCTCTTTAATTCCTTTAGGACAGGGAATTCATTTGCGAATTCATCGTAGTGTTGTGTGAAGTGGCTTGCGAATGCTTCTGATTCAGGATTATAGGTTGTGCCTCCTCCAAAGGTTGTCTCAGTCAAAAGCTCCATCGATACTTCAGAAAATACCATTGCATCACCGGTAGTATTCTTGGTTAATTTCATATCCTTGGGTTTGAACCATTTTCTTTCGGAATAGGTGCCTGTTGTAAAGTCTCCGTAGAGTTCTCTAGTAATCATATTCTGATAACCTGAGACGCTTGAGGAGACGGATTGATGTGTGACGTTGTCGAAGCCCATATCTAAGCATTTTAAGAGCCTATCCGCATCGAACATCACCTTACCAAAGGCTGTATCAATTGTATCGCCGTCATATCTCACCTTCATCCATCCTGGATATGGCGAGGCTTCCGTTCCTATTGATACGCCTGGGTCCTGGCTGGAATAGACTGAGTTAACTGCTACAGATAAATCATCCATATCCATCTCTGGGAGTGTTAGATCTTCCTTACCGAATAATATAATCTGTCCGGTTTTATCATCATAGGTAGCGCCGGCTACGTCGTTTATGTTGAGCATGAGTTCGGCAGTTTTTGAGAGTGACACGCCGCCGTAATTAGCGAGAGAACTGCGGAGAGAGCCGTAGGAAGAGAGATTACTATAGGAACTGCCATATCCACCACCTCCGCCACCACCTGGGCCACCACCAT
>Ga0315295_10000352_pt1 | contig 39123 bp, 37 predicted proteins | sample YL17G14_0_MG_FD_204453 | JGI IMG/M metagenome (GOLD analysis project Ga0315295, IMG submission 204453) | Sediment microbial communities from Yellowstone Lake, YNP, Wyoming, USA - YL17G14_0 | ecosystem: Environmental > Aquatic > Freshwater > Lake > Sediment | place: USA: Wyoming | collected...
GGCAATCGGTCCGTCGATCGGGCCCGATCACTACGAGGTGGGCGTTGATGTCCTGGAGCAAGTGGAACAGACATTCGGCACCGAGGCCGCGACGCTTCTCGAAACCCGGGAAGGCAAGATCTATCTGGACCTGTGGGCCGCGAATTGCATGCAGCTGCAGCAGATCGGCATTGAACACATTGAAGTCTCCGGCCTGTGCACTGCATGTCATACGGATGATTGGTTCTCGCACCGTGGGGAGAAGGGCAGGACCGGCCGTTTCGGGGCGCTCATCGCGCTTCCCTCGTGACTCCAGCGCGGGCTGCTGGATTCGGAAGGCCCAGCGTTCCACGTTTCAATCCTCTGCTAAACTGGACTGATATGCTTGATCCGACCTCGGACCTGGTTTCCCGGATAAAGGAAAGGCATGCACGGGTGCTGGAAATCATCGCGGCATCGGCTCGTCGCGCGGGTCGGTCTTCGGATTCAGTGCGGCTGGTAGTCGTCACCAAGTCGCAGCCCCTGCGTGTGGTCGAGGCCGCGATCGACGCCGGCGTGCACATCCTGGGGGAGAACTATGCCGAGGAAGCCGCGGCGAAGATCCAAGCCTTGCAGGGCAAGTTGGTTGCGGCAGCCGCGCCGGGTGACTCCGAGCCTTCAGGAGCAGGCAGGCCCATCAGTGTAGAATGGCACATGATCGGCCACATCCAGAGCCGCAAGGCAAAGCTGGTGGCGTCGTACTTTGACCTGATTCACTCGCTGGATTCGGTGAAGCTGGCGGAACGGCTTGATCGGCTCGCCGCGGAACTCGGGCGCGAGATCCAGGTGCTGCTTGAATTCAACGTCGGCGGCGAGGCGGAAAAGCATGGCTGGCCTGCATCGGAAGAAACAGCCTGGCCACAGCTGCTCGAAGAGCTTGAGGCAGTCGTCGGCTTTTCAAACATCAAGGTCCGGGGCGTGATGACCATGCCGCCGCTTTCGAACAACCCGGAAGATGCTCGCGTGAACTTCCGCCGCCTCCGCAGGTTGCGGGAGTTCCTGGGTGCAAGGATCTCAAAGGCTCAGTGGGGCGAGCTATCCATGGGCACCAGCGCCGACTACGCGGTTGCCGTTGAAGAAGGCGCCACGCTGGTGCGCGTAGGGGAGGCCATTCTGGGACCAAGACCTGCACAGGAACCTACATGAGTCTATTGTTGCTTGCACAGCTGATCAGCCTCACGGCCAACGTGCTGACCATCCTGATCTTTATCTGGGTGATCGCTTCCTGGGTACTCAATCCGTATCATCCGGTGCGGGAAGCCCTTGATCGGATCGTGGAGCCATTGCTTGCGCCGATACGCCGCGTGCTCCCCACGACCGGCGCGATCGATTTCAGTCCCATGATTCTGATGATTCTGATCATCCTGGCGGCAAGGATTCTGAACAGTCTCATCCTGTCGTTGTGATGAGGTACGTGTGACCAGGCGAAAGTACCGCTTGCACGATGGAAAGACCGGCTCCGCACTGGTGGTGCGCGTCACACCCCGCGCAAGCCGCAATCGGATCGCCGAGGTGCTGGGCGATGGTACGGTCAGGATCCACCTGACTGCCGCACCTGTTGATGGCGAGGCGAATGAGAAGCTCATCGTGTTCCTGGCGAAGATCCTCGACGTCGCGAAGTCACGGATCGAGATCGTTGCCGGCTCAACCGGGCGAGATAAGCTGATCTCGGTCGTGGGCATGGATGCGGCGACTCTACACGAGCGCATCATCGCCAAGCTCGACTGAAGACCCTGTTCAGCGGACCCTCCTGGAGCCCGTCTCGGAATTGGACGGGCTGCCGTGTTGTCTTTTGCCCGCCGGGGGCACATTCGGGACAATCCGCGGAATTTCAGGGGCGACGAACAGGAGCGCGAAGGTCCAACATTGTGGACTAGGTCTCGCTGGGGGCGAGTGTGCAGGTGCGCGACCGACTGTTGCCGTCGACTTTGCAGGCGATCACAGCAAGGTAGATGGCAGGTCTTCCGGTCTGGACGGCCGTCTCATCTCCGCCCTCACGAGCCCGGCCCGTAAAGCCTTCGATAGATGACGAAGATCTCGTAGATCCTGCGGATGTAGTCGCGCGTTTCCTGTGCACGGACGGTCTCGAGGAAGAGGTCCGGATCGCCCTGCGAGAGTTCCTGCCATGCCGCGGCGTTGCCCGGTCCGCCGTTGTAAGCGGCGAGCGCGGCATACAGGTCACCGTCGAGCAGGCGTCGATTGGTCGAGAAGTAGTGCGCGCCGTAGGCGACGCTGACATTGGGGCGGTACAGGTCGTCGGGCTCGAAATTGATCGGCCAGCCTACCTGGCGCGAGATGCCCGCGCCGGTATCGGGAACGATCTGCATCAGCCCCCGTGCGCCGGCCGTCGAACTGACGAAGCCCTCAAATAGGCTCTCCTGTCGGACCACGCTGAATAGCAAAAGCGGATCCAATCCGTTCTCCTCGGCTGCCGGGATGATCAGATCCCGGAAATAGAGCCCATATCGAACATGGCTGAAATACGGCGGCGCGAGCATGGAGGACTGTTGGTCCTGCAATCCTGCCAGCGTCAATACCTGCCGCGCCGCATTGATGCCCGCGCGGTACAAACCAAGCTCCAACAGGTAGTTGGCCAGCCGATAGGTAAGGACGGGATCCGAACTGACTGAAGCCCGCAAGTCTTCAAATTCCAGCCGCGCCTCGTCATCAAGGCCGAGATTCCAGTACTCCCGGCCGCGGATCAGACGCGGGTCAGCCGCGAGGCTGTCCAGTCCGGAGAGATCCGCCTCTGGCGGCAGGTTGAAGGTCAAACGCATCCATGAGTCCGCGGCCTGGCGCTCGGCCGTGAGATCGAATTCGAGGTTGGTGCCTGAGGCGGGAGCGAACGGTGCGCGGCCGTTCAGCAGGTCGGAGGCACGTTCGCTGTAGTAGCCGCCCGGATCGGCGCTTTGAGCGAGCTGCCAGGCGTTTTGTGCCTCGCCCAGGTTGCCAAGTTTCTCGCGCCCCTTGCCGATCCACAACTGCGCCCGCGCCTGGTCCTCGGTGGTTACGGCCAGAACCAGGCTATGGTCGAACAGCGGGAGGGCGGATTGGAAGTCGGCCTGCCGGTATTGCATGATTCCGGCGAAAAGCATCGCGGTGGAAGCCATTTCGTAGGTCGGGTACTCATCCCCGACTCGCCGCCAATTGAGAGCAGCATCATCAAAGCGACCGTCGCGTTCCAGGATGCGGGCGGCGGTCATCAGCGCTTCAGGCGCATCTGCGGCGCCCGGTGCAGCCTTGACATAGTCGAGCAGCGTCTGCGCCGCTTCAGGATAGCGGTTCTGATTCAGCCATTCGATCGTCGACTTCTCAAACCATGCATCCGCCCACTTCGGATGCAATGCGAAGTTCTGGATGAAGTAGGCATACGCGTCGACAGCTTCCTGATATTGCTGCAGTTGATCCAGACTCAGGGCGCGATAGTAGTAGGCGGTTCCATCATTGTTCGGGTTGCTGGCGATGTAGCGATTCAACGCCTCAAGCGCCTTGTCATTCACGCCGGCAAAGTAGTCCGTCAGCCCGCGGTCGAGGTCACCCACCGCCACGCCTGCATCCAGCAGTTCGATCAATCCCTGGTACGAATAGTATGAGAGGGGATAATTCTCAACCGCGTGCTTGAGGCGCTCGTAGGCCTGCGTTGATCGCTGTGATGAAAGATACGCCTGCCCGGCAAGGTAGTCCATCTGGGCCTGGATGTATTCGTTGGTTGTGTTCGCTGCGATCGTGTCGTACAGCCCGATGGCAGTGTCGTTGTTGCCCAAGGCTGCGTGCGTCTTGGCGATCTTGATCTGCAAAGCCTGCGCATCATCCAGATGAGGCGCTGCCTGAGCAGATGCATACGCGTCCAGGGCGCCCGCATAGTCGCCTGCCTCGGTCAGTGCGTCGCCGCGCAGCCCGGAAACGTACGAATCGAGCACGCCGGGTCGCACGATGATGTAACCGGCGTAGGCAGAAGCCGCCTCAACGTATTGCTGCTTGGCAAAAAGGCATTGCCCTGCCAGGAATTGTGCCGGAGCAGCGTACGGCGAATCGGGAAATTCCGTCCGGAGCTGCTGGAGAGTGACAACCGCCGCATCGTAGCGCCGATCGGAGAATTGAGAGCGTGCCAAGCCCCACAACGCGGTGGAGCGGATGCCGGGATCGGTGGTACTGTCAGCAGCTGCACTGTACTCCTGGACTGCCGCCTCGTAGTCGCCGTTGAAGAGCGCCTTATCACCGCTGGTGACGCGGACGATCGGCACCGGCGTCTCGGTTGGTATGGGTGTGTTTGACACGGCCGGCATGATGGTGGCGCCTGGAACTGAAGTGCGCTCAACAGTCTCAACCGCAGCCGATGGAAACAGGCTGCAGCCTGCCAATGCAAGTTGCAGCGCGACAACAAGCGTTGTGCGCAGGCGCCCACGCATTGCGTTCTTATACAGGCAAAGCAGGGGGGTGTCAAGCAACCATGTGGTAAAGGCGAGATTCGAGGCGCGGCGGGCATCTTCTTTACTCACTTGCATGGCGCCTAATTTCTAGACAATATCCATGCGCCATGTTAGACTCACGCGGTTTGATACTGGCGTGGCGCTGGTCGCCACGCTTTTTCCTGCGCATTGCGGCAGGCTGGATTCGAATCAGTTACTTTGCGCGGGGATGAGGGATCATGGACACTCTGCTTACTGGATCGGTTGCGTACGACTACCTGATGACCTTTCCGGGATTGTTCTCCGAACAGATCCTGCCGGAGAAACTCGCTTCCATCAGCCTTTCGTTTCTTGTGGATTCGATGGCGAAAGTCCGCGGCGGTATCGCCCCCAACATCGCCTATACCATGGCGCTGCTCGGTGAAAAACCGCGCGTCATGGCCACCGTTGGGGAGGACTTCGGGGATTACCGGGCATGGCTGGATTCGAAGGGCATCGATACCACCTTGATGCAGGTCATTCCCGGCGAATTCACCGCCTCGTTCTTTGCCACCACCGATCGGGCTTCCGCGCAGATCGCTTCGTTCTACCCGGGCGCCATGGGACGCTCGGCCGTCCAATCTTTGAAAAACCTGCGGAGAAAGCCGGACCTGGTGGTCGTATCCCCGAGTGCGCCGGATGCCATGATGAAATTTCCGGCCGAGTGCCGCGAGCTGGGCATCCCCTATCTGTACGACCCCAGCCAGCAAGTGCTGCGCCTCGAAGGCAGCGAACTAGCCCGAGACATGGAAGGCGCGGCCTTCCTGTTCTGCAATGACTATGAGTTCGGCCTGATCTCCAAGAAGACCGACCGCGATCTGCAGGAGATCTTGAAGCACGTGAAGGTGCTGGTGGTGACGCGAGGTAAGGACGGCGCGAATCTGTACACTGGCGGTCAGGACTTCTTCATCCCGACGGTCCCCGAGCGCGAGATTGTCGATCCAACCGGTGTGGGCGATGCCTTTCGAGGCGGCTTTCTTGCCGGTTACAGCCACGGATTGGACTGGACGCTTTGCGGCGAGGTGGGTGCACTGGCTGCCGTATACTGCCTCGAATGCCGCGGGCCGCAGAGCCATTCATTCACCCGCCCCGAGTTTGTGAAGCGTTTCAGGCAGCACTTTGACGACAAGGGCAGGCTCGATCAACTCCTCAAAAAAGGGGAATCCCGCGCAGCGAAAGGAAGGCAGCGAAAATGAGTGACAACTACGATATCAAGGACATCAATCAGGCGGAAGGCGGTCGTCGGCGCATCGACTGGGCCGAGCGGGAGATGCCTGTCCTGCGTCAGATCCGTGAACGATTCAAGAGTGAGAAGCCGCTCAAGGGAGTCCGCCTCTCGGCCTGTCTGCACGTGACCACCGAGACAGCCAATCTGGCGCGCACGCTCCATGATGGCGGCGCCGACCTGGTATTGACGGCATCCAACCCGCTGTCCACGCAGGACGATGTTGCGGCGGCGCTGGTCAGCATGTACGAGATTCCCACGTTTGCCATCAAGGGCGAAGACAACGTGACGTACTACAAGCACATCAGCGCGGCGCTTGACCATAAGCCGCACATGACGATGGACGATGGGGCGGACCTGGTCTCCACCATCCACAAGGAACGGCGCGAGCTGCTGCCCGGGATCATCGGCGGCACGGAGGAAACCACCACCGGCGTGATCCGTCTGCGCGCCATGGCGGCGGACAAGATGCTGCAGTTCCCGGTGATTGCCGTCAACGATGCCATGACCAAGCATTTGTTCGACAACCGCTATGGGACCGGGCAGTCTACAGTGGACGGCATTATCCGCGCCACGAACGTGCTCCTGGCCGGGAAGAAGTTCATTGTCGCCGGGTACGGATGGTGCGGACGGGGCCTGGCCTCACGTGTGCGCGGCATGGGGTCGCACGTCATCGTAACCGAAGTGGATCCCCTGAAGGCCCTCGAAGCGATGATGGACGGCTACGAGGTCATGCCGATGCAGGACGCGGCCAGGATTGGCGATATCTTCTGTACACTGACCGGTGACATCAACGTGATCGATGGGCATCACTTCGAGGCCATGAAGGATGGCGCCATCGTCGCCAATTCAGGCCACTTCAACGTGGAGATCAACATCCCCGCGCTGGAGAAGATGTCGACCGGCAAACCCAATCTGGTGCGGCCGTTCGTGGAGCAGTACACGACCAAGGACGGGCGCAAGATCAACATTCTGGCCGAGGGCCGCCTGATCAACCTGGCCGCGGCTGAAGGCCACCCGGCATCCGTCATGGACATGTCCTTCGCAAACCAGGCGCTGGCTGCCGAGTACATGGTCAAGAATGCCAGCAAGCTTGAGAAGCGCGTCTACACGGTGCCTGCTGAGATCGATGCTGAGATCGCCCGCATCAAGCTGGCTGCCATGGGCGTCAAGATTGACAAGCTTACCGACGAGCAGCTCAAGTACCTCAGCTCCTGGGAAGAAGGCACTTAGTTTGGACCCCTGCAACAAACGGCAAGCATTGGCCTCGCGCAGCCTGCGGGGCCTTTTCTTTTCGCGTATATAATGAAGCCAGTCCTATCATTCATTCGGTTTTGCGCCCATTCTCCCCGGATCTCACTGCACAATGGACCGCTGCTCAGGGCGGATGCTGACTTGGTGAGAAAGGACTTTAGACTACGGGGATACATCATCGGCTGCTGGAGCCGCCTTTCTAGACGTGCTCCAACAAGGCTGAGATCTGCGCTTGCAGTGGAGGATGGGATGAAAACAGATATCTCCTACGCCCGGCTCGCGGCACTGATGCTGCTGAGCCTGATCGTGACAGCCTGCCAGGCCTGGCCGTGGGGCCCGAATCGCGGGGCACCTGGGCAGGCCTCTCTTCCCAGCGGAAAGACCACAACCACCGGTTTTGATTGTCCGGAGCCGAATCCTCGCATGCCGGTGGCTTCGACCCAGCTGGATCTGCTTGTCTGGTCAGAGTACATTCCGCTTGAGTTCCTTGAGTGCTTCGAGTTGGTCTATGGGATACCCGTGGCCCACCCGGAGTATGACAGTGTCGAGGAGATGTACGGCCTAGTCACCGCCGGCGACACCGCGTACGACCTGATCCAGCCGACGGATTTCGTGATCCCGCGTATGATCCGCGAAGGTCTGCTGCGTGAGCTGGACCATGAACGCCTGCCCAGCCTCGCCAATTTCAATCCGCACTATCTGAATCTGGCGTTCGATCCCCACAATGCTTTCACCATCCCATATGAGGCCGGGCTGGATGCCATCGTCGTGAACACGGCAGCGGTAGATATCGTTCCAGAGTCGTGGGCGGATCTTTGGAACGCGAGCTACTCGGGTAGGCTCCTGCTCACAGACGATGAGCGCACGGTAATCGGCCTGACCCTCCTGACCCTGGGGTTCGATGTCAATTCAACCTCGCCCAGCGAGCTTGACCAGGCAAGACGCGCGCTGATGGTGCTCCAGCCCGGCATCGCCGTATTCGACAGTGAGAGCCCCTCGAGCCGGCTTGTGGCTGGCGAGGTCGACCTTGGCGTGACCTGGTCCGGTGAAGCCTTCCTGGCGCATCAACAGGATCCCGCGATCGAGTTCGTCTATCCGTCTGAGGGTCCCATCCTGTGGCAGGACACTTGGGCGATGCCAAGCACGGCTGCACACGAAGATGCAGCCTATGCCTGGCTGAACTACACGATGCAGGGCGACATGTTCTGGATGATGCTGACGAACTTCCCCTATACCAATCCGAACGATGCCGCCCTGGCGTATGCAAAGGGAAACCCGATGGCGGTGACCGATGTGAATGGCGAGGCAACCATCCTCGGCGCGGTCTACGAGGCCTATATGAACTCGACCATCACCAACCCTCCGGCGGAGGTGATCCGCTCGGGGCACCGCATCGTCGACGTGGGTGACGCAGTCGCCCTGTATGATGAGATCTGGGAGGAGGTTGCAGGCGGGGAGTAGTATCCGGTGCCCATAGGTGCGAGGCACAACCAAGAAAAAGATCCCCGCGCAGTGATGCGCGGGGACCTTTTGTCAAGCGGTTTTGTGAAGGCTATTCGAAGCAACTGATGGATTTTGTCTTTTTCTCGGACTTGCCGGCATCATTGAATGCCTGTACCGAATAGCTAATCTGCGGCGGATCGCTGCCAACGATGATCAGGGCAACCATGGTCGTGTCGTCTGAGTAGCTGGTTTCGTCGGCACCGAGGGTGGCCAGGAGCTCATCATTCCGGAAGATGTAATATCCTGCCTCATTGGCGGCCACGTCGGTCCAACTCATGTCCACATGAACGTCATTGTGCATGAATGGACTCATGTTGATCGTGCAGCTGAAGGGCACCTTGAAATTTGTCGGCGCGGCTGGCTTCGATGGCGTGGGCGTCGGCGGCTGCGGGTACTCCGGCAGAAAGCCGACGTTGCCGCTCACTGTGGCATACTGGCCCCAGAGCCAGCACTGCCCACCGGGATACTTGATGATCCAGTAGCCGGTCGGCGTGTGCTTGCCGATGACTTCCGCAGTCTGCCCCGGCTGCATGGTCCAGAGCAGATCGTACGCCACACTGGGTTCGGTGCGGCAGTTCGTGGCCGAGCTGACGCTGACCAGGAAGATGAAGGTCAAGCTGCTGGATTGGCCGGAGGGCAGCCCCAGCCGGGACCTGCCTCCCGAGGACCTCGGTAAGAAGGTGAAGATCAAGCTGCTGGATATGGCCGATGACCTGCGTGAGGACGATGCGCCCGAGTCGCGCGGGGGCTGCAAGCCAAGACTTCGGGATTCTGCGCCAGTCAAGTCGCACACTCGAAAGATCACTCTGCTGGATGGCGACTTCGGCGAGCAATCCACCCCGACCGATTCCGAGGAGGACACGGATGGCGAGGAGATCGCCGGCCGCAAGGTGACGCCTCTCGACTCCCCGAGCATGTAGCGCGGGAAGCCGCCCTTCTCAAAAGTCAGACCGTCTGATAAGATACTTGGCGCACGCCGACCCTTCCAAGTGAGCCTCGGCCCTCTGGCTGAGGCTTTTTTGTGCCGGTCGTGGAGCACAAGCATGTTGCAAGAGAGAACGGACCTCCGTAACATCGCAATCATCGCCCACGTGGACCACGGCAAGACCACGTTGGTGGATTTCCTGCTGCGGCAGGCTCACACGTTCCGTGAGAATCAGCAGATCGCCGAGCGCGTGATGGACTCGAACGCACTGGAGCGCGAGCGCGGCATCACGATCCTTTCCAAGAATACCGCCATTTCCATACTCGATCCGATGACGAGCCAACAGGTGAAGATCAACATCGTGGATACGCCGGGGCATGCGGATTTCGGCGGTGAGGTCGAGCGAGTGATGAACATGGTGGACGGCGTGCTGCTGTTGGTCGACGCAGCTGAGGGGCCCATGCCGCAGACGCGCTTCGTGCTCAAGAAGGCCCTGGCCATGGGGCACAAGGCGGTCGTGGTGATCAACAAGGTGGATCGCCGCGACGCCGAACCTGCCCGCGTGCTTAACGAGACCTTCGATCTGTTCATCGAGTTGGGCGCGACTGAAGAGCAGGCTGATTTCCCGATCATATACGCCCAGGCGACTACAGGCCAGGCCGGTCTTACTCCCGATCTGGGGCCCGATCTGCAGCCGCTCTTTGAGGTCATCCTGCGGCACATCCCCGCGCCGCGCGTTGATGCCGATGCACCCCTGCAGATGCTGGTCACCACCCTGGGGTACGACGATTACCGCGGTGTGACGGCTGTCGGCCGGATCTTTGCCGGCACGATCAAGGCCGGCCAGAAGCTCACGCGCCTGACCCTGGACGGACGCACTCTGCCGGAAACCGTGCGCTATCTGTATACCTTTCAGGGGCTGAACAAGGTCGAGATCCAGGAGGCCCGCGCAGGCGACATCGTCTCGCTCGCCGGCTTGGAGGGCATTGCCATCGGTGAGACTCTTGCCGACCCCGACAATCCGGCAGCACTGCCCACGATCAAAGTCGAAGAGCCGACGGTGCGCATGACCTTCGGCGTCAATACCTCGCCCTTCTCTGGTAAGGAGGGCAAGTGGAGCACGTCGCGCAAGTTGCGCGAGCGGCTGTTTGACGAACTGCGCACCAATGTCGCCCTGCGCGTGGACGAAACGGACTCCGCAGAGACGTTTCTGGTCTCGGGGCGCGGTGAACTCCACCTGGGGATCCTGATCGAGAACATGAGGCGCGAGGGCTACGAGTTCCAGGTCTCGCGGCCTGAGGTAATCTTCCAGAAGGCCGAGGATGGATCGTTCCTCGAGCCGTATGAGGAAGTGCACATCGAGACGAGCAGCGGAACGGTGGGCGTCGTAGTCGAAATGCTTGGGGCGCGGCGCGGACAAATGATGGAAATGCGGGATGCTGGGCAGGGTATGACGCGCATCACCTACATCGCGCCGACGCGGGGCCTGCTTGGATTCCGCTACCAGTTCCTGACCTCCACCCGCGGCGCGGGTGTAATGCACACCATATTCCATGGGTACGACGAGATGGCGGGGCCGATGGCGACCCGAAGTTCCGGATCAATCGTGGCGATGGAGGTAGGTGATACAACGGCCTACGCGCTGAAGTCCGCTGAGGATCGCGGCACGCTGTTCTACGGCCCCGGCGTGGCTGTGTACGAGGGGATGGTGGTCGGCGAGGCCAGTCGCGGGCGCGACATTCCGATCAATGTGTGCCGGAAGAAGCATCTTACGAACGTACGCGCCGCACACGGCGACATGGAGATCCGCCTAACGCCACCCCGGCAAATGAGCCTCGACGAAGCCGTCGAGTACCTGGCCGACGACGAACTGCTCGAGGTTACCCCCGAGTCCTACCGCATCCGAAAGCGCATCCTCGATACGGATGATCGGGGCAAGCAATCCAAGAAGGCCAGAGAAGCCCTGGAAGAATAGAAGAAGGTCCCGCACTGTGCGCGGGACCTCTGTTTTTCATTTGGCAGATTGCTTCAGAGTCGGACTCTTGGCCCGTCTACGGGCAGGTGAACTCCCAGGTCACCTGCGGGCCCGCACCGGCATCGTTGTAGGCCTCCACGGAGTAGTTCATGCCTGATCCGTAAGTGAAGGGGATCGTCTCCTGGTACGACATCGTGCCGGCGGGCAGATCCGAGAGCAAAGTGCCGAACCGATACACGCGGTATCCATTCACGGTGCCGGCCGGTTCGTTCCAACCCAGCAGCATGGTCAGCGTTGTGTTGTCACAACTGTAGTTCCAGTTCCCGCGGCTTGGGCGGCCGGGAGCGGTTTGGGCCACTGCCTGCGGCGTGACCTCCGGCAGCAACTCGAAACTTCCGCCGGGGCTCGCGTCCTGCACCTGCACCCAACAGCTGTTCCCGCTGCTCGGATCCTTAACCAACCAGTATCCGTCGGCAGTGTCCTTCGCGATCAGGTCCACAGTCGTTCCGGTGTTGTAGGAAGCGATCTCCTGGAAGTTCGGGCCGGGTCCTCCCCGGCATTTGGCGCCGTTCGTGTTGATGTACAGGCTCGGCTTGGTGGTAGGGGTCGGTGGGGGAGGCGTTTCCGATGGTGGTGCCACGGTGGAAGCTGACGAGGTTGAAATGCCCGCGGCCTGCAGCGTCCCTGCCACGATTGTCGAGGCCTGATCGATTGGCGACAAGCTCGGTTCTGCCTGGATCCCCGGAAGCGTGCACGCGGCAAGAAGCAGGGGCATCGCCACAACTGCAATTCCTCTCACTCGACTTTTCATCATCCCTCCAGATTCCTGGTGCCTCTATTGTCCGTCGCCCTCATGGAAAAGGAGACTGCCGAAATGCGTTTTGAAGGTGCCGTGTCCCTCGTGTACCCGCCGGGTCTTGTAGGCCTGCGCGGTGCGATAGAAATCATCCATGCTCTGGGTGGCGAGGCAAATCCCAAGGGTCACATCTTTGGTGCTCATCAGCAAGATGCGCACCGAGATCGGTTCTGTGCCTACCGGAGCCTCCGCAGTCTTGAACGCCCGGTGGCGAATCGGTCCGAAGTCGACCAACTCCGGTTTGCGCGCGCCCATATCCTCGGTCTCGATTACTGTGGGCGGCATGAAGCGGAGACAGAACGGCATATCGCATCCCTACGGTGAAATCTCCAGGGATTGGATCAGCGCGTCCAGTGACGTGAGGGTGGGCTGGAACTCGGCAGGCGAGGTGGTATTGAGCCTATCGGTGACAGATCGATAGTAATTGACGAACAGATTTTCGTCAGTGGCCTCATATCCAGGAAATGGCACGCCGCCCGCCGGCGGGACGGAGGCGGGATTGCTGTCGGTCGCAAGGAAGGGGGCAGTGACCGGCAACGTCGCCACGATGTAGGACCTGCCGTCATCGGTTAACCCTTCGAAATGATAGAAGAGATCATGGTTGTTGATCTGCGCATAGTATTGGGCATACTCTGCAAGGACCCGCAGACCGTGGCCGCCCTTGAAGGTAATCACCTGCGCTTGTGCGCCGATGATCTGGGCCGCGTTTGCGTAAGGAAGGTTCGGCATGTGGTCATTTTCTGGGACCTGTGAAGGATTGGCAAGGATGGCTTGCAGCCGCTGGATGCTGTTGGCTGCACCCTCGCAAGCGGCGGCATATTCTGGTGCGGGATAGACCATGATCTGCGGCTGGAAGAACTTGCCCTGAAGGGCATACCCTTGCAGCGTAATCTTCACGTATTCCGGTGCGACTTCCCATGGGCCGCCGCTTTGCCCATTCACAGCCGGCACGGTCTCAGAGGAAGCGCTGCCGGCCAAGCCCTCCGGGATGACGAGAGCACCTCCGGGGAATGAGATGGCTATGCCAGCCGGACTGGGCTCAATGCTGGCTTGCGTCGGCGAACTGGCCGTTGCAGCGTCCAGGGTGGCTGCAACAATGGTCGCGACATCACCAGCCGACTCTGCCCCCGATTGGACGAGTCCGCATGCCAGTATCGCCAGGGTTGCTATGGTGGCCAGTACTGGCTTCCAGGTTTGTTTCATTTGATGTCTCCCTCCCCGAAAAGCTTAACGCGTCGTAGATTCTGCTAGCCACCCTTCTTGCCGATGGTGTTCTTTAGGATCCCGATGCCTTCGATTTCGAGTTCGACTTCGTCACCAGGTTTCAGCCACGGGCCTTTGGCCTTTGTCAGCTCAAGTAGGCAACCTGTGCCAACAGTGCCGGAACCGATTACGTCGCCCGGCATGAGCGTCACGGACTGCGACGCACGTGCCAGGATATCTCCGAATGACCAATGGATATCCTTGAAATTGCCGCGCGACATCTCTCTTCCGTTGACCCGTGCATGCATCGGCAGGTCATACACACCGGGGCGCCCGGCGGATCTCTCCGAGAGCTCATCCGTTGTCACGATGCACGGTCCGAGGGAGGATGCGAAGTCCTTGCCCTTGGCTGGGCCCAGTCCCACCTTCATCTCTTCGCGCTGGATATCGCGCGCCGACCAATCATTGAAGATTGTGTAGCCGAAAATGTGCTTGGGCGCATCCTCGGCTTTGATGTCTTGGCCGGGTTTGCCGATGACGGCTGCAATCTCCAACTCAAAGTCCAGCTCGTTGGTGTAGCCTGGATAGGGAATCTCGTCATCCGGCCCGAAAACGTTCCCGGGGTTGGTGAAGTAGAAGACGGGAAACTCGTACCACTCCTCTGACACCTCTCGCCCGCGGTTGGAGTTCGCAGTCTTGACATGGGTTTCAAATGCGTACGCGTCTCGGAGCGTGGTTGGTCGCAGGATGGGCGCGTGGAGCGTCGCATCGGTCAGGGCGATGCGTTTGCCTTCTGCTGCGCGGCGGGCGCGCTCAAGGCCTTTGTCTCCGGCCTCGATCAGGTGCAGCATCGAGGCGTACGGTACCGGGTACACGGCATCATCGAGAAGAAGTCCTGGTTGATGCGACTTGGCAAATGCAGAGTATGTGATCAGCTTCATGCGAGTGTGTCCTCCCGGCCGCATCCCATTGGGGGGCGGCTCTATGGATTTGCCGTGATGTTCTTGCTCGAGTTTGATCGCCTGAAAGGATATGTGAATGGTGCAATGACAGCAGAAGTCTTCTTAAGGCATCACTTGACTTGCGCCACCTTGCCGCCGCTCATCTGCTGCAGTTGAGATGGCGTGAGTTCGAAGATTGCATTCGGAGTGCCGGCAGCTGCCCAGATGGTGGAGTACTGCATGAGATCCTCATCCACATACGTCTCCATCTGCTTGACGTGACCGAGGGGGGGCACGCCCCCAATGGCAAAGCCCGTGACCCCTCGGACAAAGTCCGCGTCGGCGCGGCCGATGGGCTCACCTGCGTACTGACCAATTCGCCTTTCGTCCACACGGTTTGCACCGCTGGTCAGTACCAGGATGGGCTTGTGGGTCGTCTTCCCCTTGAAGATCATCGACTTTGTGATCTGTCCGAGCGTGCAGCCCGCGCGCTCGGCGGCTTCCTGCGAGGTGCGGGTGCTCTCACTGAACTCGACTACCTTGCACGGGAATCCACGTGCGGTCAGCAGATCCTGTACGCGTTGGGCGGTGGGGGATGGGGGCATGTGTGCAGTCCTGATGATAGAATCTGCCGCGGAGTATATCGTAGATTGCCCACTCATAAAGAGGTCTACGACGGGCACGCGGCGGAGTACGAGGCCCTCGTGTCGCGCGAGGACCACGAGGGGAACATCCTGAAAGCCATCAAGGAGATCCTTCCGCTAAGCGATCTGGATGTTGTTGATCTTGGAGCAGGCACTGGACGTCTGGCCGGGCTGCTTGCACCGAGCGTTCGGAGCGTGCTGGCTTTTGATCTTTCGCCGCACATGCTCACTGTTGCCCGCGACAAGCTGCGCCGAGTGGGCTCGAAGCAGCCCTGGCTCATGGCTGCAGCGGACCACCGCTGCCTGCCGCTTGCTTCTCGTACTGCAGACCTGATCGTCTCCGGCTGGAGCGTAAGTTACGTCGCCATCTGGCACCCGGACACGTGGCGGCGCGAGCTGGAAGCGTGGCTGACCGAAGCTGGTCGCGTGCTGCGAAAGAACGGGCGCATCATCCTATTCGAGTCCCTCGGAACAGGCAATGAGGAGCCTGTGCCGTTACCCCACCTTAAAGACTTCTACGGCTGGCTGGACCAGGCTGGATTTGCCAAGACCTGGATTCGCACTGACTATCTTTTTGAAACGGTGGAGTTGGCCGATGAATCGGCCGGTTTCTTCTTTGGCGAGGAGATGAAGGCCAGGATCAAACGTGAGAAGATCATCACACTGCCTGAGTGCACAGGCGTGTGGTGGAAGCAGCTCCAGCACTGATTTCGGTCAGGGGAGTTGCAGGACACGGGGGCAGTCACGCCCGTTCGTCCGGTTGTGTCTCATGCTTCGATCAACATGCCCGCGAGAAGTGCCGTTCTGGGTACCAGGCTTGGGATGTGCACGTACTCAAGGTCTCGCTGATGTGCATGCGCGCCCATGGCACCGAACCCATCTAGGGTGGGTGCCAACTTCGAGGTGAAGTTGCCGTCTGACCCTCCGCCCACACGCGCAGCCCCGACGTTGAATCCGATCTGCTGTGCCAGGGCCTGGGCCTTCTCAAGCAGCTTCATCGTACCTTCAGAGGGTTCCATGGGCGGGCGGTTGAGACCGCCGCTGATGTTGTATCTGGTTCCGTCGAGCGGCTTGATCGAGCGCATGGCTGCATCGACGCGGGCTGCCGCGGCCAGATCCCAAACTCGAACATCGACCTTCAGAACGACCTCGTCTGGAACAACATTGGAAACTGTTCCGCCGTGTATCACGTTGGGGCCCAGCGTCGTTCCCTTCTCGAGGTCCTGCAACTGGACCAGCTCCCGAATGAGGTGCGCGGCGCTCACGATCGCATTCCTCCCTTTTTCGGGTTCCACGCCCTGGTGCGCAGACCGCCCCGAGATGTGGATGGTGTAATCTCCGACTCCCTTGCGCGCGATCTTCAGATTGCCGTTCATGTCTGGTGGTTCGAGCACGAGCACTCCCCAGGCGCCCCGGGCCATGTCTTCGATGAACGGACGCGCGGCATCCGATCCTATCTCCTCATCCGGCGTGAGCAGCAGATCGACCGTGCGTGCAGGTCGGCGGCCGAGGGCTTGCAACGCCCTCAGGGCCCATGTGGCCTGCACGATGCCTCCCTTCATGTCATAAGTTCCGGGCCCAAGAGCCTTCTCCCCCTCGCTTTGCCAGACCTGGTTCCAGGAGCCAACAGGGTATACCGTGTCCACGTGCGCAAGCAGGAGTATCCGATCGGTGCTGGCACCGGGGATGCGAACGTGCAACAGGTCCCCGTACTCGCCGGCATGCCGGCTGACATCCCCCATGGGTCCGAACCATTCCGCGTTGACGTCCTGAACCACATTGATCCTTGCCCGGTCGCTCGAGGGTGATTCGAGACGCACCAGGCGTTCGAGATCCCCCAGCATTGCGCTCGCATGTTTCTCCAGATGCGAAATAAGCTCTCTCATCAGTTTCCTGCCCGATGCACTATGCATCCGATGGACCCGACTGCCACTCTGTCAACAGAGCCCACTCCTCGCCAGCGTCCATAATGATATCGCACACAGGATCCTTCACAGCATAGTAAGCATCAAGATCCTCTGGATGTAGTCGCGCCAACACCATTTTGATCAGGGCATAGGACCGCGCCGCACCAGGATGCGCACGCAGATAATCTCTGAAGAGCAATGGATAGCGATGATTTGGACGACCGGCAACGCGAACATGAAGGTTGGCGGCCCGTTGGTTCTCGGAAGTCTTGAACATCCACTTACGCCAGTTGACTGGCTCGGCGTCTTGTCCCGGCGGGACGTGGTCGCTCACAATGGCCTCCACGCGGCGATAACCTGTTTGGGTGAGTGCCTGCGCGATCCGTGGCTCGAGATCCTCTGCGGTGATCTGAATATCGAGAACGTCCTTGGCCGCCAGACCGGGTATCGACGTCGAGCCGATATGATCGATCCGCAACGCGAGCCCGCCAAGCTCGGAGCGCAGCGTCCTGCCCATGCGCAAGAATTCCTCCGGCCAGCTTGGTCGGTATTGCACGATCTCGATCATCGGATTGATCTCATTTGGATGGCGTGGCTATCGGATGCCGGCCGTCGGGCAGCCTTCCCCAGAAATTGGTCTGATTGCTCCACCGCACCACCAATGCCCGCCCCGCAGCTGTGTTCCACTGCTTCCCAATGTCCGCATGGCAGCGCGCGCCTCGTCCCGGCCGATCATGATGACAAAAACGACACTCCAGGGGCTGGAAGCCGGTGCCGTGCAGCTGACAACGGTTCTCTTCCAGAAACGTGCAACCCCGGTCTGCATGTTGATCGGTGGCGAAGCCCTGCTCCGCGCCCTTGAAAGCCGGTGACAGCACGCCGAAGGCGTTGCCCGGCGCCATCTCCAGCATCATCCGGTCGGCATAGCCCGCCTCGAGCGCAGCTGCGGCCTCGTCAACTGTCCACCAGCCAGGCCGCCTGCAGTAGGTCAGGCAGATCTTGCAGCTGCAGGCTTCCGAGGCCGGATATCTTTGGTGGAGATCCCTTTTGCGACTCATCTTGGCAATGCCGACCTGTCGGCGCCGATCTGGTCGAGCGCTCTACCAGCACAGTGCATGACGAAAGAACGCCGTGAGAGATTGTGCATACCCGAATGGTAATGCAGGTCCTGCCTCGACGCAGCCCATGCCCTCCGGAATCCAGATGATCATGTTTGGCCTGTCTGGGAGGCCGAATCAGCCTGCTCGCGCGCGTCTGTGGCGCGTTCGAGGCAACGACGGCAGAGGTCTTTTTAAGGCGGCTTCGCTCAAGGACGCGCTACGCGTCGTGTTGTGTGATCAGGTCAATCAGAACTGGATACACCAAGTCAGTCTTCAGATCGGGCTGTGATGGATCGATCAGGTCGTGCGTCAGGCCCAAGCTTGCCGGGAACTCGTAGAGTTCAATGTCGGCCGAGTGTTGGCGCCACAGGTCCACCACCTGCTGTGTGCGCTCATTGTTGACAGAGTCGTCATTGCCATTTGTGATGACCAGGATCCGTTTTGCAGCCGGCGGGTTGCGTCGCGCGCCGTCTTGAACCGAGAAACCCAGTCTCATGATCTGGGTCAATGCATGTGTGGAATAGCGCGGATACGAATAGGATGGCCCGGCATCGCCCTTGTGGACGGGATCCCACCAGTTGTACAAATTCGGCAAGATCCGGAACAGGTGCATCGCGGCGGCAGAAAGCGGAGTGGGCACCTGTTTGAAGCCAAAGGCGGGGGCGATCATTGCGGCCAACTCAACGTCATGCCGATTCTGGGCGGCCCAAGCCGTGACCACCCCGCCCCCTGAGAGGCCGCCTATGGTGACGTGTTGGCCGAGCCCCTGGGCAATGTCCAGGACCTCGTCGCCGTATGCGGTCAACTCCTCCGCCGTCAACCGGCTGTGTTCGGTGTTCATCCGGTCTGGCAGGCCGTGATGTGGCAGCGGCGCGATGAGGACGTTGTATCCGAGGTCGTAGAACCTTTTCCCCAATTCCTCAAACTCCGGAGGACCGTTCATGTACCCGTGCGCGAACACAATCGCCTGTTCCACGCTGCAACCATGCGTCATGAATTGGACAAGACAATCGGGATTTAGTCGCGACTGCTCGTCGGCGCGCATCTTTGCCACGCGCGCCGCAGCCTCCGCGTAAGTCGTTGCAGGTTCGGAGAGAGAGGGGGATCCGCCAATATTCTGGGGCATTGAAGGAAGGCGACCGTGCCGGGAACGATCGCTAAAATCCATTGCCAAAGGCGGCGTTTTTCAAATCAGACGGCCACGCCCTTGGCTTCCACCTGATTTGGCACCAGTAGCGGCTCGCGCCAATATACCCCGTTTTCGAGGCTTGGGCAAGCCAACTGGAGTCTGAAGGGTGATCTGCAAGGGTGGCACTGGAGCGTCATGTCTCAAGGGCTCCAGTGACATCAGGGGCCGCGCTGCCATGAAGTGCCCCGGCGAGAATAGTGCGTATAATTCATCGGACTACGCCGTTCCGGCGGCGGATGTTGAGCCGTGACGAGGGCTCTGAGCGGCCGGTTTCATGTGCCGGTTCCCGCGACGTCCTTGGGGTGGCCTCTGTGATGAAGCTTCCGAGCCTTACAATCTTCTATCCTTGCTACAACGACGGCGGCACGATCGCCACGATGATCATACGCGGCATCCAGGTCGGCGGGGCAGTTGCCGAGGATTTCGAGATCCTGATCATCAATGATGGCAGCCAGGACGACTCGGCGCTTGTGTTGGAGGAGATGGCGCGCCTCTATCCGGGTTGTGTGAGGGTGTTGCATGAACCGCGGCCGAGCGGATATGGGGGGGTGCTTAGGAAGGGCTTCGCCTCGTCAACCAAGGAATGGATCTTTTACACGGATGGCGACGCCCAATATGATCCGCGCGAGCTGACGCTGCTGGTCGAGGGTGTGACGGAAGGAATCGACGTGGTCAATGGCTATAAGATCAAGCGCCGTGACCCCCTGCTTCGCATCTGGATTGGTCTTGCCTATCAGTATTTTGTCAAGCTGGTGTTTGGCCTCGTGATCCGGGACGTTGACTGCGACTTCCGATTGATGCGCCGCTCGATATTTGACGTTGTCCCTCTGGAGTCAAGAAGCGGTACCATCACCTTCGAAATGATCAAGAAGATCCAGGACGCAGGCTTTGGGTTTGCCGAGGTTCCCGTACACCACTTCTATCGACAGTACGGCGTGTCGCAGTTCTTCAATGTTCGGCGCGTGGCCCGGACTCTGGTGGATTTGGTGCGCTGGTGGTGGAGGCTGGTGGTCCGAAAGGAGCACCTGAGGCCGCGCGCTACTGTTCGAATGTCCTGATCGCCGCAATCACGCTCTGCACGTGTTCAGGGGGAATGTGGGGTCCCAACGGAAGGCTGAGGACGGTCCGTGCGAGGCGTTCGGTGATGGGAAACGTCCCGACCTTGATGCCCATCTCCTCATAGGCATGCGAGAGGTGAGGCGGCAGCGGGTAGTGGATTAGCGTGCCAACCCCGTTGCGAGTCAGGTGCTCCTGCAGTTCATTGCGCCGGGGGTGCTGAACAACGAAGACGTGCCAGGCCGGATCGACATTCTCTGGCACGAACGGCAGCGTCAATTCCCCGACCGGTGCAAGTCGCTCCAGATACGCCGCCGCTACCTTCTTCCGTCGCAGATTCCATTCATCAAGATGTCTCAGCTTCACACGCAGGAATGCCGCCTGCAGCGGGGCAAGCCTTGAGTTGTACCCCTTGACTTCATTTAGGTACTTGGTTAGCGAGCCGTAGTTGCGGAGCACACGAACGCGGTCGGCCACTTCACCGTCATTCGTCGTCACTGCTCCTGCGTCGCCCATCGCGCCCAGGTTCTTGGCGGGGTAGAAGCTCCAACCCGTCGCATCACCCAGCGCTCCCGCGCGCCGTCGTTGGTACGTAGCTCCGTGAGCCTGCGCCGCGTCCTCGATCACTACCAGGTTGTGCCGGCGCGCAATCTGAAGCAGCGGCTCCATATCTGCGGGCTGGCCGTAGAGATGCACCGGCAGGATAGCGCGGCACCTAGGGCTGATGGCAGCCTCCACCAGGCCCGGGTCCAGATTGTAGGTGCGCGCGTTGGGTTCCACGGGAACCGGCGTCGCGCCCGCATATGAGACAGCTAGCCAGGTGGCGATGTAGGTATTGGCCGGAACGATGACTTCAGCGCCGGGCCCGATGCCGTAAGCGCGCAGGACGAGATGCAGCGCCTCAAGTCCATTGCCGACGCCGACACAGTGCCTAACCCCGCAGTACGCCGCAAACTCCGCCTCGAAAGCCTCCACTTCCTCGCCGAGTATGTACCAGCCTGACTCCATTACGCGGTGGTAGGCCTCGTCGAGCTCGGCTTGCAGCTCGAGGAACGGGCTCTTCATGTCGAGAAACGGAATCGTCAAGGTTCGGGCGCTCCCACGGCCCTGCGAAAGTCGGTGTAGACATCGAGATAGTCATTAATGTCGTAGAACTCGGATGCCAGCACCAGACACACCGAATTGGTCGAGAAGTTCTCGATTTCGCGCCAGACAAGGGGCGGAACATACAGCCCGCAATCCGATCGATTCAGGCTGAACGTCTCCCGTCGCGTGCCGTAGTCAACTACCAAGTCGAAGCTTCCCGACATGGCAATGATGAACTGCTGGCACTTCTTGAGGGCATGGCCTGCTCGCGTCTCGCCCGTAGGGACATCGTAAAGATAAAAGACTCGCTTGATCTCGAAGGGTACGTGCCGGGCGGCCTCAACGAAGGTAAGGTTGCCGCGTGGATCGGTCATCTTGGGTAGTTCGTACAGGGCACACTCTCTGGACTTCATCGGGTATATGCCTGGTCATGCCGGGCGGGCGCATCGTCTCAGACGGATCGGAATCCCGTGGTTCGTTGGGCCGAATCGCGGCGGAGGTGGGAGCATGGGCTGCTCTAATGCAGGGCGTCGCACATATCCCCAACTGTGCTGAAGGTGTCAGCCGCGAATTCTACTATACCTTGACCGCAGGCCCCGCGCGCTGATCTGATCTGCGCGATGGGCTAACCACGGCATTCCATGGCCATCGCGCATGCCACGGTATAATCACGCCGCCAATCCAATGACAAAGTTCCTGATTGCCGGGCTTGGTTCGATTGGGCGTCGTCATCTGTGCAATCTCATCGCCTTGGGGGAGGATGACATCGTGCTGCTCCGGTCACATCGCAGCACACTGCCTGAAGAGGAATTGGCCGGTTTCATAGTCGAGACTGATCTCTCCGAGGCGCTGAGGAAGCACCGACCGGCTGCGGTGATCGTGGCAAATCCCACTGCCCTGCATCTGGATACTGCGATTCCGGCCGCCGAAGCAGGCTGTTCCATCCTCCTGGAAAAGCCGGTCTCCAGCTCACTGGATCGTCTGGACCTCCTGCAGAGCGCAGTGTCTTGTACTGGTGCAAAGGTGCTTGTCGGCTTTCAACTCCGATTTCACCCGTGTCTGACCCGTGCACGCCAGTTGATCTCGGGGGGGCGCTTGGGGCGCCTGCTCTCAGCCCATGTTTACTTCAGTGAGTATCTTCCCGCCTGGCACCCGTGGGAGGACTATCGGCAGGGCTACGCCGCTCGCGCCGATCTCGGTGGCGGAGTCCTGCTCACGCAATGTCATTCCCTTGACTACCTGCCCTGGCTTATGGGGAAAGTCGAATCGGTGTGGGGTTTCCTGGCAAAGCTGAGCGACCTCGATCTTGATGTCGAAGACACAGCCGAGATCGGTGTGCGCTTTGCAGAGGGCTCTGTAGGAAGCCTGCACATCGACTATGCTCAACAACCCCCATCACATCGCGTCGAGATCAGCGGGACCCAGGGCGGCCTGGTCTGTGACCTGCATGCAGGCACCACCCGGCTCTATGATGTTGCCAGGAAGGAATGGGAAGAATATGGGCTCCCGCCGTCCTGGGAGCGCAACGTGATGTTCCTCGAGGAAATGAAACATTTCCTCGCCGTGGTCAAGGGCGATACCGATCCCGCCTGTACGTTGCATGACGGCATCCGCGTCATGCAGATCATTTCCGCCGTGCAGGTCTCCAACAGTTCAGGGCGTACGGTCAGCTTGAAATCGTGACCTTTTCCCAGAGGATATTCGGTGATGCCTCGCGCAGGTACACCTTGATCCCCGGCGCGATCAGCCCTAACTCGTAGTTTTCCAGGTAAGGCGCGGCTTCTTTGTCTGTCCCGGGCCAGATGGATACGATCACATCGGGCTTCAACTCCCCGAAGGTCCGGGCATAGTCCCACTTCATGTGACCCGGGCGCATCTCGGGCACATCCTCGATGCTCATCGGTGTACGCACCGGTTCGTGCGCGATCACCGGATCGGTTTTGCCCAGGATATCCAGCACACGGTTCTCGGGCAGTAGGTACGGAATGGTGCCAGCACCCAGAACGGCAATACTTGCATCCGGCGTCGTTGTATTCCGGAGCGCCAGCGCGATCGACAGATTCGCGTCGCTGCCAGCCACGTAGTCCGGCCGGCGTGCCAGGTTCCAGCGCTCGATAGACTTCCAGTCGCCCATCAGGAGATTGAAGTTCAGCAGCGCGATCACGAAGCACGCGGCCCACACCCCGCGTGAGCCGATTTCTGCCAGCTTGGTTCTGCCCAGAAGCGCCGCACCGCGCCTCCGCAATTCTTCCACGCTCGCTGCCAGGAGCGCAAAGAACAATGGCATGGCGACGCAAATGTAGCGGTTTGCGCCTCCGTGATGTTCCCATGCATCGCCGCCGACGTACACGCTGTACACCAGTTGCCCAAGGATAATGGCGATCGGCAGGATCACTTTCCAATCCCGGCGGAAGAGGAGCAGCGTCAGAGGCATGAAGAATAGCAGCCAATTGGTGTAGTAGACAAACCAGACCAGGGCATACAGGCCGCGCAGGATGCGCAGCGCAAATGGCCAGCCCTCAAGCTTCAGGTAGTAGGTGTTGGGAAGCCACTGACCGTAGTAGAGGAACGATGCCAGCGCCTGCCCGCCGAGCGAGAGTACCAGAAGCCCCAGTCCCCAGGCCAGGTGACCAACTCGATGCTGCCCCTGGACGAGGCACATTGCCACCAAGATGACCAGGTAGGGGACCGCCATGTCTGAGCGCAGGAGCGTGCCCGCTGCTAATATGACATACAACCACGGTGTGAATCGTTCCGCCCCGTTGTTGATGATCAGCCACACGCTGGCCGACACCAGGAGCGCCAGGGCGCTGACCTCCATACCCAGCAGGCCATATGAGTTCAGTGGAGCATAGAATGCAGTCAGCGCAACCGCGCCCAGCATGGCCAACAAGTCGCCTGTCAGATGCTCCACGATGCGGCGCACGAAATACAGCGTCGCCGCAAGCAGGGCCGCCCCTGTGATCTGCACAGCAAGGCCGAGTTGAGCCGGAGGGATCGGCAGGAGGTGGAGCAAAGCCATGTAGAACACCCATAGGGGATTCGTGAAGCCTTGCACGCGCTCGCCAACGTTCCAGACCAGTCCGTGCCCGTGCGCAAGGTTGTAGGCGTAGCGCATCGAGATCATGGCATCATCGAAGAGCACGTAGTACCGCGTGCCATCAATGATGAAGCTGGTGGCCAGGATGTACTGCCAGGCATAGTAGAGGAAGCCCAGCACCAGGAGCGAGAAAAGTATGTTGCGGACCTGTCTGGAATTCATGGCGCAGGCATTATAACAGCGGGGATCCGAGACCCGCACGACGACCGTGTCAGGCGCCCTTTGGCGACATCCCAAGTCTAAAATTCACCCATTGAATTTTGAAGTATAATAGCGACTCGCGTTCACAGGCAACCGTGCGCCTGGATCCTGCGGGGAGCAACACCTTGCCCCGCGCTCTGGCAAATCGGCATGCGCTATCCATTTTCAAGGGAGCACTGCATGGCTAAGGCAAAACTGCTGGCACCGTATGGGGGAAAGCTGGTCGATCTGGTCCTGACCGGAAAAGCACGTGACGAAGTTCTCCGTCGCGCGCCCCAATTGCCCTCCATCAAGATCAGCATGCGCAACCTGTGTGATCTTGAGCTGCTGGCCACTGGGGCTTTTTCGCCGCTGGACCGCTTCATGGGCAAGGCTGATTACGAACGGGTGCTGCACGAAATGCGCCTCAGTGACGGCGTGCTCTTCCCGCTTCCCATCACCCTTACCGCCGATCCAAAGGAGTTGCCCACCGTTGGGGAGGAGCTCGTGCTCCGCAACACCAACAACGACGTCATGGCAGTCATAAGGCTGGACGAGGTCTACCACTGGGACGCCGAGACCGAGGGCGCCCTGGCCTACGGTTCGACCGATGCCAAACACCCGATGGTCTCCGAGATGGCTCGCTGGAACAAGGTCTGCATCAGCGGCCCGATCCAGGTTGTCAATCTCCCCAGGTACCATGATTTTGTTGACCTGCGCCGCACGCCGACGCAGGTGCGCGCGCTGCTGGAGGCCATGGGCCACGACAACGTGGTCGCATTCCAGACCCGCAATCCTCTCCATCGCATTCATGAAGAGCTTACGAAGCGTGCCGCCGCCCAGGTGGGTGGCTCCCTGATCATCCATCCGGTCGTCGGCATGACCAAACCGGGCGACGTTGATCACTACACCCGCGTGCGCATCTACAAGGCGCTTGTTGACAACTACTACGACAAGCAGAGCACAGTGCTGAGCCTGCTGCCGCTTGCGATGCGCATGGCCGGGCCGAGAGAAGCCCTGCTGCACGCCATCGTCCGCCGCAATCACGGCGCCAATCACTTCATCGTGGGACGTGACCACGCCGGTCCTGGGAAGGATTCCACGGGCAAGCCGTTCTACGATCCCTACGATGCGCAGGAGTACATGCGGAAGTACGAGCATGAATTGGGTGTGAAGATGATTCCTTTTGAGGAACTCGTCTATCTGCCGGATGAGGATAGGTATGTCGAAGGCCGAGATGTGCCTCCCGGTGCTCGCACCCTCAATATCTCCGGGACGCAGGTGCGTGACGACTATCTGGCCAAGGGGAAACTGCTTCCGGAATGGTTCACCCGTCCCGAGACCGCCGAGATCTTGCGCGAGATGTATCCGCCGCGCCACAAGCAGGGTTTTTGCATCTGGTTCACAGGGCTTAGCGGCTCGGGCAAGTCCGTCACCACACAAATCCTGACCTCGCTGCTGCTGGAGTGCGGACGCGAGGTTGCCATTCTCGATGGTGACGTAGTCCGCACACATCTTTCCAAGGGTCTGGGCTTCAGCAAGGAAGATCGGGACACCAATATCCTACGCATCGGCTTTGTGGCAGGCGAGATCGTCCACGCGGGTGGAGCGGTCATCTGCGCCGCCATCAGCCCGTACCGCGCCGCGCGCAACGAGGCCCGCAACATGGTGGGTGAGAACTTCATCATGGCGTACATGGATACGCCGGTGGAGGTGTGCGAACAGCGGGACGTCAAGGGCCTCTACATCAAGGCCCGTCGGGCGATGGCAGAAGGGCATCCCATGGGTTTCACGGGCGTAGACGATCCATATGAGCCGCCGGTCGATCCAGAGATCGCTCTCAAGGGTTACGGCGCCACGCCTGAGGAGAATGCCCGCAAGATCGTGGAATATCTGGAAGCGGAAGGCTTCCTGAACGAGAACTGATCAGATATTCGTGGCGTGATCCCGAAGGTCCATCGCGGCCTGCATCCTCATGGTCATTCGTCTGAGTGCTCGCCTGATATCCGTTGTGCTCCTTCTATTGTTGGGAGTCCTCGCACTAACGCTTGTTCTGCGCGCGACTCCTGAGGGGCTGACGCTCTCCGACGATTCAATTGCCTACATTGCGGGCGCGCGGAGCATGCTTGCGGGGCAAGGCTATCGCGAGGCTTGGCTTGCCAGCAATGGCCCGGTGACACACCTCCCGCCAGCCTATCCTTCGGTCCTGGTCTTCCTTGGTTGGTTCGGACTTGATCCGTTGCGCGGCGCGCGCTTCGTGGGCGCGGTGCTGTTTGGATTGAACTCGGCACTGTTGGGGATCCTGGGCTGGCGCATGACCCGCTCGCTGCCGGCAGGTCTGCTCCTCGCCGCGTTGTTCGTGCTGAACGCCTCGCTCTTTAGGCTGCACGCCACCGCGCTCAGCGAACCGCTGTTCATTTTCCTCAACCTGCTCTCGTTCTGGGTGTTCGATCTCTATTATGAGCGCGACGGCCACTGGCTGTGGCTGATTGCCTGCGGCTCATTGGTGGGCTTGGCTTATCTCACGCGCTATGCCGCCCTGACCCTGGTGGCGACCTTCGCCGTCGCCCTATTGCTTGTGCAGGCCACCTGGCGCAGGCGCCTGGTAGGCCTGGGCATCTTCGTGGCCAGCGTGCTCCCGTGGATCGGCGGGTGGGCGCTCAGGAATGCGTCGGTCGGCGGCACAGCCACGAATCGCATCCTGGTTTGGCATCCGATCGCGGAGAGTGATCTTGATACGGCGCTCCGCACTGTTTCCGAATTCCTCATGCCGGTGGAGGCGTGGCGGCACGAACTACTCCGTATCCCCGGATTCTTCCCGGTCGTCATTGTGGTGATCCTGTTGGCAATCCTGACATGGATCATCCTCAAGCTCAAACGGGGACACGCGGCGCCGGCCCAGCCTGGGGGAGAGATACTGTCCTTCGTCAGCGCTCTCTACGTTTTCGGGTACCTGGCCTCGGTCTTCGCTGCCATGTCCTTGTTCGACGCTTCAACCAAGTTCAAACTGCGCATCCTTGCGCCCATCTACGTCAGTCTCCTTCTTCTGGCGATCGCCCTCGGCGCGTGGGCATGGACCAGGCGGCGTGATCTGATTATCGCGCTGGCACTGGCGGTCTTTGCCTTCTCGATCTATGGGCAGGTGGGCACCCTTCGCGAACTCATGAAGGGTGGGCAGGGGTACGCCTCGTTCAAGTGGTACGATTCGGTGGCAATAGCGTTCCTGCGTGGACAGCCGGACGAGGTCATGATCTACACCAATGAGCCAGGCGCCGTCTACCTCTACACGGGAAGGGCGGCCTATGTGCTGCCGGATAGGGTTGATCCCGTCACGGCTACGGCACGCCCGGGCTTTGAGCAGGGGTTGGAGCAGCTGCAATCGGATGTCCGCGCGGGCAGGGCTGTTTTAGCACTTTTCAGCGGCGGCGATACGCCGTCTGAGGACGCCGCGGCCCTCAGTGGTGGGCTTCGCTTGGTGCATAAGTCTGGTGGGGCAGAGATCTACGGCGCGGTTCCCTGAAAGGGCAAATGACGATCCAGGATAAGTTCGATCTTAGGGGGCGCGCAGCGCTCGTTACTGGCGGCGGAGGTCTTCTCGGCAGCGAGTTCTGCAAGGCGTTGGCGGAAGCGGGCGCCTCGGTTGCCGTTGTCGACCTGAATGAGCCGGCCTGCCGTCGGGTGTCGGACAGACTCTCGAAGGGAGGCTATCGCGCCCAGCCATTCGTCTGCGATCTGCGAGAGATCGAATCCATCGACAAGGTCGTTAATGCGGTCCTGGCGGACTTTGGGCGCGTCGATATTTTAGTGAACTCCGCGGCCCTCGATCCGAAGTTTGATGCCAACGCCCTGCAGAAAGGGATCGCTCCGGGCAGCTTTGAAGACTACCCTCTGGAACAATGGAATGCCGCCCTCCAGGTGAACCTCACAGGCACGTTCCTGATGACACAGGCCTGCATCAAGCCCATGTTGAATCAAGGCGCATGCGGCAGCATCATCAACATCTGCTCCACGTACGGCCTGAACGGCCCAGATCAGCGGCTGTACGTCAAGGATGGCAAGCGCGTTGCCTTCAAGCCCGTGTACTATACCGTGACCAAGGCTGGCATCCTCGGCTTCACCAAGTATCTGGCCGCCTATTATGCCGGAACCGAGATCCGTGTCAATGCACTGACGCCAGGGGGTGTATTTAATGACCACGAGGAATATTTCGTTCGCAATTACTCATCCCGCACCATCCTGGGTCGTATGGCTCGCGTCGACGAAATGAGCGGCGCCCTCATCTTCCTGGCATCGGATGCCTCCTCCTATATGACGGGCGCCAATGTGGTGGTCGATGGTGGCTGGACCGCCTGGTGAGGTTGCACCGGCCGTCCCCGAGGCACCTGCACAGCACATGACCGAAATCCTTGCTCTCATCCCTGCCCGCGGAGGCTCAAAGGGCATCCCGCGCAAGAACATCCGCAGCTTTGCGGGCTATCCCCTGATGGCGTATTCCATTGCCGCCGGCTTGCAGGCTGAGACCGTAAGCCGTGTTGTTGTCTCGACCGATGATGAAGTGATGGCGGAGATAGCCCGGGAATTCGGCGCGCAAGCTCCATTTCTGCGGCCAGTGGAGTTGGCGGCCGATGACACCACGGACCTCCCTGTCTTTCAGCACGCTCTGCGATGGTTGGATGGGAATGAGGGCTACCAGCCGGACGTGGTCGTTCAACTGCGGCCTACGTCTCCGATCCGGCCGCCTGATCTCGTCGACAGGGCTGTGTGGAAGCTGCTTGCACACCCCGATGCCGACAGCGTACGCGGCGTTGTGCCTGCAGGACAGAATCCTCACAAGATGTGGCGCCTGGCTGGCGACGATAGCGCAATGACGCCGCTTCTTGATGTGGAAGGGCTCGCCGAACCGTACAACGCGCCCCGCCAGGCCCTCCCGCAAATCTACTGGCAGACCGGGCACGTGGATGCCATTCGCACCCAGACCATTCTGGCCAAAGGCTCGATGTCCGGCGACAAGATCTATCCACTGTTGATCGATCCGCGATACACAGTGGACATTGATAACGTAGCGGACTGGGCGCGATATGAGAGCCTTGTCTATTCCGCGAGCCTGGATATGGTTTGGCCTGGCCGCAGGCATCGCCCCATGCCTGAGCGGATTGACCTGATTGTCACGGACTTTGACGGGGTCATCACTGACAATCGCGTATGGACCGATGAGAACGGCAGAGAGACGGTCGTTGCCTCTCGCAGCGATAGCATGCATATTCGTGAACTGCGCGAACGCGGCATCGACGTGGTCATCCTTTCCTCTGAGCCGAATCCGGTGGTCAAAGCCAGGGCAGCCAAGATGGGTGGCATCGAGGCCGTGCACGGTATCGATATTCTCGGAAAGGGAGCGGCGTTCAGGGAGTTGCTCGCGCGGAAGCATGTCGATGCTTCGCATGTCGCCTACATCGGAAACGACCTCAATGACTTGCCTTGTTTTGAACTGGCCGGCTGGTCGGTCGCGGTTGCTGATGCTTATCCTGAGGTGCTGCGTCGGGCCGACTACGTACTGACGAGGCCGGGTGGCCACGGCGCACTGCGGGAACTGTGCGACCTGATCGTGATGCGACTCCGCACCCCGGCAGCCTCTGACCAGGAGAATCCAATATGGCGCGTGAAGTGAGATTGGGGGATCGCAGCATCGGCGATGGACATCCGATCTACATTATTGCCGAGGTGGGGATCAATCACAATGGCGACGTGGAGATCGCGAAGCGGATCATAGACGCGGCGGTCCACGCTGGCGCGGATGCCGTCAAGTTCCAGAAGCGCGCCCCAGCCGTTTCGACGCCGCCTGAGCAGCAAGACCAGATGCGCGATACGCCCTGGGGATACATCACCTATCTGGAGTATCGCCAGAAGGTTGAGTTTGGCCTGAAAGAGTACCGTGAGATCGACCGCTATTGCCAGGAGAAGGGAACCCGCTGGCTGGTTTCCGTGTGGGATGAACCCTCCGTTGATTTCATGGAGCAATTCCAGACCCCGGCCTACAAGGTCCCCTCTGCCTCGCTGACGGATCATGCCCTGCTCAAGCACGTTCGCAAGACCGGCAAGCCCATGATCCTCTCCACGGGTATGTCCACGATGCAGCAGATACACAAAGCGGTCAAGGCCATCGGCGAGGAGAATCTGGTGGTCATGCACTGCACCAGCACGTACCCGTGCGAGCCGGAGGAACTGAATCTCAAGATGGTGCAAACGCTCCGCCGGGAATTCCCGGAAAACCCCATAGGCTACTCGGGACATGAGGTGGGCTTGGTGCCCTCCGCAGTTGCCGTGGCATTGGGAGCGTGCGTGGTGGAGCGCCACGTCACTCTGGATCGCGCCATGTGGGGGAGTGACCAGGCAGCCTCCGTGGAGCCCGGCGGATTCGAGCGATTGGTCAAGTACATTCGGGTCACGGAGTTATCCCTCGGCGACGGTGTGAAAAAGGTGTACGAGAGCGAGAAGCCATCAATGAGCCGGTTGCGCCGCGTTGACGGCGACGAGTAGTGCGCCCGGCGCGATTTCGCGCCGGATCGTCTTCAGCATGGAATTGATGCGACAGGTACGACAGCAGATTCGGCCGGCGGCCAAAAGCCTGCAGGCGATTGCCCGTTGGAGGCGGCTGACGTTCGGAGAGGTGCCTGCCATCTTCGGCAATGCCAAACCCAAAAGCGGTTCGCACTTGCTGTTGCAGGTCCTCGGCGGGTTCACCCGCATCATGCCCTGCAGGTATGTGGAAGCTGAGCCAATCCGAACTATTACAAAGGCAGGCTTCCGGAGACAGCAGGACGAGATCCTCAGTGACCTGCGCAAGCTGCCACCGGGTGTCATCGGCTGGGGGTACATCGAGGCCACTCAGCAAAATGCTGCTTTCCTTTGCCGTCCGGATCGGGTGAACTACTTCATTTATCGTGATCCTCGCGATATGTTGGTCTCGCATGTCTACTTTGCCACCGACATGTATGAAGACCACGGCATGCATGCCTACTACAAGTCCCTGCCCGATTTTGGGGCACGGCTTAAGGTCGCGATTACGGGCATCGACCAGGATGGATTGAAGATGGTCAGTGTTTGGCAACGATACCAGGGCGTGCTTGAGTGGTTGGAGCAGCGTGACGTGATGTGCGTGCGTTACGAGGACTTCCTTCAGCGCCGCGATGCAACGCTCGCCAGCATGTTGGATCAGGTTGAGCGGACCGGCTATCGAGTTCCAATCCCGCGGGAGAAAGCACTGTCAGTCCTGGTGGATGCCATTCAGCCGAAGAAGAGCCGCACCTTCCGTTCGGGCAAGGCTGGCGGCTGGCGCGAACACTTCACGGCTGAGCACTCGCGCCTGTTCCTGGATGTTGCCGGCGACCTGCTTGTGCGGCTCGGTTATGAGAAGAACGATGTTTGGTGAACCGCGAGGTCGGGGTCACCGCGCCTCTCCCGGGTGATATGGACTTGCGAGAAGGATTCAGGCAGCAGTTCCTCCGTGGCGTTGTCCGGCGCCTGAACAATCTGCGGATCGCTCAGTTGGCGCGCCGGGTCGCCGAGATTGCGCCTCCGCCCAGAGGAGAGTCGATAGCGTTCTTCAAGGCTTCGACCGGCATCGATGACCTTTCCTGGAACAGTGGGTTCCACTTGCTGACGTCTTGGGCGTTGCGTCTCCAGGGAGTGCCGGTTGTGTACTTTGCCTGCAACGCCGGCATGAGCCGCTGTGTTCTCGGCACCCATCGTGACCATGTTGAAAAGGCGCCGCCTTGTCGTTCGTGTGTCCACCAGTCACGCACACTGTATGCGGGCGTCCCCGCCTCTTCCGAGCACGGAGCACAGGCGTCCCAGTCCTCCCGAGTCCATTGGTTCGGCTTCGCCCGTGACGCGCGCCTTGAGGCTGGGCTCAGATCGCTGAAGCTGGTGGACCTGATGCAGTTCGAATGGCCTTTCCATCGCCGGGATGTCATCGCATATGGAGCGCGGCAGTCCCCCCGCGTGTCGTTCACAGCCAATGCTGACCTTGCCAGCTCGATTCCGCTCGGCGTCCTGTGCCTACCGGGCCTACGTTGGATCTTGCGGCGCCACAACCTTGAGGACGACGAGACCACGCGTTTTCTGCTCGGGGAATACATCCTGTCAGCCTGGAATGTAGCGCAGGAGTTCGACGCCTTCTTGATTGCAACCAGGCCGCGAGCGGTTGTCGTGTTCAACGGGCAGTTTTTCCCGGAGGCTGTTGCCCGCCATGTTGCGCAGCAGCGGGGACTACGCGTCATCACGCATGAGGTTGGCTTGCAGCCTGCGAGCGCCTTCTTCACGGATGGGGAGGCGACGGCCTACCCGATCCGCATCCCGGACGATTTTGGGTTGAACGATGTGCAGAACGCTCGCCTGGATACCTACCTGGAAAGGCGCTTCCAGGGCAAGTTCTCAATGGCCGGCATTCAATTCTGGCCGAGCATGCGCGGCCTCGATGAGGCCTTCCTGGCGAAAGCCGGGCACTTCCGGCAGATCGTGCCGATCTTTACGAACGTCATTTTCGACACCAGTCAGCCTCACGCCAATACAGTATTCCACGACATGTTCGCCTGGTTGGACACAGTGCTTGCTGCGGTCAAGTCCCACCCTGATACTCTATTCGTCATTCGCGCCCATCCGGATGAGACGCGCCTCCGCAAGGAAAGCCGCGAGACAGTAGAAGGCTGGGTGGAGCAAGCCGGCGCCCGGCGACTGGAAAACGTAGTCTTCATTCCGCCCAGGGAATACCTGAGCTCCTATGAACTGATCCAGCGCGCAAAGTTCGTCATGGTGTACAACTCGACCATCGGCCTTGAGGCCTCGATCCTGGGTGTCCCGGTCCTTTGCGGTGGCAAGGCACGATTCACGCAGTACCCTACTGTATTCTTCCCACCGACACCCACAGCGCAGATAGACGCCATGCGGGAATTCCTGGCCGCCGAAAAGATCGTCATCCCGAGCGATTTCAAACGCAACGCGCGGCGCTTTCTCTACTATCAGTTGTTCAGAACATCGCTGCCATTCGGCGAGTTCCTGGAGCCGTCGGTGCGGAAGACTCAGACGCGGCTGAAAGGCTTTAAACTGAAAGAGCTCCTGCAGGCCGCCTCGGTCAGGACGATTCTTGACGGGCTCCTGGCCAACGGGGATTTCCTGCTGCCTGATCGGGACTCGGCAAAAGAAGGGCCTTCTTGAATCCGAAATCCACCCTTCGCTGTGCCGTCTACAAGAGCGAAAAGCTTATTCAAGCCTTCCGCTTTACCTTATTGCCTGAGCCATCCGCTGGTTGGCCGATCCTGCTCGGCATTTCCTTCCCCAAGAGCGGCACTCACCTGCTTGATCAGGTCCTGCTGGGGTTTTCAAAGGTCGCGCCATTTGCAACTCGCCTGCATTCCTTCTATGCCGAGTATGAAGGCGAGAGCGGCCGCAGCCGCCCGTCTGGACAGGCGCTCGCATGGCTGGATTCGCTGGGGCCGCGTGACATGGCCTCGGCTCACCTCTTCGCCCGCCCGGAGGCGATCGCACGGGTCAGGACGTCTGCCTTCTTGCCTTACTTCATCTTCCGCGATCCTCGAGACGTCGTGGTCTCGCACGTCTTCTATGTCACGGAAATGGAGGCGCGACACGTCCATCACGCCTACTACGCATCGCTCCCGGATTTCGGAGCCCGGCTGCGCGTCAGCATTCTCGGCCGCCCGGAACTCGATATTGAGTTCCCCAACATCGCAGCACGTTTTGCCCCCTACATGGCCTGGATGGATTGCGGGGAAGTCATGAAGATCCACTTTGAGGATTTGATCAAAGACCGGGTTCGAGCCCTTGACGCCATCCTGGACCGATTCCTTGCCCGCGTTCCATTATCGACCTCCAGGGCTGATATGCTCGAAGCTCTGGAGAGCTCCATCAACCCACAGCGGTCACCCACGTTTCGGTCGGGCAGAACGGGCGAATGGGAACGGTACTTCACGCCTGAGCACACTCGGCTCTTCAAGTCCGTTGCCGGCGACCTGCTGCAACAACTGGGATACGAAGCGAGCAACGACTGGTGACGCAAACAGCCGCCAATTCATTGCGTTGACGGCTGTTTGCCTGATACGCAACTGATGTGTCGACTACTTGGCGAAGTAGCTCACGACCTGACCGACGTGTAGCACGCCATCGAACTTCAGATCCCTCTTGCGCAACTGCCCTTTCTCGCCGTCGGAATCGCCCAGCGTGGTGACGATGATGTCACCGGCACTGAGGTCCTCCTTTTCGGTATAGCCGTTGGTGGTCACTAGGACAGGTAGGCCCGCGCCCTTGGCGGCCAGCACGCCGTTGCGTGAATCTTCCACCACGAAAGCCTCATCCGGCTTGAGACCTGTCTTGCTCAGAGCTAGGTTGTAGATCTCTGGATCCAGTTTCTTCTTTCTGACCACGTCCCCGGCCAGCACCAGGTCGAACTTGACATCCGGCAGCGCCTTCTCGGTCACGGCCTTGGCCACCCGCTCGTTGGAGGTCGTGCACACCGCGATCTTGAGGCCGGCTTGCATGGCCTCCTTCATGAACCAGTGCACACCCGGCCGGAGCGGCAGTTTCAGCCTCTCGATCAGATCGACGAAGATGGCCGTCTTGCGCTTGTGCATGGCCTTGATCAACTCGTCGATCTCCTCCTCGGCTACCGGTTTGCTGAATCCCTTGGTCTGCCAGTGATGCTTCATCCGTTCCTTGCCGCCGGCGACCTGCAGCAGCTCGTGATAGTAGTCCACGCTCCACTCGTTGGTGAAACCGAACTCCTTGAAGGCTAGGTTGAACGAGACCCGGTGCCCGTCACGCTCGGTGTCAATGATCACGCCGTCGATGTCAGAAAACACAGCCCTAATCGAGGGCACCCCAAGCTCCTTGAACTTGATCGTTCGCCGATCCGCGGATCAGGCGTCTGTCCTATTTCTTTGTAAGGAACTCCCGAATGACCTCAATCGCCATGCGGTTCTCTTCCTTGGTCCCGATGGTGATACGGAACCATCCAGCGCTGCCGTATTTGTCGGCGTCGGGTCGCAGGATTAGACCCTTCTGCTCGGCGTATGCAACCATGTCCTTGCCCTTCTTGCCGGTCGCGCCGCAGTCGAACAAGATGTAATTGGCCTTGGATGGGAAGATGACCAGGCTCGGAACATCACTGAGCGACTCAGTGATGAAGTCGATTTCGCTGTTGTTGAATTTGACGCGATAGTCCAGCGCCGCTGTGTCTTCCAGCGCTGCCAGAGCGGCCCACATCGGGATCGTGCCCACGTTCCAGGGCAGCAGCGCAGCTGAGATCTGCCCAATCACATCCTTGTCGCCCATGGCGTATCCGAACCGTATGCCTGCCAGCCCATAGGCCTTTGACAGGGTCCGCGTGATGATCACGTTCTTGTACTTCTTGGTCAGGCCCACCTGCGACATGCCCAGGCCGGCGTATTCGATGTAGGCCTCATCTATGATGAACGGGATGCCCGTCTCAGCAATGCGGACGAAGTCTTTCGCGTCCATGAAATTGCCGGTCGGGTTGTTCGGATTGGCGATGACGATGATCTTCGTCTTGTCTGTGATGGCCTTCAGGATCCCATCGGCATCGTAGTGCAGGTACTTGTCCTTGTAGATCATGGGCACGGAAACCATCTTGCCGCCCAGGATCGTGCCGCGCAGCTTGTAAATGCCAAAGCACGGCGTATGCTGGATCACTTCCTCTCCCGGCGCCACGAAGACGCGGAAGATGTTGTCGTACACCTCGCTCGAGCCATTGCCCAGCATCACGTTCTCGGGCCCGCCCAATCCATTGATCTGCGCGATCTTGCTGCGCACAACCAGGCCCTGATCCGGATACCGGTTTGCCATTTTGGCGTACTTGATGATGGTCTCCATCACCTTCTCAGAGGGTGGGTTGGGGTTCTCGTTCGACATCAAACGGTGCAGCTCCGGCTTCTTCCATGCCAGTTCGATATGTCCCGAGATGTACATCGGGATGCCCTTGACCCACGGGACAAAATACTCGTCGATCTTCTTCATCATTGACTCCTGTGTTATGGATATTGCGCCCGGGGAGGGTGTAGTGCCTGACCTCCCCGGACCGATCGCCTGCCCTCGTGCCCTATGCTTTCCCCACGCTTCCCAGGATCTGCATCCAGTGTCCGACTGCCTTGCGTATCGCGTCGCGCACAGCCACATCCACTTTGCCGGGGTCGTATTCGTCCCGATGGGCAGAGATATACCCGTATGTGGCGTCGATCAGAGTGTGCTTCAGCTCGGTCGAGACATTGAACTTCGTGCCGCCCATTTCGACAAGTTTCTTGACGTAGTCCTCGGGCAGCCCCGTTCCGCCGTGCACCACGAGCGGCGTCTTGACGCCGCCCGCATTCAAGAGCCTGTTTATCTTGGCGAGGCGCTCAAAGTCGATCTTCGGATTCTTGGTCTTGTACACGCCGTGCGCCGTGCCAATGGCGGGAGCAAAGACATCCACGCCTGTCGCTTCCACGAACTTCACCGCCTGCTCGGGATTTGCAAGCTGCGCCTCGTCCTCGGTCACTTTGACCTGGTCCTCGACGCCGCTTACTGTGCCAAGCTCACCTTCGACGGAAAGATTGCCGACCTTGTGGCAGTATTCCACCACTTCCCGGGTCTGGCTGATGTTGCTCGCGTACGGCTGTTTGGAGGCGTCGATCATGATGCTGGTGTAGCCCGCGTCCGCGCACTTCTTGCAGTGGGCCACCTCGGTGCAATGATCCAGGTGCAGGCAGATCGGCACCGGCGCGCTGGAAGCGATCGTGCGATAGATGGAGACGAGCACGTCGGTGCCCAGGAACTTGGAAGGCTTCACGGACGTCTGGATGATCACCGGCGATTTCAACTCGACGGCCGCGTCGACAACCCCTTCCAGTTGGACCAGGTCCGTGATGTTGAAGGCCCCAACGGCGTACTTGCCCTTTGCCGCCTGGACCATGATTTCTTTTGCATTGACAATCGACAACTCAGACCTCCAGTCTCGTCTGTGCTCCAGTCGGGGCACACTCCAGGCGTGTGAGCCGGCTGCTGCTGCCCGGGCTTGCATGCTGCGCCACAGCCGGCAGAACTCAGCGTCGCCTTAGGTGCCTTTCGCGACCCGCTCCTGCATGTGTTGGCTCGCAAATTCCTCAAGGCTTGAGAACCCCTTGGAGAACAGCTCAACGGTGGCAACCGTGGCGGGATGCGTATTGAATTGCTCGAGCGCCAACCCATTGGGATCCGACGCCTGGATGCAGTAAGGGATCTGCATCATCTTGTCCATCACGTCCTGCGGCACCGGCTCTGCTATCTCGGGGCGGAAGTCGATGTCATCGCCCATCTCGAACAGCGGCTCCAGAACGTACGGCGGGCACGTGTACACGATGTCGCCGCCGGCGATCTTCTGCAAGTCCCAGTACTGCATCTTGCCGGCCACCAGCGGACCCGGGCGCATGGAGCACGCCAGCAGCTTGCTGGCGTAGCCGCCGTCGGTTAGCAGCCGATAGGCCTCGCGAAAGACCGCAATGCCCCACCAGTGCTTGTCAGCCCACGAGAGCTTGATGTTCTTTCGCTCTGCCTGGACGTCCAATACCGGGTTCTCGGTCAAGCGTCCGATCATCATTGTGATGACGGCGCGCCAGTTCTTCATATCCACCTTGTTCTTTTCGGCGATCTTGATGCCCGCCATGGCAGCATCCGCCGATCCCATGATCTGCGGCAGCGTGAAGCAGGTCGTCGTGTTTGTGCTGATGCCCTTGGAGGTCAGGATCTTGAGCACTTCCATGCCTTCCATGCTGGCCGGCACCTTGATCATGACGTTCGGTGAGAGGGCGCGCAACTCGTCCGCGTCGTGGACCATTTGATCCACCTCGGTGAACAGCCGGGGATCCAGCTGCCCCGAGATCCAGCCAAAGCGGCCGTTCGACGCCTGATGAATGGGCAAGAACATCTCCGCCCCGCGCTTCACGATCTCCTTGTACGTCATCCAGGCCATTTGCTTCTTGTCGAACCCACGATTGGCCGCGCTCTGCTTGCTGATCCAATCCGCCCAATACTTCGGATCCGCCTGCACGGCGGTCCATGAGAGGGGCGGGTTGGTCGTGCAGCCCCGGAACAGGCTGTCGGTGGGGGAGCCCGCGTTGTACAAGCGTGACAGCTGCTCTTTGAGTTCCGCCTTGCGGGCAGGCTGGGCCGCGTTGACAAGTTTCTCGGTCCAGGCCTGGAAGAGCAATGGCGACGAGTCCCACCAGATCTCCATATCGGGATTTGTGTTGATCAGTCTTTCTACTGCACTTTCTTTCATGGTGTTCGCCCTCTTTCTGTGTGATAGATGTATGGTGCTTCATGAAGTGTCTTACGGCGCTCCAACCGCTGAAGCGCGTGCTTCTAACTTCTAGTCACATCTTTCAACCACTGGCCCCAGCGGGGGCCTACTAAGTCCTGTCGCACTCGACCGAACCAAAGGTCGGCATAACCCTGGAAGTCCTCATCCAGCTTCG
>Ga0315295_10000353_pt1 | contig 39097 bp, 25 predicted proteins | sample YL17G14_0_MG_FD_204453 | JGI IMG/M metagenome (GOLD analysis project Ga0315295, IMG submission 204453) | Sediment microbial communities from Yellowstone Lake, YNP, Wyoming, USA - YL17G14_0 | ecosystem: Environmental > Aquatic > Freshwater > Lake > Sediment | place: USA: Wyoming | collected...
GCGTGACCCGCCCGGTGAGGCGGCGCGTCCCCGACTCGACGAGGACCCGCTGGCCCGGGCTCAGACGCGCGGCGTGCACGTCGGAGATGGTGGCCTCCACGCGGAACGAGGACAGGTCGGCCACGCGGGCCAGCTCGTCGCCCCGGCGGATGGCCTGCCCCTCCTTGGGCACCACCCAGGTCAGCACGCCGGCCCGGTCGGAGCTGGCCGTGGCCTCGGCCAGGTGCCGGCCTGCTTCCGCCCGCTCCCGGCGCAGGATGGCCATCTCGAGGTCGATGCCCCGGAGCCGCTTCTCTTGCGTCGCCTCGAGGTTCGCCAGCGACTCCTCGATCTCGCGCAGCTCGATCCGGGCCTTCTCGGCGTCCGCCTCGGCCTTGCGGGCCTCGTCCTTGGTGAAGAGCCCCTCGGGCAGGTAGCGCTGGCAGCGCTCGGCCACCAACTCGAGGGACTTGAGCTGCAGGGCCTGGATCTCGCGCCGGGTGCCCAGCGCCGTGCGCTGCTGGGCGCTCTCGAGCAGGGCCTCTTCGCGCTGGTTCTGCTTCAGGGCGATCTGGTCGTCGAGCTTCTGCGTGGCGGCGCGCGCCTCGCCGAGGTCCAGCCGCACGATCGGCTGCCCGGCGCGCACCGTCGCCCCCGGCGCGAGCAGGATCCGGGCGACGCGGCTCTCGATGGGGCTGGTGATGACGTGCTCGTACTCGGGCACCACCGTGCCCGCGGCCGTGACCGTGGCCTCAATCGGGCCGCGCTCCACCACCGTCGTGACGATCTCGCCCCGTCGCACCGACGGTGCGATGGCGCCGCCCGCGAGAAGGAAGGCGACGAAGACGAGCGCCAGCGCTCCGAGCGGGACGAGCACCTGGCGGGCCAGCGCCAGGCGGCGGATCCGGACGTCGAGTGGACGATCCATGCGATGCCTCCCGCTGCCGACAGGGGCAATCGGGATGCCAGCGCGATGGTGGGGTGGATTCCCGGCGTTCGGCGGGACGGGGGCTGCCGCGGCCGTTCGCACGCGCACGCCCGGTGTGCGGTTCCGGACGGTGTGCCGTGCCCGCTCCGCTCCGGCCGCCCGACCCGGTGTGCACCCGCCCGGCCTCACCGCTGCTCGGCGAGTCTCCTGAGCCGGCCGCGCATCTCCTTCATGAGCGGCAACGCCGAATCGTAGAAGTTGGACAGCACGATCCAGGTGTGCCCGGAGGACGGATAGTACTGGATGAACGCTTCGATGCCTGGGAATCCGCCGGTGTGGCCGACCCAGGCGTCGCCGATCTGGAAGCCGTAGCCGTAGTTCGCGGCCGGGGGTTTCGGTGACCAGAGCAGTTCCCGGGTGCGCGCCGTCACGATCCGGTCGTCGCGCATCGCGATGAGGAAGCGGTGCAGGTCGGAGGCCGTGGACCAGCCGCCCCCCGCGGAGGCGCCGATGACCCCGTGCAGGGCCAGGTTGTCCTTGAGCCGCCCGCCGTCGTCCTTGTCCCTGAAGTACCCGACCGCGAAGCCCTCGCGGGGCCGGTCGTGCTGGAAGAACCCCGTGCTCTCCATCCCGCACGGCACGAGGACGGTCCTGCGCACGAAGTCGTAGTACGTCTCGCCGGTCACCTTCTCGATGATGGCGCCGAGCAGGATGAAACCCGTGTTGCTGTACTGGAAGCGGGCGCCGGGCTCGAAGGCGAGGCTGTCGGAGACGACCTGCCGGTAGTCGCCGATGGTGCGGATGCGGTCCTTGTACCGGTCCCACTCGTCCCAGTACATGCCGAGACCCGACGTGTGGTTCAGCAGGTGCCGGACGAGGACCTTGCGGCCGACCTCCGGCGAGACCCAGTCGCTGCCCAGGTACTTGCCGATGGGATCGTCGTAGGCGAGGCGCCCCTCCTCGGCCAGGCGGGCCACGGCGACGGCCGTGAACATCTTGGAGGCCGAGGCCAGGTTGAAGCGGGTCGAGATCTGGTTGCGCGTGGAGTCCCGCCGGTTCGCCAGGCCGTAGGCCTGCTGGAAGAGCACCGTGTCCCCACGGGCGAAGAGCACGACGCCGCTGAAGTCGCGCTTCGCGGCCAGGCCGGGCAGGTCGTCCGACAGGAAGCGGACGATCTCGGCGTCGGTATCGGTCCTTGCCGCGGTGCCGGCGAGATAGTGAGGGACCAGAAGGGCGGGTGCGAGGAGGGCGAAGAGGGCGAAGAGCAGGGTGACGGGTCGGGTCGCTTGCACGGCGGCCTCCGGGGTGGGCAGCGATGCAGATCGGCCGCGGGCCGGGAACGGACGCGCGCCCGCCAGCGGGCCTGGGCGGTCATGGTGTTGGACGGCTCACCCGCCCTCAAGGATGGGACGGCGCTCTGCCTACTCGATCCTCACGATCCTCGCGACCCGGTCCGCCAGGCCGCGCACGAGGTAGATCCCCGGACGCACGGGACGGCCGTCGCGGTCGCGTCCATCCCACACGGCGTGACCGCCGCCGTCGAGCGTCACGATCCGCACCAGTCGTCCCGAGAGGTCGTGGATGGCGAGGCGGCGCCCCGCCGGCCCCGTGAAGCGGGCCTCGTCGCGGAACGGGTTCGGTGCGAAGGTGAGCCGCGTGCCGGGGCCGCCGTTGCACGAGGTGGTGCGCAGCACGACCGGCGTCTCGGCCGTGGACTGGTCGAGCCGGGGGGCGTGTGCGTCGAATGCGGTCACGCGCAGGACACCGCTGCCGGGTGCGCCGCACGGCACGGTCGCCGTGACCTGCGCCACCGCGCCGGGCGCCCGCGCGAGCGTCACCGGCGCGCGCCCGGGCTGCACCAGGGCCACCTCGACCTCCGTGACCTCGTCGGGGTCGGTCGCGCTCCAGCGCACGGCGACGGTGTCGCCCGGCGTGAGCGTGTCGCCGGCCGCCGGGGCGAGCAGCGCCACGCTCGGCGGGCGGTCCACGCGGCCGATCACGGTGAAGCCGAAGCGGGTCTGGTCGGGCGGGAGCGGCACGTACGGTTCCTCGGGGCACTCGCCGCAGTCCTCGATGCGGTAGAGGTAGCCACGCAGGGTGAAGGTGCGCTGCGCAGGCGGCAGCGAGGTGCGGGGCGGGTCCCACTCGGTCACGTCGGCCCAGGGCGTGAAGTAGGGCAGGCTCCAGCCAGCCTTCACCGTCGTGGTGCCGCCCACGCGCGGCCACACCCGCACGGGTCCCAGGAACGAGTCGGGCAGTGCCACGCTTGCCGTGACCTCCAACTCGGTGGCGGCGTGCCGCCCCTGCCAGTGGCCCAGCGTGCCCAGACCGCCCTCGCGCACCTCCAGCGTGTCGAGGCGGAGCGGCGTGAACGTCTGCGCGGCCACCTCGTCGTGCCAGATGCCCATCCCGGGCCCCACCGCGCGCAGCGCCGCCGCGGCGTCCAGCCGGCCCCATCCCGTCTTCTGGTCAACGCCCATCGTGCCGATGTCGCCGGCGCTCTCGCGGATGACGTGCTGGAAGTCCACGTCGGTCAGCTCGGGCCGCGCGGCGGCCAGCAGCCCGACCGCGCCGGCCACGAACGGCGCGGCGTACGAGGTGCCCCCCGCGTTCCCCGTGAACCCCGGGTACGAGGCGCCGGCCGCGCTGGGATAGGTCATGAACGTGGTCCATACGTTCACGCCCGGGGCCACGAGGTCGAGCCCGGGCCCGTACGACGAGAACACGGCGCGCCGGTCCCACGGGTCGCTCGCCCCGACCTGGATGCACAGGCCGTCCGCGGCATAGGCGGCGGGGTACTGCGCCCGCGTCCCGTCGAGGTAGCCGCGGTTGCCCGCGGCGACCACGGGCACGCAGCCGCGGGCGATGGCGTGGTAGAAGGCGGTGCGCTCGAGGCGGCTCGGTCCGTCGCTGGCGTAGGAGATGTTCACGGCGCGCGCGCCCACCGCGGTGGCGTAGAGCACGGCGGCCGCGAGGGCGAAGGAGGTGGCGTTGCCGCTGTGCCCCGGCGAGATCTTGAGCGGGACGATGCGGCAGCCGAAGTTGCCCTGCCCGTCGCCGCCGCACACGCCGGCCACGCCCAGCGAGTCGAACTGCGCGCCGTTGTTGGTGCGCGCGGCCATCACGCCGGTGACGGGCGTGCCGTGCCCGAAGGAGTCGGCCACCGCCTCGAGGGGCTCCTCGCCCGTGAGGTTGGCGGCGAGGACGATGCGCGGCGAGCCGTCGGGCAGCGTCGCCTGCAGATCCGGGTGCGCGGGGTCGATGCCCGTGTCGGCCACCGCGAGCAGCACGCCGTTCCCGCCCACGCAGAGCTGCCAGGCCTCCAGCGCGTGGATGTCGGCGCCGGCCACACCCCCGTAGGGCGAGGCCGGCCCGAGGTTGTGCAGGCCCCACTGGCGGCCGTCCCGGAACACGGGGTCGTCCGGGAACGGCGTCTCGGCCCGCACGGCCGCGAGCTCGCGCACGCGGTTGGGCTCGGCCCACTCGATGTCCGGGTCCGCCTCCAGCACGGCGAGCGCCGCGGCGGCCGCGGCGGAGTCGGGCGCCTCGACCAGCCACACGCGGGCGGGATCCAGGTCGAAGGGGTCGCTCGACGCTCCGGCGCCGGCGCCGGAGGAACGGACCGCCGCGCCCGCCAGGGCGGCGGGGGGCAGCGCCTGCGCCAGCGTGCGGCGGAAGCGCAGGCCCAGCGCCTCACAGCGGGCCGCGAGCCGCGGGGCCGGCGTGAGCGCGACGGTCGCGGGTGACGCACCCGGTCGCGGGGGCGCCAATGCGACCACAAGCTCCCGCTCGGGTCCGGCGTGGGCGGGCGGTGCGGGCGGGGCGACGGCGAAGAGGAGGGCCAGGGCGGCCGCCGGGAGCGGAGCGCGCAGGAGGGTCATGGACGTCCCGTGCGGGGGCGGGTCGAGCGGGGGCCGCGATCGGCGGGGTTCATCGCAAGCAACGTGCCTCCCGGGGGTCCGGTTCTCACCGACCTCCGTGCAGCGCGAACTGCGTGCGGGCGGTGTTGGAGATGCGCAGCTCGTCGATCCCGCCGTCGAAGGCGTACCACGGTGTCGCGTCGGCGCCGGGACCCTGGCGCAGGTCGCCGCCGAAGTCACTGAGGTAGCGCGTGTCGAAGAAGTTGCCCACCAGCAGGGGGGCCTGGCTGGCGCGGATGCGGCCCGACGTGGCGTAGGTCCCGTCGGGCTGGCCGTCCAGCCAGAAGCGTACGACCTGCCCGTCGTAGGTCACCGCCACGTGCGTCCAGCGCTGCACTTCCACGGTGCTCAGCGAGAAGAACACGCGCGGGGCACCGGCCTCCTCGGGCTGGAAGACGAACATCAGCCGCCCCCGCCCGGCCCCTTGCAGGAACTCGCGGTGCCAGGAGGGGCCCCCGGAGGGGCGCTGCACGGCGTAGTAGCGGGCGAGGGCGAAGAGCCAGGAGCGCTCGCCGGTCTGCGGCGCCCAGCGCACCGCGATGGGCCAGTCCTCGTAGAGCGGGTAGTCGTTCGGGGCGATCCAGGCCTCGATGCTGAGCGCCGCCGGCAGGTCGAGCACCGGGCTGTAGGGCACGTAGAGGAACGAGTCGATCGTGTGCACGAACGAGCGCGTGCCCCGGAAGCGCCCGAAGATGGGGCGCGTGTCCACCCCCGCGGTGGCGTCGAGTCTCGACGGGCCGGCATCGGCCACGCGCTGCCCGGCGGGCTCGTCCATGCGCCACAGGGCGACGGTGGCGGAATCCGCCGGGGTGCCGGGACCGACGGTGACGTCGGGCGCGCGCGTGCTCTTGGCGCACGAGGCCAGCGCCAGCAGCGCCAGCGCGGCGAGCGCGACGCGTCTCAACGCCCCGCCTCCGCGTCCGCCAGCGCGCGGCGCGCCATGGCCTCGGCCTCGCGATCCCCGAGCGCCTGGTACAACTCGATCATGCGCGCCAGCGTATCAGAGTCGCGTGTCCGTGCCACCACGGTTCGCCACAGCTCGGCGGCCTCGCGCGGGCGGCCGGCGAAATCCGCCGCCCAGCCGCGCCCGATGCGCGCCTCGAGATTCGACGGGTCGAGGGCCTCGGCGCGCTCGAAGGCCGCGGCGCCGGCCGCGAAGTCGCCGAGCCGCACGCACAGCTTGCCCAGGCCGAGCTGCAGCGCCACGTCGCCGGGCATCACCGCCGCGGCACGCTGGTAGGCGTCGCGCGCCTCGGCCAGCCGGCCGAGCGCCACCAGGGCGCTGCCGAGCTGGCGCAGCGCGGTCCCGTGGCGCGGGTCCACGGCCAGCCAGCCCCGCGCGGAGTGCAGCGCGCGCAGCGTGTCGTTCGCCACCCATGCCGGCACCGCGCCGAAGCCGGGGCCGATCTCGTAGAGCACCGCCGCGTGCCGGGTCGTGATGCGGCGCGGCGTGAGGCCGGGGGCCACCACGGTGGTGTCGAGCAGGTACCAGAACTGCGGCCGGGTCTCGCCTTCGGGCCAGGAGAAGTAGAGCCAGCGCGCGCCCTTCCCGCGCGCGTAGGCGGCCAGCTCGGGCAGGGTGTTCACGAAGGGGAAGGGCACGGGCTCGAGCCCGGCGTGCCAGGCGACGTGCGCCTTGCGCGCCATGACGCGCTCCCCGGGGCGGGCGAGCCCGCGCAGCGCGCGCGCGGCGTCCAGCGCCTCGATTGGCAGTTGGTCCAGCACGCGCGCCTGCACGCGCACCGACGCCGCGAGGGCGAAGGCGAGCGGCAGCGCCGCGAGCACGGGCTTGAGCCAGACGCGGCGCGCGCGCCCGGCGGCGAGCGCGAAGCGCGGCGAGGCGAACAGCAGCGCGGCCGCGGTGGCGTAAGCCGGGAGCAGGGCGACGGAGTAGCGCTCGGAGTGGAACGCGGGCACCAGCGTCAGGAACAGCAGCGCCCACGCGACCCAGATGGGCCACAGGCGGCGGGCCGAGCCGTCGGTCAGCCCGAGCGCCAGGCCCAGCGCCGCGCAGAGCGCGAGCGGCCAGCCCAGCAGGCTCGCCGCGTCCAGCCGCAGGTGGTCGAGGACGTTGAAGAGCATGCGTCCCGCCACCGCGCCGGGGTCGCGGGCGATCACGTCGGCGAGGCTGCGGAACTGCGGCTGCAAGGTGCGCTGGTACTCGTCCCAGGGGATGCCGCGGGCGCGCGCGAAGACCTCGTAGGCGATGTTGTGGTGGAGCTGGAAGGAGAAGCCGCTGCCGCGGGCGAGCGAGTAGAGCACCCACGGCACGACCGGCGCGAGGAAGCCGAGCACGAAGAGTCCCGCCGCGCGGGCGCGCCGCCCGTGCGCCGTGGCCCCCGCGAGTATGGCCGCGAGCCCCGCGGGCACGAGGTAGACGGCGTTGTAGCGGGTCAGGAAGGCGAGCGCGGCCAGCAGGCCGGTCCCGAGGGCGGCCCGCGGCCCGCCGCGGGCCAGCAGCACGAAGAGCGTCGCGGCCTGCAGCGCCACGGCGAGGGCGTCGGTGGTGACCGCGTAGCCGTAGCGGAAGAAGAAGGCGTTGGCGGCCATGAACAGCGCGGTCACGAGGCCCGCCCGCGCGTCGGCGCGGCGGCGCAGCAGGGCGAACCACAGCAGCACGGCGCCCACGCTGGCCGCGACCGAGAGCAGTCCCGCTGCGAGGAAGAGATCGCGCAGGACGAAGCCGACCAGACCCAGCACGATCTCGTAGACCGGTCCCACCACGCCGTAGCGCGCCGGGTCGAGGTGTCCGTGCTGCACGAGGCGCGCCCCGGCCGCGTACTGGCCGTAGAAGTCGGTCTCGGTCATGTAGTCGCCCACGCGGTGGGGGCCGAGCACGAAGACCAGCAGCGCAAGGCCGAGCAGCGCGGCGAGGGCGTAGGCCGCGCGCACCAGCCAGCGCTCCTCGCCCGGCGTCACGCCCGGCGCGGCGTGCAGGGCGAGGAGCGCCGGGCGGGACGGGGCGCGGACCGGGGTGCGGGCGGGCCGCTGGCGCCTGCGGGACGAAGCGGTGGACATGGCGCCAGAGTCTAGCCGGGCCGGCGCGAGCGCGCGAGCCGGCGGAGGGATGGCGCGACGGTCCGCGCGGCGCGACCGGCGGAGCGGCGCCCCGGCGCCGCTCCGGCCGACGCCGAGCGCCGGATCAGGCCCGATTCAACGGATGCGCACGAGACGCTGCTGGAACACGCGTCCGTCCGCGCGGCAGCCCGCGATGTAGATGCCGGGGCCGACCGGGGCTCCCGACTCGTCCCTTCCGTCCCAGATCGCTTCGTGCCACCCGGGGGATCGCGCACCCGACACCAGCGTCCTCACGCGGCGCCCCTGCGGGTCGTAGATGGCGACGCTCACCTCGCCGGCGCGCGCGAGGCCGTAGCGCAGGACGACGGGCCCGGCGCTCGGGTTGGGCCTGCACGCCGCGAAGCCCGTCGCCGGCGTACCCTCGAGCCCGGACGCCTCCGCGGCCAGCGGCGACTCAGGCGCGCGCGTGCCGGCCGGCGCCGTGGCGGGGAGTCCGCCCATCACCGCGATCGCGTCGCGCCCCGCGAAGGGGACGCCGCCGATCGAGCCGCTGACTACGATGGGCACCGCCTCCCCGTCGGGCAGCAGGGCCGTGAGGTCCGAGCGGAGGAAGCGCAGGACCAGCACCTCCTGCCCGCTGTGACCCTGGCCGTTCCCCGGCGTGGCGGTCGCGCGCTCCGCGGCGGCCACGCCGTTCAGGCGCACGCTGCCGAGGTCCACGTCGAGCGCCGAGAACGGCGCGGGCAGCACCAGCGTCGCCTTGAGCGCCGCGCGGCCGCCCGCCTCGCCGAGGTTCAGCACCCGGGGCTCCAGCCGCAGGCCCACGGCCAGCGCGAAGCTCGCCGCGATGCTGTGGTCGGCGGTCACGTTCGGGAACGTGTAGCGCGTCACCGCGCCCACCGAGGTCCCGTCCACCCGCACGTCCGCCACCGCGTAGCCGGGATCGGGCGTGAGGGTGAAGGTCGGGCTCGTCCCGGCATCCACGGGCACGGCGCCGCTGGGCGTGATGGAGCCGCCGGGGCCGGCGCTGGCCGTGATGGTGTGGCGCGTGTGCCAGAGGGCGAAGTGCGACGAGGTCTTGCCGCCCGCCGTCGAGAGGTATCCCCCTGCGAACAGGTTGCCCCAGCGGTCCAACGCCAGGGCCCTCGGCTGGTCGTTCAACCCGGAGCCCAGCGCCGACCACGCGGCCCCGTCCCACTTCGCCAGACAGTAGGAGTCCGGCGCGCCGGGGACGGCGAAGCCCCCGCCCGCGTAGAGGTTCCCGGTGGCATCCACGGTCAGGGCGTAGACGACGGGCCAGAGGCCCGCGCCCATGGCGGACCAACTCGTCCCGTCCCACATCGCCACGCCTCTCGCGCTCGCTCCGCCAGCGGACTGGAAGTATCCGCCCGCGTAGAGGTGGCCCACGGGGTCCACGGCGAGGGCGAAGACCTCGCCCGAGATCCCCGCTCCCAGCGGGCGCCAGGCAATGCCGTCCCACATCGCCACGTGGCTCGCCGGCACGCCGCCTGCCGACGTGAACGACCCGCCGGCGTAGATGCTCCCCGCGCCATCCGCTGCCAGGGCCCAGATGAAGGCGTCCATCCCGGATCCCAGGGTTGTCCAGGTCGTGCCGTCCCACTTGTTGACGCCGAATCCGCCCGCGTAGAGGTTCCCGGCGGGGTCCATCACCAGCGAGGTGACGCCGCGGGGCGTGCCCGCGCCGAGGGCCGACCAGGCGGCGCCGTCCCACTTCGCCACGTGATTCACGCTCACGCCGCCCGCGACCGTGAAGGAGCCGCCGGCGTAGAGGGTCCCCGCGCGGTCGGTCACCAGCGCGTCGACGACGCCGATGCTGTGCTCCACGGGGTCCGCGGTCCCCGTTCCGAGCGCTGACCAGCCCGTGCCGTCCCACCGCGCGACGCGGTTCGCGAGCGTGCCGCCGGCCGCTGTGAACACGCCGCCGGCGTAGATGCCCCCGGCAGGGTCCGCGGCGAGTGCCTTGATGATGGAGTTCACGCCGTGGCCCGTCCCGGGGCCCGGCGCCCACCACGCGGAGCCGTCCCAGCGGGCGACGTGGTTCGCGAGCCGTCCGCCGGCGACGGTGAACTCGCCTCCGGCCCACAGCCGGCCCCCGGCATCCACGGCCAGCGCGCGCACGTACGAGTCCACCCCGGAGCCGAGAGCGGACCAGGCCGTGCCGTCCCAGCGTGCCACGCGATTCACGCTCACGCCTCCGGCCCGCGTCAGCGCGCCACCCGCGTACAGGTTTCCGGCGTCGTCGAGGGCCAGGGCGTAGACCCTGTAGTCCGCTCCGGTCCCCAGCGCCGACCACGCGGTCCCGTCCCACTTCGCCACGCGATTCGCGCTCACGCCGCCCGCCGTCGAGAACGCCCCCCCCGCGTACAGGATGCCCGCCTCGTCCACCACGAGGGCGTCCACGTTCGTGAAGCTGCCGCCCATCCCGGACCGGAGGGCCGACCACGCGGCCCCGTCCCACTTCGCGATGTTGCTCGCGCTCACGTCGCCCGCCGTCCTGAAGCTCCCACCGGCGTACAGGTTCCCCGTGCCGTCCATGGCGAGGGCCGCGACCGGGAACACCGAGTTGGACGGGATCCCCGCTCCCAGCGCGGACCACGCGCTCCCGTCCCACTTCGCCACGTTCGCGGCGCTCGCTCCGCCCGCGGTCTGGAAGCGGCCCCCGACGTACAGATTCCCCGTGGCGTCTGTCACCATGGACTTGACGGCCACGAAGAACTCGTCGTCCAGCCCCGAGCCGAGCGCGGACCACGCGGACCCGTCCCACTTCATGACGCCGAAGCCTCCCCCCGCGAACAGGTTGCCTGCCCGGTCCATCGCCAGGGCTTCCACGGCCGAGGTGATCCCCGTTCCGAGCGCCGACCAGTTCGCGCCGTCCCACTTCGCCACGCAGTAGGTCTGCAGCCCGCCCGCCACCGTGAACCAGCCGCCCACGTAGACGTTCCCGCGGCCATCCGCGGCCAGCGCGGTGACCGTCAGGTCCGTGCCGTAGTTGTCCACGCCGTAAGGGAGCGCGAATCGATCGTCCCAGCGCTCGTCGGCCGGGTCGGAGACGACGGTGGCGGCGCGCGTTGTGAAGCCAGGGCTCGTTCGCGGGGCGCGCTCGAGCCGGGATCCGTCCCGGATTCGCGCGGCGTCGGCGCCCGCCTCGGGATCGGCGGTCTGCCCCAGGCTCGCGCCGGCGACGAGTGCGAACACGACTGAGAGGGAGGATGCGCTCACGAGGATGCGGCGAAGGGATGCGGCGACCCGATGCATGAAGGGCCTCCTGATGGCGAGCGACGGTGCGGACGCGGCGGGGGCCCGGGCGGTTGGCCTGGGGGCAGCGCCGGGCCGGGGGAGGAGCGGAGCCCGAAGCGCCACCCCGCGTCGTAGTCTAGAGGACCCGCAGACGGCGTGACAGGCCAAATCTCCTGTCTCTTGGAAACGCCGAAGGCGGCGGCCGTCGTGGCCGCCGCCTTCGCGGGGGGGACGAAGATCAGTTCCGCTTGCGCCGGCGCAGGGCGAGGCCCAGCGCGAGCAGGCCGAGGGAGGTCAGCGTCATCGTGCCCAACTCGGGGGCCAGGCTGACGGCCTGGTCGGGCCAGGGAGTCGGCGTGGTCCCGGCAGCCTGCGGGCTCACGGCGCCGGGGCTCTCGCTGGCCTGGGCCATGGAAACCTCCGGGTGGGGCAGTTGCCCCGGCTGCGGACGTGACAGGGCCCACGCCGAAACGAGGGCGAGGACCGCAAGGACCAGCGCGATCAACCTCATGGAGGTGTTTCCTCGGGTCAGGGGCCTGGGGCGACGAGGAAAGTCAGTTGGTATGTCGCAATCCCCGTACCGCCGAGCCCAGGGGAGCCCATGACCTTGCGCCGCTGGGGATTGGCGTCCGCCGGTCGGGGACCCGCCCTGTGGGGTTTCCGCAGAAGCGTCAGCATCGCCGACGCTCGCTGCCGTGCCCGGGCTGGACGACACCGAGCACGTTGACCAGGAACGAGTCCTTGGCCGCCTGGCTGTTGGTCTCCTGGGTGATCAGGATGTCGGGTCGAGCCCCGCCGTCAACGTGCGGAAGTCGGCCTGCCGCGGCGTGACGCCGCCGTTGCCGGGCTCGTAGCTCAGCAGGTTCCAGGTCGCCACCTTCAGCGCGTGGGCCGGCGTGGCGGCGACGAGCGCCGCCACCAGCGCGACCACGAATCCTTTCGCTTGGAACGTCACGTCATCCTCCTAGCGCACCACGGCCAGCCGCATGGTCTGCGCGGCCATCCCCGGTGCGGTCAGGCGCACGAAGTAGAGCCCCGCGCCCGCGGGCGTGCCCGTGTCGCCACGCCCGTCCCAGCGCAGGCTGTAGCGGCCCGGAGTGAACTCCCGGTCGGCGAGCGTCGTCACGCGGCGGCCGGACAGGTCGAAGATCTCGAGCCGCGCCGGGGTCACGCGCGCCAGGTCGAAGCGCAGCGTGGTGCCGAAGGCGAGCGGATTGGGCATGGGCGGGTAGAGCCGCGTGATGGTGGGCAGCGTCGGGTTCACGGCCACGCTGCCGCCGGCCACGCGCGCCCGCAGCACGTACTGGACATCCGGCTGGGCGGCCGCGCCGGGCAGCGGCTCGTCCACCGACTGGAAGACGAGCGTGGCCTCGTACGTGGAGTCGCTGGTGGCGCCGGTGTCGTCGAACTGCACCTGCCAGCGCCCGGCCGTGCCGGCCACCAGCACCGGGCTGAAGCCGAGGAGGGAGAAGTGCCCGGCCCCGCCGGTGATCTGGGCGCTCGTGACCGAGAGCCGCGCCTGCAGCGCGTCGTAGCCGAGGTCGTGCACCGCCGCCAGCAGCGGGGTGAAGCCCCCGGCCGTCTGCTCGCCGAAGTCGAGCGTGTCGCTGGCGACGGCCACGAGCGAGTCGAGCGAGGCCTGGGCGTGGTCGAGCACGGTGCCCGAGAGTCCCACCAGCGTGGTGGGATCGTCGGGGGCGTCCGAGGAGATGGTGAGGTTGCCCGACTTCACGCCCGAGGTCGCGGCGGCCATGGTCACCGCGACCTGCGCGGACTCGGCCGCCGCCACGGCGAGCGGGCCGGGGCCGGTGAAGCCCGCCGGAGCGCCGAAGGTGCAGTTGAGCGAGTCGGCCGGCACCGTGGCGGGGTTCCGCACCGTGAGGTTCCGGCTGGGTGCTGGGGCGCCCACGATCACCGTGCCGAAGGCGAGCGCGGCGTCGGCCACGATCTCGGCCGGCAACTGCAGGTCCACACGCAGCGGCAGGTGGTCGCTGGCCAGCTTGAGGGCCGTCGCATAGGACGCACCCTCGGGGATGGTCGGCGCGTCGGTGATGTTCAGGTTGAGGTGCAGTCCGTCGTTGCCCACCGGGATCATCGTGCCGGGGATGACGGCCAGGCCCTGGCCGGTCCCGAGGTTGAGCGTCGGCAGGATGAAGTCGAAGCGGTCGTCCATGCCTCCCGTCGCGGCGCCACTCGCACAGGTGCCGTCCTTGCACGGTGACTGCGTGTGGTAGGGCGCGTACGAGGCGCCGTCGTGCCACTCCCCCGAGGGCAGCACGTCGTAGACCCGCCCGATGTCGTTGACCTGGTCCTCCTGGAGCTTCCAGTACGCGGTCTCGTTGCTGGCCCGGTAGAAGTTCAGGTCGCCGGAGATGATGGCGTGGGTCCCCGTGGGCATGGCGTTCATGCTGTCGCGCAGTCCCGTGGCCTCGGCGAGGCGGCGAGCCCGGTCCGTGCTCGTGTCGCTGGCCTTGAAGTGGGCGGAGTAGATCCTCAGCTCCGCCGCTCCGGAGCTGTAGCCCACGGGCTGGAGGCGGAAGACGTGGATGTAGCGCAGTTGGTTCGCGAGGTCCGGGAAGAACACCCAGTGTCCGAGCACGGCCACCTTCGCGGGCTTGTAGTAGATGTGCGAGTCGGTCTCGCCGCCCACGTCGATGAACGGGATCGTCGCCCACTGCCCCGGCTCCATGACGTCCAGCACCTCGTTCAGGAACTCCGTGGCGCCCGCCGACGAGATCATCTCCTCGACCACGATCACGTCGGCATCGAGCGGAGTCAGGACCGTGCGGTAGTACGGCGCGCGCGCCGGGCCCGAGCTGCCCGGGTAGTTGAGGAGGTTGTAGTTCACGACCCGCAGGGCGTGCGCGGCGGTGGGGGCCATCAGGAGGGTCGCGAGTGCGGCAAGGACGAGGACGCGCCGGAGGGACGCGGACCGTTTCGGGGGGGCCATGGAGACTCCTGAGCAGCGTTGCGTGTGGCCCGGCGGCGCGTGGTCAGGGGTGACCGCCGCTGTCGGGGGCGATGTTCGCCTGTGGGTTTGCCGCTAAGATTGTATCCCGGCGACGGAGTGCCGCGCCAGAACCGGACGCGTCGTGAACGCGCTCTTGCGGTCTGCAAAGCCGTTGCATCCCGCAAGGTTGGGACGGTGCCGGCCCGGGCCGCGAGGGCTCGCGGAGCGCCGGTTCGGGCGTCCCGATCGGCTCAGCGGCCGGCGTCGAGCGCGGCCAGCGAGTCGCGGGCCGCCGAGTCATCGGGGAAGGCCTCGAGAGCCCGCTGCCAGGCCGCGCGGGCGCGCCGGGTGTCGCCCAGCCGGCGCCAGGCCTGCCCCAGCCGCAGGTCGAGCCCGCGCCGGGCTCCGTGCAGCGCCCGCTCGCGCTCGAGCTCGCGCATCGCGTCCCGGGGCCGGTCCTGCTCGAGGGCGATCATGCCCAGCATCTCGTGCACGCGCGGCAGCAGGGGCTTGCGCTCGAGCGCGCGCTCGAGGTGCGCGCGCGCCGAGTCGGGGCGGCCGTCCATGAGGGCGAGCAGGCCCAGCAGGTGGTGGGCGCGGCCGTTCCACGGCGAGGAGTCGGCCTGCCGCCGCAGCTCCCGCACGACCTCCCTGCGCAGCGCGAGGTCGCCCGTGCAGGCCTGGATCATGGCCTCGCGCTCCTGGCGCCCCGCCGGGAGGAAGTGGTAGGCGAACGAGTCCACCACCGCCGAGAGCGGCCCCGGCCCGCCTTCGGGGGATGCCCGCCGCACCAGGACCTCGGCCGCGTCGTCGGTGAAGACGGTGACCCAGAGCTGGTCGTAGTCGACGAAGTCGGGCAGGTGGTCGCCGGGACTCTGCTCCCGGTCGAGCACCACGTAGTCGAAGTGGTGGCGCCCGTCGAGCGCCCACCACGCGTCCCGGTCGGTGAAGGCGCGCGCGTAGAGCAGCCGGTCCTCGCGCGGGGTGTTCTCGGGCTGGGTGCTCATGAATGGCAGGCGGTCCCGCTCGGGCCAGAAGCGGAACGCGAGGTAGCCGCCGAAGTGGAGCGGGGTGAAGCCGCGCCCGCGCACCCCGTGGTCGCGCATGAAGTCGCCGGCCACGACCGGCACGCCCGAGAGGTCGAGGCCGAGCCCCAGCGGCAGCTCGGGGCGGGTCCACTCGGGGAGCGAGAGGGCGACGCAGGCGGTGGCGGCGGCGAGCGCGCGCGGCCAGGCACGTGCGGCCCAGGCGGGCAGGCGCCACGGGGCGGCGAGCGCGGCGAGATCGCGCGCCACGTAGGGCGTCGCGGCCAGGGCGTAGGGACCGAGGAAGCGCTGCGACGAGATGGCGACCGCCGTGAAGAGGCCGCAGAGCAGGGTCTCGGCGAGGTCGAAGCGGCGGGTGCGCCCGTCGCCCGCAGCCGTCCCGCGCAGCGCGCGCCAGAGGATGAGCAGCGGCCAGCCGGCCATGAGCAGCGGGAGGCCGTTCCTGAGGTTGGCGCCCCACACCAGCGGGTGCAGTTCGCCGATGGTGCGATACAGCGGCTCGCCCCGCCAGGCGAGCGCGAACTGGAACGGCTGCGCGAGCGCGCGCCATCCCGTGGGATTGAGGAAGGAGACCGCCAGCGCGGCGACGCCGGCGAGCGCGAGCCGGCGCGCGCGGGCGGCGTGACCGGCGGCCTCCGCGGGCGCGGCCCGGTGGGCCAGCACCGCTGCCAGCAGGGCGTCCGCGAGGTGGGCGCCGAGCAGCACCACCCACAGGTACCAACTGATGTGCGTGTTCGCCCACAGCAGCGCGATGGGCACGACCAGCCAGATCCGGCGCTGCCGCGGGGGCCCCGCATCGGCCTCCGGCGCATGGCGCTGTGACTCGAGCAGCCACAGCACCGCGGCGAACAGCACGGCCGAGAGCGTCTCGGGTCGGACGTCCGAGCGGATGCGGTAGGCGAGCACGCACAGCGTGGTGGTGACGAGCGGCAGCAGCCCGCGCGCGCCCATGCGCCGGGCGGCCGCCCACAGCAGGCCGAAGGCCGCCAGCGTCGAGAGCCAGCGCCAGGCGAAGAGCGCGGTCACCCCGCCTGCCGACCACAGCCACCAGATCAGCAGACGGAAGAACCACCACGAGGCGCCGGTGTCGGGGGCGCCGTGGCCCGGCCAGGTCCACTGGTTCTCGAGCGTGATGCGCCGCAGCGTCGCGATGGCGCGGCCGTGCGCGAGCAGCGTCCAGAGGTCGGTGTCGTAGAGCCGGTAGCTCACCGACACCACGGCGCACAGGGCGGCCACGGCGGCGGCGAAGAGCATGGCGGGATGCCGCAGCGGCAGGTGTGGGAGCGGCGTCGCGGGCGCGGCGCCGACGTTCTGGACTCGGGGATGCGTCACGCGCGCACGCTAGCATCGCGCTCGAAGCGGCCGCAACCGCGGGCGGGCGGCACGGCGGCGGTTCCGGGAGCGCGCGGGACGGCGTGGCGCGGCCGCGGTGCCGGAGGCGCGACGGCCCGTCTCAGCCCTCGCGGACCTCGCGCACCAGCGCGCGCGCCGCCTCCTTGCTCAGCGACCGGCTCGGCAGCTCGAGGATCTCGAGCGTGCGGCGGCGGACCCCGCCCTCGCGCGGGTCCTCGCGCGTGAAGGTCACGCGGTCGCCCGCGCGCGCTTCGTGGCTGGGCTTCACGCGCGCGCCGCCCAGCAGCACGTGGCCCAACGCGATGGCGTCGTGGGCCTGGGTGCGGCTCTTGAAGAGCCGCAGCTCGAAGAGCAGGACGTCGAGGCGCATGGCCGCCGCCTCACGCCCCGCCGCCCAGCAGGCGCGCGAGCACGAAGGCGGCCGCGGCGGCGAGGCCGCCCACCAGCATGGTCTGGAGCGCGCTGCGCACCGGCGGGGCTCCGGTGAAGCGCCCCTTCACGCCGCCGAAGACCAGCAGCGCGGCCAGCGTCAGCGCGACCGAGGCGAGGAGCGCTCCGCGCACGTCGTGGTGCAGCACCATGTAGGGCGCGAGCGGGATGAGGCCTCCCGCGATGTAGGCGCCGGCGATGGTCAGCGCGCTCGTGAGCGCGCGCTTCGGATCGGGCTCCTCGAGCCCCAGCTCGAAGCGCATCATGAAGTCCACCCAGGCCTTCGGCTTCGCCTCGAAGGCGCGCAGCACCGGGGCGATGTGCTCGTCGGTGAGCCCGTACTCCCGGAACACCTCCGTCACCTCCTCGCGCTCGATCTCGGTCTTCTCCACCACCTCGAATTCCTCGCGCCGGCGCTCGCTGGCGTAGTGGTCGGCGTCGCTGCGCGCGGCCAGGTAGCCGCCCAGCCCCATGGCGATGGAGCCGGCCGCGATCTCGGCGAGCCCGGCGGTGACGATGATGCGCGTGGCGGCGACCGCGCCGGTGAGGCCGGCGGCGAGGGCGAAGGGCACCGTGAGACCGTCGGACATGCCGATCACGATGTCGCGCACGTTCTCCCCGGCGGTGAAGTGGTGTTCGACGTGCGGGGTCTGCGGCATGAGGGTCCTCCCGGTGGCGAGGGGGGCACGGCGGTCTGCAGGGAGCGGGGCACCCACCCCGGGTGGGCGCCCCGCCGCGTCCCGCGCGCCGCGTCGTGCGAAGCGGCTCAGAAGCCGATGTGGATGTAGGCCTGCAGCTCGTCCACGTACGGCTCGCCGGTGTTGTTGCCCAGATGGGCCCAGTCGACGCCGACCTTGGCGTTGGGGTTGACGTAGCAGCCCAGGTCCAATGCCCCCAGCCACAGGTCCGACTCCGCGATCAGGTCGGTCTTCGGCGTGTGCTGCAGCTCGTAGCGCCCGGTGAGGACCCAGCGGCTCTCCTTGTCGAGCGGCAGCAGCGCCTCCAGCAGCCCGTGGTCGATGCGGTTCGGCGTCTCGGCGTCGGGGTCGTCGAAGCGCTCGAAGATGTAGGCCGGGATCACCATCAGCTTCCGGTAGGTGAAGCACGCGCTGGCGTCCACCTGCAGGCGCAGCGAGGCGGACCCGGCGGGCTTGCGCGGGTTCTGCCGGTCCGCGAGCACGCGCGCGGCCACCCGCTGTCCCTGGAAGTTGCCCATCACCCAGAGATAGGGATCCTCGAGCCGGTTGAGCGTGTGGTCGCTCGGCGCGCCGTGCTCGCGCTGGCTGTTGATGAGGCCGAGGGCGTACGCCCAGCCCTGCCTCTCCCCGTTGAACTCGAAGCCCTCGCCGTCCAGCGTCACCGGCGCCATGTAGTCGGCCTGCATGGTGCGGCGCGAGCTCGCGAGGTACGGGACCTCGGCGTCGAAGACGCCCACCTTCAGGTTGAGCGCGCCGCCCTTGGCCAGCTCGTCGAACTGCACGAACGCCTGGCCGCTCTGGAGCGCGTTGGTGCCGTTGACGTCCTCCTCGAAGCCGCTGTCGAAGTGGTAGGAGATCTTCTTGGCCAGCGTGCCGGCGGCGTGGAACTCCACCCAGTTCTGGCGGAACTGGGTGAGCGTGGACCGCGTGCGGTCGCCGTCCTCCCGGGCGTCCGCGCTGGAGAGATCCATGCCCACGTTGCCGACGATCGAGAAGGGGAAGTTCTGGGACTCCCAGGGGGACTGGCCCTCGCTGCCCTCCAGGATGTAGCCGCTGCGCAGGAACTTCATGCCGAAGTCGTTCAGACGCGGGAAGGCCACGTGGCACTGCGTGCACGGCATGCTGTACTGCCTGGCGAACAGCGGGAGCGCCCGTGCGGGGCGGAACGCGAAGGGCACGAGCGCGAGGACCAGGGCGAGGACGTGGATGCTGCGGATGGGACGCACCATGTTGGCACCTCCTGAGGGTCGAGCCGCCACGGGCAACGGGCGCGCCGGACCGTGAGGAAGGGCCTCACGGGGTGCCGCGGCGTTCCGGGTGCTGCGACCCTTCGGCGGGCGATGCTACGCCGCCCGGGCTCAGGGCAGGAAGTAGAAAGCGAGCCCCAGGATCAGGTAGACGGCGACCAGCAGCGCGCCTTCGAGCCAGTTGGACTCGCCGTCCAGTGCCACCAGACTCACCGACGCCACGGCGATCGCGACCGACACGACCTCGAAGGGGGTGAAGTGCAGGTCCATGGGCCCGCCCGGCAGGAGCCGCGAGAGGAAGACGAGCATGGGCGCCACGAACAGGGCCACCTGCGTGCTCGAGCCGATGGCGATGTTGAGGGCGAGGTCCATGCGGTCGCGCAGGGCCATCAGCACCGCGGTCGAGTGCTCGGCGGCGTTGCCCACGGTGGCCACGACGATGACGCCCACGAAGACGGGCGTGAGGCCGAGCGCGCGCGAGGCCTCGTCCACCGCGCCCACCAGCAGCTCGCTCATCCACGCCACCAGCGCGGTGGCGACGAGGAGCACGAGGGCCGGCCGCCAGGCGGGCGCGCGCGTGCCGGACCCGCCGTGCGCAGGCGCGCCGCCGCCGTAGAGATGGCGGTGGGTGCCGAGGCTGAAGATGAGGCTCAGGAGGTAGGCGCCGAACAGGACCACCGCGATCTCGAGCGAGAGGTCCATCTCGAGCGCGGCCTCCTGCGCGGCGGTCAGGGCCGAGCGCGCCACCGCCCCCGACGCGACCACGTTGAACAGCGCGGGCACGACCAGGCCGATGGCCGCCAGCGCGAGCAGCGTGGCGCCGGTCGCGGCCGCCGTGCGGTCGAAGCGCTGCCGCTCGCGGCGCAGGCCGCCGCCCAGGAGCGCGAGCCCGAGCACGAGCAGCGCGTTGCCGATGATGGAGCCGGTGAGGCTCGCCTTGACCACGTCGTGCATGCCGCGCTGCAGCGCGACGATGGCGATGATGAACTCGGCCGCGTTGCCGAAGGTGGCGTTGAGCAGCCCGCCGACGCCCGCGCCGAAGCGCCCGGCGATGTCCTCGGTGGCCTCGCCCATGAGGCCCGCCAGCGGCACGATGGCGACCGCGGCGCAGGCGAACACGGCGGGTCCGCTCCAGTGGAGCAGGTGGGCGATGACCGCCACGGGCACGAACACGAGCAGCCACTGGAGCAGGCGCTCGGGGGCGAGGAGGCGGCGGGCCAGGGACGCGCGCGGCGGGCTCATGGCGCGGGACTGTGCCTCAGGGTGCCGCGCCGCACAAGACGACCGTCGGACCCCGCGTCCGACGGGCGACCCTGCGGCGTTCGCGCAGCGGCACCCGCCGCCTCCTCCCGTTCCCGGATACGCCGCGGGCGGGACCCGGAGGTCCCGCCCGAGCGCTCCCTATCGCGAGCGCCGGCCCGCCTCGCGGCGGTCCGGTGAGGGAACTATGAACACCCCAGCGACGACCCGCAGTTGAGGCACTTGTAGCAGGTGCCGTTGCGGATGGTGATGTGGCCGCAGTTGTCGCACAGCGGCGCGTCGCCGGGGAACTTGCCCAACTGCGCCTCGGGGCCGCCTTCCCCGCCGGGGCCGTCCACGCGCACCTTCACCACGGGGCTGCCTGCCGCGGGCCGGCCCGAGACGCCGCCTTCGGCCGTGCGGTGCTCGCGCCCCACCGGGTGACCGGTGGCGTGCGGCTTGGTCTGGCCCGTCAGGCTCTCGTCCACGATGTGGGCGAGGTCGGTGCGGCTCAGGTACTCGATGCCCAGCACGCGGAACACGTAGTCCACGACGCTGGTGCAGGCGCGGATGTTGTCGTGCCCGTCCACGCGGCCGTGCGGCTCGAAGCGCGTGAAGCAGAACTGGTCCACCAGGTCCTCGAGCGGCACGCCGTACTGCAGGCCCATCGAGACGGCGATGGCGAAGCAGTTCATCATGCTGCGGAAGGCGGCGCCCTCCTTGTGCATGTCGATGAAGATCTCGCCGATGGTGCCGTCCTCGTACTCGCCGGTGCGCAGGAAGACCTTGTGCCCGCCGATGCGCGCCTCCTGCGTGAAGCCGTGACGCCGCTTGGGCAGCCGCCGCCGCCGCAGCTTGGGCGGCGAGTTGGGCTCCTTGTCCTCGACCCTCTTGGCCGTCGCCAGCGGCTGCGAGAGCTTGGAGCCGTCGCGGTAGAGCGCGACCGCCTTGAGACCCATCTTCCAGGACTCGAAGTAGATCCTCTCAACGTCCTCGACGGTGGCGTCCTGCGGCAGGTTCACGGTCTTGCTGATGGCGCCCGAGATGAAGGGCTGCACCGCGGCCATCATGCGGACGTGACCCATGGGCTCGATGAAGCGCGTGCCGTGCGGGCCGCAGCGGTTGGCGCAGTCGAACACCGGCAGGTGCTCGGAGCGCAGGCCCGGCGCGCCCTCGACGGTGAGGCGCCCGCACGCCACGGCGTTGGCCTCCTCGATCTGCGCGTCGGTGAAGCCCAGGAAGGGCAGCGCGCAGAAGGTCGGCTTCTCGCGCTCGGCCACCCCCACGCCGAGACGCGTGAGCGTGTCGTCGCCGAGCACGCCGCGCGAGAAGGCGAAGCGGATGTCGAGCATCCCCGGCAGGGCCTGGTCGATGCGGCGGACCTCCGACTCGCGCAGGCCCTTGCGCAGCAGCGCGTCGGGGTGCACGTGGGGCGCGCCCTCGAGCGTGCCGGTGCCGACGGCGTAGCGGATGATGCGGTCGATCTCGACCTGCCCGTAGCCCAGGCGCCGCAGCGCGGCCGGCACGGACTGGTTCACGATCTTGAAGTAGCCGCCGCCCGCGAGCTTCTTGAACTTGACCAGCGCGAAGTCGGGCTCGACCCCGGTGGTGTCGCAGTCCATGAGGAGCCCGATGGTGCCGGTCGGGGCCAGCACGGTCGCCTGCGCGTTGCGGTAGCCGTGGATGGTGCCCAGCGCGATGGCGCGGTTCCAGCACTCGACCGCCGCCTGCCGCAGGTCGCGCGGCGCGATGCGCGGGTCGATGGACTGCGCGGCCTCGCGATGCTGGCGCATGACGTCGAGCATGCTGTCGCGGTTCGTGGCGTAGCCCTGGAACGGGCCCGCGCTGGCGGCCATCTCCGCCGACAGGGCGTAGGCCTCGCCGGTCATCATCCCGGTGACGCAGGCCGCGTAGGCGCGCGCCTCCTCGCTGTCGTAGGGCAGGCTCTGCACCATGAGCAGGGTGCCGAGGTTCGCGTAGCCCAGCCCCAGCGGGCGGAACTCGTGCGAGCGGCGGGTGATCCTCTCGGTCGGGTACGAGGCGAAGTCCACCGCGATCTCCTGCGCCAGGAAGAACACGCGGTTGGCGTGGCGGTAGCCCTCGACGTCGAAGGAGCCGCCCTCGCGCAGGAACTTCATGAGGTTGATGGACGCCAGGTTGCAGGAGGTGTCGTCGATGAAACAGTATTCACTGCACGGATTCGTCGCGTTGATGCGCTCCGTGCCCTTGCAGGTATGCCAGCGCTGGATGGTGTCGTCGTACTGCACGCCCGGGTCGGCGCACTGCCACGCGGACTTCGCGACCTCGCGCCACACCTCGCGCGCGCGCAGGGTCTCGTAGACCTCGCCGGTGGTGCGCAGCGTGGTCTGCCAGGGCAGGTCGTCCACCACCGCGTGCATGAAGCGGTCGGGCAGGCGCACCGAGTTGTTGGAGTTCTGGCCCGAGACGGTGCCGTAGGCCTCGGCGTTGAAGTCGGAGGAGTAGCCCGCCGCCACCAGGGCCGCGACCTTCTTCTCCTCGCGCATCTTCCAGCGGATGAAGTCCATGATCTCGGGGTGGTCCGCGTCGAGCACCACCATCTTGGCGGCGCGGCGGGTGGTCCCGCCCGACTTGGTGGCGCCGGCGCCCTTGTCGAGCACCTCGAGGAAGGACATCAGGCCCGAGGACGTGCCGCCGCCCGAGAGCCGCTCCATGCGCCCGCGCAGCCGCGAGAAGTTGGTGCCCGTGCCGGAGCCGTACTTGAACACACGCGCCTCGTTGCGCGCGAGCTCGAAGATGCTCATCAGGTCGTCGCCCACCGACTGGATGAAGCAGGCGGAGACCTGCGGGCGCGAGTAGGAGTCGGTGGTGACCTGGATGGTGTCGGTCGCGGCGTCCCAGTAGTGGTTGCCGCCCGAGCCGCCGATGGCGTACTCGTGCCACAGGCCGCAGTTGAACCACACCGGCGAGTTGAAGGCGCCCACCTGGTGCACGAGCATCCAGGCCAGCTCGGCCTCGAAGGCGTCGGCGTCATCGGGCGTCGCGAAATAGCCGCCCTGGCGCTCGCCGGCCGCGCGCAGCGTGTGCGCGATGCGATGCACGACCTGCCGCACGCTGGTCTCGTGCCCGGGCTTGCCGGGCAGGCCCGCCTTGCGGAAGTACTTGCTCACCACGATGTCGGTGGCGAGCTGCGACCACCCCGCGGGCACCTCGACGTCGTCCATCTGGAAGACGATCGAGCCGTCGGGGTTGGCGATCACCGTGCGCCGCTTGTCCCACGCGACCTCGTCCAGCGGGTCCACACCGGGGCGCGTGAAGCGGCGCGGCACGTGCAGTCCGGCACGGGTGGGTGGAGCGAGCGCGGCGGCGGCGATGGGCACGGCGGCGTTGCTGTGGCCGAGCGTCTGGGTCATCCCGGACCTCCCTGGTCCTCCTCGCGAACAAGGAACCCTTCCGGACGATCGGACCGCGGTGGCGCGGCGACGACACAACGCGCGCCGGCGCGGTTCGACTCACGGCACCTGTCACTCGATGCCCGCCCTGCGGCCATGGGCAGGATTCTCTCTCGTGCGTGATTTGGAAGAGGCTTGCCGCTCGCATGCGAGGAGTTCGGATCACTGCGAGCGGTGCGCTGCTTTATACCACCGCCTGATGCACCCGGCGCAAGGGGCAAGTTCTCTGCGAACGATGCGGGCGCGACGCGCGCACCGCCATTCCGGTCAGGAACCACGCGGACGCGCTGAGGTGCCGCGTTCGTCGCATCTGCGGACGCGAGGCGTATGCGGCTCGCGTGCGTGCGCGGCCCCCGCGCTCGCGTGGGTGTGATCGCGCAGCGGTGGTGTGGCCCCGTTGAACGCTCCGGACGCGGCGCGCGCCGGGTCGCGACGCGCGGGTGCTATCCGGCGGTCGAGAAAGGGATTGGTCGGGACCGGGCGTCTCCGGAAGGAGGCGTGCTGCCCGAGCCGCCGGTGGAACACGGCGGCGGACGCCTCAGGGGATGCGGATCGAGGGGTGGATGTCGTCGCCCGCGCCGGCCAACTGGCTGGGAGTCGCGACCATCGCTCCGCTGCGGGAGTAGTAGCGCACGTCGCGACCCGCCGTGCCCGAGCTGTCGCTCTGGAAGGCGATGAACGTGCCCGCGGCACCGAGCGTCGGCCGCCGCTCGTTGCCCGAGGTATTCAGGTTCGGCAGGTCCACGAACTGCCGGCTCGTGACCGTGAGGTCGAACAGGTACAGGTCGAACCCGCCACGGCCGCCAGGCCGGTCCGAGGCGAAGCACAGCCAGTGGGCGTCGGGCGTTAGCGTCGGGTCGAGGTCCCGCACGCCCGGGAGGCGGATCTCCGGCAGGCTGTCCACCTGCCGCGTGGAGCGCTGGTAGAGATACAAGTGTGGCTCGCCGCTGCGGTCGGAGACGAACACGATGTTGTCCCCCGTCCGGTCGGGGGCGGGCGACCAGTCGTCCCAGGTATCCAGCGTGTCGAGCCCCGGCAGGGCCTCGAAGGCCAGGGAGCCCCCGTTCACGAGGCGGATGCGCCGGTGCCCCAGCGTGTCCCGCACGAAGGCGAGCCGGCGGGTGTCCCCGGTGAAGCGGGGCTCGGTCTCGTTGCCGGCGCTGTTGATGCCGGTCGTGGGTGCGAATGCGCAGGAGATCCGCTCGTAGACGTAGAGGTCGGTCCCCGTGGTGCCGCGGGCGCTGACGAAGGCGATGAGTTGCCCGTCGCTCGAGAGGGTGGGGCTCGAGTCGGATGCCGTCGGGCTGTTGAGGTTCTTCAGCAGGCGGAAGCCGGACTGGTCCGCGTCGAAGAGGTAGAGGTCGTGTTGGCCGGCGTGCCCGCGATCGCTCGCGAAGGCGATGAGATGGCTGCCCTCGTTGTCGCAGGGCGAGACGTCGAAGCTGTCATTCTTGGAGCAGGATGCGGCGACGCAGGCGAGCAACAGGACGCTGAGGGCCACGGCTCGGCGGCGCAGGCTGCGGACGTTCACGGCGGGCTCCCTCGGGTGGTCGAGGCCGCTTGCGGGCGGCCAGCGGACTCTAGCAGGTCCCCGGGGTCCCGGCAGCAGGATCCCGCCGGGCGTCCGACGGGTTTCGCTTGTGCCCCGGGCGCCGCGGTGCGATGGTCGATGCGCATCTCGCACGACACCGCTCTGCGCCATCGGGTCACGGACGAGGCCCGCGGCGGCGCGGTGGAGATAACGGGTCCCCACCTCCCGCCGGCGCCCCCGCGTGCGCCCCTTCCGGGCCTGTGACGATCATGGCCGCGCTTCCAGGGATGGGGAGGGTCATGTCACGGGTCATGCTGTGTCACTGCCAGGCGGCCGAGGAGCGGGCGCTCCTCGACGACGACCTGTGCTTCGTCAGCTGTGACGACAGCGAGGACATGCTCGCCGAGGTCGTGCTCCACCCGCCGGACGTGGTGGTGTACGAGGTCAGGCCGGACAGCGCTTCGGATCTCGCGGTGCTGCGCCTTCTCAGGCGCGTGGCGCCGCGGGTCCCGCTGGTGGTGGTAGGAGGCGGCCCGGACGCCGCGGGGGATGCCCCGGGCGACCTGGAGCCGTTCTACCGTTCGCCGCTTCCGGTGGAACAGGACGGCCTGCGCGAGGCCGTCCACGCCGCGCTCGCCGAGCACGCCGTCGCCCTGAGCTGAGCCGGCCCGACGGGCCGGCGTCGCCGCGGCGCAGGGGGAGGACTACCCCGCGGCTCCCGGCGTCCCCTCGATGGCCGCCTTCGCCGCGGCCTCCTCGGCGGCCATGATGCGCTCCCACTCGGCGCCGTGCTCGTGGCGCAACTGCTCGTCGGTGATGCGCCCCGTCACCCAGGTCCAGTTCATCGGGTAGACGTCCGGGTTCAGCACGTTCTGGTAGATGTGCCACACCAGGATGGAGAGGAACGCCAGCCACGCCTCGTAGTAGTGGACCAGCGTGGCCAGGTCGAGCGCCCACTTGGGGAGCCACTGCAGCGACTGGTTCTCGAACCACAGCAGGAACCCCGTGGCGGTCATCACCACCGTGCCCCACACCAGCGCCCAGTACTCCGCCTTCTCGATGTAGCTGAAGCGGTCGAAGGCGGGCGGATGGCGCCGCAGGCCCAGCAGGTACATGAAGTTGGCGATCACCTCGCGCACGTCGCGCAAGCTGGGCACCAGCGCCAGGAGCGTCCCGCGGCCGCGCTTCGTGAAGAGGTAGCCGACGTGGAACATGGAGACTGCGATCATCACGATCGCGGCGCCCCGGTGGATGACGCTGCGCCAGGAGTAGCCGCTCTCGAGGTGCGCCATCCAGGCGAAGGGCCACGACTCGGGGAACTTGAGCGCGAAGCCCGTCCAGACCAGCGTGAAGAAGCTGGTGAAGAGCAGCACGTGCTGGATGCGCTCGCTGTCCGTCATCCGCAGGTGCCAGCGCTGCGGCCCGGGGTGCGGCTCGATCCGGCCGTGGTGCAGGCGCCAGTGCCGCTGCGTCTTGCGGATGAAGTCCAGTCCCTGGTGCAGGGCCATGCCGCCGATGGTGCCGATGATGAGCGACAGGTAGATCCAGCGCGCGTAGTAGAGGATCGGGTTGTCGGCGGTGGCCATGGCCACGTGCACGGGGCCCATGGCGAACTTGTTCCCGGCGCCCGGGTGGCACTTGCCGCAGGTCTCGCCCAGCCGCTGCGGGCTCACGTCCGAGCGCGGGTCGCTCGAGGGCAGGATGTCGTGGAAGCCGTGGCAGGAGGCGCAGTTGGCCACTGCCGGCGAGCCGCCGCGCGCGGCCAGGCCGTGGAAGGAGTCCTTGTAGGTGTTGAGGCGCCCGGCCGGCAGCCCGTAGGTCTCGCGGATGCCCTGCGCCTCGTGGCAGCGGGAGCAGGTCGTGGTCACGGCCGAGGCCACCACCGGCGACTCGGGGTCGCGCGGCCCGCGGATGAGGTGCTCGCCGTGGCAGTCGGTGCAGTTGGGAGCCGCCGTCACGCCGCGCTGCAGCGCCTGCCCGTGGATGCCCACCTGGAAGGCGGCGAGCTCCTTCGCGTGGCAGCGGCCGCAGGTCCGCGGCACGTTCATGCGGTAGATGGACGAGGTCGGATCGGTGGCGCGCCTCAGGTCGTGGCTCTCGTGGCAGTCGCTGCACGTGGCCGCGCCCGCGTCCCCGGAGCGCCCGTGGACGCTTCGGGTGTAGAGCGCGTAGGCCTCGGGGATGGTGATCTTGCGGCGCGTCATGAGGGCGCGGTCGGCGTGGCAGCGCGCGCAGGTCAGCGGCAGGTTGGCGCGGTGGACCGGCGACTTCGGGTCGTCGTGCCGGCGGATCGAATGGAAGGCCCCGTGGCAGTCCCGGCAGGTCGAGGCCTCGGGGTCTCCGTGCGTGAGCGCCATGCCATGGACGCTGGTGCGGTACTGCGCGGTCGCGCGCGCGTGGCAGTCGGCGCAGGCGCTCGTGCCCGTGCGCGCGGCGCGGCGCACCTCGTGGCCCGTGCCGTGGCAGCCCAGGCAGCCCGCCTTGTCCGCGGCGGCACCACCGTGCGCGCTCCCCGCGATGGTCGCAGCCGCGTCCTGGTGGCAGGAGCCGCACTGCACGCGCGGCAGCTCGCTGGCGTGCGGCAGGTCCTTGATGCCGGCGTGGCAGGCCACGCAGGCGAGGCGCCCGTGGGGCGAGCCCTGCAACCTGGCGACATCCACGTGGAGCGAGCCGCTGCCGGTGCCGCGGGTCAGCCCGCGGTCGGAGTGGCAGCCCATGCACATGTCGTTGCCGATGGGCTCGGCCGCCGCGATGGAGGCGGACAGGGCGCCTGCGATCAGCGCGAGCGCGGACAGCAGCGCGCACGCCAGGCGACGCGGCGCGCGCGCTGCGTCGGCGCCGGTCCGGGGCGCGGGATCGTTCCGGGTTTGGTCCAAGTCGGATGACCTCAGAGGGTGCGGCTGCATCCTACGCGGCAAGAAGCAGACCAGCCAGCGCCCCCGGGGCCGGCGGGGCCGACGCTCCAACTCCTTGGCTCACAACGGCGCAGGGCATGGTACCGGAGTATCCCTTGCGTTGGGAAGTGGCAATTCAGTAAAACTACTGACAGCGATGGCAGGCGGGTGGCGTCTTCCGGACCCGTCTGTGGGCCTATCTGATTGGAATCTTGACGAATCAGAGGGTCGGTAGTAACACCGATTGCGCGGCGTGCTTCCACTTCGCTCCGGCTCGCTCCGAGACGGAGCCTGGGGGACGCATGCGATGCCCCGCTGCGGCCGCCGAGGGGCAACCAACTCCAATCCTGGAGGGGCAGATGGTCAAGAGGATTCTCGCGATGGCGGTGGTGGCTGGGCTGGCGATGAGCTTCGCCAGTTGGGCGGCAGACGCCCCGAAGGCGGCCGCCCCGAAGGACACGTACGTCGGGGCGACCAAGTGCAAGATGTGCCACATGAAGCAGTACAAGGCCTGGGCCGAGACCATGCACGCGAAGGCCTTCGAGGGCCTCAAGGCCACCACGCCCGAGCAGTTGAAGAAGATGAACGAGCTGTTCAAGGCCGCCGTGAAGGAGAAGCCCGAAACGGACGAGGCGTGCGTGGGCTGCCACGTGACCGGCCACAAGGATCCGAGCGGCTATCCGCAGAAGGACGAGGTCAAGAACGCGGCGCTCGCCTTCGTGGGCTGCGAGGTGTGCCACGGCCCGGGCAGCAAGCACATGGCGGTCCCGATGAGCGACAAGGAGGGCAGGAAGAAGTCCATCCTGACGGCCACCGCCGAGACCTGCGCCAAGTGCCACGGCACCATCACGCCGAAGTTCGATTTCGCGGAGATGAGCAAGAAGGTGCACCCGGTCGCCGTCGCGGCGCCCGCGAAGTAGTCTGCTGACGATGAACGATCGTGCGGGCCGGCCTGCCTCACGCAGGCCGGCCCGCATCCCGTGGGCGGTGCTCCTCACGCTGGGGGCCGCGCTCCTCGCGGGCGCGCTGCTGCACCCGGCCTCGTGGTCGGCGCCCGAGCCGGCGAAGCCCCTGCCGGGCTCCGAGGAGTGCATGGCCTGCCACGAGGTCGGCGCGCCGTCGGCGAAGCACGACCCCGACACCCCGCCCCGCCTCGACGTGGCCGCCCTGCGCGCCTCGCCGCACGCCGGGCTGGCCTGCACGGCCTGCCACGCCGACCTCGCGGGCAAGGAGTTCCCGCACGAGAAAAAGCCCGCGCCGGTGTCGTGCGGCAACTGCCACCTCACCGAGCAGCGGCAGTACGTCGAGAGCCTGCACGGGCAGGCCGCGGCGCGCGGCGAGAAGCTGGCGCCCTCCTGCAAGGACTGCCACGGGCGGCACGAGGTGCTGGCGAGGAGCGAGCCGAAGTCGCCCACCAACACCATCAATGTCCCGGCGCTGTGCGGGCGCTGCCACCACGAGGGCTCGCCGGTCCAGCTGACCTACCACATCCCCCAGGACTCGATCCTCAAGAACTACTCCGAGTCCATCCACGGCGAGGGCCTCTTCAAGAAGGGCCTGGTCACGACCGCCGTGTGCAGCTCGTGCCACACCGCGCACCACGTGCTGCCCCACACCGACCCGCGCTCGAGCATCGCGCGCCGCAACGTGGCCGCGACCTGCATGAAGTGCCACGTGCGCATCGAGCAGGTGCACCGCAAGATCGTCAACGGCGTCATGTGGGAGACCCGCCCCAGCGACATCCCGGCCTGCGTGGACTGCCACCAGCCGCACAAGGCGCGCCGCGTCTTCTACACCCAGGGCATGGCCGATCGGGACTGCCTGACCTGCCACGGCAAGCGCGACCTCAAGGCCCGCGACGGCCGCTCCGTGTTCGTGGACACGGGCGTGCTGCAGGGCTCGCGCCACGCGAGGATCGCCTGTGCGCAGTGCCACAGCGAGGCCCAGCCCTCGCACACCCGGCCGTGCTCGACCATCACGCGCAAGGTGGACTGCTCGGTCTGCCACGCCGAGGTGGTGGACACCTACCGCAGGAGCACCCACGGCCAGCTGGCCGCCAAGGGCAGCCCCGACGCCCCGGTCTGCCGCGACTGCCACGGCACGCACGGCATCCAGGGCCACCTGCAGTCGGACGCGCCGACCTACGCCCACAACGTGCCGGCGCTGTGCGGCCGGTGCCACCGCATCGGGCAGAAGGCGGCGCTGCGCTACAAGGGTCCCGAGAAGCTGGTGGTCGAGTCCTACGTCGAGAGCATCCACGGCAAGGGGCTGCTCGAGAGCGGCCTCACGGTGACCGCCACCTGCGTGGACTGCCACACCACGCACGGCGAGCTGCCGCACGCCGACCCCGCCTCGAGCGTGAACCCCCGCAACGTGGCGGGGACCTGCTCCAAGTGTCACCGCGGCATCTACGAGCTGTTCACGGCCAGCGTGCACTCGCCCGGCGTCTCGAAGACGAAGGAGCGGCTGCCGAGCTGCAACGACTGCCACTCCGCGCACACCATCGGGCGCACCGACCGCACCGGCTTCCGGCTCGACGTGATGCAGCAGTGCGGCCAGTGCCACGAGGATCTGGCCAAGACCTATTTCCAGACCTACCACGGCAAGGTCTCGCAGGTGCGTGGCGTGAAGATCGCCAAGTGCTACGACTGCCACGGCGCGCACGACATCCTGCCGAACTGGAACCCGAAGTCGCACCTGTCGCGGCAGAACATCGTGAAGACCTGCGGCCGCTGCCACCCGGGCTCGAACCGGCGCTTCGCCGGCTACCTCACGCACGCCACGCACCACGAGCCGCACCGCTACCCGGCGCTGTTCTTCGTGTTCTGGGGCATGACCGGGCTGCTGGTGGGGACCTTCGGGTTCTTCGGGCTGCACACCCTGGCCTGGCTGCCGCGCTCGCTCGCCTACGCGCGCGAGCTGAAGAAGGAGCACGCCACCGAGAGCGCGCAGCACTACCGGCGCTTCCCGCCGCTCTACCGCAACCTGCACATCATGGTGATCGTGAGCTTCCTGGGGCTGGCGCTCACGGGCATGACGCTCAAGTTCTCGTACACGCCCTGGGCCTACGCGCTGGCGCACCTGTTCGGGGGCATCGAGGCGGCCGGCTTCATCCACCGCATCTGCGCCGTGATCACCTTCGCCTACTTCTTCCTGCACGTGCGCGACATGATCGTGCGCAAGACGCGCGGCGGGATCTCGTGGCGGAAGTTCGTCACCGGCTCGAGCGGCATGCTGCCGGGCCCGGCGGACCTGAAGGAGTTCTGGCAGTCGCTGAAGTGGTTCGTGGGGAAGGGCCCGCGCCCGCAGTACGGGCGCTGGACCTACTGGGAGAAGTTCGACTACTTCGCGGTGTTCTGGGGCGTGGCCGTCATCGGCTCGACCGGGCTCGTGCTGTGGTTCCCCACCCTCTTCACGAAGCTGCTGCCCGGCATCTTCATCAACATCGCCACCATCATCCACAGCGACGAGGCGCTGCTCGCGGTGGGCTTCATCTTCACCGTGCACTTCTTCAACACGCACTTCCGCCCCGAGAAGTTCCCCATGGACCCGGTGATCTTCACGGGCACCGTGCCGCTGGACGAGTTCAAGAAGGACCGCCCGCGCGAGTACGAGGAGCTGGAGGCGAGCGGCGAGCTGCAGGCGCGCCTCGAGCCGCCGCCAGCGCCGCGGACCGTGCGCGCCTGGCGCATCTTCGGTTTCACCGCGCTCTCGATCGGCATCCTGATGGTGCTGCTCATCCTCTACGCGGCGATCTTCGGGTACCGGTAGGGACGGCGACAGCGAGCAAGCGGAAGCGGCGCCTCTGAACGAGGCGCCGCTTCGTGCATGGCGGGAATCGACGCGTGCCGTTGTCGGGCCGCTCCCCGGAGGGCGGATGATCGCGGCAGGCCGGGGGGTGGCGTCGCATCAGACTCGTTGCAGGCGCCCGGCCCTCACTTCAGCCTCTCGAAGTACACGTTCTTCGCATACGCCGCGTCCGCCCGAAATCCGCGGGGCTTCCCCTGCTCGTCCAGTTCGAAGCGCACGGGGCGTAGCCACATCTTGTCACTGGAGAATTCGTTCGGGCCTGTCGGCGTGAGCGTGACGGCCGGCAGCCTCGAGTGGCTCGCCACCAGGACTCCGTTCCTGATCTCCAGGGAATACACCGCCAGCAACTCGCTGGACATGTAGGTACCGACGAACTGAGCCAGCTGGTCCACACCCAACTTCATGGTCGACACGCGCGTCGCGACCTGCGGTGGGTCCCCGACGTGCAGGATGAGTCTGTTGACGGCTCCCTCTCCGTTGCGGCCGAAGGACAGCCGCAGGCCCACGCCGTCCACTGTGAACTCGCTGCCTCGCACGCGTGAGAGGGGCAGCGACTTGTCCAGGGTCGCGAGGTTCTTGAGGGAGAGCCGTTCATCCTGGAGGGTCACTTCCAGTACCTTTCCGGTGGATTCGAGCCGGAAGCTGCCCACGCAGTCCTTCAGGGCCACCGGTTCGGCATCGCCGGCCCGGTCCGATGCCGACCGCGCGGCCGTCGGTGCTGAATCCTGCATGAGATCGCCGATGAACTGGGCGGCCACGTCCTTGGCCAGCCGCATCGCCCGAAAATGGTCGGCGTTGGCGAGCACGGCGACCGCCAACCCCTGGTCCGGGAAACGGAACAGGGCGCTACGGAAGCCCCCGATACCTCCGTCGTGGCTGATCGTCCTCAGGCCTCGGTGCACACCGACGAACTGGCCATAGGCGTAGTCCGTCACGGTTCCATCGTTCAGGACTCCGCGTTCGGCCATCCTGTCGATGACGGCTCGTCCTCCGACCTTCGCGTCGGCGAAGTTGACGGCCCACTTCGCCATGTCCTCCACCGTCGAGAACAGGTTCGAGCAACCCAGGCTCATCTTGCTGACGACGGCCGTCCGCAGCCCCAGCGGCCCTTCGGTGTAGGAATAGGCCCTGTCCTTGATGATCGTCCCGGCGTCATCCGGGAAGCGCGTCCTGGTCATTCCCAGCGGGATGAACACATTCTCCTTCATCCACGCCGCGTACGGCTTCCCGGTGACACGGCTGATGATCTCGGCAAGCAACGTGTAGCCGGAGTTGCAGTACTCCCATCTTTCGCCCGGCTCGAAGAGCAGCTCCTGCTGGCTGGTAATCAGCCTCAGGGTATGCTCGAACGTGATCGCGTCGTCGACCCCGTACCCCTCCAAAGCCAGGAGGTTGACCTCGTCTCTCAGGCCGCTCGTGTGGTTCAGAAGGTGCTTGATCCGGATGGGACCGCCGCGCGCCTTCAGCTCGGGGATGTACTTCCGGACGTCGTCGCTGAGGGAGAGCTTCCCCTGCTCGACAAGCACCCCCACCGCGAAGGCGGTGAACTGCTTGGTGATGGACCCGATGTCGAAGGCCGTGGCTGGTGTCACGGGGACGTGATACTCCAGGTTCGCCAACCCGTAGCCGCGAATGAAGACGACTCGGCCGTTCTGAACCACAGCCACAGCCGCCCCGGGAGAATCCGGATCGGTCCGCTCTGTGAAGATCCGATCCACGGCACGGCCACGATCCTCCGCTGGCTGCGTGCTGGAGCTGCTTGTGGAGAGAGCGCTCATGATGCAACCCAGGCCGCAAAGGACTGCGAGCATCCACGTCCGACTGCCTGTCATGCGCTGCATCTCTGCACCACTCCTTTCGACGGGCCGCTGACCCGGGGGAGGCTACTACTCCGTCCTCGTCGCGCGGTGACACGCGAGGAGGCCGAGGGGGCCTTCGCCGTCGAGATCCCCATGAGGCTGTCCTCTCGAACGGCTGGCCGGACGCGCTGCGGGCCCACCTCGTCGGGCTTCCGGCGGCGTTTGCCACACATCATCCAGCCCACGTCGCGCGCGCCCGGACAGCCTGAATGCGGCCAAGCGGGAACAGGATGCGACCAACCGGAGCCGGGATGCGTTCAGCGGACGATGGGCCAGCGACCGCGGGCGCGATCGACCTGTGGGACTTCGAGCGGCGCCGCTCCGCGGCCGAGCGAGTGGTAGTCCTCCACGAGCCGGAGCGGACCCGGTTGTGGACCTTGTTTTCGGAGGCGCGGCTCGAGACCCTGCAGCGCGACCGGGTGCGGCGACTCGTGAGCCCGCGGTCAGGCCCGCGCCTGCGGCACCCCCGGGCGAGTTCGACTAGCGGGCCGGCAGGTTCGTCGCCGGCACGGGCACCCTCGGCGCGGAAGCGTGGCGCCTGCCGACGCAGGGCTGGGAAGCTCGCTTCGAGTCCGGGCCGGGACCGCGTCGGACGGGGTCGAGCCACACCCGGACAGGTAGCGGGCTCTGCAACTGGAGGACGAATGAAGCTCGCGCGCATGGCGCTCGTCGGCCTGTTGGCCAGCGCGACTGCGTGGTCAGCGCAGTCGACACGTCGACCGGCCTCACTGGAGGGTGCGTGGCGGCTGGTCACGATGCAGTTGATCTCGGCGGATGGGGCGCGCACGACGGTCCCCACCCACGAGAGCCTCGTCATCTTCACGGAGGGGTACTACAGCATCGCGTACGCGTTCGGCCGGGACAGCGCCGTCGGCTACGCGCAGCGGTGGCACCCGAGCGACGGCGAGAAGGTGGCGCGGTTCGGCTCCATGATCGTGAACGCGGGCTCGTATCGCACCCGCGGCTCCCGGATCGATGCGTGCCCTCTCTTCGCGCTCGCGCCGGAGTTCATCGGGGGCGAGGGGGTCTTCTCCTACTCTTTCACGGCCGACACGCTCGACCTGACATGGGAGCGCAGCATCGCCCGCGACGGCTTGGAGTACCCCTCGCGAGGCACGGTCACGCTTCTCCGGCTCGTGCGAGCACGGACCGCGGGCGCTCCGGCGAAGTAGGCGGCGGCGGCGCGGGCTCGTGAGGCGGGCGAGGGGGGCGGCGCAGGGCGCGCCACTCGCCCGGACGGCTGGCGTGGTGCGATCCGGCGCGCCCGAACACACGAGCGCCCGCCGTCTTGTCCCGGCGGGCGCGTCGCTTCGCCCCTGGCGCGGCCACCCCTCCTTACGCCACCACCCGTCCCGCGTTGAGGCTTCGCACGGCTTCCTGCTCGCTGCCGAAGAGCGGCAGCGCATCCGCGAGGTGCGTCACGTCGAGCAGCCAGCGCTGCAGCCCGGCTGCCCCGCACAGCACGATGCGTCCGCCGTTCGCCGAGGCGATGCGCTGCGCGCGCGCCAGCAGGCCCAGGCAGTGCGCGGTGAGCACGCGGGTCGCCGCCAGGTCGATGATCACCCGCCGGCCTCGCTCGGCGAGCGTCATCAACTCGCGCTCCAGCTCGTCGCAGGAGGCCCCTTCGGTGAGGTCTCCTTGGGGTTGGAGCACGACCATCTCGTCCACCGCGTGCCGCGTCATCACGTCCGTCCTTCCTCTCGGCCTGGGGAGCGCCATCGCTTCCGTCACTGCGTATGACGGACGGCGGGGCCGAAAGGTTGCGGGGCCCGGCCGGGCGCGCCGTCGCGAACCACGAGCGCGGAGCGCGCGCGCCGCAAGTCAGCATTCTGCAAGGTCACGGGTCCGACGTCGCGGAATGCCGCGCGTGGTCCGCGTGCGTCCGGACAGCGGACGCCGCGCGCTGTGGCCTGCGCGGGCGGCCCTGGCGCCTGGCGCCGGCCGCACGCCGGGCCGCGCATGCGGCTGGGCGCCTCGACTGGGAGAGGATGCCGCCGCGGGGTCCGTCGTCCGCGCGTGGCCTCCTTGCCGCTGGGTTTGGTCTCGAGAAACGGTGGCGGCCCGCCAAGCCGCCCGGCCCACTGCCCCGTATATTCCCGCTGGACAGTCCCTTGGCGGGTGCTAGTCTGCGCGGGCGCCGCACGCGGCTTGCCGCGTCAGTCCCTGTCTCCACCGGGCAACACGTACCGAGGTTGGCCTCCATGAAACGGCGCACCTTCCTCGACGGGCTGATCGCGCTCTCGGGCACCGCCCTCGGAGCCTTCGTCCTCTATCCCGTCATGCGCTACCTCGTGCCGCCCCGGATCCCCGAGGCCGCCACGCAGCGGGTGGTGGCCGCGAAGAAGGGCGAGTTGGCGGTGGGCGGCTTCAAGACCTTCCCCTTCGGCGCCGAGCCCGGGATCCTGGTGCGCACCGCCGACGGCGAGTACCGCGCCTTCTCGGCCGTGTGCACGCACCTCGGCTGCACCGTGCAGTACCGCGGCGACTCGCGCGCCATCTGGTGCGCGTGCCACGACGGGCTCTACGACCTCGAGGGCCGCAACGTCTCGGGCCCGCCGCCGCGTCCGCTCGAGCGCTACGACGTGCACGTCGTCGGTGACGACGTCGTGGTGGAGAAGGCGAAGACCGCATGAGCGCGCGCGAGTGGCTGCGGACGCGGCTGGGCCTCGACGCCCTGCAGCACGTGGTCGAGGAGAAGCGTGTCCCGGTCCACCGTCACAGTCTCTGGTACTACTGGGGCGGGATGACCCTGTTCCTGTTCGGGGTCCAGGTGGCCACCGGCATCCTGCTCGTCCTCTACTACCGGCCGAGTGCGGGCGAGGCCTACGAGAGCGTCCGCTTCCTGATGACGCAGGTCTCGTTCGGCTGGCTGGTGCGCTCCATCCACTCGTGGTCCGCGAACCTGATGGTCGCCGCGGCCATGGTCCACATGTTCAGCGCCTTCATGCTCAAGGCCTACCGCCAGCCCCGCGAGGTGACCTGGCTCACCGGCATGGCGCTGTTCGCGCTCTGCCTGGCCTTCGGCTTCAGCGGCTACCTGCTGCCCTGGAACCAGCTCGCCTTCTTCGCCACCAAGGTGGGCACGGACATCATGGCCGACGTGCCGCTGGTGGGCGGCTTCCTCGCCCGCCTGCTGCGCGGCGGCGACCAGATCACGGGCGGCACGCTCACGCGCTTCTTCGGCTTCCACGTCGCGGTGCTGCCCGCGCTGATGACGGCGGTGCTCGGGACCCACCTCTTCCTCGTCCAGTGGCACGGCATGAGCGTCCCGCCCGGCGTGGAGCAGGAGGGCCGGCCCGCGAAGACGATGAAGTTCGTCCCCAACTTCCTGCTGCGCGACATCGTGGGCTGGCTGGCCGCGCTGGCCGCGCTCGCGCTGCTGGCGGCGCTCTTCCCCTGGGAGCTGGGCCTGAAGGCCGACCCGTACGCGCCGGCCCCGGCCGGCATCAAGCCCGAGTGGTACTTCGCCTGGATGTTCCAGACCCTGCGCATCCTGCCCTCGCGGGTGCTGGGCCTCGAGGGCGAGATGCTGGGGATCGTGGGCTTCGGGCTGGCCGCCGTGGTGTGGGCGGCCGTCCCGTTCCTCGACGCCCCCGACGGCCGGGGAACGAGGGCGCGGCTCTGGAGCCTCGTCGGGATGCTGGCGATCGCCTACGTGATCCTGTTCACGGTGCTGGTCTACGTCGGGGGCCGCGCGTGACGGCCGCGCGGGTCGTGCCGGGCCGCGCCGGCGGAGCGCCGGGCGCGCGGGCGGGGCGCGCGCTGCGCGCGCTCGCGGCCGCGATGCTCGCGCTGGCCCTCGCGGTCTCCGTGGCCGGCGCCGCGAAGGACTCCTGCGTCGAGTGCCACCGCGGGCTCGACGAGCCGCGCCTGCGCGCGCCCGTCGCGGGCTATGCGCACGACATCCACTCCGAGCGCGGCTTCTCCTGCGCCGCGTGCCACGGGGGCGACCCCGCGGATCCCGAGGTCACGGCGATGGACCCCGACAAGGGGTTCAAGGGCGCGCCGAGCCGCGACCAGGTCGCCCCGCTGTGCGCCTCCTGCCACGCGAACGCCGCCTTCATGAAGCGCTACAACCCGCGGCCCTACATCTTCTCGCTGGCCGAGTGGCAGACCAGCGTGCACTGCAAGCGCGAGTCGCTCGGGGACCAGAAGGTCGCGACCTGCACGAACTGCCACGGCGTGCACGGCATCCGGACGCCCAGGGATCCCGCCTCGCCGATCTACCCGACGAACGTGCCCCGGACCTGCGCGAAGTGCCACAACCCCGAGTACATGAAGGGTCGCCCGGTGCGCACCGACCAGTTCGCCCTGTTCTCGAAGAGCGTCCACGGCGTGGCGCTGCTCGAGAAGGGTGACGTCTCGGCGCCGGCCTGCAACGACTGCCACGGCAACCACGGGGCCGCCCCGCCCGGCCTGAAGGACGTGACGCTGGTGTGCGGCACCTGCCACGGGCGCGAGGCGGAGCTGTTCGAGGGGAGCCGCATGAAGGCGGGCATGGACGCCCAGGGGCGGCGCGGCTGCGTGACCTGCCACGGCAACCACGGCGTGCTCCGTCCGACCGACGACATGCTCTCGGCGGAGCGTGGCGGCGTCTGCGTGGGCTGCCACGTCCCCGGCTCCGCGGCCGAGAACGGGACCCGGGAGATCGTGATGAGCTTCCGCGGCCTCGCGGGCTCGGTCACGGCGGCGGACAGCCTGCTGCGCGTGGCCGAGATCCGCGGCATGGAGACCGCGCCCGGGCGCGAGTCCATGAAGGAGGCGCAGGACCGGCTGGTCGGCGTGCGCGCGGGGCTCCACAGCTTCGACGCGAAGAAGATCGGCGCGGCGCTGGACGAGGGCGCGTCCCTCGCGCGGCGCGCGGCCGACTACGGCCGGAGCGCCCTGCTCGACTGGCGCAACCGGCGCGTGGGCATGGCGCTCTCGGTCGGCGTGATCCTGCTGCTGATGGGCCTCGTGATCGCCAGGATCCGGCGGATCGAGAAGGCCTGAGGGTCGGGCGGCCCGGCCTGCCCGGGCCGTCCGCCGCGCGCTACGGGGACGGCGCCAGCGCGTCCTCCGACCGCTTGGTCGGCAGCAGCCGGATCAGCACCGTGAGGATCACGAAGGGCGCGACCAGCAGCGCCAGCGAGGTCACCAGCCCCTCCATCCCCGTCAGCTCCATCTTGTAGGCCATCAGGCCGCGGAAGCTCTTGGAGAAGAGCTGGCCGCCGATGACCACGTTCCAGCGGGTGCTGAAGATGCCGAGCTGGATGAGGATCACCGAGGTGAAGTAGAGGAGCTTCCTCAGGTCCGCGTTCACCCGGCGCGACCGGGCCGCCACCAGCACGAAGAGCGGCACGATCATGCCGAGCAGGACCTGCAGGATGACCAGGTTCATGAACAGCTTCACCGAGATGAGCTGCCCGAGGATCTTCACCGACTCCTCGCTCTGGTACAGACGGTGGATGAAGTCCAGGGCCTCGAGCGAGAAGTCCACGATCACCGCGTAGAACAGGTACGAGGCG